>Ga0315553_10000208_pt1 | contig 52809 bp, 34 predicted proteins | sample SalMarSW160140MG_FD_203099 | JGI IMG/M metagenome (GOLD analysis project Ga0315553, IMG submission 203099) | Salt marsh sediment microbial communities from the Plum Island Ecosystem LTER, Massachusetts, United States - Salt Marsh Sediment SW1601-40 ...
CATCGCGGCCACGCCCCATGCTCCCTGGTGGATCGCCGGCGCGTGGATCCTGTGGATCGCCTATGCCGGGCTCAACGTGGCGCTGCCCAACGTGATGCTCAAGCTGGCGACACCCGGAGACAACAGCCGCTATGTGGCGACGTACTTCGCCGTCTCGGGTCTGTGCTACGGTTTGGGGAGCCTGGCCGGTGGGCTGGTGTACGATTACCTCAGCGTCCTGCCTCCCGTGTTCGCGTTTGGTCCTTTAACGCTCGACCATTTCGGATATCTGTTCGTGTGCGGGTTTGTGCTGCGAGCGCTCGGCGTGCTGCTGCTGTTGTTGCTCGTCGAACCGGGCGCATGGACGTTTCGCGAGATTCTCGCGGGAGGCCGGATGCGCGGCGAACAACGCGCCGTCGCTGAGGGAGTTTCCGACGCGTGATGGCTGGGGGATGCATCAATTGACGCACTGCGCCGATTGCGGCTCTAATGCTTTGTGCGATCATGGATACTCCGCGGCGCGGCCGTGTGCCCGGTGCCGCAATTCGACGCCTGCCTCCACGACGACGCGCAGTTTAAGCATGCCCCTTCGGCAGACGCCCCCATAGCTCAAGTGGATAGAGCAACTGCCTTCTAAGCAGTAGGTTCCAGGTTCGAGTCCTGGTGGGGGTGCTTGAGGTTTCAAGAAACCGGTCAAGCCACGCTTTATCCGAAAACCGGGAATGGGAGGGCGGGGGCTGGACCGAAGGAAAGCCTCGCCCCTGTTTTCGCGGCATTGCTTTTGCGGCTACTGGCACTGAATTAGATCAAGACTGGGGGGAGCATGTCTCGCGCGATCGAGTCAATGTCGCTGGCGCCATTGAGCCTTCGACCTTGCGGGGAGCAAGCGAGCCGAGTTCAGGATGAAGGCCAACTCCGAGGAGACGTGTATGAAGGCGGCCAACAGAGGGTTCAGCATGCCGAAGGCCGCCAGTCCCACGCCGATGCCGTCCACCAGAAGAGTCCCGGCAAAATTGAACCAGATAATGCCGCGGCAGCGCCGGGCCACCATCAGGGTATCCACAAACTTAAGCAGGTCGTTTCCCAGCAGAACTACGTCGGCGCTCTCGCGGGCCACGTCCGTTCCCGACCCCATCGCCACGCCGACCGTCGCCGCCGTCAGGGCGGGGGCGTCGTTGATGCCGTCGCCGACCATGGCGACCTTCTTGCCCTCCGCCAGCAGGGCCCTGATCTTCGCTACCTTTTCGTCGGGAAGCAGTTCGCCATGAACTTCATCGACGGCCAATTGCTTGCCTACCGCACTGGCGATGGCTTCTGCATCGCCGGTAAGCAGCACCGTTTGCAATCCCATCTGCCGTAGCGAGCCGACTGCCTGTACCGCTTCCGGTCGCAGAGCGTCCTCGATTTCAATGACGCCGAGCAGGCGTCCGTTGCGGGCGACCAGCATTGCAGACGATGCGTGGGAGTTCGACATAAAGTCGCCCAGGTCGAATCGCTGTTCTTCCAGAAACGCCCTGTTGCCGACGACGATTCGCTCGCCGTCGAGGGTACAGATGACGCCCTTGCCCGGGATGTACTCAAACCGGTCCGGCTCTTTGACGGAAAGGGACATGGCCGACGCCTTGTGCAAGACGGCTTTCGCCAGCGGATGTTCGGACGGCCGTTCCGCGATGGCGGCGGCCTCCAGAACGCTTTCGGCCGTCACGCCGGGGCAGGGGCGCACGCTGCTAACCGAAGGATTACCGAGAGTGAGAGTGCCTGTCTTGTCGAGAACAACAGTGGTCACGGTGCTAAGGGCCTCCAAGTAGAGGCCACCCTTGATAATGGCCCCTTGTCGCGCCGCGCGGCCGATCGCCCCCAGAATCGCCAACGGCGTGCCAGCCGCTATGCCGCAGGCACCGGCCACGATGACCACCGAGATCGTGGAGCGCATGTCGCGCGTGATAAGGAACGTCAGCGCGGCACAGCCGATGGCGAAGTAAACCAGATACCCGGCCAATCGATCAGCAGTCTTCTGGATCGGCGCGCGGGACCGCTCAGCCTGCTCCACGGCCTCGACGATTTTCCCGAACGCGGTGTCCCGCCCGATACCCTCGGTGCGAATGTCGATGGCGCCCGACTGGTTCATGGTTCCGGCGTAGATTTTACTGCCGGGGAGTTTCTCAACCGGCATGGATTCGCCGGTAATAGCGGCCTGATTGACGAACGAATTGCCGGCAACCACGATACCGTCGACCGGAATGGAACTACCGGGTTTGATGACAACGACATCGCCCAACTTCAATTCGGCGGTGTTGACTTCCAACGTCTCATTGTGCCGGCGGACCACGGCGTTATGCGGCAACAGGTTCAGCAGGTCTTGGATGGCCTGCCGCCCTCGGTCCACGGTCAGCCCCTCCAACACCTCGGCGATCAGTACGAAGAGGACGATGACCAGGGCGGTGAAGAACTCGCCGATGGCCAGCGCCGCCGCCAGCGCGATGGTCATGGAGAGTTCCATGGTCATGCGACGGGCGATGACGTTGGCCAGTGCCTCTCGGAAGATCGGATATCCGCCCACCAAGGTTGCCGCCAGGGCGATCACGTCGAAACTGGCGACGTACTGCCAAAGGCCGAACCAACTGCCAAGGCAGGCAATCGCCACGAGCCCGATCCGCGCCAGATCGACCGCGTGCAAAGAGTGGGCGTGGTCGTCGCCGCGGCTCTGGCCGTTGACGTGGGCCTCGGGTGGAGAAGCGCTCGCTGCGGCGTCGGGCTTTGCCGAGGGCGAGGAGTTTGCGTTCATGATACGGGAGTGCGCGGCGGGTCTTGGATGCTTAGGCGGGCGTGGCGGGGAGTGCCGGCTCATTAGAGCTTATCCAAAAACCGTCTCAGAGAAGGGGACAGGCACATTTTGCTCCGCGGACTGCGCAAAATGAGCCAGTCCCCGACGGTTTTTGGATAAGCTTTTAAGCAGTTGGCGGTCTTCGGCAGGCATTACTTCAAGTACGCCTTCACGACGTCGATCAACTCCTTGGCGGCCTTCGCCTTCTCGGTGTTGGGTCGCCGGTCGGGGTCTACCACGTGATATCGAATGTGCCCTTCAATGATCTCGGCCATCAGGGCATTGATCGCGCCACGACAGGCGGCCACGGTCAGCAGAATCGTGGAGCAGTCGTGCTCTTGATCGAGCCCTTTCTCCACGGCATCAATCTGGCCTCGAATGCGGCGGACCCGGTTGAGCAGCTTCTTCTTGTCGCGGATCGTGTGGGCCATGGGCCTGACTCCGGTTCCTCGCGGGCATATATCATACCCCCCTATGGTATATGGCGGACCGGCGGTCCGTCCAGCTTCCCTCGGGTGCGACCCGGTAACCGCACCAAACGAGAGCGATCGCAATGCCGCTAATTCCTGCGCTTTCCGTGCTGCTCGTGACGGGCGATCCCCGCCGAAAGCGAACACTCTTGCCGTGCGGTTGGCCGCACAATCCTGCCGGACCGACTCGGGAGTTCCCAGCGGTGCTGTCCATTTTTTGACCCTTCTGGTCGAAATGCGGAAATGACGGAGCCGATCTGGCTGGCGGGCCGACTCCTTCTTCGCCCGGCTTTGCGCAACGCATTGTGAATCAGTGAGTTGCGGAAATCGTGTTCTTTCCCGCTTTGGTACGTCGATTGCGTGACTCTGAATTGCAGCGGTCCGCTCAACGCGGATGTCGTCTGACGAAAGCACGTTGATCGTGCTGGTCGGGAAACCCGCCAGCCAGCGGCACTTTGGGTGGGAGTGCAAACCGACACTGGCAATTCACCGTAACGAAAGGATAAGGCGCGTGCTGCGACGTTCGCCGGCACGCTTGGCAAGACAAAATGTCACTTGCGGGCCGGGCGGTGGCGAGTCGTGACCGCCCGCTACGCTAATTCGAAAGCTGTGTTTGGGAGAGGAGGAATTGTCATGACACGATGTAATCGTGGAGTTTCCATGTTGTTAATTTTGGTGCTGGTCGCCGCCATGGGCCTCGGTGTGGTGTACATGCTGCCGAGCACCGTCGCCAAATTGACCTATGCCGTCGAGGCGGGTAAGAGTCAGGCCGCCCAAGAGAAGCTTGCGTCGGCGGAGGATCTGTCCGCGGCATTCAAATACGTGGCCCAATCGCTGCGCCCCTCGGTGGTCAGCATCAGCTCGGTCAAGAGAATCAAGCCGGTGGCACGCAACGATCGAGGGCGGTCGACCCCCTTCGGTCAGGGCTCTCCGCTGGGCTCCGATATGCCGGAAGAGTTTCGCCGCTTCTTCGGCGACGACTTTTTCGATCGCTTTGAGTTCGATCTGCCCCAGCCGCCAAAGGGCTACGAGCAGCACGGCACTGGCTCGGGTTTCATTGTGAGTGAGGACGGGTATATCCTCACCGCCAACCACGTGGTCGATGGCGCGGACGAAGTCACGGTGCGGCTTTCGGACAATCGCGAGCTAGCGGCTAACATTGTCGGGACCGATCGCCACACTGACCTGGCCGTGCTCAAAGTCGATGCCAAGGGGCTGGTTCCTGCCCAGTTGGGCGATTCCAGCAAAATGGAAGTCGGCGATTGGGTTGTGGCCGTAGGTAGCCCGTTCGGACTCGACCAGACGGTCACCGCGGGGATCGTTAGCGCCAAGGGTCGCGCGAACGTCGGCATCAACGACTACGAAGATTTCCTTCAAACCGATGCCGCCATCAACCCCGGCAACAGCGGTGGCCCACTGGTGAACCTGCACGGCGAAGTGATCGGCGTCAATACCGCCATCGCCTCGCGCAACGGCGGGAACATGGGCGTCGGCTTCGCCATCCCCAGCAACATGGCCAAGTCGGTGATGGAGAGCCTGATCGCGCACGGACAGGTGGAGCGCGGCTGGCTCGGCGCGGCCATTCAGGACCTGAGCCCCGAGTTGGCCGCATCATTCGGGTATGAGGGCACCGAGGGTGTCCTCATTGGCGATGTTGTCGCCAATGGCCCGGCCGCCAAGGCGGGGCTGAAATCGGGCGATATCGTCGCGCAGTTCGACGGCAAGGCGGTCAAAGACGCCAACGAGCTGCGTAATGCAGTGGCCGCCACCGCATCCAACACGAACGTGCCGGTCGAAGTTTTCCGCGACGGTAAGCGTCAAGTGCTCACGGTTCACATCGGCAACTTGGACGAAGACTCGCTGGCGGCGGCTGGCAGCGAAAGCGGAAGCCGCGGCGGCGATCGCGGGAACGTCCAGTCGAACGATCTGGGCATCACCGTCCAGACGCTCACGGCCGACTTGGCCCGGCAACTCGGCTATGACGAGAGCGCCCAAGGCGCAGTCGTCACCAATGTCGAGTCAGGTAGCGCGGCTGCGTCGTTGGGTATTCAGCCGGGCGACGTAATCGTCGCCGTCGGCCATACGACGATCGACAGCGCCGCGGCGTTTAGCCGCGCGATGGAAGGCCAGGACCTGGCCAAGGGCGTCCGCATGCAAATCATGCGGGACAACGTACGCCGATTTATGTTTGTGAAGATCAGCTAAGCCCTGAACCAACGCCGGCCCGGGTGGCGGTAGGTAGAGCTAGTTGAAGAGCGGGCCGTGTGCGGTCCGGCTGGGCAAATCGCTCGCCTCCCGCCACTCGGTCTGCGATCAGGATGCTGCCAGGCGCTTGCACGGCGCACGTTTCGTGCAAGCGTCTTCAGCGCTCGATCGAGCGCGGTCCGCGCGACGCCGATGTGTTCCACAGCGGTACGCGGTCCAGCGGTCGGCTCCGGACAAACTGTCACTCTTTGATGCCGAGCACCTTTTTGATCTTGGGCCAGGCCGCGGTACGGGCGCTTTCGAAGGCATCGAGGTCGGCCTGCGCGCCGGAAGTCGTATAGTCGCTGAGCGACTGCGACTCCTTCTTGAGCAGACCGTAGATCTCGATGACGTCGTTAATGACCTGTTTGTCCTCTTCGGTAATGTTGCCGTCGCGCACCTTCTTGAGCTGCGCGATCGAGACATCGGCCAAGCCGATCGTTTCCTTCATCAGGCTGTTGACGCGGTCCGCGTCGTACACGTCGTTGGCATACGCGTCGGCCACCCCGCCGACATAGCCGTACGTTGTATAAATGTGTGCACCGGCCAGCGCCCCGATACACACGAGCCGGTCGTCTACCGTAGACTCCTCGGGCTCGGGCGTGGGAGGGGGCTCCTGGGCAACTACCGCGCCGTGTAGACCGAGCACCAGACCTACGAAAAGCCAAGCACACCATGTGGGAAATCGCCGCTCCATGTCGTAACCTCCATCGCCTAAAGGATCATCGAGCCATCGGAGGCCGGAATCATGCCCGAGCGGCGCAAATGCCGCAAGAGATACTTTTCGAGTGGACTCGAGTGGGCGGCGATAGCGTGTGCTTCGGCGGCTCCCGACGCAGCTTTTTCGGTCGGTGCTAGCTTAAGGGGGAAGCCGAGACGGCAGACCGCACCGGTTCCACGAGGCACACAGAGGCTATCCGAAAACCGTCGGGGACTGGCTCATTTTGCGTAGCGGACGACGACTTGGCTCGCTCTCATTGCAGAAATCGCGGAGCAAAATGTGCCTGTCCCCTTCTCCGGACGGTTTTCGGATAGCCTCTTACAGCAGACCCGCTAGAAGGCTGAGATCGGATCGGCGGCGACAATCGGCACGCGTTTCCTGGGGCCGCAGTGCAGCAGTGCATCGCAGCGGCTGCCGGGACCAAGCTGGTGCCTCAACCGGGAGGCCACTTCAGGGCCCGACCCCCCAGTAGGTGCAGGTGCAGGTGGTCGACTGATTGGCCCCCGTCGCGGCCGCAGTTGATGACAACCCGGTAACCGCCGTCGAGGTGCAACTGTTGGGCCACCGTCTGGGCAACTACGAGCAAATGTCCTGCCAATTCGCCGTCGGCCGGCTGGAGGTCGTCAAGCGAGGCGATCTCCCGTTTGGGGATGACGAGCACGTGTGTCGGCGCCTGCGGGGCGACGTCGCGAAACGCCAGGCAATGCTCGTCCTCGTACACGACGTCGGCCGGGATCTCGCCGTCGATAATCCGCTTGAAAATCGTCTTTTCGCTCATGGATTCCCTCGGGAGATGCGGAGAGGGCGCCCCAAAACGCTTGCGATTTCGCCACCCAATGCGCTTCACGCACAAGTCGTGAGTTGTCCAAACGTTAGTCGAATAACTGGTCGAGCGGGATCGCCTCCTCAGCCAACAATACGCTAACGCCGCTGGCCAGATTGTACCGAAAAGGATGATGGTACGCCCCCTCGCGCGCCGCACCTTCCTGCAATCGAACGGCCACCATCGAATCGCGACGTCGTGGGCCGACTACGGCTCCATTCTCAGGCGGCACGGCTGAATCCCGAGACCGCACGGCACCTTTGCGTGCCATCGTGCCGCGGAATCCTGCGACCCACCATTACGGGAGACGAAGCGATGCGGCAAGCGTGGCCTTTTCCAGTCGTACTGGTCTGTCTGACTTTCGGCGTGGCTTCGGCTCACGGCCAGGACGTGCGGTACTTCGACTCCGGCGGCGTCCGCTACTGCGAGTACCGCGACAAGGTTCGCGCGCCCGTGGCCGACACGGTCTGGGAAGACCGGCAGGAGACGGTCTATCGCCAGCAGCTCACCACCGAGCTGCGCGACAGCTACAGCACGGTCTACACGCCCGTCGTCGTTCCGAACTACCGCCCGGTGTGGCACGGCCGGTTCAATCCGTTCGTGCAGCCGTACATGACGTTGGAGTCGGCGCCGTACACCTATTGGTCGCCCCAGACCCACGCCACGCCCGTGCCGGTAACCTCGCAACAATGGGTGCCCGAGACGCGCACGGTGAAAGTGCCGGTTCGCACGCTGCGGTTCGTCGAGCAGGATCAGGTCCGCGTGGTGGCGGTGGGTCCCGCGCCGCAACAGGCGGTTCCGCAGCAGGCGGCCTCCTCGCCGGGACTACCGCTCGGAGGAGTCAGCCGGCTGGAGAGCGATCCGCCGCGCGTGCCCAGCGGGTTTCCGGCCAGCGGTGGTACGATCCGGCGCTGAACCCCGGTCCCACGGAGAAAGTGCCGAATGAGAATTCTCCCTCTCCCAGCGGGGGAGGGTCGGGGTGAGCGGGAGCGCTCGTAGCTGGACCTCGCAAGAGTTTAGCGAATCCACTCTGCGCGCGGCTGAATTCTTGCGAATTCAGCTACCGCTGAGGCGGTTCGGCATCATTCGGCCGCCGCAGAAGCCCTCGATCGCCGCGCACGTCGCGCCGGTTTCGTAGCGCTCCACTCTTTGGTGAGCGACTCGAACACGTCGGGCGATTCGTAGCGAATCACGTTCGTGGCCTCGGGCATAGGGCCCACCAGTCCGCGAAACACCGGCAGCCCGCGCAGCGAGAGATTGGTGCTGCAGTCGTCGATGCCGATCTGGGTGTGCATTTTCAGCAGGGGTTCGGTCGAGGGATAGTCGCGGATGCGCAACTGGCCGTCGGCCCCTTGGGTGACGACACGGAACGTGGGTGCGCTCATGAGTGGGGGGTTCCTCCCGGGATGAGGGTCGGTCGGATGCAGGACGGAGCAGCGCGGGGGGGGCGGGTGCATCGGCGCCTTCCGTCGGAATCGCCGGCACCCGTGATATCGGCGACCTAGACGGCACGGGCGCAGCCAAATCTCGCGGTCTGCTACACCAGAACGATCCGCACAAACCCGCACAACACGCGCGTGCAGCGATGGTCGCTACCAGCGCTCCCACGCGGTATGTCGGCCGAACAGGATGAATCGCTTATTCTGCCTGCCGCTTGCGCATCTTCCGCGCGACCATGCCCGCGAAGCGTAACCGGAACGACACGCCATATCATGTGTCGCGTGGCCCGCAGCGTTTTCGGTTTGCAGGGCCGAATCTCGCCGGGCGAATTGCCGGCTTGCGTTGGCGAACCACTGGCTCGGCCAGCGAACGGCTTGCCACAACAGCCGCGAAGCCATAATCATTTCGGGCATACGCGGGTGCCGGCGGGGTGTCCCTCGCCCCCGATTTCGGGCGATACTCGCACGAGGGCACGCGGTGTGGCGCTCGCCTTGGGCTCCGTCGCCGGCTGTAGTACAATTCGTACGGAGGGTAAGCGAATTGGTGAGCGGTCTGATTCGAAATCAGATGCCCCGCAAGGGGTTGCGGGTTCGAGTCCCGTGCCCTCCGCTTGGCACGATGGCGGTTGAGACAACCGCGACGGGCGCAGTCTAATTCGCGCGATTCACGTCGACTGCGCTGGCCGCCTGAGACCTTATCCAAGAACCGTTCCGGAGAAGGGGACAGGCACATTTTGCTCCGCGGACTGCGCAATATGAGCCAGTCCCCGACGGTTTTTGAGACATGGGTCGACCGCCCGACTTCTTTCGCGACTTCGGCATTCTGCCGGAAGACTTTCCGCCGCCGCCGGAAACGATTCGCGCAGGATTCTCCGCCGGGCGCGTGTTCGGACAGTATCTCGGTACGTTCGTCATGTCCGCTCTCGGAATCGCGATCGGGCTGTTGATGGCGCTGACCATCATGTTCCCCATCAACATCATCGCGTCGGCTGCGGCGCTGGGCGGGTTTGCGGCGCTCGTGTACTTCGCCACGCGGAACGATTACCTGTGGGTCGAATTGCACGGCGACAAACTGCGAGCCCGACACCTTTATACGGGGCGCATCGTGGAGCGCTCGATCGAGGAGGTCGACGAGCTGGTCACCCTGGTGTTCCGAGTGAAAACCGCGGCCACGCTCATTGCCGAGGCCTGGGTGGGTCGCGTGCGGGGAATCATGATCCGCTTTCGCGACAACCGCACGCCGCTGCAAGTGTGCCGATCGGATCCGAAGATGACCAACGCCAAGGAGCTGATCGAGGCGATCGTGTACCGCATGTCGGAAAAGGGCGAGGTCGACGCCGAAATCATCGACCTGGAAGGCAAACCGCTCGTCCGGCGGATATACTGGAGCGACGCTGGCAAAGTCAGCCGTTGAAGTGCACCGGGACAGCGATTCTGGCTTAAAAGGGGAACTTCGATGAAAAGCAACCTCATGGTATTCGCGGTCGCGTCATGCTGTGGATTGGCGGCTTGGATCAACCCCGGCGAGATCGATCGCACGTGCCGCGTTCTGGGGAGTGAGCCGGAAGCCAGTCAGCACGATGCCGCCCGGGTGCACCGCCGCGCGGCCGATTGGCAGCCCACCAGGGAAGAACGGGCCTTCGACGAAATCGGCTGGGCCAAGGATATTCGCGAGGCACTGCGGCTGGCCAAGCAGCATGGCCGCCCGGTGTTCCTGTTCACTTACGACGGGGCGAACCTCACGTGTTACCGCTGCTGAGGGGGCGCCTCGGCCATGAGAACGAGTTCGTTCTCCAACGCGAAAGTCATCGACCTCTTAAACGGCTACTTCGTTCCCGTCCACATCAGCAACGACGACTGCCGGGAAGGGGGCCCGGCACCGCCCGAAGAACGGGAGCTGCGCGACCGCATTTATCGCGCCGCGCTCGAAGCGGGCCTCGACGCCGGTACCGTGTGCGCGTATTTGGTTACGCCGGAGGGACGGCCGGTCGCCACCGCTCCGCTGAATCGGGACGTGGCCGCCGATCCCGTGAAGCTGGCCGAGCTCATGGAGCGGGTCATTCGCGAGCTCGGCGTAACCAAGGGCGAGCCGCTCGTCCGCCCACTGCCGTACAAAGGGCCGAAGCCGGTTTCGCCCGATTCGCTGATGGTGCACGTCGTCACGCGGTATCTGGAGCGCAAGGGGGAGGAGCTGGTTCCGTACGACGTTTCGGCGTCGCTGGGAACCAAACAGGCGATCGGCTGGGGCAACCTGCCGTCGGAAAGCTGGATCGAGCTAGGCAAGGACGACTGGCTCAAGCTGCTTCCGGCCGACGATATTGGTACCGACACCGCGTGGCAGCCCGACACGAAGGTGGCGGCGATGATGCTGCACCACTTTTACCCTCCGACCGAGAACACCGACCTGGCCAAGAATCGCATGGACGAGCTCGCACTTTCGGCGAAAGTCGAATCGATCGACGACGGTGTAGTGCGGGCCCGCGTGGACGGCCATCTGCGGATGAAGCATCACTTCTATCACGACGACGACAACAACTTCGTGACGACCGATGTCGTCGGCTACCTGGAGTTTGACGCCGGCAAGAAGGGGATTCGCTCGCTGGTGCTGGTCACCGATGGCGCAACCTACGGCGGCAACACCGACTTCCTGCATCCATTCGGCGCGGCAGTGCGTTCGGTTGCGCCGCCGAAGTGATGGATGTCGATCGTTTCGCCGAACCGGCCGCTCGCCGCACAGGAACCGACGTTTGTCCGACCGCCCCGCTCCAGACGACGACGCGGCCTGGGCGCACTGGCGCGACCAGTGGCGATTCCCCGACGGTGTCACGTACCTGAACCACGGCTCGTTTGGGCCGCCCCCTTTGGCGGTGCGCCAGGCGCGGCGGGCGTGGATCGAACGGCTCGATAATCAGCCGATGGACTTCTTCGTGCGGCAGTTCGAGCCGGCGTGGTTCGCGGCGCGGCAGCGGCTGGCGCAACTGGTCGGGACCGACGAGGCGAACCTGGTGCCCGTCGATAATGCCACCGCCGGAATGAACGTGGTGGCGGCCGCGTTTTCGCTCACTCCAGGCGATGAGGTAGTCCTGACCGACCACGAGTATGGCGCGGTGCGGCGCATCTGGCAACGAGCATGTGCCCGCGCACGGACGGACGAGCCGAAGATCGCGACGCTGCCGGAGCGATTCACGTCGGCCGAGCAGGTGGTCGAGGCGATTCTCTCCTCGTTCACGCCGGCTACGCGACTGTTGGTGGTGAGCCACATCACGTCGCCGACGGCGATCATCCTGCCCCTACCCGAAATCTGCCGCGCGGCCCGCGAGCGCGGGGTCGCGGTTTGCGTCGACGGCCCGCACGCAGTCGCCCAAATCGATCTCAATATCGACTCGCTCGATTGCGACTACTACACGGCAAGCTGCCACAAGTGGTTGTCGGCGCCGTTCGGGTCGGGCTTTCTCTACGTTCACCCGCGTCGGCAGGAGGCGGTAAGCCCGCTGGTACTGAGCTGGGGGCGCCTTTCGCCGACCGAGCCCCGCCGCTGGGACGACGAGTTCGTGTGGTCGGGCACGCGCGATCCGTCGGCGTTTCTCGCCGTGCCCACGGCGATCGAGTTTCTGGAAGACGTGGACTTCGAAGCCTTTCGAGCCCGAACGCACGCGCTGGCGCGGTATGCCCGCGAAAGCATCGCCGGCCTGGTCGGACTCGAACCGCTGGTACCCGATAGTCCCGAGTGGTACGGCTCGATGGCGCATGTGCCGCTGCCGCCGAAGCGTGCCGAGGAACTCGACGCGCGGCAACTACAGAACGCGCTGTGGCGGAACTTCGGTATCGAAGTGCCGATCGTCGAGCATAACGGCCGCCGCGCGATTCGCGTCTCGTGCCACCTCTACAACAACCGCCGCGACATCGACCGCCTGGTCAATGCCTTGGGCAAGCTGCTGGCGTAACGGCTTGTCGGCGGAATACGTCTTGCTCCGGCCGCACTGCACTAGTCTACTGCTCATCGGATGTGTCCGTTTCCTTCGCCAGTTCCAGGATTCTTTTCAAGGAAAGCTGATAGCCGTGTGCTTCGCTGCCGACGCCGGCGGTTTGCTTCCAAATGTAGATGGTGACATAGGAGTTCTTCCGGTAGTTATCTCGTGCCGCGAGAAGCAGGGAGACGGAATCTTCGTTCATCTTGCCGCGCTCGGCACGAGAGGCGCTTGGGCCAGAGCTGTCATCGGCGAGAAGCCATGCGGTCATCAGCACATCTTGCTCCTTGGGCAGCGGTGAGCAGTCGAAGGCGATTTCCACCCAATCGAGCGGCGGGTCCTCGGTCTGCAGCTCGTGACTCCACGACTTGATCGAGATACCCACTTCGTGCAGCCTGTCGGTGTTCCAGCCGTTTACGTTCCAGATCGGACTGAAAGCCGTAGTTGGGAGATTAGGCGTTGCGACAACAGGCTTGCCGGCAACGGTGTTCGAATCCTGTACGCCCGTCGTACGCTGCCCTGATTCATTCTCGGCGACGGTTCCACCGTCGACTGCGGGATTCGCGGAGGCCCCTCCTGCACTGAACTGGGAACGCGACATCGACGAGGCGATCACGACAATGGCGCCGATCGACACGAGCGCCACGGCCGCCGTCACGCCCTGCCACACGCGCCGCGCCGTCCGCTCCCGAGAGTGTACTCGTCGCGCGCCCGCGGCATAGATCAGCTCGTCACGTTGGAAGGAAACGTCGGCCGGCGATAGCGAAGCCAATGCGAGCTCGATACCCACAAGGTCGGATTGCAAGGGTTCTGTCATGGTTCACCAATTCCTTTGCGCAAGGTTGCGAGTGCGGATTGATAGCGGCGATGGGCCGCGCTGCTCGAAATACCGACAACCTCCCCGATCGACTGAAAACTGAGCCCGCCCCAAATGTGGGCTGCGACGATTTCGCGTTGTTCGGCCGGCAACGACGCCATGGCCCGCGCGACCGCCTGTGCATCGAGCGATTGGCTAGGGGACGACCGGAACCATTCGCTTCGATTCTGCGCCGCTTCCGTTTCACGGCGCCGCCGTCGCCGCACGGCCCGGACGGCCATGAGCGCCTCGTTGCGGGTGGTGCGAAACAGCCATGCCAGGGGATCTCTCGGCGCGCGGGACTGCTCGGCCAGTTTCATAAAGGCCTGCTGCACGGCCGCTTCGGGATCGTCGCACAATTGCCGTGCGTACAGCACGAGCGCCGGCGCGTGCGCGTCGAACAGCCGACCGATCAGTGCGGGCTCGACCATGTCACGCGCGTGTTCGTCGCTCTGGTTCACTACCCATAAGATGCCGTCGCGCGGCTTCTATCCCGCCCATTGTAGAAATCCGCCGCGACGAATGTGCAGAGGAACGATTCCGAGAGCCGACGCGACGGCGGGCTGGTTGTGGCGCGGTCTCCCGACCGCGACACCCGGCGCGCATGGAGTGGCACGGTCGGGAGACCGGCCACAACAAGCTGCATTTTTGCGAATTCAGATGCCGCTTCAGGTCCCGCTTGCCGAGCGGGACCTACGCCCTACTCGTGGGCGATCTCTACTCGCAGCGGCTCGGCCCATTGTTTCTCTTCGGCCGTGTAGTAGAGGTACGCGCGAGAGGCCGGTCCCTCGTACTTGCCGGGTATCTCGGCCACCAAATCGAGGTTTAGCACGATCCGCTGATCGTCCTTCACGTCGGGCCCCACGGAGCGCCAGTAGAATACCAGCTCGCGCCCCTTCACTTCGTAGTAGTCGAACCGCCCAGCATCTTTCAGCTCCTTGAGCTGCTCGTGCCGCGGTTCGAGACCGGCGGGAAGCCCGACCACGGCGACGCTCATGGGTTGACCCTGGCCCGAGGTGTTGGAAAGCTCAACAGTCAACCCGACCGTGTCGCCAGCCGCCACGCGGTCGGCAGCCAGTTTTGTCGACAGTCGCAACGGGCACTCCTCCTGGCTGTTGGGCTGCGTCGTGCGGTAGCTCACGTCGAGCACGTAGGGCATCTTGTTGTCGCCGGTGAGGCTGATCTCCAGGCGATTGTCGCCCGAGGTGAACTCGCCGGCGATTCCTTCGAGCGAAATCGCGGTAAGCTGGCCGGCGGCGAACTGCTGCGATTGGATTTCCTCGCCTTCGCGCTTGAGCACGAGAGTGCCGTCGGTGGTGCGGCGGCTGCTGTGCTCCGAGTGCGCAATGAGCGCCTTGAGGGCCAGGATCGTGGCCTGCGTCGAGCCGAAACCGCCCGACCCCTGCCGGCTTTCGACAATCCAGCGAATGGCCTTGTCGGCTTGCGGCAGGTGGCCGCCGCTCTTAAGCCACGCCATCGCCGCCAGAGCCGTGGTCTCGACCTGCATCGAAAGTCCGCCGCTGCGGGTGATCGTACCGTCGGCGGCTTCGAGGTGGCCATCGTCCTTTTGCAACTTCGCCAACCGATCCGCCAGAGCGCCGCTCTGTGCGTGCTCGGTGTCGAGCGCGGCGGCGGCCGCCAGTGCGACCAGATAGGCATCGTCCGATTCTTGCGCCATGGCCACCACGTGGTCGAGCTCGGTCTGCAGATCGCGCCGGCCCGCCTCGGAAAGCGCCCATACGATGTAGGCGTCGGTCACGTCCTGCGGAGCGCTGCCGAAGCTGTCGAGCGCCTTGGCATTGCGGGTGAATCCGCCGTTGCCCGTGCGTCGCTTCATGAGCCAGTCGGCCGTGCGGTCGATCATCGTCTGATCGACGTTCCACACGCGGCTCATGTCGTCGAACTCCAATAGGCCGTAGGCGGTGAGCGCTTCGTGACCGGGATTGGAGCCGAACCATTCGTATCCGCGATCCGGGCACTCGTAGCCGGTGAGCAGCCCGTAGCCCGAGGAGAGCATTTCCCGTGCCCGCCGCGTGGTCGTGGGGTCGGCCAACTTGTTCTGCTGGAGAAAATCGAGCACCAGCACGTTGGGGTAGTTCGACGACGAGGCCTGCTCGAAGCAACCACCCGGCTCGCGGAGCATGCCTTCGACCGATTTGTTCAGGTCGGCGAGCATCGAGGGGAATGCGTGCAGCGACACTTCGAGCGAACCCGGCACCAAGTGCTCGGGGAGCTTTACCGTCAGGTCCTGCATTCCTTCCAGGTTGCCGGCGTACGACTCGGCAATGGGGAAACCGGGGGGCACGACGCGAATTTTGCGGCTCACGGAGTCGCTTAAGGTTCCGGCTGTACCGGTGAATTGCACTTCGGCCTCGCCGCGACGGCCCACGACGCGGAGTGGGAAGAATTCGCGGCTCCGCCCGGCGGCGGGCAGCGTAACGCGGCGCTGGTCGGAGTCGAATGGACCTTCGATCACCGATTCGAGCAACTTGCCGTACACGAGCGAAACGTCGACATCGAGCGGCGTGGCCGCGTCGTTGGCGATCGACAGCGGCACGTCGATACGGTCGCCGGCCGTCACTTCCAGCGGAAGCTTGGGTTCGAGCGCCAGTGGAATGCGCGAGACGATCTCCGCCTCGCCCGTGCCGATTCGACCATTACCATGCGCGTCGGTCCGCACGCGAAAGCTCGTAATGCTGTCCGAGAGCTCGAACTCGAGCGATGCCCGGCCCGAGGCGTCGGCGATGAGCAGCGGATTCCAGTACAGCGTGTCGGCAAAGTCGCTCCGCACGTTGGGGTCGTCGCCCGTGCGGTGCTGATGGGCGTACTGCCGAATCGGGAAACGATATTGGTTGACCACCGCTTCGCGCGTTTGGATCGCCGTGGTGAGCTTGGCTGCCAGATCGTCGTTGCCGGTTTGTTTGGCGAGATCCAGCCTCGATGCCAGCACGGTCCCATCGGATGAGTACAACTTGGAAAAATACGTCAAGTCGTTGGCCTGGATCCCCGTTGCGGTAACTCCGCCCGTTTGCAGGTCGGGCAGATAGGCGAAGCCCATTGCGGCTTGTCCGGCCTGCTGATTGGGCATCAGTTCCATCGCGCCGACTACAAACGGATTCTTGGCGGCTTCGAAGAGCCGCACTTCGGCCTCGGCGAATTTTCCGCGCCATCGATGCCAACCGTCTTCGAAATAGAGATCGCGCCCCATCGCAACGCCGTTTTCGTTGAAATCGTTCCCAAACCGCGGGGCGAAGTAGAAATGGTCGGCGCCGGGCCGAATGCTCCACGCGCCGAAGTCGTCGCCCAGCATGCCGGCGAGGCGACGATCCACGTCCTCTGGACGGCCTCGTACGAGAACGATACCCAGCTCCTCGACAATGGTCACGGTCGTCCGATCGGCCTGTTCGAGCGCGCCGGGTGGTACGCCCACTGCCGTAAGGTAGTCGTTCCACGGGATGATCGTCGGCGCGCCCTCGGCCTGGGTTTGCAGCATGACCAGCAGGGGCGGCGTTATGGCTTCGTCGCGCTGTCCGAACGATGCGAAGGGCGCCTGCGCGACGTGCACGGCAGACTCGACACGATCCGACATCCACATCCCCCCCACCACCACTGCGGCAATCGCCCCGGCCAGCGCGGGCACGCCGACCCGGCCGACCGAAACCAGCCGCAGCGGCAGCGAAATGGCCAGCAACGCCAACAGCCCGATGCCCCCCACCAGCGCCATGCGCCCGGCCGCGCGAAGCTGCACTTCGCGCGAGTGATGCAGTGTGGCCAGCGCCTGCGTGTAGTGCCGCTCGACTTGGGGCGAGTTGTCGAACGAGAGTGGCGGCTCAACCGATTCGTCTCGTGCGGCGATCGCTGCCGGCGAGGCGGGTTCCGCAGAGCCCTCTTCGGCCGGAGTATCGTCGGGTTGAACATCCGCCGGCTCGGCTTCGTTCGCCTCGGTCGTGGGGTTATCATTCGTCCCATCAGTCTCATTCGTCCGATCCGCCGAGTCCGCCTCGTCGGCCGCCGCTTCGGCAAACCGCCGCCACCCTTGTGTGCCCAAGAGCAGATCGAGTTCTTCGGCTGCCTCGGCATCGTCGGACAGGAAGAAGTTCACGTCCTCCAAATCCTCGGGCTTCTCGATCTCGCTCGCCAGGCGGAAGTTGGTCAGCAAATTGGCCGATTTGTCGTCGGCTAGATTGAGCACCGAGTCGTCGACTACCGAGACGCCCAGCACCGCGGGGACCGGCTGGCCGCCCTCATCGGCGACGGTGAGCACGAGATTGACCTTCTCGCCCGGGGCGCGGGGCTGGTTGCCTTCGACCAATCGCACGCTCAGCTCGCGCTGCGGACGGCGATACACCAGCCGCTCGGCGATGGGGCGCGGCGCCAAACCGCCGTAATCGTACACCGTGAGGCGGATCACTCCCTCGGCCTCGGGGGCGAGCGGAATGCGAACATCGTGCACGATCGGCTCTTGGTCGTCCAATGTGCCGACGACGCGATCTGCCTGTTTACTCGTGTTCGCCAATTCCTTGCCCACTACCGCCGGCGCCGCAATCGCCTGCTGCCCCACTTGTACGCCGCGACACACGGCCGCCACAACCAGCGGCGCGCATTGAGTCGCGCGCAGCTTGAGCAAGATCGGCTGCTCGGCGTCGAACACGCCGCTCTCGGTATCCATGACCACGAAACAGTCTGCGTTGGGCTTCGGAAGGGGCAGGGGATCGGCCGTCGACTGGGGGCTGGTCACCTCGAATCGGTACTCGCGCCCCGATTCCGGTTTGAACCGAAACGTGCCACGCCCTTCGCGCACTGTCGCCGCGTCAGCGACTTCGCTGCCTGATTCGTCGACAATGCGACCTTCCAGGTGTACGGGCTTGCCGAGCGGGTCGCGGGCGAAAAAGTAGACGCGGTTCTCGATTCCCGCCACTAGGTCGCCCCCTTCGGGATAGAATTCGACCTCGAACTTGCCGAGGTTAATGGGGATCGTCTTGGCGATCGTCTCCTGCGTGCCGCCGTCGTCGACGGTGACGCTCACGACGCCGCTGCCCCGCTCGATTTCCTCGGGCAATCGAAACTCGACTCGGTACGCACCCGATGCATCGGCCACCGTCTCGGCGTCGGCGAGTTCCATCGCCTGGCCATCGACGCTGGCGCGAATGTGCAGCGTCGCGCCGGCGGCGGGGTCGCCTTGCGCGCTCTCGGCCGAGAAGTCGGCGACAACCGTGTCGCCGGGCCCGTAGCTGGCTCGCGTGAGCTCAAGTTGCTTCTTCAACCGCGGCGCGCGAAAGTCGCGCACCTGAAACGTGCGCCGCTGTTCGACAAAAGAGTCGTTCGGGCTGCGGGCTACCAGCGTATACTCGCCGCCGGGCGCTTCGGGCGGAATGAGAATCGCGCCGTTGCCCACGCCGCGCTGGGTGAATCCCCATTGCTGCGATTGCGGCACCGCGGCGCCCGAGGGATCCAGCACCTCGTACTCGACCGATACTTCGCTCGCCTCGCCCAGGTCGAACCGCGAGAGCGTGAGCGAGCGGAACCACACTGGTTCGCCCGGCCGGTAGAGCGGCTTGTCGAGCGAAAGATACGTCGCCAGCCGACGCGGCTCGACGGCCAGATGCGTGGAGAGCGAGCCGCCGGCCGGGCTCCCCTCGGTTTCCACTTCCAGCCGCGATTGGTCGTCGAGCAAATTGGCTGGCAATTCGACCAACAGCGAGCCATCGCGATCGGTCTGGGCGCGCCGATCGAGCCGCAATTGGCCCACGCCGTCGTACAGGCGGTAGGAGACGTCGGTCGAGAGCGGTTTGCCGTCGGCGGCAACGGTCGTCACGGCGAATCGGGCATCGGACCCGTTGTGAATCGTGCTGGGGCCGGTGACGATCGTCCGCACGTGCTGGCGGGCCAGTCGCGTTTCGGCCGAAGCCAGAAAGGCGTCGTCGCGCGGCAGACCCAGCTTCACCAGTGCATATCCGACCAGGCACACCAGCACGCTGGCGGCAACGGCCATGACCCAGTTCATCGCGGTCCGCCCCGACGTCCGCCCCGCCCGCCGCTTCGACTGCCGCTGCGATCGCCGCTCCGCCTTTTCCACCGAATCCCTCACCTTCACCGCCTCCCCGCGCGTTTCCCCACACTGATTCTCCGCTTGCGGTTTCGCGCTCCGGGGCACAACCACCACCCCCTGCTTCGAATCCGAATCACCCTCCGCGACAACGTCACTCTGCGCTTCACCAGCCCGCAGCACCACCGGCGGACCATCATATCGCGACGCACGCGCCACCAGCTCCGACTGCTGCACCACCTCGCAATACGCGCGGGCGACATCGGGGTCGGCCGTGATCCGGCCGCGCAGCTCGTCGGCCTCGTCGGTTTCGAGCAACTCGTAAACAAGCTCCCACAGCTTCTGCCGAAGCTCGTCGCCGGGTTTGTTGTCGTCGTGGGGTTGCATGGCAATCGGCCCCTTATGCGAAATCGTTATGTGTCGCGTTGAATTCGATTTGTATTGCTGAATCGTTCGATAGCTTGTTGGGCCACGTTACCCGTCGCCCAGTGCTTTGCGCAGCCGCGCGAGCGCCAGCCGCATCCGCGTCTTCACCGTGCCGGTGGGAATGTCGAGCTCCGCCGCGATCTCCGCGTAGGTCAACTCGCCGTTCTGCCGCAGCAGGAACACCTCCTGCTCCTCAGCCCGCAGTTTTGACAGCTCCTGCCGCAGCCGCGCCAGCTCTTCGTTTTGCTGAACCAGTGTGTGCGGCGAAGCCGTCCTCGCGGTATCCATCGCGTCTCCTTCGGGCCACGCCTTGCGGCGGCGGTTCCATGCACTTTGCCGCATGTCGCGGGCCGTGTTCAGCGCCACGCGGAAAATCCAAGCCCGCACGTTGCGGATTTCGCCGTACTGCTCCCGCTTCCGCCAGCACTTGATGAACGTTTCCTGCAGGCAATCGCGGGCATCCTCGGCGTTGCCGGTGATGCAGCACAGCGTGCCCATGATCTCGGCCTGGTGGCGCGCAAAGGCATCCTCCAACTCCCGGCAGGCGGAAGCTGCGCCGTCTCCGGACGGCCCGGGGGAAGCGGCCTGTTGAGCTGCACCAGACACAAGGTTGCCTTCGCCAGATATGACGGGTCGGGGCCGGGTACGGATTCGTCCCAGTGCCCGTATTTTTTAGCAAATCGAGCCGGGCGGTGTTTGTTGTTGGTGGTTTGTGGCTCGTGGCCAGTTGTCCATTCCCGTCCATTTCGTCCCTACCGTCCATCCACGATCGGCCGACCCCCACTGCCATTGCTTGCCGCGCCGCGGCCCGCTGAACGATAATGCCCCCTATGTGGCCGGAATCGGACAAGACGCGCGAGCTGTTGGCCGAGGCGGGTCGGGGGAGCCCCGACGCGGTGAACCAGTTGATGGAGCGGCACCGCGATGCCCTGCGGCGGATGGTGCAGATGCGACTCGACCAGCAGATTCGCCGCCGTGTCGACGTGAGCGACGTGGTGCAGGACGTGCTGATCGAGGCCAACCGCCGCTTGGCCAACTATCTCCAACAGCCGGGCATGGACTTCCACCTATGGCTGCGGCAGATCGCGATGGACCGTATCATCGACGCCCATCGCCGGCACCGCGTCAGTGCCAAGCGCTCGGTCGACCGCGAGCAGCCAATGGCCGTTCCCGCCGGCGCCGAACGGTCGACAATGGAGCTGGCGGCCCAGCTTGCCGACGGCGAGCTCACCCCCGCCGCCGCCGCCGCCCAGCGCGAGCTGGTGCGGCGGGTGGAAGAAGCGCTCACGCGGCTCGACGAGGGCGACTCCGAAATCATCGTCATGCGACACTACGAGAAGCTATCGAACCAGGAAGCGGCCCAAGCCCTCGGCCTCACCCAGCCGGCCGCCAGCATGCGCTACTTGCGCGCCATCCGCCGCCTGCGGCAACTATTGGGCGAAGCGGGCGAGTCGCAATCAAGCAAGTAGCAGGCACGCTCCGCCGTGCCGTCCGCCGAACAGCCGAGTGTCGTTAACGGCTCCGCTTCCGGCGCCCTTTCGCGCTGGCCCGCGCCGCGTGCCACTTCTTGAGCGAAGTTTGACTTTCGCCCGACGGCAGGCCGGCGAGCAGACCCGCGACGCTGATGTCCTCGTCGAGCTCGGGCCAGTGGATGCCGCGACCCCCGCCGCTCAGGCGCCAGGATTGTCGCTCTTTGCGCGTGCCGTGTGCCAAACGAGGAAACCACGCCACGGGAGCGGCAATCGTGCGACCGTCGGTCAACCGCACCGACAGGGTGTCGTCGTTCACCTCGACGTCGGCAGCGAAGGCCTCACGGATTCTCACTTCAATCAACATCGCTACGGCAGTTGCGAGGGAGGCAGCGACGCCCCGTGAATCACCGCGAGGACTACGACCTGATCGGGGTCCGTGCGGTAGATGATCCTGTAGGGCCCCTCGATCAGCTCGCGAATGTCGCGGCGCTGGTATTCGACGACCATTTGGCCGGATTGGGGAAACGCGCCGGCTTGCTTGGATCGCGACGTAAGGCGATTCACCATGCGCTGCGCGTACCTTGAAGAATCTCGCGAAATGTAGTCGTAGATTTCAACGAGATGACCGAGCGCGGTGTTGGACCAGACAACTTTCATGGCGCAAGGCCGAATCTACGTCGCACTTCCTCCACGCCGACGACACGGCCCGCCTCGGCGTCTTGGATTCCTGCTTCAATGCACTGGCGGACGTAGATGCGGTACATCACGTCGTCCCACGTGGCGCCTTCCGGCAGCGTGTCGATGAGGCGGTGGGCGTCGGAGCGTACGTCGCTCGATTCAGGGGCGGCCATTGCTGATTCCCGCTGGTGAAGATGAGGGACAATTCACAGCGACTTGTGCATTGTACCGCGTGCGTCGGCACCGGGCATCGTGAACATCGCGTCGACCGCTAATCCACAAACGCCATTTCGTTGGTTAACAGCAGCACGTGCGCCAGGAGCGACCACGCTTGGTCGTCGAGCTCGGGGCCGAGAAATTCGTCGGCGAGCTCGGTGTCGTGCGCGGTCGGTGGACGGCCCAGGACGATCCGGTACAGGCGGTCGATGCGCTCGTGCTTGTCGGTGAGCGACGACACGTCGGGGCGGTGGATCAACCGCGTGGCCGCCTCGAGCACGAACGGGTGATTCATCAGGTAGAGCGCTTGCGGCGGCACCGTGGTCGTGTCGCGCTGCGGGCTGGTGGCGACGGGGATGGGAAAGTCGAACGTGCTCAGGATCGGCGGCAAGTCCATGCGGTCGATGAAGGCGTACACCGTGCGGCGGGAGGAGAACGCGTCGCCGAATTCCTGAACCGGCGGCCCGCCCATCCGTGAATCGAGACTGCCGCTCGCGGCCAGCAGCGTGTCGCGGAGCGCCTCGAACTGCAGGCGGCGGCGGTTCATCTTCCACAAGAAGCGGTTCTCGGGATCGGCCTCTAAGCACTCGGGGCGGTCGACGCTCATTTGGCGGTATGCGGCCGAGAGCACCATTCGCCGGTGCATCTTCTTGAGCGACCAGCCACCCTCGACGAGCGAGTCGGCCAGATAGTCCAACAGTGCCGGGTGCGAAGGCGGTTCGCTGCGCAGGCCGAAGTCGCCCGGCGTGCGCACCAGCCCATCGCCGAAATGTTGCTGCCACAGGCGGTTGACGATCACGCGGCCCGTGAGTGGGTTGGCCGGATCGACGACGGCCCGCGCCAACTCCAGCCGCCCGCTGCCGTGCTGGAACGGTTTGCGGTCGGAATCGACGACGGCGGGAAACTGCCGGGGAACGGGCTCGCCCGGCCGGCTGGCGTTGCCGCGAAGGAAGATGCGGGGATTGTACGGCTGCGGGCGATCCAACAGCACCATGGCCCTCGGCGGCCCTTTCACCAGGCAGGCTTCGACCTCTTTGAGCCGCTTCTCGAACTCCTGCTGCGAAGGGCGGTCGGGCAACAGATCGAGAAAGCCCCAGCCCATTTCGACCGGCACGTCGGGGGGAGCTTCGGGACCGTACAGCACGTGGCGGAGCTGTTCCTCGGCCGGATCGTCGAGGGCGGTGGGGGGCGGATTGCCGGACGCGGTTGCCTGTTCGAGCGCCGCTTTCCATTTCTGGTCGATGCTCGCCAACAGCTCGCCGTAGCGGTGGGCTACGTCGTTCATCGATTCGAGCGGCGGTTCGGTGAGCGCGGCCAGTGCCAGTGGGTTGATCGGCTGGCCCGCCGGCGATGGTCCATCGCCGCCAGCCGGCTGCGGATTGCCTTCCTGCGACACGGGAAGCGTGCCGAGCGTTTGGAGCTGCCGGAGCACGCTGGCAGCGGCACTGGCGAATTCATCGTCTTTGAGCGCCTCCAGCGCGTGCCATGGTTCCCAAACGGGATCGCCGTGGCCAGCCGTGCCTTCCAGGTACAACTGCCAGCGAACGATCATCACCGGGTTCAATTCGCCCGTGTCGGTCAGCAGCATGAACCCGTCGGTCGAAGGGGCGCTTTGGGCGGCATGCGCGGCCGCCAGGTATTCGCCGGCACGGGCACGGGCTCCACCAACCAGCTCGGCGTGCTTGCCCTGGACGAATTCGGCCAGCTTTTTCTGCGCGGCGTCGAGTTCTTCCTGGTACTTCTTTTGCTCCTCGGTGTCGGGCGCCGGTTCGCACAGCGGCGGAACGAGCGGTTCGTACGAGCTGCGCAATACGCCGTACAGCGAGTAGTAGTCGGCCGTCGGAATGGGATCGTACTTGTGGTCGTGGCAGCGGGCACAGGTGACGGTGAGCCCCATCAGGCCGCGGGCGATGACGTCGATGCGGTCGTCGACGATGTCGTGCGTGTTGTTCATGAAGTGCCCGCCGATGGTGAGAAAACCCATCGCCCGCAAGTCGCGCGGATTGGACGGCGTGCCCGCTTCGCCTGCGCTTGGTGAATCGGTGTAGGGCGAATCGGCATCCAACTGATCGGCGGCCAACTGCTCGAGCACGAACCGGTCGTAAGGCAGGTCGGCGTTCAGCGACTCGATCACCCAGTCGCGGTAGGTGTACGACCAGGGATAGGTCTTCTCCTCGAAGAACACGTAGCCCTTGTTGTCGGCGTAGCGGGCCACGTCGAGCCAGTATCGCCCCCACCGCTCGCCGTAGGCCGGCGAAGCCAGCAAGCGATCGACCAGCCGCTCGTACGAATCCGGCGCGGGGTCGGCCTCGAAGGCGGCGACCTCCTCGGGCGTGGGGGGCAGGCCGACAAGATCGTACGCGAGACGGCGGATGAGCGTGCGGCGATCGGCCTCGGGCGAAGGCGCAAGGCCGGCCGCTTCGAGCCGTGCCAGCACGAACCGATCGACCGAATTGCGGGCCCAATCGGCGTTCGCTGTGTCGGGCAGCGCGGGTCGCACGACCGGCTGGAACGCCCAGTGCGTTTTCCAGGCCGCCGAAACGCCGGATGGAGCGTCCGGCCAGGCGAGCCCGCTTTTGACCCATGTTTCGAGAATCGCCACTTCCTGCGCGTCGAGCGGCGCGGTGGGAGGCATTTGCAAGTCTTCATCGCCGTAGCGGATGGCCTGGACCAGGTGGCTGTCGTCGGGGTTGCCCGCAACGGCGGCCGGCCCGCGATCGCCCCCCTTGAAAACGCCCGCGCGCGAGTCGAGCCGCAAGCTCGATTCCTGCTTCTCGGGCCCGTGGCACTCGAAGCAGCGAGCGGCCAGCAGCGGGCGGACTTTCGCTTCGAAGTAAGCCTCGGCCTGGCGCTGGGCGGCGAGTGCCGCTGGGTCGGACGGTGTATCGGACGAAGCCGCGTCGGGTGCATCTACGGCTGCTGCTGGCGCGGCGGGAACCACGATCACCGTGGCAAGTAGCAAAGCAAAAAGCGGCGCAGCGGCAAGCGGCGCGTCGATCGTGGTTCGCCAGTGCCGCCTCATCGTTTACCGCCAAGGTGCAAAGAGCGCGAAGTGGAGGAACCGCGAATCAAGGTTGCTCGGGCGCCTCGTCGCCCGAGGGCTTGTCGCCGGCTCCTTCGTCTTCGGGTTCGCCGAATGGATCGCGGGAGGGTTTTTCGCCGGAAGGCTTTTCGTCGGGAGGGGGGTTCTCGTCCGGCGGCATCTGCGGCTGGACTTGAGGCTGCTCGGGAGCGGCGGCCAGCTTGATTTCCAACTCCATCGTCTCTTCGCCGCGGCGAATGGTCAGCTTGACCGTTTCCCCCTCGGCATGCCGGCCTACGGCGATGCGAAGCTGTAACATGTCTTGCACCGGCTCGCCGTCGACCGACGTGATGACGTCGCCCGGCTGGATACCCGCTTCCTTCGCCGGGAAGCCGTCCTGTACGGCTTCGACGACGACCCCCTGCCCATCTTCGCTGGCCGGTTTCATCTGGACGCCGAGATAGCCGGCTTTCACGATCTTCCCTTCGCGCATCGCGGCGATCACGGGATCGAGCCCTTCGAGGGGGATAGCGAAGCCGATGCCCGAGTCGTACCACTCGACGCCCGCGCCTGCCTCGGTCGACGCCGGGTTGAGGGGAACGCAGATGCCGATGACGCGTCCCTCGATGTCGACCAGGGGCCCGCCGTAATTGGCGGGGCTGATGTTGGCGTCGGTCTGCACGGCACGGCCCATGGCGCGGCTGGTGGCGCTGATGATGCCGGCCGAGAGAGCGGGGTCGGTGTCGCCGAAACCGATGCCGACGGAGACGGCCCACTGGCCGACTTTGAGCTCAGATCGCGGCACGGCCTGGGGAATTGGCAGGTCCTCAACGCCGTCGACCTTCAACAGACAGAGGTGGCGCGTTTCGTCGCGCCCCAACAGCTTGGCCACGCGGCGTTGCCCATCGCGAAATACGACCGTGATGACCGGCGGCTGCTTAATAAAGTTGAACGTGCTGGTGAGGATGTACCCGTCGGACGAGACGATGACGCCGGTGGTCGGCCCGTCGCCCGGTCGTCGGATTCCGCCGATGCGTCCCTGTCCGGCCGACACGCCGCCGAACGACTCGATGGTCACCAGCGAGGGGAGCACCTTATTGGCCGCTGCCGTAAACGCCTTGGGTGCCAGCAGAATGCCCTGCGAAAGGTCGGCGGCAGCTTTGACGGTGGCCGTGGCATCGACCGCGGGAGTATCGCGCTGTTGAGCGCGTGCGTTTCCCGCGGAGAGAACCACCGCCAGTACGAGAACCGCCGCGAGCGCGACAACTCTTCCTCCGACTGTTCGTCGAACCTTCGTACTCACGTTCATCCTCGCTTGCGGTTTCGCCCGCTCCGCCACCGCGTATGGTTACTCGTCGCTATCTTCCGCCACCGGCGTGATGCGGAATTCCTGTACTTTTTCACCGCGTTTGACCAACAGCAGCACTTCTTCACCGGGCTTGAGCGTGTCGACTACCTGGCGGTACTCGGTCACGTTGCGGATCGCCTGGCCGCCCACGGAGATTACAAGATCGTCGGGACGCAGGCCCGCTGCGGCGGCCGGGCTGTTGGCAACGACGCGGTCGATGTAGGCCGGCGCGTTGCGCCCGCCCAGACGGAACAGCCGGATGCCCAACTCCGCCTTCGCATCGGACGACGCCACCACCGGCGCGAACGATTCCAGCTCGTCGCGGACGAACTTGTCGAGCAGGTCGACCGGCACCGCGTAGTTGAGCCGGGTGTTGGTGCTTTTGCTCTCGATGATCTTGCCGATCATGCCTGCCAGGCGGCCGTCGGCCGTCACCACGGCTCCTCCGGCGGCACCGGGGTTACTGGTGATGGCGTCGATCAACAGCAGGTCGCCCAGGTAGGGCGAATCCTGCGTGCCGCGGCGGGCGTCGAGCCGGGTGCGGAGCGAAACGATGCCCAGCGTGACCGAAAGCGGCTCGGCCCCGTCGGCCACCTTGAATGCATTGCTGACCGCCACCACCCAACTCCCCTTTTCGACCGGAGGCTGATCGCCCAGCGCAAAGTACTGGGGCGTGGGAGCGTCGATCTTCAAAAGGGCCAGTTGCAGCTCGTGGTTGCTGCGAACCAGCCGAGCATCGTGCATCGAGCCATCGGGCAGGGTCACGCGGATGCGATTGCCTAAGAGGTTCACCCCCTCCGCCGTGAGAATGTCGCCTTCGGCGGAAACCAACAGGCCCGTGCCGTAGCCCGAAACGCGGCCGATTCCGGCACCGTAGATTTTCACGGTGCGCTGTTGCGCGATTGCCACGGCTCGCGCGAAGGGGCCGTCGTCGGCGCGGGTTGCAGCGCTCGTGCCAAACGCCCAAGCGACGGTAACAAGCGCTACCGCACATTGCAGAATGACGCGGCGCGTTGTCGCTCGTGGCTCATTCATCGGTCGCAGCATCGCCGGGAACCTCGAACATTTCCTGGGAGAGATCGGAGAGAGCTTCCGCTTGCACGGTCTGGAACTGTACAACCTCGTTCTCGGAGATTCCATCGACCAGGGCGCGACGGAACGGAAGAGGCATGCCCGAGATGCTCCGCCAGTCGGCGAAGGTGACCGCCATGGCAGGCGACTTGCCGTCGATGTCGGCCCCCGACTTGAGCAGGCGAACGCCCGGTTGCCCGTCTTCACCCAGCACGCTCAGCCAGACGTAGAACCAATCGCCGCGGTCGTCGATTGATTTGACGCGGTATGCCGGCTGGCCGAGTGCCTTATCGCCGCCATCGAGCAGCACCTTGCCGAATCGCGCGAGCGGCTCCTCGTCGAACACTGCCGCCAGCGTGGCCGCCTGCGACAGAACCGGATTCAGTAGCGCCTTCGACGTGGCGAGAACCTGCGGGGCGGCCAACCCTTCGTGGGCCCAGTAGCGCTCGCCGTCGAACCCATAAGCCGAATCGGTTTCGCCGTCGCGGTAGTCGACGCGGAAGCGTCCGTCGACGGCCAACACGATTTGTTGCTGCCCCACCGCGTGACCCGCGCGAAGGACGTCGTCGGTGAGGCGGATGGCCTGAACCTCGTCGGCCAGCGGCTGCGGGAGCGTGGTGGCCTGCCATCTTGCGACGATGCGGCGGCAATTGGCGATGTTGACCTCCTCGTCGCGGATGACGCCGGCATTGGCCACCGAGATTTGCGGCCGCCGAACCTGCGGCATCGGCATGGGCATCGGGGGCTGCTCGGGCTTCGGGTCTTCGGCGGGCTTTTCCCCCTCAACAGGTTTTTCACCTTCCGCAGACTTGTCACCTTCGGCAGGTTTTTCGCCGTCAGCGGGCGCCTCGCCGTCGGCCGGTTTTTCACCGTCGGCTTGCTGTTCGCCCTCGGTCGCTTTCTCGCCCTCGGACGGTTTCTCCCCTTCTGCTGGCTTCTCAGTTTCCGCCGGTTGTTCATCGTCAGGCTTGGGCTGTTCGCCGTTATCCGGCTGTTTGTCCTCTGGTTGCTCGTCCGGAGGCATGTCGGGCGGCATGTCCGGCGGCTGTTCGGGGTCGGCGCCGTAGGGTAGAGGAAGCAACCGCGAGTGAATCACTTTCCGCTCGCCGCTGCCCTCGCTCTGGACGACCAGCTCAGCCGGCCATTCGGCCGGTAGCGTGCTGATGAGGTTGGTGAACTGGTGGGTGCTGGTGATGGGGTACCCCTCGAACGAAATGAGCCGGTCGCCCAACGCCAGGCCGGCGGTGGCCACCGGGGCGTCGAGGTTGATGGTGTGGCAGACGACTTGGCCGTTGCGCTCGCCGAACAGCGCATCGAGCGTGCCGTGCTGGGCGACCTTGGTGGCGAGCAGGTCGGGCAAGAAAAGCTTGATCTGGTTGACCGAGATGGCGTATCCCAGGCCGACGTTGACGCGGCCTCGTTCCTGAAAACTGCCGCGACCGTTGATGCCGAGCAATTCGCCCCGCATGTTGAAAAGCGGGCCGCCCGAGTTGCCGGGGTTGATCGAGCTATCGACCTGGATGCAGTTGCCGTAAACGAGCATGTTCTGGCCGGCGCCTTCCTGGTAGCGCTCGACGCCGCTAACGATGCCGAGCGTTACGGTGGGCTTCTGGTCTTCGGCCAGCACGAACGGATTGCCCATGGCCATGGCCCAATCGCCGACGCGCACGGTGTCGGAATCGCCCAGCGGTGCGAAGGGGAATTCGTCGCGGCCGCTGAGCTGAATGATGGCCACGTCGCCGCCGGGATCGGTGCCGATCATTTTCCAGCGGTAGAGCTTGCCGTCGGCCAAGCCGCCCCATCCCTCGGTTCCCGCCGCGGCCACCACGTGGTGATTGGTGAGTGCCAGGCCGCTGGGATCGAAGAGGACGCCGGAGCCGCCCCCCTGCCGATTGTTGCCGTAAACGCAAACGACCGCGCCGTAAACGCGGTCGATGGCCGCGATGCGAGCCGCCTCGGCCGCCTTGATGAGGGCCAGTTCGTCGGCGGTTACCGACGGTGCAGCCGCCGAAGCCGAGTCGTCTTCGGCGGCGCGCAGCCGCGCGGTGCCGGATCGATCGATCGCCGAGCCGCTAAAGAGGGAAGCGACCAGGGCCATCGTTCCCACCGCTGCCAGCCGGTGCCAAGGCAGTCCGGCACGAGGCGGCGTACAGCGACAGGCAGCAAAGTCAGACATGTTGATCCCGCCACTATGGTTTCTTGATGAATCGAACGTCGCACCAGTCCGCGTGGTCGGCCAGGTCGAGGTCGGCCCCGGCATGCACCGCCAGAGTCACACGCCGCACGCCGCTGATATCGACCCGCACGGGCCGCGGAGGGTCGTTTCCCTTGACGCGCTGGGTCCACAGCGACGCGCCGTCGCCTAGCACCTCGAACACGCAGTCGCCGCGCTGGTCGGTCTCGCTGTCGATGCCGACGACGGCCAGCAGCTCATCGTATTGCTCGTCGGCGTCAAACGTCAATTGGCTGTTAGCGTGTACGCCGATTCCCTTGGCGAACTGCCTCTGCGCAAGCGTGAGCGGGCGACCTTGCACGCTGGCGTCGCGCTGCCAATTCCAGCCGAACGTCACCACGGGTTCTTCGCTAACGCTCGTCGGCTTGAGGTCGGACACGTAGGTCATCCGGCTCGAACGCACGTCGATCGCATGCACCGCCGACCAGGGGAGCTCAATTTTTGCCGCCCCGGTCACACGCATCGTGAGCACGCCGTCGGCAAGCTGCTCGATGGCGCCCGGCAGCACCGATCCATCGAGCAAGGTGACGCGGCACGGTTTGGCAGCGGTAGTGGCTTGCAATTGCGCCAGGACGACCGAGTGCAATGAAGCGCGGTGGATCGTGTGGCGAGTGCCCTCCCACTCGACCACGGCCGACTCGTCGTCGAGTTTTTCCAACAAGCCGGTGACGGTTTGCAGACCCTCCTCGGTCTTCATGAACATGCGGTCGAAATCGGTCGACGGGTTATCAATCGCATGCTGGACGTTGGGCGGCACGTCGCCCGCTTCTAAATGAACGACGCGGACCACTTCGATGGGTAGCTCCAGTGCCTCGCCGAATTTCCAGGCGATGCGACATCGTTCATCGGACAAGGAGAACGATCGCGCCGAGAGCCGACCGCCACCGACCAGGTCGATCGTCACGGCGGCGCCGGTTGCCGGTTCCACCTTTGAGCCGGTGCGCTCGATGCGGCGCAGCGAGTCGAGGTCGAGTCCCTTCGGCAGGCCGGAACCGGTGATCAGCCCGCGCGTGTCGATCGCTGAGAGAGTCGTCGCGATTTGCTCGTCATCGAGCAGCACGAGCCGCTCCTGGCCTTGATTCTCCTGGGCGGCAGCGTGCGGAAAGCCGAGAAACGCGGCGCTGGCCACGAAGGCCCCTACCACCAGCGGCGCGGCGAGCCAGAGCGCGAATCGATGAGAAGCGGCAGCCGTCGCTACGGAACGGGCTACATGACGGCAAGCGGCACGAGTTTTGGCGCGGCCCATCGTTTGGCGATGCCCCGTGGCTAGGTGGACGCGGAAAGGGCGTCGGGCCGAACGGTCGGTGGCCCGCGCTCCTTTCCATTATAGACACGCTCGCCCCGCGCTGCGCCGACATGCCAGCGCGCTGGCCGAGCGCACCGGTGTGACCGCGGAAGGCCGCTCGCCACCGCTAGGGGCGCAGGCCGTCAGGGCATGTTCTCGTCCTGGAACGCCTTGTAGTACTGCTCGATGAGCTTTTCGTAGCGACCCGGGAAATTGGCCTTGATGGCACTGTAAGCGGGGTCGCGATCCTTGTCGCGGAGCTTGCTCCAGGGGCTTTGTGGGCCCGAACCGTAAACGCGGCGAACGACGTCGCCTTCGTCCTGGTTGTTTCCGCCCCCGCCGCCCTGGCTTTTCCCGTTACCGCGACCGGCACTACCACTCTTTCCTTGCGATGGCTTAATGCCGCTCCCACTGCCTTGGCAGTTGCACTCCTTCTCTTCGGCCTCCTCGATGAGCTTGGCGAGCATGTCGATGATATTCTTCTGCTCCTCCTGCGTCTTCTCGCCGGAATCTTCCAGGCTCAGGCGGCGACGCGAGAAATCCATTCGTTCGTACACGTCGCTCAGCGTGCCCTCTTCCACCGACTGAAGCAGTTGAAGCTGCCGCCAGGCGCCGATTCGCATGCGTTCGGGCGCGTCGGGGTTCTCGTTCAGATAACGGGTCAGCGATTCAATGGCCTGGGGGCGCTGGAGCATACGAGCGTGGCAGACGCCGCGGAGGAACAGGGCCTCACTGGTTTGCAGGCTCTTGTCGCCCCACTTACCCATGACGTCGTCGAGCCGCGAAATGGCCCCTTCGTAGCGCTCTTCGATCATCAAGGCGCGTGCCAGGTAGAACGAAGCGTCGGACGCCAGGTACGGGTCGTCGTGGCCCGACATGCGGTCGAGGCTCTCGATGGCCGCGTCGAGCTTCTCCTCGCCCAGCCCCTCCAGGGCGGCGCGGTACTCAGGATACAGCTCGCAGAGCCCCTCGGTCACCGCGGCGCTGCGGAGATAGGGATCCTCACGAAGCGAGGACACGGCCTTCAGGGCCGCTTCCTTCTGTTTGTCGTCGAACGACTTGCCCTCGCCAATGTGCGCCACGAAGGCGTCGATGACCTTGTCGGCCTCTACCGCTTCGCCGCGGAGAGCACGAGGCATCGCCACGCCGACCAGCATGACGCAAACACCCACGGCCGCCAGCAGAGCGGCACGTTTTCGGACGGGAACGATTCGCCAACAGGGGCAAGTCTTCATTTCGCAGTTCCTTACGCTGATAGAGCGCGAATTCCTAAGGGCTTGATTTCGGGCAACCGGTCAGTTGCGCTCGACGATCTGTTCGGTCATGATGGCGATTTCCAACTGCCGCACGGCGATGCTCTGCACTTCGGCCTTGAGCACGTCGTCGAGCCCGTCGGCGGGTCGCGTCTCCTCGAAGGCCGCCGTGCGGCGGTTGACGCGGAGTTGCGAGGCCCGCAACAGCTTCAGCTCGGCCGAGTTGGGCAACAGCGGAGGTTCGCCGCCGCCTCCCCCACCTCCCCCGCCGCCACCTTGCTTCTTGTCCTTTTGCACTTTCTGTAGCGCTTCGATGAGCTCTTCGAGTGTGGTCTCGATTTCCTTCTGCATCACGTTGGTGTACTTGTCGGTGCGCTGGGCGTCGAGCAGTTCGCCCACTCGCGTCAGGTCGTCGCGCAGTCCCTCGACGACGCGTGGGAAGACGACGCTGGTGCCGTCCTCGATAATGATTTCGAGGGCCTGATGAGCCGCTTCGGACAGCTCGCGTTCCTCAATCGCCTGCCTTCCCACTTCGAGCTTGCCGGCGCGATTCAACTCGCCGCCCGCCTCTAGCCTTTTGGCTTCCAGCTCGAGCGTGGCGATTGTTACCTGTTGCTGCCGGGCCAGCATTTCGCGAAACCGGGCTTCGAGCCGCGCGAGCTTTTCTTCCTGAGTCTCCTCGCGAAGCTGTGCCAGACGCTCCTCGATTTCGCGGAGGGCTTTGTTGAGCTCGCGGAGGGCTTCTTCCTGCTGCCGGGCCGCTCCCTCGGGATCTTTCTCGCGCAGGTCGCCCGAGGCGCGATCCATCGACTTTTTGGCCTGCTGGACGTTCTGCTGACCGGGGGAACCGCCCGACTGGCCGCCCTGGCCTTCCCCTTCTCCACCACCCTGTCCGCCGCCCGATTGGGCTCCCTTCTTCATTTCCTCTTCGAGCCGGGCCGCGCGAGCGGAGGTGTCGTCCTGCTTCTTGGCCATCTTGTCGAAGGCTTCGGGGGGAAGGGAGGCGATGCGGCGGCTCTCTTTCTTGAGCTCTTCCAGGGCGCGATTCAAATCGTTCAGGGCTTGCTGCTCGTCTCGTTCGGCCACTTTGCCCATGCCCTCGCCGAGATTGTCCTCGGCCGACTTCTGGTGCTCCGCGGCCTGTTCGAGCGACTTCTGGCCTGGCTCGTATTGCTTGGAACCGGCCTGTTGCTGCCCGCCTTGCTGTCCACCCTGCTGTCCACCTTGTTGACCACCTTGCTGTCCGCCTTGTTGTCCGCCTTGTTGTCCGCCTTGCTGGCCGCCTTGCTGGCCACCCTGTTGTCCGCCTTCTTGGCCGCCCTGCTGGCCGCCTTCTTGGCCGCCCTGCTGGCCACCCTGTTGCCCGCCTTGCTGGCCACCCTGTTGTCCGCCTTGTTGTCCGCCTTGCTGGCCACCCTGTTGCCCGCCTTCTTGTCCGCCCTGCTGGCCGCCTTCTTGGCCACCCGCTTGACCGTCGCCTTGCGGCTTGGCGGTATTGCCAATCTGCTCGGCGACCTTCTGTGTTTCGAGGCGCACATCGCGCTGCTTGTCGGCTACGGGTCCGAACGCCTGGATGCCCTTATCGCGGGCCTCGCCCGTGGCTTCGATAACCTTCTCTTGTTTCTTGATCAGCTCTTCGACGGCCTTGATCTGGGCCTCGAGATCGCGGAGTGTTTCGTCCTTGTTGGCCAGGCGCTCACTCTCGCGATGCTGCGGACGCTCTTCGTCGATGATCCGCTCAATCTCTTCGCGAAACTTCTTCAGCCGCTCGATTTCCTCGCGTTGCTTTTCGAGATCCTCGGCCAACAGGAGCGCGATCAGCTTGCGCAAATCGGAGAGGATTACCTTCTGCTCGGTGGTAGCGCTGCTGAGTTGGGCGTCGTCCAACAGCTTGGTGATATCGCCCATCCGCTGCTGAATGAGAAGCTCCTTCGACTGTTGAATCGCTTTGACGAGCCGCTCGGCGCGTTCCGGCTCGGTCTTTTCGAGCGTCTGTGCCAGACTCTTGAACTTGCGCTCGAGGTCCTCCATCATCCGCTCGACGCGCTGTTGCCGCACTCCCAGCGGCGAGACCTTGCGCGGCGGCGGATTGCTCGTGCTGCCCGAGTCTTCCTGGGCCGAGCCAATGGCTGCCACGATTAAAAGCACGGCGGCACACCCGAGGAATTTGCGGCAAGTCATCATGGCTGCTCCTGTTCCTGTGGCTATCGCCCGGGTCGAAAACGCGGGCAGGAATGCCCTGTCGAGGGACAATCTACCCCCAACCGCCTGGATATTTGTCGTTAATCATATCACTGAAGTTCGCGCCGGACACGGCTTTATCGCGAGAAATATGGAGCGAACTCGGCTGCCTCCCAGTCCGCCTAAACCGTTTAGTCTTCGAACGCCGCAGACACCCGGGTTCCTGGGACGATCGCCGCTACGTTCAATATCCCGTGTTTTGCGTCCCGACGCAACATCTTTGCCTCTGGCGTGGCCGGGTCTCACGCCGAGGACAGCCCCTGCCGCGCTATGGGTCCAGGGGATCCGATTCGGCCGGTGCTTCGCCCTCGGGCCCCTGGCCGTTTTCCTGATTCGTATCTGAATCGCCGGAATCCGCCCCATCGTCTCCCTCCGGCTTGGGCTTGTCCGTGGAATTGCCCTCTTCGAGGAATCTGCGAATTCGATCTTGCAGCTCCTTTTCGGTCAAGTCGTGGACGTTGCGCTGAAGCTTTTCGATTTCGTACAGCAGGTTGACCGCCTCCTGGTAGCCCTCGGCCTTTTCCATGTGTACGAGAATCTCGCGCATTTTGGCGGCCAGCGCCTCCTGCTGGGCAATTGCCTCGGCGAGCGCCTCGTCGCGGTCTGCCGCCTTTTCCGATAGCCGGCGCACCTTATCGAGACTGCGGACGGCCTCGGGCGAATCGTTCATCGTGATTTCGATCATGGGGACGATGACGTTATCGTTGAGGCGGCGGTGCAGCGGTCCTCCTTCCTCCTCGAGTCGGTTGTTCTCGGACTCGATCAGGAACAAGGACAACCTCTGCGAGATGGTCGACGTGTTGGTGCCGATGAGCTTCTGCCGCCTTTGGATGTCCATCAGCGAGCGGGTCAGGTCCCCGTCCATCGTCGGCGCATCGGTCAGAGCGGCCTGCAAGGCCTGGGCGTCGGTCAGGGCGTCTTCCTGGTTCTTGAGCAGGCGCTCGAATTCCTGCCGCTGCTCTTTCTCGCGCCGCAAAAGGTCGGCCCGCAACTGCTCCTCGGTCACGACGCGGACCAGGAACTCGGGAGAGCGTCCGGTGTTGGGCCCGGAAACGTTGTCGTTGTCGTCGGCCTCGATGTGGAAGGTGAGGCCGCTGTTGGTGGGGATTTGCAGCGGCTGTAAGTCGAATACCATGCCTTTCAATTCCACAGCGGACTCTCCCACCAGCTCCTCCGGCAAACCGAGATCCACGGTGCCGGATTCAGGAGGCGAAACGCTCTCGCTGCTCCGCCACTCGTACGTAAGCCGGACGTCGCTCACGGCGAAATCGTCCGAGATGCGCGCATTCAACGGGATGAACGCCTGCGGCACGACCATGCCGCTAATGCCCAACAACTCGGCGGTGACCCGCGGCGGTCGGTCGGGCACGATACGAATTTCGAACGAGGTGGGCCGCTTCGATGTCAGCCCCAGGGAATCGGTCAAACGGATGAGGTACCGCCCCGCGACCAGTTCTTCGGGCGTGAGGCTGATCGCAAAACCCGAGTCGCCCACGAGCGCCATGGGGAGCGACTGGTCGCCGAGGCTCAGCTCGGCGTTGACGATGGGTTTATTCGTCTGGCCCTCAATCTTGAGTGCGCTACCGCGCAGCACGCCGTAGGGGCTGCGGGCCCTTTCGAGCGTTTCCTCCTGGGAGGACACGTAGGGCGGCGGCGTTACCGTGAGCAACAGGTCGGTCACGGCCGGCTGTTCGACGAGCCGCACCTGGATCCAAGGAGTGACGGCGTCGCCGCCTCGCGCTCGGAATTGAAACTCTTCGATCACGTTCTGGAATTCGAGCCGGAACATCCGGTCCGATTTGCGCATGCTCTGCGACGGGCGACCGCGCGACGGACGGAAGTCGAGGTACACCTCGGGCGGAATGCGCTCGCTTTTCGGGTCGACTTCCACCTCCTGCAGCCAATCCTCGCCCCGCGGAAGGGTCAACACGCCGTCCTTCTCACCGTGTACCACCAGGTAGGTGTACTGTGGCCAGGTGGCGCTTCCCAACATGACGTTGCGATTGAACCAGATGTACCCTGCTTCGGTGTTTGCCACGGCAACGGCCGCTCCCGCCGTGGCCGCGATGCCCACGGCCAACAGGAGCAGGTTGATGTAGAACCGCTTCAGATTCAGCGTCTCATCGAATCGCACGCGCTCGGCCGCTCTGGTTCCGTAGTCGATGGTCGCCCGTACCAGCGTCCGCGAAACGCCGCCCAGCTCCTTTTCGTCGAGCCGAGCGAGTTGCACGGCGCTAATCAGACTTTCGCCCAAATCCTTGAAGCGGCGTTCGACCTCGAGGCACAGAGCATCGTCGCCCGTGCGATGCGTGAAGGGGCGAATGAGCCACCAAAACGCGGCCACACACAGGCCGACGATCATCAGCACCAGCAGGATCCCTCGCTGCGGGGTGTCCCAACGGAACGCCCAATCCGCCAGCAAGTCGACCGCACAAATCGCCACCGCCAACAGCAGCAGCTTGCTCAGCCCGTCGACCAGAAACCATATCGCCATCCGACGCCGCAGCGCGCGCAGTCGCGAGGCCACGGCCTGGGGCATTCCCGAAATGTGCTTCACCGCGATTTGGGCCATCTTGTCCTCGCTATAACAGCTTGAACCACTTGCGAACCGACCACTCGAAGCACAACAGCCCCACCAGCAACCCCAAGATCAAAAACGGCGCCCGATTCAGCCCCCAAATCAGCTCGGGCCGACCCGGCACGTCGATCACTTCGCTCACGTCGGGCACAACGTCGGCGATTTTGTCGAATTCATCGATGTCGTAGTACTTTCCCCCCGACGCGTTAGCCAGCTCGATCAACAGCGGCTTGTTCAGCCAAACCTGATTGGTTTCGACCCTCGGCAGCTCGACCGTGTACGAAGTGTCGATTTTGGCCTCCTCGGCTCCGGTGGCCTCGGGCAGCGTCACCCGCAAGGTGTGCACGCCGGTTTGCCGAGCGGTGAGAGTCGCCTCGAAGTCGCCGGGCTGGCTCTCCACCGGCCGGAGCTTGACGGGAATCGACTCCTCGCCTCCGATTTCGAGCACGGCATCGATTCCTATCTCTTCTTGGTTCAGAGGATCGGTCGCGGGGAGAACGAGGGGCTGGAAGGCGGCATCCTTGAGCCGGGCGATGAGCGTCACCTTGTCGCCGACTTCGTAGCGATCGCGCTCGCTCTGCACGTAGCCGCGGCGGCGACCTTTGAGCGAGCGTCCTTCGACGAGATAGCGCGTCGCTTGAATCCAGAAGCGGTCGAAGAACTCCGCCTGCCGTCCCACGCTCCGCCAACGCCACGTGCCGTTAAAGCCGATATACAGTGTGTTGGCCGAACCGTACCGTCCGGCGACCAGCAGCGGCCGCGATCCCTCGATCTGCCGCAACGTGGGGTCGCCGTGCTCCAAGAGCACTTGGGCCGTCGGCTTGGGCTCCTGCGCGGGGAAGCTCCAGAAAATGCCCGGCAGCGATTCCCATCGCGACAGGTTGTCCTGGCGGTCGGGATAAAAGGTCATCACCGGGTGATCGGCGTACGAGGGCACAATCCGCATTCGCCACTCCTCCTGGTTGCTTTGCAGCAGCGAGGCGACCTGTGTGGCACCCACGTCGCCGAACCGCACGGGGAGAATATCCTTCACGCCCCCGGTGCGGGCATTCGTCAAAAAGCTGCCCGAGAACTTGGGCCCGCTCATGTACAGCACTCCGCCGGAGTGCTCGCTGGCGAAGCGCTTGAGCAGGTTGACCCACTCTTCGTCGAACTCGTTGGGATTGGGATCGAAGAGCATGATCACGTCGAACTTGTTGAATTCCTCGATCGACGAGGGGAGCTTGGCGATCGGCTCGTTCCCTTCCTGGGGTCGCTCCAGGTCGAGCGTTTGCAGCCAGCAGGAGAGCGTCACCGTGTTGTCGCGCAACAGCAGCCGCTGCACCATGCGGTAGTCCCAACTGGGCGCGCCGGCAATCAGCAGCACGCGGATCTTCTCGCGATCCAAGGCCCGCACCACCTGGGAAGCGAGCTGGTTGTCGTCTTCGGCCTGCTCGTTATCCAAAAGAGGGACGCGGATCGAGAACACGTAGTTTCCCGGATCCTTGACGGTGTGCGAGAAGGAATGCCGGATGCGACCGCCCCCTTCCGGCAGGGGAAGCCGTTCGCTGGCGACGATCTTTTCCGGGCCAAGCGTGCCGTCGGCCGGGTCGGACGTCTGCTCGATGAGTTCGACGGTAAGATCCGGCGAGTCGAGCCCTTCGGCGACGACAACCGCCTCGATTTCAAACGGCTCGTTGGGCCACACCTCGGGTCGGACGTAGAGATTGTCGGCCTTGACGTTGCGGGGCCGGTTCGGGTCGCCAATACCCACGATGATGAGCGGAACGCCCCGCTTTTGGGCTTCGAGCGCCGCGGCGAGGGGATCGTCGTTGGTGGTGCGCTGCCCGTCGGTAATCAAGATGATCGCGGCCAGCGGATTCGTCGTCAGGCCGTTGCGAATGGCCGCATACAGATCGGTGCCGCGCCCCTGGGCATCCAGCGGGGGAAGCGTCGCCGCCAACGGCGGCGATGCGGAATCCGCACCCGTTTTCAGCACTCCGTCGGTGCTCGCCGATTCGCTCTCGTCGCCCGATGCGCTGCCGCCGGAATCGGCTGTGCGGCGGGTCTGGGCCGGTCGCGTTTCGATGAGTTGCACCGAGTCGGCAAAGTCGAGCACCTGCACGTGGCCCAGCCGCTGCAGCCGCCGCAGGAGGGCTTCGTTGTCCCGGCTCAACAGCTCGTTGACCAGGTCGGTGCGGCTGGGGCGCTCGTCGCGAATTTCCTCGGGCGAACGGCCGGTGGCGGCCGCGACACGGGCCGCATCGGCGTCGTCGAGATAGCGATCGGTCGTGTTCATCGACTGCGAGGCGTCGCGCAGCACGACGACGTACGGCTCGCGTACTCGCGTCTGCGAGTACGTGAGGGCCGGCCCCAACAGAATGACGACCAGCGCCAAGAGCACGGCCATCCGCACCACCGCCAGGATCACCTTCACGCGGCGTGGGCAGGTGTCGATTTCACGGCGGTACACGGCCACCACGCCCACGGCGACGGCCAACACCGCGCCGATCATCACGAACACCCCCCACGAATGGGGCAGGTTCGTCCACGTGAGCGCGATGTCCTTGGCCCCTTCGGGCAGATGGGACAGGTCGTACCCGACCAGCCACAGGATCCACTCCAAGGATTTTGACGACCCCACTGTTGATTACCTTTGTGCCGCAGGCGGCTAACGATCGAAAAATGAAATCCCAAATCGCAAATGACAAATCCCAAACAAATCTCAACTTCCAATTCTCAAAACACCCGAACGGGGAACACCAGCGTTTGAGATTTAGATGTTTAGCCGTTGGGAAGTTGTTTGGGATTTGTGTTTTGTGATTTGGAGTTTTCTCCGCGAAACTTTCACGACCATCCAAGGCTTAATATCTGCTAACTCCGCTCGCCAGGTTGCCGTCGTGCTGCCACACCACCTTGCCCTTCGAGTCGAATTCCAACACGGCATTCTGGGCAGCAACGAGGGTGTTGCCGTTGGGCAGCCTTTGGGCCTCGTACGGCTGGGGCAGCCCCGTGGCGGACCACACGATTTTCCCCTCGCGATCCACCTCGACCACTTGCCCCGTGTTCATTTGCGTCACCAGCGTGTTGCCGTTTTCCAGGCGCGACGCCGAGACGGGGCCGTTCATGTTCGATATCTCGTGGACTACCTTCCCCGACGGATCGACTTCGACGACCTTGTTATCGTTCGACAGCGCGACCAGCGTATTGCCGTTTTCGAGTCGCCTGGCGTCCATGGGTCGATTGGCGACGGTCGCTTCCCAATCGACGTTTCCTTCGGGATCGATTTCCACCACCTTATTGCTGTTGGAGCAGGCTACGAGCGTGTTGCCGCTTTCCAGCCGCTGGATGCTGAACGGCTGGCCGGGCAAGCCGTCCTTACTCCAAACTTCGTTTCCCTGATCGTCGTATTCGATCACTTTGTTCTGCCCGTACAAGGCGAACACGCGATGACCGTTGGGCAGTCCCTGGCAAGCCCAGGGGTTGGGGACTTGCATCCGCCAGCGTTCCTTGCCCTCGGCGTCGAGCTCGACGACCAGGCTCTGGTTGTAGTAGGCGATGAGCGTGCGGCCGAGCAACGGCTTACTCTCAGGCAAGGGGAAGATGAGCTCGGCGCCGGCGCCTTCGGCCGCCACCCAGGCACGCCAAGGTTTCAGTTGCTCGGCCCGCTTGGCCTTGTCGGCTTCGTACGCGTCGTAGGGAAGTTCCTGCCCCGTGTAATTCCGCAACGCTTGGCCTGCGGCACTGCGAATTGGTATCTCTTCCGACGCCATCAGCTCGAGAAAGGCGGGCAGGGCGGCACGGCTACCGAGATTCGCCAGCCCGCGGGCCCCCTCCAGCTTGACGCTCTCATCGGCGGAGCCGAGCAACGCTGCCAGCGGCTCGGCTGCCGTTTCGGGCGCGACCTTTGCCAGTGCGGCGGCGGCCACGATCTGCAACGACGGGCTGTCGCCGCGGAGCGCCCAGCGCAGCGCGACAGTATCGGCGACGCTCGCCACGTCGAGCACCGCGCGACGGGCGGCCGCTACTTGGTAGCCTTCCTGCAACAGAGGCGCATACTTCAACACCGCAGCCACCGAGCCGACCGGTTTCTGCTGCCGAATCGTGCGCAGGGCGCCGATGGCCACTTCGTTGCGCTTGGTAGTGAGATTCTTGTCCTTGAGCGCCTCGGCGCTGCGCGGATCGAGAAACTCGTCGGCCAGGATGTTCAGCGCCGTTGCGGGCTGCGCCGTGGCGAGATGGATTTCGCTCATGCCGCTCAACAGCGCTTGGAGCGCCTCGTGCGGCTCCCCGTTCTCTCGCACCAGTGCGTATCCGGACAACAGGTCGCTCACCGCTTCGTCCATTCGCTCTAGTTTGGCCAACAGCAGCATCCGCTCGAAATACGCGCTCGACTGGCGGTCGGCGATACGCCCCTCCAACAGCTTCATGCGATGCTCGAGGTTGGTGAGCGCGTGCACGCGGTCGCCCGCGAGCACCCACAGCTTCTCACCATCGCTATAGAGATTGCCGACGGGGGCACCGCTGGTGAGCGAAACGCCCACCTGCTCGGCGATCTTCCCCGTTTCCAGGTCGAGCTTGGCGACCGAGTCGCGCACGGGCAGGTAAACGGCGTCTTCAGTCAGAGCGCCGCGACCGTACGACTGCTCGAACTCCCGTTCCCAGAGGAGCCGGCCGCTGACGATGTCGTAGCGGCGCACCACGTTTCCGCCGCCCACGAACAGCCCGCGACCCACAACACCCAGGCAATAGCCGGCCGAATGTTCGAACGGCGTGCGGGGCGAATCCCACAAGAGCTCGCCGGTGCGGCGGTCGAGGGCAAACAGCCGATCGTTATCCGAGGCCATGACCACCAGGGCGCGGCCGTAGGGAATCACCACGTCCTCGTCCCAGCCGCTTAAGTCGAGCATGCCGCCGGCGCCGTACCCGTACTGCTTCATCAGCGGGTTGTCCTTGCCGCTGCGCTCGTAGCGCACGGCGTAGCGGATCGAACCCGAGACCGCGTCGAGGGCGAACACCACTCCGGCACCGCACAGGACGTAGGCGTCGCGGCCTTCCACCGCCACGCCCACCGGCGACCAGGGAGAGCAGCCGCCGGCCGGCTCGTCGCACAAGTACGTCTTCCAAACGAGGTCGCCGGTGTCCTGCGATCGGGCTTGCATCCAGATCGTGCCGCTGTCGGTCACCGGCAACAGCAGCAGGTTTCCGTAGGGAACCGGTGCCGCCAGGAATCCAATCTCCGCGTCGCCGAGGGCTTCGTTATCGCTTGCGCCCTTGTACCATTTGACCTTTCCGGTTCGGGCGTCGTACGCGGCCAGCCAATTGCGTCGCGAGCGTCGCGGCACCACGCCATAGTTGAATTGACGCTGCTGGGCGACCTGCTGGCCGCCGGCCTGCGAACCGCGCGATGAGCGAGCACCTTCGATGTTGTAAACCACCCCCTGCCAGATCGACATCGATTGGTGTACGCGGTCGCCGAAGTACATCAGTTCGGGCAGCGACATGGGGCGGTTGCCCAGGTTCGCCGCGATCCCCATGTTGATGTACATTTCGGTAGTCGGGTCCAACTGGAAGGAATTGACCCACGCGGTGCGCCAAGCGGGCCGCACGTCTTCGGCCGCCTTTTCGGCCACTTCGCGGGTGTCCCAACAAACGAGGTCGTCGGCAGTTTTGCAGTAAACGCGGCCGTCGGCCACCAGCAGTTGCCCAGCCGGCATCCATCCATTCTCGCGCCACCGGTTGATAAGCTGCTCGGGAGAGGCCGACACGTTGACCGGCACGTTGCCGCCTCGTCGCACCAGGACCCTGCCGTACTGTTGCGTCGTGATCGTGCCCGAGTAGGAGGTTAGAAACTCGTTGGTCCACAACTCGGTGAGCGTCGAGTGGGTCACCTCGGGCGGAAGGCTTTGCATGTGGCCGCGCCGCGAGGGAGAGCCCAGCGACATGAGCCACTGGCCCGTGCCTGAGCCGGCCGCCACCGAATCGCCCGCCGTTTGCTCAATGTCCTTCCGAACCGCTTCGACCGCCTCGTCGGGCACGCGGATGCCCGGCGCCTTTTCGGCCAGGGCCACAAACTGCAGGGCGGTCGGGCGATCGCCGACGTGCGCCGCCGCCACGGCCAGGCGCAACAGCACCTGACCCTGGGTGATGTTGGGATCGGGGTGCTCTTCCAGGATTTTGGAGAACAGGCGGCTGGCCCCCACAAAATCGTGGCGGTCCAGCGCCATGCAGCCCAGCCGATAGGCCGCATCGTCCCCCACCGAGCTGAGAAAGTACCGCCGCACGACTTCGGCCAGCGCTTCTTCCTCGCCGTCGCCTTTCCCTTGGGCCAGCACGGCCTTTGCCTCGCCGTCGGCGCTAACGCGGTAGACGCGCAAGCCATCGGGGGGCAGCTTGGCGATGGTTCCCTCGACCTCCTCGGACAGCGAGGTGTACATGCGGCCGTCGCGCGTCACGAGCGTGTCGCCGGTGTCGTCCAGCACTTTCTGCCACAGGATGACGGCCAGGTCGTACCGCTCGTCGAGGGCGAACTCCTCGGCCCGCTTCAGCAGGCGTTCCAACTCGGGGTCGGTCTTCAGCGGAGCCCCACCAGGAAACTTCTGTTCGCTGTCGTCGTCACCCTCGGCGGAGTCGGCCGCAACATCCGCTTTGACAGCGGAGCGCAGGACACGCACCGGGACGTCGGCCCGAAAAGCTTCGACTTGGACAGCGAACCGGCGCTGGGCCAGCCCGGTCGCGGCCAGCGCGCAGACGACCATCAGCGCCAACACGCCGATCCACGGGCCGCCCGGCACGGTGCGCCGCGCGTCGCGGGTGATGGAATGAGGACCCAGTGCGGCGATCCCCTTGGCTTGACGGTTCCGTACGATTCGCATGCGCATGATTGCGACTCCTGCTGCAATCCGCGGCGGCTAGCGGCGTCGGCCGAACAGCCAGCCCAAGAGCTGTTCGCAGCACAACACGCCCACTAGTGCCCCTAATACATACTTCCACATTTCCTGATTCGCGCCGCGCACGACCTGGTTGGCGGCCGAATCGCCGCTGACGACCACCACGTTGGCGCCGTCCAATTCGTCGCGCAGCTCCGGCGGCTCGATCCGCCGCAAATCTCCCTCCGCGGGTTCGACGTTGGCCGCGAACAAATGGTTCTCAATTCCGGCGTCGTTCCGCGTGAGCTGCAGTTCGTAGAATCCCCGGCGGTCGGTACCAGGAAATGCAAGCCACCACACCGTGTCGCCCGCGTCGGTCAGACTCTCGTCGCTGCGTGTCGCTTGAACGTTGGAAGGCGCATCGCCGGAGATCACATCGCCGGAAGGCGGACGCACGGTGGCATCCATCTGGTACTGCGTCAGGTCCAACGGCTGACGGATCGGCTCCCCCACGGTCAGATTGGCGCCGGTGTCGCGCCGACTGGCAAGGTAATGCACCAATTCGCCCATGGCGGGGATATAGCTAGGCACCTCGGCCCAAGTCGACCAGTCGCGGTCGCCGGGCATGGAAGTCGCCACGACGCGCCCTTTACCGAATGGCTTCTCGGCCAGGGCGATCGAAGTGTCGATGTCGGTCAGTCGCATCGGCACGGTCACGCCTTCGGCCGCTTCCCCCTCCGCCGTGGCGACCGACCACCAGCGGAAGACCTTGACCGCATCCAACAGCGGATTGTTCTGGCCCTCGAAACTGTGGAACACCGGATGATTGGTGGCCGCCACCTGAAGATAGACCCAGCTCTCTTCGGTCTCGTCGCCGCGAATGCCGTCCAGGCGAATCGGCGAAAGCCCCGCACCGTTCTGGAACAGCCGCTCGTTGAAGTCCTCCTCGTCGACCTGGTCGCCGGGCATGATCACCAGGCCGCCGCCTTGGCTGACCCACTCCTTGAGCGCGTCGATGCGCGGCTGGCTGAGCCGGAAAACGTTGCACAGGAAGATGACCTGGTAGTTCGACAGCGTTTCGGATTCCAGCTCCGTATCGGTCACTACTTTGACCAACACTCCCGACAGGTATTCTCCCGGCGGCGCCAACGCATATCGCAAGAATGCCGACTCGGCACGATAGGTCGACGCCGATGGATCGCCGTCGACGATCAGCGTGGGAACGCCCGCCTGCACCCGCGCCGCAAAGAACCGCACGTTGTCGGCGGGGAGTCGGTCTTCCTCGTCCGGTTGGTTCGAAGTTACCTCCACGCGAACGCGCTCTGGCGTAGGCGGCTGCATCACGTCCGGAGCGACGCCCGGCTCCAGCTCGATCGGGACTCCGAAGGTGAAGCTGAAGGAGACCTTCTCGGATTGCCCAGCCGCCAGGCTGGGGATTTCGGCCGTTTGCGGAGGCGAATCTCCGGCGGTGAAGGTGACGCGAACGTTGCTAGCCTCGGACTCGCCGTAGTTGGTCACGGTGGCGTCGAACCGCGTCCTTACGCCGGCGAGCAGCGATTCCTCGGGCCGGACTTCGGACAGCACGAGATTGTCGTGCGGCTGGTCGGCCACGTCGACCACGAAGCAGCCGTTGGCCTCCTGCGATACGCGGCGGAGCACGGTGACAGGTTGGTTCTCGTCGTCGCCGCTTTCGCCTTCGACCTGCCAGTCGCGGCGGCGCAAGTCGCTGATCACGTACACCACGCGGTTGATGTTCGGAGCCTGCGATTCAAGGTGCCTTTCCACTTCCTGCAGCGCGGCCGCCAGATTGGCGGGACGGTCGGACGCCTGCAAGTCGTTGATCACCTCGGCGATGCCCTCGACCGAGTCCAGTGTCACGGCCGTGGCGTTGAAGCGGAACTGATCGGGGTGCGATGTCAGCACCAGCGTCAGTGTGTCTTCCGAGTCGTTCTCGGCCAGGCTACGAACGATCTGGACCAGCCGCTCCTTCGCCTCGTCCATGGCCGTCTGTTTACCGATCGGTCCGAATTGCACCTGCATGCTCAGCGAATCGTCCAACAAAACGATTCGCTCGAACCGCTCGGCATCCAGCAGCCGCCCGGCCAACGACGAGCAGGCAAATGGCCGGGCCAGCAATAGGCCCAAGAGCAGCACCGCCAGGCACCGCAGCAGCAGCAGGATCAGGTTTTCCAGCCGCAGGCGGCGGCGATTGCGCTTGTCGGCGTCGAGCAGAAACTCGATCGCCGCCCAGTCGACAATTCTGAACTTGCGCTTGTTAAGCAGGTGGATGATGATGGGCAACGACACCAGCGCGGCAGCGGCGCCCAACACCAGGGGACCCACCATCCAACTGCTGAACCAGGTCAACATGCGCTTCTTACCTCAGTCGCCGTCAACGTCATCTGCTGGCCGAAATCTCAAATCTCAAATCACAAATAACAAATCACAAACAATTCTCAAATTCCAAAACTCAAACGGAAACGCGTGGGATCGACGTCTGCGCGAATGGTCGAGCACGGAATCCGGTTACACCAACCTCGCCAGGGCACGATCCTCCCTGTTCGGAGCTTGGACATTGAGCCTTTGAGTATTGTTTGAGATTTGTGATTTGTTATTTGGGATTTCAACCGTTGCGGTACTTCCTACCTTCTCGCTGCCTGCCGCAAAGTCTTCTGCCGAAACGCCAGGTAGCTCGACAGCACCGCGTCCAACGGATCCTTGGTGCTCATCAATACGTAGTCGATACCCGCCGTGGCACACGCCTTGCGCACCCGCTCGCGGAAGCGCTCGACCGCCTCGAGGTACGAACGACGCAAGGCCCGCGGCTCGGTATGAAGCTGCACCGGCAGCTCCAGTCCGCGGAACAGCGTATTATCCTGGAAGGGGAAGGTCAGCTCGTCGTCGTGCATCACGTGCATCACCACTACCTCGTGGCGGCGGAGGCGGAACTGCTGTAGCGAGTTGGCCAGCGTGTCGGTGTCGACGAACAGGTCGCTGATCAGAATGATGAGCCCTCGGCGGCGTATCTGCCGTGCCAGCTCGTCGAACACGTCTCCCACGTCGGTCTGATCGTCGGGCTGGGTCTGCTGCAACTCGTGCAGGATCAGTTTGAGGTGGCTGGGGTGTGAGCTGGCGGGCAGGTTGCGCTGCACCTTGGTGTTGAACGTGACCAGCCCCACCGCGTCCTGCTGCTGTTGCAAGAGAAAGGCGAGACAGGCGGCCGCGGTGGCGCCGTAGTCGAACTTGCTCCAGCCGCCGGTTTCGCCGTAGCGCATCGACTTGCTGCAATCGAGCAGGATCGTGCACTTCAGGTTGGTCTCTTCCTCGTACTCCTTGATGTACAGGCGGTCGGTCTTCGACCACACCTTCCAGTCGATGTGCTTGATGTCGTCGCCCGGCGCGTACTCGCGGTGCGTGGCGAACTCCACGGCGAAGCCGTGGTAGGGGCTCTTGTGCTGGCCCGTGATGAACCCCTCGACGACGAGCCGGGCCCGCACGTCGAGCCGCTTGATCTTGTCGAGTGTCTTGGGATCGAGATACCGCTTCTCGTCGGTGGTGGCCATAGGGGGCCGTGCCTCATCGTCTGTTCGTGTGGCCAATCTTGCCGTAGCAGAATTCGCAAGAATTCAGCTACACTCATTCGCGAGCGCTCGTCGGAATTCTTGCGAATTCCGCTAGGCTCTCAGCCGCGTTGTCGATCCATCCTGCGGCGTTTCACCCGATTGCCAGGGCGAGTTGGATGGCTGGGTCGCGCCAATCACCGATTGTCGCACTCGCTCGCCGGGCATCAGGTAACGGGATTGTCACTAGCCCCCGAATGCCCGCGCCACCTGTGGCACAACCTCATCCCCTTCGTGCCGCTCGGGAATCTCCTCCAGCAGGCGGTCGATCACGCGATCGGGCGTGATGCCCGACGATTCGGCGTTGAAGTTGGTAATCACGCGGTGCCTGAGCACGGGATGCGCCACGGAGCGGACGTCTTCGGTGGTGACGAAGAATCGCCCGGCCAGCATGGCCCGCGCCTTGCCTCCCAGGAGCAGGTACTGCATACCGCGGGGACCGGCACCCCAACTGACCCATTCGTTGACGAACTGCGGTGCCTGCCCTTCGTGAATGCGCGTTGCGCGTACCAGCCGCAATGCGTAATGGATCACGTGCGGCGCCGCCGGCACGCGGCGGACAAGCTGCTGCAATCGCAGAATCTCCTCGGCGGCCAGCACGCCCTCGACTTCCGGGTGGTACTCGGCCGTGGTCGTCTCGGCGATGCGATACTCTTCGTCGTAGCTGGGATACCGCACGAACACCTTGAACATGAACCGGTCCTGCTGCGCCTCGGGCAACGGATAGGTTCCTTCCTGTTCGATCGGGTTCTGCGTGGCCAGTACGAAGAACGGCACGGGTAGCACGTTCCGCACGCCGCCGATGGTCACCTGCTTCTCCTGCATCGCTTCCAACAGAGCAGCCTGCGTCTTGGGGGGCGTGCGATTGATCTCGTCGGCCAGAATGATGTTCGAGAACACCGGACCCTTGAGGAATTTGAACGCCCGCTCGCCCGTCGCCTTGTCCTCCTGGATCACTTCCGTGCCCGTGATGTCCGAAGGCATCAGGTCGGGCGTGAACTGGATGCGGGTAAAGGAAAGATGCAGCGACCGGGCCAGCGTGCTGACCATCAGCGTTTTCGCCAGGCCGGGCACGCCTTCCAGCAGGCAGTGACCTTGGGAGAAGATGGCCACGAGCAACTGCTCGAGCACCGCCTCCTGGCCTACGATCACCTTGGCCAGCTCGGATCGAATTTTGCCGTAGGCCGACTTGAGTCGCTCGAGCGCTTGCACGTCGTCGTGGCTGAGCTGCGCCTCGGGCATCGTCGTGGCATGCGGATTCTGGTTCATGCAAAAGGTTCCTCGAAGGGGGCCGCCGTCGGTCGCACGCCGGGTCGGCAGATAAATCAAGAGGCGCCGCTTCCCAGTTCACGCCCACATCTATGAGGGGGAGCGCCAGGTATTAGTTTCCCGTCAGCCGCCGCTCGCGGCCGAGCAGGTCGACCTAAGTCGCTACATACACTCTCACTTCGTGCGTTTCAGGCCGGGAAAAGTTCATTGGGCCCACCGGGGCCTCGTCGGAGGGTACGCTGGCCGGAACTCTCTATTCTATGTAACGGCCGCCGCAATGCCAGCAGCGCCCCGGCGTAAACGGCGATTCCGGTCGGGCCGCATCGGCACCTCGGTCCGGCTCCACCCCCGAGTTTTGCTGTTCTTTCTCCGCCTTCCACCTACAATGGAGTGCGGTTTGGCTGAGCCGCTGGATTGATGCGGTATAACGACTTAACCGCGGCAGCGAGCCGTCGCGTTCATGCGGCGATTGCAACCCGCTGCCATGATAGTCCCCCGTCGACCTCCCGGTGCCGAAACGACTCAGCCGCTCCATCTACTTGGTGTTACGAGGGCGACATCGCCGCCAGAAACCATGAGAACACTCCCCGGCACTCTCGCCGCTACCGGCCAACGCCCATCGCTCGCCGTCGGCGTGCCGGCGTGGCTGTTGTCGGTGCTGTTGCACTTGGGGGTGATGCTGGCGCTGGCCCTGATTCTGGCTGCCTCGCCCTCGCGCCCCGGGCTCCCCGAACCCGATCGAGGGGTCGGCATCGTGCTACGCACCGGCGGCATCGACCGCCCCGTCGACTATTTCGACCCGACTGCGCAGCCGGCCGATCTGACCTCGACCACCGCCGAGCGTCAGTCGGCACTCGACTCGCGGACGGCCGATGAGAATGACCTGGCGAGCGCGCTGCCACAGGCCGACGCTCTCACCGATCTGAGTATCGACGACATCCGGCTTCCCGCCACGTCGCTCAGCGCCGCAACGGGACCGACGGACGAATCGGCTCTCGACTTCGCCCGCGCGGGAATACGGCGCGGAACGGCGGACTTTTCCGATCCCGCCTATGAGGAGGCGATCCTGGCCGAAGAGGCGGCGCGGCATCGGCAGACGGGCTCCACGGGCCCGGTGGCACGCGTGTCGCTGTTTGGCGGCGAAGCGGCGGTGGGGCGATCGTTCGTGTTCGTCATCGATCGCTCGAAGAGCATGCAGGAGCAGGGCGCCTTCGCCGCGGCGGAGCGCGAACTGACCGATGCGCTGGATCGCCTGGAGGATTCACACCATTTTCAGATTATCGCCTACCATCACAAGCCGACCTACTTCAACCCGGCCGCGATGTCACGGGCCACGCGCGAGCAAAAGGAAAAGGTGCCGGAGTTCTTCGCCGCGCTGGCGGCCTTCGGCGGCACCGATCACGAAATGGCGCTGCTGGCGGCGCTCCGCTTTTCCCCCGACGTCGTGTTCCTGCTGACCGACGGCGGCGATCCTGAGTTGGGCGAAAGTCAGATCGACCGCATCGTGGGCCGCGCCGGGCGGCGCACCGTTATCAGTTGCATCCGCTTCGGCACCGGGCCGCTCGCCGAAAGCGACGACTTTCTCCGTCGCCTTGCGTTAGCCGCCGGCGGCAGCTACGGTTACGTCGATATGTCGAAACGATGAGAGAACGAGCATGCGATCGCTAAGACGCTGTTTCCAAACCGCAGCGGAGAAGGGGACAGGCACATTTTGCTCCGCGGACTGCGCAAAATGAGCCGGTCCCCGACGGTTTTGAAACAGCTTCCAAGATACCGTTCGCCGCGACGAATGGCAGTTCGATCACCCGCCCGCTTCGCTGCGCGTATGGGCCAACGAGCCATGTCCAATCGACTCACCACGCTGCGTGTACCTGGCGGGATCGCGCTATGGGTCGCCGCTCTGCTACCGGCGGCGTTGCTGGTGGGTCTGTGTCCGGCGCGGTTGAGCGCACAGGCAATCGAGCGCACCGTCGAGTTCCGCGACGGCACGGTGCTCAAGGTGAAACTGCCCAATCGTACCCTGGCGTGGAAACGCGTTTACCCCAACGGCGCGGTGGAGGACGCCCCGGTCGCGTTGGATCAGGTCGCGCTGCTGCGGATCGTCGACACGCCGGCCACCGAGCAGGCCGAGGCCATCCGCCGCCTGGTGTTGCAGTTGGCCGACGACAACTACCACCGCCGCGAACAGGCCCAGGCGGAGCTGCTCCTGTCCGGGCGAAAATTCCGCGGCATTCTCAAGCAATCTCGCGAAGATGCAACCGATTTCGAACAACGCTGGCGACTCGACGAAATCCTGAAAGCGCTGCACGAGGGAACCGCCCTGTTGGAAAGCGACTTCGACGCCCTGACGCTTGCCTCGGGAGCCGAGGTGCTACAGGGCGAGGCCGCCAACTTCGAGCTGACCGCCGACTACCGTGGCCAGCCCATCACGCTCACCCGCGAAAACGTGCGTGCCCTGCGACAGGGCGATCCCGGCGTGGCGCTGGCGATCGACCCCACGGCGTCGTCGGCCGAACGGATCGACGACGATGACCGTAACTTCCCCGACGACGTAGTGCGGATCGACTTCGACCAGGGCCCGCGGGGCGAATCGCTCGACGTGGGCCAGGACATCGGCAAGGTCTACGTCGCCAAGGGCTGCACGATGAGATCGTTGATCGACGGCGCCATCGTTTCGGTCGAGCAATATAACGTGGGAGGGCGCAGCGGCGGCCGCTGCGCTGCCACCCACGAGCCTCTTTACCAGGGCGAGATCGAGATTCGCTTCTGTCTGCCCGGAAACGAAAACGCGCCCGCCGGCGTCACCTCCGTGGGGTGCTACGTGTCGTTCATCTCGCCGGGCGGAACGGGGCTGCAAGCCTACGACGTGCTCAATCGCTTGATCACCGAAGTGAAAACGGTGAACAGTTCACGCGATTTTTTGGGCATCAAGAGCGAGCGCCGCATCGCCTACGTCCGCCTCGTGCCGTATCCCGAGATTGACAAGGACTACGCCTTCGACGATTTGACGTTCGATCCCCCCCGCCCGTTGGCCGAAGCCGGCGTGCCCGATCGCTACAGCGTCGTGCTCACCAGCGGCGAGCGGATGAGTTGCCAAGCGCTCGACAACGTGAACGGCGCGGCAGTGCTCAAGAATGTGAGCGTGGGCCTCGATGAGCTCCAGTTACCGCTCGATGAGTTGGCCGTGATCGTTCCCCCCCAGCATGAAGCGGATGCTCTCTCGCCGGCCCTCGAGCGGTGCAACGTGCGGTTGCTCGATGGCTCGATTCTGCGGGCCATGGGGGGCGAGGGACTCAAGTGCGTGCGCTTTCCCGAATTGGCTTTCGACGTCAACCAGATTGTCGCCCTGTGGGGCGCCAAGACGCAGGTCGTCGAACCCAAGGAAGAGCTGATGGAGCTGCCGTTCCTGGTGCAGGGCGACAATCGCCGCCGACCGCTGCGTGATTTGAAGCTCGGGCCGCGTTGGGTCGAATCCGAAAGCCTGACCGCCGACGACAACCAGACCTACGAAACCTCGCCCGTCATCTGGCTGCAGAATCCCACCGAGCGTGCGGCGACCGACGGCCTGTTGCGCCTGGCCAGCGGTGACGAGCTCGTACTCAAGGAGCGCGACGGATTCGTGCTCCAATCGTGGTCGGCCGAAGGTGTCGCGATCGCGCACGGCGACAAAGCGTGGACGATCCCGCTGGCCGAGGTCAGCACGCTGGTTTTCCCCCGCTAGGTTCGGCTTGAATGCATCTAGGCGGGCCCTCCTTACGCGCGGGAAGATCCAAATCTCAACCCATCTTATTCACCACTCCGATGATTGTACCATTCGTCGCGGCGTGAGTGGGTCGCCCGGGGTGGTTGGTGCGAGGAACAGCGGGGTGGGTCGGCAAG
>Ga0315553_10000209_pt1 | contig 52733 bp, 47 predicted proteins | sample SalMarSW160140MG_FD_203099 | JGI IMG/M metagenome (GOLD analysis project Ga0315553, IMG submission 203099) | Salt marsh sediment microbial communities from the Plum Island Ecosystem LTER, Massachusetts, United States - Salt Marsh Sediment SW1601-40 ...
CGATTCGCCTGGACGGCGCCCTGCGCATGGCCCCCCAGTAGGAGCCGATGACGGCTTCCGGCTCCGCAGCGGGGACTCCCGAGAGCGCCGTCCTGGTGACCGGGGCGACCGGCCTGGTCGGGCGGCGTCTGGTGGCCGCGCTGGCGGAGGAGGGGCGCGACGTGCGCATCGCCTCGCGGCGCGCCGATCCGCGCGGCTTCGATCCGGCGGTCGAGCCGATCCGCTGGGACGGACGCAGCCTGCCCGGTCCGGCGCTGTCCAATCTGGGAGCGCTCGTGCACCTGGCCGGCGAGCCGGTGTTCGGCGGTCTGCTGACCGCCTCGCGCCGGCGCCGCATCCGCGCCAGCCGGGTGGACTCGACCGAGTCCCTCGTGGCCGGCATCGCGGCGCTCCCCGAATCCGACCGACCCGCCTGCTTCGTCTGCGCCTCGGCGGTCGGCTACTACGGATCGCGCGGCGACGAGCAGCTCGACGAGAGCGCGGGACCGGGGGACGGATTCCTCGCCGAGGTGTGCGAAGCCTGGGAGCGGGCCGCGCTGGCGGCGGGCGATCTCGGAGTCCGCACCGTCTGCCTTCGCATCGGAATCGTGATGGCCCGAGAGGGCGGTGCCCTGCCGCTGATGGCGACCCCCTTCCGGCTGGGCCTGGGCGGCCGCCTGGGCGACGGTCGCCAGTGGTTCCCCTGGATCCACGTCGACGACCTGGTCGCCATGATCCGCACCGCGATCGCGGAGCCGCTGTGGTCGGGTCCCGTGAACGCGGTGGCCCCGGAGCCGGTGACCAACGCGGAGCTCACCCGGGCGCTCGGGCGGGTACTCGGGCGGCCCACGCTCCTGCCGGTGCCCGCGTTCGCCCTGCGCGCCGTCCTCGGCGAGCTCGCCCAGGAGCTGCTCGGCAGCCGGCGGGTGGTCCCGCGCGCCGCGCGCGAGCGGGGCTTCGCGTACCGCCATCCGCGCCTGGAATCGGCGCTGGCGGCAGCCCTGTCTCCTTCCTGACTCAGTCGGGATCGGAGTCGATCATCTCGCCTCCGGGACCGCGGCGGTGGTCCGCGTGGGAGGGGCACAGCCCCCGCTCCGAGGCGCGCAGGAAGGCGAGGTACTCGGCGACGATCGGGCGGTCTCCGCGCGTCTCGAGCTCGCGCAGGGCGCGTCGGAACGGAAGGCCGCGGCGATAGAGCACCTTGTACACCCACCGCACGTCGTCGATCTCCGCGCTCGCCATTCCCGAGCGGCGCATGCCGACCAGGTTGACGCTGCCCGCGGTGTTGTGTCCGGTCAGCGTGAAGAAGGGAGGGAGATCCTTGTTCAGCCCCACCGCCCCGGAGAGCAGGGCGCCGCGACCGATCCGGCACTGCTGGTGGATCGCCGTGTTACCGCCGATCACGACGCCGTCGCCGAGCTCCACCGAGCCGCCGAGCAGCACTCCGTTGGCGATGATGCAGCGATCGCCGACCCGGCAGTCGTGACCGGCGTGGCTGTTCGCCATCCAGTAGTTGTGATCGCCTACCCGGGTGGGCGTGTGGTCCGACGCCGCGCGCGACAGGGTCACCCCTTCGCGGAACGTGTTGTCGCTGCCGATGACGAGACCGGCCCCGGCACGATCGGGGTCCCAGGCCAGGTGCTGGGGGGCAAAGCCCAGCGCCGCGAAGGGGTAGACGGTGTTGCGCGCGCCCAGCTCGAGCGGGCCCTCGAGATGGACGTGGCCGACGAGCCGCGTGCCCGGACCCACCCGGACGCGGCCCCGGATCACGCAGTAGGGCCCGACCACCACGTCGTCGGCGAGCAGCGCCTCCTTCCCGACGACCGCCGTGGCGTGGATCTCCGGCATCGAGCGCGCAGTCTACCGGCCGCGCCTCGGGGCCGCCGGCGCGCCGCGAGGTCAGTGCGCCTTCGGCGGACCCGCGAACAGGGTCGGAAGCACGCTCTTCACGGAGACGTCGATCGTCTCGGGCCCGACCTCGAAAATCCCGACACCCACGGTCGGCTCGGTCGGCGACGGGAAGTGCTCCCGGTAGTCCTCGAGCAGCCTGTGCACGATCTCCGAGGCTCGGTGCGCGTCGACGTCGGTGAGCAGCAGCACGACGCGCTCGCGGGTCATGCGGAACACCGAGTCGTCCACGCGCAAGGCGCTCTCGATGTAGTCGACGATCTGCGGGAACGCGGCGTCGCCCTCGAATCCGGCGAGCCCCACGATCACCGACCGCAGCCCGTGCTCGCGCGCCAGCAGGCCCGCGCGCTCCACCAGCTCGCGCAGCCGCCGGGGGTCCTGGGAGTGGATGTGCTGCACTTGCGTGTCCATGCCCCTGTTCATCGACCTGCGGGGCCCGGGGCTGTAGACCCGGCTACCCGCGCGTGCCCCGGTCGAAGGACCAGACCGCGACGAAGACCGACAGCACCGTCAGCACAGCGAGCAACGCGTAGGAGCGCAGGAGCGGCAGCTCGTTCACCCCGAGCAGGGCGTAGCGCAGCAGATCGACGCCGTAGGTGAGCGGGTTGCACTGGGCGATCCAGCGGGTCGGCGCGGGCAGCGTCGAGACCGGGTAGAAGATCCCGGAGAACAGGTAGAAAGGAACGGTGACGAGAGCGGCCACCAGTCGGAAGGATTCGAGACGGCGCAGCCGCGCCGCGAGCGCCACGCCCAGGGCGACGAAGATCGACGTGATCGCCGTCACGGAGAACAGCGCAGCGAAGGGATCGCGAATGCGCACCGGCGTGAACGACGCCAGCAGCACGCCCAGTCCCGCCACCAGGACGAGCGAGACCAGCACGCGCGCGCACAGCTTCGCCAGCACCAGGTGGGCGCGGGAGACCGGCGCCACCAGCAGCGCGCGCAGGAAGCCGCTCGATCGGTCCTCGATCAGCGAGAAGCCGCCGCCCACGGCGCCCGACCCCACGAGCATCGCGAGCAGCCCCGTCGCCAGGTGGCCGACGTAGCTGGTTCCGCTCGGCAGCCGGATCACGTCGTTCAGGCCGAAGCCGACGAAGGCGACGAAGGCCAGGGGAAAGACGATCTGACCCACCCAGTACGCGCGGTCGCGCGCGTAGCGCCGCAGCTCGCGGCCGGTGAGCACGCCGAGGTCGGAGAGCCCGCCCGTCACGGGGCGTCCTCGAAGGCGTGGCCGGTGTGGTGCAGGAACACGTGCTCGAGGGTGGGACGTCGCAGGTCCACCTCGACCACGCCCGCCTCGCGCGCGCAGTCGAGCAGGCCGGCCAGGCGCCGGGTGCCGTCGCTCACCGTGACGCGCAGCGCGCCGGCCTTGTCGGGGCCGTCGGCGGCCTCCAGCACGACGCTTCGCACGCCGGTCTGGGCTGCGAGCGCTTCCGCCGCGAGCTCCGGGCGCTCGAGGACGAGCGTCACGACGTCGCCGCCCAGCTCCGCCTTCAGCGCTTCCGGAGATCCCGCGGCGACGATGCGACCCGCGTCCACGATCGCGACCTCGTCGCACAGGGCGTCGGCCTCCTCCATCGAGTGGGTGGTGAGGAAGATCGTCGTGTCTCCGCCCCGGCGCAGCGCCCGCAGCTCCTCCCAGATGCGCGCGCGCGCGGCCACGTCGAGCCCGGTGGTCGGCTCGTCGAGGAAGAGCACGCCGGGCCGGTTGAGCAGACCGCGCGCGATCTCCACCCGTCGGCGCAGACCGCCCGAGAGCGCGCGCACGGGACGGTCGGCGTGCTCGCCGAGTCCGAGGCGGTCGATCCAGTCCGCGGCGCGCGCGGCCGGCGACTCGAGGTGGAACAGCCGAGCGTGCAGGACGAGCTGCTCGCGCGCAGTGAGCTCGGGATCGAGCGCCGATTCCTGGAACACGACGCCCAGATTGCGGCGCACCGCCGCGCGCTCGCGCACCACGTCGTGACCCAGCAGGGTCGCGGAGCCCGCAGTCGGCGTGATCAGCGTCGTCAGCACCCCGACCGTCGTGGACTTTCCCGCGCCGTTGGGGCCCAACAGGCCGAAGCAGGCCCCGCGCGGGACCGCGAGGTCGATCCCGGCGAGCGCCTCGCGGTCGCCATAGCGCTTGACCAGGCCGACCGCCTCGACGGCGGTGTTTGTGGAGGATCGGGCCATTCCCTAGCGTGGCTCGGGTGGGAGAGGCGGGCATGCTAGACGAGGCCGCGGCCGGAAGCGACGCGGCGCCCGGCCCCTCCGCGCATCCCGCCGCCGCGGGACCCGCGCAGCTCGCCCCGGGCTTCGCGCTGCTGGTCGCCCTGACCTACGGGCTGATCGTCCTCGGAGCGCTGGTGCGGGCGCACGGTGCCGGCCTCGCCTGCCCGGACTGGCCGCTGTGCTTCGGTCGGGTCGTGCCGGAGATGAACCTGCGCGTGGCCTTCGAGTGGTCGCACCGGGTCGTGGCCGGCAGCGTCGCGATCACCTTCCTCGCCCTGGCGGCGGCGACCTGGCGCCGGACCCGGGCCGGCGACCCGGTGCGCCGGCCATTGGCCGCGGGAGTCGCGCTGCTCGGAGTACAGATCCTGCTCGGCGCCCTCACCGTCTGGCACCTGCTCGCGTCCTGGACCGTCACCTCGCACCTGCTGGTCGGGAACGCGACCGCGGCCACCTTCGCCTGGATCGCGCTCGAGCTGCGCGACCGCCGTCGCGGCGCGTCGCCTCCACCCGCCCCGGATCGCGGCACGCGCCGTCTGCTCGCCGGCGTCCTCGTCCTGCTGGGACTGCAGCTGGCGCTGGGGGGTCTGGTCTCCTCGGGTTATGCGGGGCTCGCCTGCCCGGAGTGGCCGACCTGCAACGGCGGGGCCTGGTGGCCCTCCTGGCGCGGCGCGGTGGGGCTCCACCTGCTGCACCGCGCGAACGGCTACCTGCTGCTGCTGGCCCTCCTCGCCTTCGCACTCCGGTGCCGAGAGGGCGATCGTCTGCCGGCGCTCGCGCGACTCGCCTGTGTCCTGGGCTTCGCCCAGGTGGCCGTCGGCGTCGCGAACGTGCTCGCGGGCATCCCGGTCGAGATCACCGGCCTCCACTCGGCCCTCGCCGCTGCGCTCGTCCTGACCGGGACGGCGGCGGCCCGAGAAGCATGGGGCCGACCCGGGCGCGGCTCCACCGCGGAGTGCTAAACCCCCGGCCGGAGGGTCCGGATGCGCTCGTTCCAGGTCTTCGCGAAGATGACGCCCGAGGAGGCGGAGCGGATGCTGGGTGTGCTCTCGAAGGAGGCGCCCGCGATGTTCCGTCAGGCGGTGGACGCCGCCGCGGTGTCGATCCGGGCGCGTCCCGTCTATCTGCGGCGACAGCCCTTTGCGAAGCGCGCCCAGGCGGTGCGCCGCTCCCTGGCGCGCGTGGCCGCGAATCCGGTCGCCGACGAGCTGCTCGCGATCTACTTCCTGGAGTGTCGCAAGCCGCTGCTCGTCGAGTGGCTCGATGCGATCGGGCTCGCTCACGAGGACGGAACCCTCGAGGAGGACGCCCCCGCGCAGCCCGCGGAGGCAGAGCTCTCGGCCGCCGTCGAGAAGTACCGCTCGGCCAGCGACGATCCCGATCGGGAGCTGCTGCTGCAGGCGTTCTCCGCCCAGAGCGCGATCGAGTGGCCGGCCCTCGACGCGATTCTGGGCTTCCAGGAGTGAGCGCCGGGGGCGCCCTCCCGTCCGAACGACCCCCGATCAGCGCCTGCATCGTCACGCGCGACGAAGAGGACCGGCTGGGCGCCTGCCTCGAGTCCCTCGCGTGGTGCGACGAGATCCTGGTCGTGGACTCCCACTCGAAGGACGGGACCCGCGAGATCGCCGCCGCGCGCGGGGCGCGGGTGATCGAGCGCGACTGGCCCGGCCACGTCGCGCAGAAGGAGTTCGCCGTCCGCGCGGCCCGTTACGAGTGGGTGCTGTGCATCGATGCCGACGAGCGCGTCGCGCCCGACCTGCGCGAGGCGATCGAGGCGGCGCGTCGCGGGGGCTTCGCCGGCGCGGCCGGCTACGAGGTGTCGCGCGTGTCGCGCTATCTGGGCCGCTGGATCCGCCACGGCACCTGGTATCCGGACTGGAAGCTGCGTCTGTTCGACCGACGGCGCGGCGCGTGGGGCGGGCGCGACCCCCACGACCGGGTGACGGTCGAGGGAGTGGTGCGGCGACTGGGGGGCGAGCTCCGCCACGAGCCCTACCGCAGCTTCGAAGACCACCTGCGCACGATCGGCCGCTACACCACCATCACGGCCGAGCAGATGCAGCGGGAGGGGCGCCGCGCCCGCTGGCTCGACGTCGTCGTCCGCCCCCCGGCGCGCTTCCTGGTGTTCTACCTGGTCCGTCGCGGCTTCCTCGACGGCTGGCGCGGGCTGCTGCTCGCCTACCTCGCGGCCCACTACGTGCGCCTCAAGTACGCGAAGCTCTGGGTGGCGACGCGCACGTGATCGAGCTGCGCTCGCTGTCGCGACGCTTCGGGGATCGGGTCGCCGTCGACGACCTGACCCTGGAGGTGGCGAGCGGCGAGCTGCTGATGCTGGTCGGCGGCTCGGGCTCGGGGAAGACGACCACCCTCCGTCTGGTGAACCGTCTGATCGAGCCGACGAGTGGCGGGGTGTGGATCGACGGGGAGGACACGCGCCGCCTTCCCGCCCCGCTGCTGCGCCGGCGGATCGGCTACTGCTTCCAGCAGGTCGGCCTGTTCCCGCACCTCAGCGTGGCCCAGAACGTCGGCATCACGCCGAGCCTGCTCGGCTGGAGCGCCGCCGATACCGCGGCCCGCGTCGACGAATTGCTCGCGCTGGTCGAGCTCGACCCCGCCGAGTTCCGCGAACGGCGTCCCGACGAGCTCTCGGGCGGTCAGCGCCAGCGCGTGGGCCTGGCGCGCGCGCTCGCCGCGCGCCCGCGACTGATGTTGCTCGACGAGCCCTTCGCCGCCCTCGACCCGCTGACCCGCGAGAACCTCCAGCTCGCCTTCCAGACGCTGCGCCGCGAGCTCGCGCTCACCGGGATCTTCGTCACCCACGACATGACGGAGGCGCTGCGGCTCGCCGACCGGATCGCGGTGCTGCACGAGGGGCGGCTCGTCCAGGTGGGCACGCCGGCGGAGCTGGTGCGCGCGCCCGCCGACGAGCGCGTGGCCGAGCTGGTGCGGACGCCGCGCCGCCAGGTCGAGGCGCTCGAAGCCCTGCTCGGAGACCGCTCGCCGTGAGGGAGCAGCTGCTGCTCCTGCCCGGCTACCTCACCGCCCACCTCCAGCTGGTCCTCTTGGCACTCGCCGTCGGCGCGTCGGTGTCGGTGCCCCTGGGTATCGCGGTGCACCGACGACCACGCCTCGAGCCGGCACTGCTCGGAACGGCCAGCGCCATCCAGACCGTTCCCGGCCTGGCGCTGCTGGCGGTGATGGTGCCGATCTTCGCTGGGCTCGGCGGTCTGCTCGCCGGAACCGGGATCGAGGTGCGCGGAATCGGCGTCCTGCCCGCGCTCGTGGCGCTCACCCTCTACAGCCTGCTTCCGATCCTGCGCAACACCGTCACCGGGCTCGCCGGCGTCGATCCGGCGGTGCGCGAGGCGGCGCGGGGCGTCGGCATGACGCCGCGCCAGGCGCTGTGGAGGGTGGAGCTCCCGCTCGCGCTGCCGGTGATCGTCGCCGGTGTGCGCACCGCCGCCGTCTGGGTCGTGGGGACGGCGACGCTGTCGACGCCGATCGGCGCCACCAGCCTCGGCAACTACATCTTCAGCGGCCTCGCCACGCGCAACGACGCCGCCGTGATCGTCGGCTGCGTCGCCGCCGCGGCCACCGCCCTCGGCCTCGACCAGCTGATCCGGCTGCTCGAGGCGGGCGTACGCACCGGCCGGCGGGCGTGGTGGGGAGGCGCCGTGCTCGTCCTCGGGGCACTCGTCCTCTACGCGGCGCTCTCCTTCGCGCTCGCGCGTCGGGACACGGCCCGCGAGGGCCCCGTCGTGATCGGCGCCAAGGCCTTCACCGAGCAGTACCTGCTCGCGGAGCTCCTCGCTGGTCGCATCGGCGACCAGACCGGGGCCGCCACTCTCATCCTGCCGTCCCTGGGCTCGACCGTCGCCTTCGACTCCCTGGTCGCGGGCGATCTCGACGTCTACGTGGACTACTCGGGCACGATCTGGGCCACGGTGATGAAGCGGGACGCTCCGGCGCGGCGCGAGGACGTGCTCGCGGAGGTGGAGCGCTACCTGGCCCGGGCCCACGGCGTCGTGGTCGCGAGCGCCCTCGGCTTCGAGAACACCTACGCCCTCGCGATGCGCGCCGACCGGGCGCGCGAGCTCGGCGTGGCGCGCATCAGCGACCTGACGCCGATCGCCGGCGAGCTCGAGATCGGCGGCGACTACGAGTTCTTCGCGCGCCCCGAGTGGCGCGCCCTGGCCGACCGCTACCAGCTCGCCTTCCGCGAGCGGCGAAGCATGGACCCGTCGCTGATGTACGGCGCGGTGCGGGCGGGAGAGGTGGACGTGATCAGCGCCTTCTCCACCGACGGCCGGATCGACGCCTACGACCTCGTGCTGCTCGAGGACGACCGCGGCGTGATCCCCCCCTACGACGCGATCGTGCTGGCGAGCGCTCGGCTCGCGCGAGAGAGGCCGGAGGTGCTGGCCGCGCTGCGCGGCCTCGCCGGCGCCGTCGATGCCGCCACCATGCGGCGCATGAACCGCGAGGTCGACGCCGAGGGACGCACGCCGGCGGAGGTGGCGGCGGCGTTCCTCCGCGAGCGCGCCGAGCGGCGCTAGCGCGGCCCGGTCCCAGGTGCTATTGAATCCGTAGCAAGCCACGAGGAGCCGGATCATGCATCCCCATCGCATCGCGCCCCTGGAGGGCCCCTACCCCGACGCGATCCAGAAGGCCTTCGACATCGTCATGCCGGCCGGCATGGAGCCGCTGCGACTGTTCCGCACGCTCGCCCGGAACCCCCGCGTCCTCCAGCGCTTCATGCGGGGTGGACTGCTCGACCGGGGCTCGATCACGATTCGCGAGCGCGAGATCGTCATTCTCCGGACGACGTCGCTATGCGGCTCGGAGTACGAGTGGGGAGTCCACGTGGCCGCCTACGGCGAGAGGGCGGGCTTCTCACCGGAAGCGCTGAGGGCGACCGTGGGCGGCGAGGCCACGGACGCGGTCTGGAGCCCATCCGAGTCCCTGCTGATCGAGATGTGCGATCAGCTCCATCGGAGCTCCGCGCTGGACGACGGGCTCCTCGAGCGGATGCACACCGTGTGGAAGCCGGACCAGATCCTGGAGCTACTGGTCCTCGCCGGCCTCTACCACGCGGTCTCCTTCGTGACGAACGGCGCCCACGTGGAGCTCGAGCAAGGCGCTCCGCGCTTCCCCTCCTAGGGCGAGCGCGGCGGGCCGGGGCAGGCGACGGCCGCTAGGCCGTCGCCGCCACGTCCTCAGCGCAGCTCGATCACCGCGTTGCTGATGATCGCCGCGTCCCGCTCGACGCTCGCCGCCTCGAGCAGGATCCGCTTGTCGCCGTCCTTCCAGTACGAGACCCGGTAGGTCTCGCCTGGGAAGGCCACGCCCGCGAAGCGGGCCTGGTAGCGGGCCACCGCCGCGACGTCGCCGTCCAGCACCTCGTCGACGATCGCCTTGCAGGCGATGCCGTAGGAGCACAGGCCGTGGATGATCGGCCGATCGAAGCCGGCCATCTTGGCGAACTCGGGATCGGCGTGGAGCGGATTCTTGTCGCCCGACAGGCGGTAGATCAGCGCCTGCTGCGGCAGGGTCTTGCGCTCCACGACGCCGTCGGGCGCCCGATCGGGGGCCCGGTTGCCCGCCTTCGGTCCGGAATCCCCACCGAAGCCGCCCTCGCCGCGGATGAACAGCGAGAAGCGGTTGGTGAACAGAGGCCGGCCGCTCTCCTTCTCCTTCGCGTTGGCCTCCAGGATCACCAGCGCTGCCTTGCCCTTGTCGTAGATCTCGGGGATGTGCGCGGAGGTCGCGAGCTTCGCCTGCACCGGCAGGGGCTCGTGGACGATCACCTCCTGCTCGCCGTGGAGCAGCATCGCGAGGTTGAACTGGAGGCCCGGCACGCTTCCCCCGCCGATTCCGCCCATCGAGCCGAAGGCCGGGATCACCGCGAAGCTCGGCAGCACCTTGAGGTTCTTCTCGTAGGTGTACTCGAGCTCCTTCGGATCGGTGGCGGGCACGCCGGCGCCGAGGCCCAGGTGATAGAGGATCACCTGGTCCCGGGTGTAGGCGGTCTCTCCGTCGGGAAGTCTGGCGCCGCGCGCCTTCTCGGGATCGATCGGCATCGGATGCTCTCCTTACTTCTGGCTCTTGAGCGCTTCGGCCACCGCCTTCGTCTCGTCGGCGATGCTGTCGGGGATCGTGTAGCCCTCGCGGTCGCGAATCACGTCGATGTGCTCGAAGACGTCCTCGGCCGCGGGCACCTTGCCCTTCGGCGCCACCCAGCCCTTCGCCATGCCGACGAAGACGCGCGCGTAGCGCCCGCCTCCCACGTCGAAGATCTCATGGGTGAGCTCACACTTCTCCGAGCAGAGGTAGGTGACCAACGGCGTGACGAACGCGGGGTCGAGGGCGTCGGCGAGCCCACCGAGCAGCTGCTCGGTGAGGCGCGTCTTCGCGATCGGCGCGATCGAGTTCACCTTGATGTTGTACTTCGCGCCCTCGACGGCGAGGACGTTCATCAGGCCGACCAGGCCCATCTTCGCGGCGCCGTAGTTCGTCTGACCGAAGTTCCCGAAGATGCCGGCTCCCGAGGAGGCCATCACGATGCGGCCGTAGCCGTTGTCCTTCATCGAGGCGAAGGCGGGCTGGGTGACGAAGAAGGCACCCTTCAGGTGCACGTCGATCACCGCATCCAGGTTCGCGGGCTCGAGCTTCAGAAAGCTCTTGTCGCGGAGGATCCCGGCGTTGTTCACCAGGATGTCGACCTTGCCGAAGTTGTCGAGCGCGGTCTGGATGATCGCCTTGCCGCCCTCGGGAGTCGCCACCGAGTCGTAGTTGGCGACGGCGGTTCCGCCCGCCTCGGTGATCTCCTTCACCGTGGCGTCGGCCATGCTGCTGCCGCCACCGGTGCCGTCGGCCGAGCCGCCGAGATCGTTCACGACCACGCTGGCGCCTCGGCGGGCCATGTCGAGGGCGTAGGTCTTGCCGAGCCCGCCTCCGGCTCCGGTGATGACCGCGACGCGGCCGTCGAATCGAATGTCACTCAAGGGAGTCTCCTTCTCGCTCTTGCAGGATGGATTGGGCAGGAATGCCGCAACGCATCGGCCGGCTTCCGCGGAGCGGACTCTCGCGGGGAGCGCGGCCGAGCCGAGGGGCGTGGGGGTTTCGAAGGGCGCCTCGGCATTCGGAGGGCCCGGCCGCCGGGGGACTGCGACCGGAGGCATCCTAGCAGCGGGTCGATTCCGAATCGATTCGCCGCACCGGTCGGGAATCGAGGCCCCTCGGCGGTACCACGGGCCGCGTCGAGCATCGAAGGGCGGGGCCCGACGCCCCGGGACGGGCGGCGGGTCCATCGGCCGATACCCTCCCGATCCACTCCCGCCACCGGAGATCCGCTCCTGAACGCCTTCGACGCCATGCTGGCCGAGCGCCGGCTGCCCGAGCTGTACCGGGATCCGATCCGCTCCCTCCAGGTGAACGTCGGCAAGCGCTGCGACCTGGCGTGCCACCACTGTCACGTCGAGGCCGGGCCGAAGCGCACCGAGGAGATGGACCGTCGAACCGCGGCCCGGGTGATCGAGCTGCTGGCGGAAGCCCCGGCGGTGACCACCCTGGACGTGACCGGCGGCGCCCCGGAGCTGAATCCCCACTTCCGGTTCCTGGTCGGCGAGGCGCACGCGCTCGGACGCCAGGTGATCGACCGCTGCAACCTGACCGTGCTCTTCGAGCCCGGCCAGGAGGACACGGCGGCCTTCCTGGCCGAGTCGGGCGTGAAGGTGGTGGCGTCCCTGCCCTGCTACACGCGGGAGCGGGTCGATGCCCAGCGCGGCCGGCGCGTGTTCGAGCGCAGCATCGAGGCGCTCCGGCTGCTGAACGATCTCGGCTACGCCCGCCCGGGCCGGGGACTCGAGCTCGACCTCGTCTACAACCCGCAGGGGCCCTCGCTACCACCCGCCCAGGCACAGCTCGAGGAGGACTATCGCCGGGAGCTGCGCGAGCTCTTCGGCATCGAGTTCGACCGGCTCGCCACGATCACCAACATGCCGATCAAGCGCTTCGCTCACGCCCTGAAGCGCGACGGCCGCACCTCCGAGTACATGAGTCTGCTCGTGAACCACTTCAATCCCGAGACGCTTTCCGCGCTGATGTGCCGCGCCTTGGTGTCGGTCGGATGGAACGGCGAGCTCTACGACTGCGACTTCAATCAAATGCTCGAGCTTCCCCTGGGCGGTCGAGCGCGCACGGTCTGGGATGTCGGCTCCCTGTCCGACCTCCAGGGCGAACGGATCGCCACGGACTCCCATTGCTTCGGCTGCACGGCCGGCAGCGGCTCGAGCTGCGGCGGAACCCTCGTCTGAGCGGGGTGCTCGCGGCCGCGCGAGGCGAGAAGTTTGGCCTCTCTGGAAACCTCGCTCCGACTCGCGCATCACACAGCGCGTAGTCGAGGAGGCGCAGGCATGGACACCGCGACAGCCCGAAGCGACGACGCGAGCGCGCGGGGGATCCCGTGGACGAAGATCGCGATCGGCCTGGCCGCGCTGGTCGGACTCGTGGCCCTGGGTCGGCTGGCCGGCGGGCACGTCCAGGGCTTCGCCCAGTGGGTGAACGGTCTCGGCGTCTGGGGCCCGCTGGTGTTCGTGGTCGGCTACGCGCTGGCGGTCGTCGCCTTCGTCCCGGCCTCGCTGCTCACCCTCGCCGCCGGCGCGATCTTCGGGATCGGGGCCGGCACCGCCTACGTCTTCGTCGCGGCCGTGATCGGCTCCTCGCTCGCCTTCTTCGTCTCGCGCTACGTGGCGCGCCAGGGGATCGAGCGCAAGCTGGCGGACAATCGGAAGTTCGCGGCGATCGACCGCGCGGTGGGGCGGCAGGGCCGCCGGATCGTGTTCCTGCTGCGTCTTTCGCCGGCGTTCCCCTTCAACCTGCTGAACTACGGGCTCGGGCTGACCAGCGTCCGCTTCGCCGACTATCTCGTCGCGTCGCTCGGCATGCTGCCGGGCACGCTGCTCTACGTGTACTCCGGGAAGGCCGCGGGAGACGTCGCCGCGCTGGCCGGGGGTGCGGCGCCCGAGCGCGGCGCATCGCACTACATTCTGCTGGCGGTGGGTCTGCTCGCCACCGCCGTGGTCACCGTGCTCGTGACGCGCATCGCCCGTCGGGCCCTGGCCGAGGCCACGGGCGAGGCGGTCTAGCCGCGCGTTCCCGACAGCGAAATCCGACTGCTGGAGACTCCCATGTCCGAGCTTCCCGAGATCGTCCCGCTCGACGCGCACAACCGGGCGCTGTTGGAGAACGTGCACCCGTCGAACTGGCGCAACCCGGAGCCCGACGGCCGCTACAACCTCGTCGTGCTCGGGGCGGGAACCGCCGGCCTGATCACGGCCGCGGTCGCCGCCGGGCTCGGCGCCAAGGTCGCCCTGGTCGAGCGCCACTTCCTCGGCGGCGACTGCCTGAACGTGGGCTGCGTTCCTTCGAAGAGCGTGATCCGGGCCTCGCGCATGGTCGCCGAGGCGCGGCGCGCGGAGAAGGAGATCGGGCTGCCCCTGGCCGCCGGCGCCGAGGCGGACTTCGGCGCCGCGATGGAACGCATGCGTCGGATCCGCGCCACGATCAGTCACGAGGACGCCGCCGCGCGCTACCGGGACGAGCTCGGCGTGGACGTCTTCCTCGGCGACGCCCGCTTCACCGGTCGCGGCACCGTCGACGTGGAGGGCACGACGCTGCGCTTCAAGAAGGCGGTGATCGCCACCGGCGCGCGGGCGGTGGCGCTTCCGATCGAAGGCCTGGAGGAGGCCGGCTACCGGACCAACGAGACGATCTTCCAGCTCACCGAGCGCCCGCGGCGCTTCGGCGTGATCGGGGCGGGACCGATCGGCTGCGAGCTGGCCCAGGCGTTCCGCCGGCTCGGATCGGAGGTCACGGTCCTCCACGCCGACCGCCACGTCCTCCCGCGCGAGGACGAGCAGGCCGCCCGCATCCTCGAAGCGCGCCTCGAAGAGGAAGGCATCCGACTGGTGGGCGACTGCAAGATCGAGCGGGTCGAGGGGCACGAGGGCGAGAAGACGATCCACTTCCGCCACGCGGACGGGCGAAGCGATCGCGTGGTCGTGGACGAGCTGCTGCTCGGGGTGGGTCGCGCGCCCAACGTGGAGGGGCTCGACCTCGAGCGGGTGGGGGTCCGCTACGACGCCCGGCGCGGAGTCCACGTGAACGACCACCTGCAGACGACGAACCCGCGGATCTACGCCGCCGGCGACGTGTGCATGCAGTGGAAGTTCACCCACGCCGCCGACGCCGCCGCGAAGATCGCGGTGCAGAACGCGCTCTTCTTCCACCACCTGCCCTTTCTGAAGAAGCGCCTGTCGGCGCTGGTGATGCCCTGGTGCACCTACACCGACCCGGAGATCGCGCACGTCGGCCTCTACGCGTCCGAAGCCGAGGCGTCGGGCGTCGCCGTGGACACCTTCCAGGTGCCGCTGTCCCAGGTGAACCGGGCCGTCACCGACGGCGAAGAGCAGGGATTCGTGAAGATCCTGACCCGCCAGGGCAGCGACGAGATCGTCGGCGCGACGATCGTCGCTCCCCACGCCGGGGAGATGATCAGCGAGGTCACGCTCGCGATCGTGGGCAAGATCGGGCTGGGCCGGATCCTCGACGTGATCCACCCCTACCCGACCCAGGCGGAGGGGATCAAGCGCGCGGCCGGACTGTACACTCGCTCGCGGGCGACACCGACGGTGCTGAAGTGGATGCAGCGCTGGATGGCGCTGCAGCGCTGACCCCGTTACCCGCAAGGGGTCGAGCCGCAGTCGAGGTGACCATGAGTCAGGACGTGTTCGAAGATGCCGTGGCGCGAGTCGAGCGGATCGCCCGACTGGCGGAGGTGATGCCCGAGGTCATCGACACGCTGCGCCACCCCAAGGCCGTGCTGACCGCCGACGTGCCGGTGCGCATGGACGACGGATCGACCCGACACTTCGAGGCGTACCGCTGTCGCTACAACGACGCCCTGGGGCCGACGAAGGGGGGAATCCGCTTCCATCCCGGCGTCACGCTCTCCGAAGTGAAGGCGCTCGCCCTCTGGATGACCCTCAAGTGCGCCGTCGTCGGGCTGCCCTACGGCGGTGGCAAGGGCGGCGTGATCGTCGACCCGAAGCAGCTCTCCCGGCTCGAGATCGAGCGGCTGTCGCGCGGCTACATGCGAGCCATGGCGGACTTCGTCGGACCCGAGACCGACATCCCGGCCCCCGACGTCTACACGAACGCGCGGATCATGGGCTGGATGGCGGACGAGTACCAGATCATCAAGCGCGAGCGGCAGCCGGGCGTGATCACGGGCAAGCCGATCGCCCTCGGCGGGAGCCTGGGCCGGGACGAGGCCACGGGCCGCGGGGCGTTCATCGTGATCCAGGAGTACGCGCAGCGGGTCGGTCTCGAGCCTTCGGACACGCGGGTCGCGATCCAGGGACTCGGCAACGCCGGCTACCACGTCGCGCGCCTGCTCCAGCACGCGGGCTACCGGATCGTCGCCGTCAGCGACTCGAAGGGCGGCATCTACTCCGAGCACGGCTTCGACATCGAGAGCCTCCACCAGCACAAGCAGGCCACGCGCAAGCTCGAGGGCGTCTACTGCGAGGGCTCGGTGTGCGAGGTGGTCGACTCGAAGCCGATCCGCAACGAGGAGCTGCTGGAGCTCGACGTGGAGCTGCTGGTGCCCGCAGCGCTGGAGGGGGTGATCCATCGCGAGAACGCCGGGCGCATCCGCGCCGGTGTGATCGCCGAGGTCGCCAACGGACCGATCAGCGGCGACGCGGACGAGGTGCTCGCCGACGCGGGCATCCGCGTGCTGCCCGACGTGCTGACCAACGCCGGCGGCGTCACCGTGAGCTACTTCGAGTGGGTGCAGAACCGCCAGGGCTATCCGTGGACGCTCGAGGTCGTGCGCGAGCGCCTCCAGGAGAAGCTGTCCGACTCCTTCGCCGCGATGTGGCGTCTGTACGAGGAGCGCGGCGGAACGCTGCGCGAGGCGGCCTACATCTCGGCGCTGAAGCGGATCGCCGAGGCGATCGAGATCCAGGGCACGCGCGACTGGTTCTCGGGAGAGGCCTGACGCTCGGCCGCCGGACCCCGCGTCTCCTCAGCGGCCCCTGTCCTCGAAGCCCAGCAGCGCGACGCGGCGCTCGAGCAGCTCCAGGTCGTCGATCCGCTCGACACCCTCGCGGGCCTCGAGCGATTCGGATCCGGCTCCACCGACCCACAGGCGGACCGAGCCGGGCAGCTCGGAGCGGATCTCCGCGAGCCCGCTCAGGCTCTCCTCCGCGGGCCGCATCACGACGCTCAGCCCGAGCACCGAGGCGCCGACCTCCTCGACCGCGCGGGACAGCTCCTCGACCGGAAGCTCGGCGCCCAGGTAGATCGGGTTCGCCCCGGCGCCCATCGCCGTGAGCGCCGCCGTCTGGAGCCCGAGCTCGTGACGCTCCCCGCTGAGTGTCGCGAAGACGATCCGGGGCCCCAGACGCGAGACCGCGTTGGGCGCCAGCGCCGCGCCGAGCAACGAGCGCACCACGGCCGTCGTCAGGTGCTCCGAGGCGATGCCGAGCCGCCCGTCGGCCCAGCGGTCGCCGATCTCGCGCGCCAGCGGAATGGCGAGCTCGCGCGCGAAGCGGACCGGCCCCATCGCAGCGAACTGCACCGAGAGCAGGCGCTGGGTCTCGTCGGCATCGAGGCGGCGGACCGCGGCGAGCACCCCCTCGAGCCCGGCTGCCGAGGGAGCCCGCTCGGCGGCGGCGCGTCGCTCCAGCTCGGCGCGATCGAGCTGCGCGATCTGTCCGATCCGGTAGCCGGCGTCCACGACCGCCTTGAGCAGGCGCAGCCGGTCGACGTCCGACGCGCGGTAGCGGCGCGTTCCGCCGGGTGTGCGCAGCGGCTCGACGGCGCGGTACCGGCGCTCCCAGGCCCGGAGCAGCTCCGGCGACAGGCCGGTGAGCCTCGCCGCCGCCCGGAGCGGATAGGTCGTCTCGCCGCGCTCGGACTCCGGCATCGCCCGGGATTTATACAGGTTTCCCGACAGCCGCGGGACCTGGCACGCGGCCGCGCCCCCCGGCTCATCCACAAGAGGCCGTTCCCGCGCAGAAAACCCCGAGAGCGGCGACCGCGCGCCGGGCTCCTTCGAGCCCTATTTGTACAGATTTTATCTTGACAATATGCCGCTTATGGGCGACCTTCCGCCAGCACCGCAGGAGCCCTTCGCATGCTCGCCCTCTCTCTCGCCGAGTCCGGTCTGCTCCCCGACCCCCTGCTGCGCTTCGGCATCCGCCGACTGCTGCGACGCCGGCTGCGCGCGCTCGGGCAGGAGGACGCGACCGTCCGGGCGGCGGAGCTCGCCTTCCGTGCCGCGCGCCGCGCCAGCCCGATCGCCCCGCTGCCGGAGCTCGCCAAGGCTCAGCACTACGAGGTGTCGCCGGCCTTCTTCGAGCGCGTCCTGGGCCCGCGCCTCAAGTACAGCTGCTCGCTGTGGGAGCCGGGCACCGGCGACCTCGCCGCAGCCGAGGAGGCGATGCTCGACCTGACCGCCGCGCGCGCCCAGCTCGCCGACGGCATGCGCATCCTCGACCTCGGCTGCGGCTGGGGCTCGCTCTCGCTGTGGATCGCCGAGCGACACCCGAACAGTCGGGTGCTGGCGGTCTCCCACGCGAAGAGCCAGCGCGAGTTCATCCTGGCCCGTTGCGCGGAGCGCGGGATCTCGAACGTCGAAGTAGTGACCGCCGACGTGAACCACTTCATCCCCGATCGCCGCTTCGATCGCGTGGTCTCGGTCGAGATGTTCGAGCACGTTCGCAATCACGAGCTGCTGCTGTCGCGGATCGCGAGCTGGCTCGAGCCCGACGGAAGGCTCTTCGTCCACCACTTCGCCCACCGCACCCGCTGCTATCCCTACGAGACGTCGGGCGACGACGACTGGATGGGCCGCCACTTCTTCTCCGGCGGCATGATGCCCTCCGACGATCTGCTGCTGCACTGCCAGCGCGACCTCGTGGTCGAGGAGAAGTGGCGCGTCGGCGGCCTGCACTACCGGAAGACCTGCGATGCCTGGTTGGCCCGCCAGGACGCGAGCCACGAGGCGCTGCTTCCGATCCTCGCCGGAGTGTACGGCCACCCGGCGGCGGAGCTCTGGTACCAGCGCTGGCGCCTGTTCTTCCTCGCCTGCTCCGAGCTCTTCGGCCACCGGCGCGGCGGCGAGTGGTGGGTGACGCACGTGCGGATGGCGCCCCGCGAGGCGAAGGCATGAGGATCGCGATCGTCGGAAGCGGCATCTCGGGACTGATGGCGGCCCACTTCCTGCACAAGAGGCACGACGTCTGCGTCTACGAGGCCGAGCCGCGCATCGGGGGCCACACGCACACCCTCGAGGTCGAAGTCGAAGGAGAGCGCCACGCGGTCGATACGGGCTTCATCGTCTACAACGAGAAGACCTATCCCCTCTTCACCCGCCTGCTCGAGCGGTTGGGCGTCGAGACCCAGCCCACGGAGATGAGCTTCGGCGTGTCCTGCGAGCGCACCGGCCTCGAGTGGGGAAGCCGCGGGTTGCGGGGAGTCTTCGCTCAGCCGGGCAATCTGGTGCGGGGTTCCTTCTGGCGCATGCTGCGCGACGTCCTGCGCTTCAACCGGGAGGCCTGGACGCTGCTCTCGGAGCAGGAGGAGAAGGTCACCCTGGGCGACTACCTCCGCGGTGGCGGCTACTCGACGGAGTTCATGGAGCACTATGCCGTTCCGATGGGCGCTGCGATCTGGTCCGCGGAGCCGTCCGCCTTCCTGGGCATCTCGGCCGTTACCTTCGCCCGCTTCTTCGCCAATCACGGGCTGCTGGAATCGCGCCCTTCGCTCCCGTGGCGGGTCGTCCGTGGCGGCTCGGCGCGCTACGTCGAGAAGCTCGTCGCGCCGTTCCGCGAGCGGATCCGCATCGGCTGCCCGGTGATCTCCGTACGCCGCCACGACGCCGGTGTCGAGGTGCGATCTGCCGCGGGCGTGCACGCCTTCGACCATCTGGTCATGGCGGTACACAGCGACCAGGCGCTGGCGCTGCTCGCGGACCCGGATCTCCTCGAACGCAAGGTGCTCGGCTCGATCGCGTATCGCGAGAACGAGGTCGTCCTGCACACCGACGAGTCGCTGCTCCCGCGACGAGTCGCGGCCCGGGCGAGCTGGAACTACCGGATACCGCGAGAGAGCGGCCGCGGTGCGCTCGTCACCTACGACATGAACCGGCTCCAGGGGCTGAGCTCGCGGCGGCCCCTGCTCGTGACGCTGAACGGCGCGGGCCGCGTCGCCCCCGCCCGGGTGCTGCGGCGCTTCGTGTACCACCATCCCATCTTCGACGCAGCGGCACTGGCCGCCCAGAAGCTCCACGGCGAGATCAGCGGACGCCGCCGTACCCACTGGTGCGGGGCCTACTGGGGATACGGGTTCCACGAGGACGGGGTGCGCAGCGCGCTGGCGGCGTGGAAGCCGCTGCGCGGGGCACGCTGAGGCGTGGAGAGCTGTCTGTACGAGGGTCGGGTGCGGCACCGACGGCACGGGCCCGTCGCGCATGCCTTCGAGTTCCCGCTGTTCATGGTCTACCTGGACCTGGCCGAGCTCCCCGGGCTGTTCCGCGACAGCTGGCTGTGGTCGGCCGAGCGACCGGCGCTCGCCTGGTTCCGCCGCCGCGACCACCTGGGCGACCCGGAGCTTCCCCTCGACCGCTGTGTGCGCGATCGGGTGGAGCGCGAGACGGGCCGCCGCCCGGGCGGCCCGGTTCGCCTGCTGACCCAGCTGCGCACCGCGGGATACGCGATGAACCCGGTCAGCTTCTACTACTGCTTCGACGCTTCCGGGCGGCGCACCGAGGCGGTCGTCGCCGAGGTGACCAACACACCCTGGGGCGAGCGCCACTGCTACGTCATCCCGGCCGGCCGGCGCGGCGCGAGCGCGGCGATCCGCGCCCGCTCCGCGAAGGACTTCCACGTGTCGCCCTTCCTGGGCATGGACCTGCGCTACGCGTGGACGCTGCGCGAGCCGGGTCGCCGCCTCGGCCTGCGCATCGCCAGCTACACGCGGGACGGAAAGCTGGTCTTCGACGCCGCCCTCGGCCTGCGACGGCGCGAGCTGACTCCGCGCTCCCGCGCCCGGGCACTGCTCCGATATCCCCTGATGCCCCTCCAGGTGCTCGCCGGGATCTACTGGCAGGCGCTCCGCCTGTGGCTTCTGGGCGCGCCCTTCCACCCCCATCCCCGCTCGGTCGGGGCCGCACTGGAGACCTCTTCGTGAGCGAACGCGTTCTCGAACTCGAGACCCACTCCCGGGCGGCGGCGTCCGCACCGGTCCTCGACCGCTGGGCGCGTCGCCGCGTGCACGCGCAGCTCGCGGATCTGCGCGCCGGGTCCTTGACCCTCGTCGAAGCCGGCACGCACTCGCGCTTCGGACCCTCCGGGTCGGCGCTGCGCGCCAGAGTAATCGTGGAGGATCCCCGCTTCTACCGCGCCCTGTGTCTTCGCGGCGCGCTCGGCGGTGCCGAGGCCTACATCGACGGCCTGTGGCGGAGCGACGATCTCGTGGCGCTGGTCCGGATCCTCGCCGCGGACGTCGCGGCGCGCACGGGGCTCGATCGCGGCCTCGCGCGCTGGCGCCGTCCGGCACTGACGGCGTTCCACGCGTTGCGGCGCAACACGCGCTCCGGGAGCCGCCGGAACATCTCGGCCCACTACGACCTCGGCGACGAGTTCTTCGAGCTCTTCCTCGATCCCACGCTCACCTACTCGAGCGGCGTCTTCGAGCGCCCCGAGTCCACGCTGGAGGAGGCCCAGGTCGCGAAGTACGAACGCGTGTGTCGCAAGCTCCGCGTCGCACCGGGAGACCACGTGCTCGAGATCGGCACCGGCTGGGGCGGCTTCGCGCTCCACGCCGCCGGCCGCCACGGATGCCGTGTCACGACGACGACCATCTCGCGCCGTCAGCACGAGCGCGCCCGCCAGCGCGTCGCCGCGGCGGGGCTCGGCGATCGCGTCGACGTGCTCTTCGAGGACTACCGGGATCTGTCGGGGCGCTACGACAAGGTCGTCTCGATCGAGATGATCGAGGCCGTCGGCCACGCGCATCTCGATTCCTTCTTCCGCATCTGCGGCGAGCGGCTGCGCTCCGACGGAGTGATGGTCCTCCAGGCGATCACGGTGCCGGATCGCGACTACGAGGCGCACAAGCGCAGCGTCGACTTCATCAAGCGCTACGTGTTCCCGGGAGGAGAGCTCGTCTCGCCGGGCTCGCTGCTCGCGGCCGCGGCGCGCGCCTCCGATCTGGGACTCGCGCACCTGGAGGATCTGACGCCGCACTACGCAGAGACGCTCCGTCGCTGGCGGGAGCGCATGCTCGGGAATCTCCCCCGCATGCGCGCACTCGGACTCGACGAGCGCTTCCTGCGCCTGTGGGAGTTCTATCTCGCCTACTGCGAGGGCGGCTTCGAGGAGCGGGCCACGGGCCTGGTGCAGGCCGTGTTCGAGAAGCCCGGGGTGCGGCGCGCGCCGCGGCTCGGGTGGCACGACGTGGCGAAGCCGGGACCGCAGCGCCCTCAGCGCTCGTCGGCCATCCGCTCCGAGTAGTCCCAGGAGATCCAGCGGCGGGGGACGATGCGGATCGCCACCTCTCGCTCCGCGCGCCCGAGCAGCCAGGTGCCGAGCTGCGCATCGCGCTCGTCGAGGTAGCGGCGGATCAGGGTGCCCAGCAGCTCCGCACCCCGCTCGGGCACGATCTCGGCCCTGCCCCAGCCGCGAGCTCCGCGGTAGGGCGGGCGCTCGCCGGCGATCTCGAAGCCGCAGCGGGGGTCGCGGGCCAGGGCGCGAGCGACGCTCGCCCCGGCCTGCGTCGCACACCAGAGCGCGTCGCCCTCGTGGACGAACCAGAGCGACGCCACGAGCGGAAACCCGGCGCGGCTCGTGAAGGCGAGACGCAGGGGGATCCGCGCAGCGGCGAGATGCTGCTCGAGACGCGGTCGGGACCACGGCCCGGAGAGGACCACCGGATCCGGACGACTCACGCGACCGCTCCCGCGGCGCGCCGCGCGATGCCCCGCAGCATGCCGCGGAAGATCAGCGCGTGGAGCGGCCACAGCGCGTACCAGTAGAGGCGGCCCCCGACACCCACCGGGTCGAAGATCGCCGTCTGCCGGACACGGCTCTCGGCGCCCTCGGGCTCCACCTCGAACTGCAGCCAGGCGCGGCCGGGAAGCCGCATCTCCGCGCGCAGGCGCAGCAGAGCGTCGGGCTCGACGCGCTCGACACGCCAGAAATCGAGCGCGTCGCCCGGCCGCAGCGCCCGGCCCTCGGGTCTGCCGCGCCGCATGCCGGGACCGCCGAGCAGGAGGTCGAGCGCTCCTCGCAGCGACCAGAGCGCATCCGCGCAGTACCAGCCCCGCCGGCCTCCAATGCTCTGCACGGGCGCAAAGGCGCGCTCGGGCGGTGCGAACACGTGGATCGACCGCGAGTCGACCAGGCGCGGGCCGAAAGGCTCGCCGCCGAAGGTCGGCTCGCGCGTGGAGGAGAGCGCATCCGACCAGCGCGTCAGGGCGAAGTCGCGGTCCTCGTTCGCGAGCGCGCGCTCCATCGCGGCGCGCACGCCGCGCGGTCGGACGGTGAACTCGCGCGCGGCGGCGTCGTCGCGCAGGACGGTCTCGTTGCGGATGCTGTCCACCAGCTTCCGACCCACCCGGGCGTAGAGAGGCGTGACGAGTCCGAGCCACAGCGAGGAGAGCTTCGGTGTGAGGACCGGCACCGGCACGATCCAGCGGCGCAAGCCGCGAAGCCGCGCATACTCGCGCATCAGCTCGCCGTAGGAGACACGCTCGGGCCCCCCGATCTCGAAGACCCGGCTTCCGACCAGCGGGAGATCGAGCGCCTCGACCAGGTAGGAGAGCACGTCCTCGATGGCGATCGGCTGCGCCCGCACCGATACCCAGCTCGGCGCGATCATCACCGGCAGCTTCTCGACCAGGGCCCGCAACATCTCGAAGGAGAGGCTCCCCGATCCGATCACGATCGACGCGCGCAGCTCCACCGTCGGAACGCCCGACTCGCGCAGGATCCGACCCACCTCCTGACGGCTGCGCAGGTGCTCCGAGAGATCCGGTCCGTGACCGAGCCCGCCGAGGTAGACGATCCGCGAGACGCCGGCCTCGCGAGCGGCGCGGGCGAAGTTGCGGGCGCCGGTGAGATCGCGCTCCGCGAAGTCGCTCCCGGAGCCCATCGAGTGCACCAGATAGTAGGCAGCGTCGACCCCTTCGAGCGCCTTCGCGAGCGACTTCGGATCGAAGACGTCTCCGACGACGGTCTCGATGCCCGGACCCGTGCGAGCGCGAACGTAACGGGGTTGGCGCGCCATGCAGCGAACGACCTCGCCGCGGCTCTCGAGCTCGGACAGCAGACGTCCCCCGACGTAGCCGGTGGCGCCGGTCAGGAGCACACGTCGCTTCGCTCGGGGCTCCCGGGGCGCGGGCTCGGGGCGGGTCAGAACAGCTCCCGGATCCGCGCGGCCCGGAAGTCGAAGATCGCGGCGAGCGCCGCGCGCACGGCGAGCGCGTGGGCGACCCGTCCGAGCCAGGAGAGCGGAAGCGCATAGCGGACGAGGTCCGTCATCAGGACGCCGGCGCCGAGCGGACGGAAGCGGTGCGTGTGCTCCCAGAGGGCATAGGGACCGCGCTCCTGCACGTCGACGAAGCCCTCGCTCGGCTTCCACTCGGTGATGCGGGTGCGCCAGCGCACGGGGACCCCGGCGAGGCGCAGCGTATACTCGATGCGGGCGCCGGGTGCCATCGCGATCGGAAGCGGCGTGCGGATCCGGAAGCCGACCCAGGCCGGCGTGATGCGCTCCAGGTTGGCGGCGTCGGCGAAGAAGGGGAAGACGCGGTCGGGCGGGGCGGGAATCCACTGCTCGCGGCGCAGCTCGTAGACGTGCACGGGCGGCCTCCTCCGGCGCGACCCAGGGTGGAGCCGATCCGGCTCTTTGTCAAGATAAAATCTCGACAAAGAGCCCAACTCGGGGCCGGAGTCAGCGGGCGTGGCGCGCGGCCAGGATCGCCGACACCAGCTCCTCGGGCACCTCGGGCGGCACCTGCTCGTCGGCCTCGCACAGCTGGCGTCCCAGGCGGACCGTCTGCCGGTAGCTCTCCAGGTAGTTCCCGCACGGCGGACAGTCGCCGATGTGGCCTTCGAACACCTGGCGCTCGGCGTCGGCCAGGGTCCCGTCGAGGTACTCCATCAGGAATTCGACGAAGTCGCGGCACTTCATTCGGAGGTCGCCTCCCGCAGATGGGGCTCGAGCAGCTCGCGCAACGCCTGCCGGGCCCGGTGGAGCCGCGTCTTCACCGCGCCCGCGCTGATCCCCAACACCTCGGCCGTTTCCTCGGTATCGAGGCCTTCGATGTCGCGCAGCAGAATCACGTTACGGTGTCCGTCGGGCAGCGAGTGGATGCGTTCCAGCACCAGCGCCCGCAGCTCGTTGCGCTCGGCCGGGTCGAGCTCGTCGGTGCGCCAGGGCGACGCGGGCCGCTCCAGATGCCCGTCCTCGAGGTAGCCGGGCAGGAGGTCCTCGATCGACTGCTCGGGCTTGCGGCGCCGCGTGCGCAGTCGCATCAGGGACGCGTTGACGACGATCCGGTGCAGCCAGGTGGAGAGCAGCGAGTGTCCCTCGAAGCGGTCGATCGAGCGGAACGCGGCCAGGAATGCGTCCTGCACCGCGTCGCGGGCATCCTCCTCGACGGGAAGGAAGCGGCGCGCCACCGCGAGCAAGCGGCCGCCGTAGCGGCGCACCAGCTCCTCGTAGGCCTGCTCCTCGCCCGCGCGCAGCCGCGCTAGCAGCTGCGGATCGTCGCTCGCGGGTTTCGCGTCGGTGGCCATGGCGTCCCAACCCTAGGAGAGCGAATCTGGACCCGCTAGCGACCGGCGTCCCGGAGGATCCGATGTCCCTGCTGCGTTTTCTGGGTCTGGAGGGCGCGAGCTCGCGCCGGGACGAGCGCGAGAGCGAGACCGTCCATCGCATCGCGAGCCAGCTCGAACGGCTGGATCCGGAGCAGGCGCGCTACCTCGCCACCTTCGCCTACGTGCTGGCGCGCATCGCGAACGCCGACCTGGCGATCGACGAGAGCGAGACCCAGGAGATGGAGCGGGCCGTGACGGCGATCGCAGGGCTGTCGGCCGCCGAGGCGGCGCTGGTGGTGAAGATCGCCCAGAGCCAGGCCCGCAACCTGGGCGGAACCCAGGACTACGTCGTCACGCGCCAGTTCCGCCAGATCTCCACGCGCGACCAGAGGATCGAGCTGCTCCAGTGCCTCTACGCGGTGGCGGCGGCGGACGGGACGATCCGGTCCGAGGAGAGCGCGGTGATCGTGGAGATCGCCGAGGAGCTCGGATTCACGCGCGCCGAGGCGATCTCCCTGCGCGCCCAGTACCGGGACAAGCTGTCCGAGTTCCAGAGCTGATCCGCAGGCCCCTGCGGCACCGGCTCGTCAGCTGCGGACCAGCAGCAGCGTGCGCGGATCGAGGGCGACGTGGAGCTCGGAGACGTCCGGGTTGTCGTGGTCCTTGATCGCGCGCAGGTGGACCACGTCTTCGGCGGGCTCGAGGGCGAGGACCACGCTCACCAGATCGTCGACCTCGCGCATGCCGCGCGGAACCGAGACGGAGCGCTCGTCGTCGCTGGTGGACTCGAGCCAGATCTCCCCGTCGATCTCGCTCGCCAGGGCGCGCAGGTCCTCGACGTCCGAGCGCGTCATGTCCGCGAGGTCCTGCCCTTCCAGCACGATCAACGAGGGAGCGCTGCCCGCCTCGCGCTCCAGCTTCACCGCGTCGCGCAGCTTCTCCGGGGTCAGCGAGTTGGGCGGGTAGACACGGATCGAGCGGTTCCGGTCGATCTCGCCGTGGATCGGGCCGACGTTCTCCAGGTGCTTCGAGTTGGCCAGCTCGTCGAACACGGTGTCGTAGTGGGCGCGCACGTGCGTGACCGGGTGCGAGCAGGACACGTGGAGCACGCGTCCACCTCGCAGCAGCTCGTCGACGGCGACACCGACCAGGAACGAGGTCTTGCCGACACCGTGGGCCGCGATCACGACACCGAGGTTTCTGGGGCCGAGCCCCCCGTGCAGGCTCTTCTCGAGCAGGCGCAGCGGGCTACGCGCGTTGAGGAATCGTCGCTTCAAGGGCTCGCCTCCGGCGGATCGGGTTCGTGGGGGTCTACTCGTCGACGTCGCCGGCGAGCTTCGACCCGTATTCCTTCTTCAGGTCTTCCTGGATCTGGTTCGGCACCCGCAGGTAGCGGGCGAACTCCATCGTGAACTCGGCCTTGCCCTGGGTGCAAGAGCGCAGATCCGTCGCGTAGCCGAACATCTCCGCGAGCGGAACCTCGGCCTCCAGGCGGCAGAAGCCCTCGTCCTCGGTGGTCCCCACCACGGTGCCACGGCGCTGCATCACGGTCTTCAGGATCGCGCCCTGGAACTCGGTGGGGCTCTCCACCTCGAGCTTCATCACGGGCTCCAGGACCACGGGCTTCGCCCTCGGGAAGGCCTCGCGGAACGCCTTGCGGCCCGCGATCTGGAATGCCATGTCCGAGGAGTCGACGCTGTGGGACTGGCCGTCGTTCACGACGACGCGGACGCCGGTGACGGGGAAGCCGATCAGCCGGCCCTTCTCCATCGCCTGTGCGAAGCCTTTCTCCACCGCCGGGATGTACTCGGTGGGAATCGAGCCGCCGCGAACCTCGTTCGAGAACTCGAACTCGGCCTCGCAGGGCTCGATGTAGCCCTCGACGCGGGCGAACTGGCCCGAGCCGCCGGTCTGCTTCTTGTGCGTCGTGTGGAACTCCGCGCGCTCGGCGATCGCCTCGCGGTAGGCCACCTGCGGAGCGCCGGTGATCACCTCGACGTTGTACTCGCGCTTCATCCGCTCCACGTACACCTCGAGGTGGAGCTCTCCCATCCCGGAGATCAGCGTCTGACCGCTCTCCGGGTCGACACCGGCGTGGAAGGTCGGGTCCTCGCGCACGAACCGGCCGAGCGCCTTGCTCATGTTGTCCTGGGACTTGTTGTCCGCGGGCTTGACCGAGAGCGAGATCACGGGGGCGGGCACGTGCATCGAGCTCATCGCCACCTCGACCGACTCGTCGGTGAAGGTGTCGCCCGAAGCACAGTCGATGCCGAACATCGCCACGATGTCGCCGGCGAAGGCCTCCTCGAGCTCCTCCAGATCGGCAGCGTGCATGCGCCCGAGGCGGCCCACCTTGTGGCGTCGCTTCGTTCGGCTGTTGACGATGCTGCTGCCGCGCCCGATCCGGCCCTGGTAGACGCGCAGGTAGGTGAGCTGCCCGTAGCGCCCGTCCTCCAGCTTGAAGGCGAGCGCCACCAGCGGCTTGTTCGGGTCCGCCGAAAGGGTGATCGGAGCCTCGTCGTTGGAGAGGTCGACCGCCGTGTTCTCGACCTCGGTCGGGCTCGGCAGATAGCGCGTCACCGCGTCGAGCAGCGGCTGCACGCCCTTGTTCTTGTAGGCCGAGCCCATGAACACCGGCGTCAGGGCCTGGGCGAGCGTTCCCTTGCGGACCGCGTCGTGGATCAGCTCCTCGGTGGCCCGTTCCTCGAGGATCGCCTCGGTGAGATCGTCGGAGTAGAGCGACACCGCGTCGAGCATGGTTTCGCGGGCGGCCTCGGCTTCGTGGAGCAGATCCGCGGGGATCTCCTCGGCTCGCACGAGCTCGCCGTTGTCGCCGTCGAAGTACAGGGCCTTCATCGCGACCAGGTCGATCACGCCCTCGTGCTTCGACTCGAGGCCGATCGGCAGCTGCATCAGCACCGCGTTGTGCTTCAGCTTCTCGATCAGCTGCTTCGCCACCCGCTGCGGGTTCGCGCCCGAGCGGTCGAGCTTGTTGATGAAGGCCAGGCGCGGGACCTTGTAGCGGCGCATCTGGCGGTCCACGGTCATCGACTGCGACTGCACGCCGGCGACACCGCACAGCACGAGCACCGCGCCGTCGAGCACGCGCAGCGAGCGCTCCACCTCGATCGTGAAGTCGACGTGGCCGGGCGTGTCGATGATGTTGATGTGGTGCTTCTTCCACTCCGCATGGGTCGCGGCGGAGGCGATCGTGATGCCGCGCTCGCGCTCGAGCTCCATGAAGTCCATGGTGGCGCCGACCTCGTCCTTGCCCCGGACCTCGTGGATGCGGTGGATCCGGTTCGTGTAGAAGAGAATCCGCTCGGTGAGCGTCGTCTTCCCCGAATCGATGTGGGCGCTGATGCCGATGTTCCGCAGCTTGGACAGGTCGACCATGGCTTCGCCTCGTGCGTTCCGCGTTCTTCCGCCGCGGGTGCGGGTTTGGCTTCCGTCCGGCGCCGCCGTGCGCGTGCACGACGCCGCTGGCTCCACGGGGTGGATGACCGCTCTCGATGTGCTGGGGGTCTTCGCTTCCGACCGACGCGGCCCCCGCCGCATCGACGCGCGGCCGCGTGGTCACCCAGGTCTCGGGCTCCCCGGTTCGGCCCCGGGAGCGCGGAAGTTTAGGGGGTGCAAGGGCTTTTTCAAGTCGAGGGCGCGTGGCGCATGTGGTGGGCCAGCGCCTCGGGCAGGTAGGCGTGCTCGGGCCCGATCACGCAGGCGCGCCGGGCCGCGCAGTCCGCGGCGCAGCCGGGCTGGTGGGTGCGCGTCGCGGCGCAGCGTCCCACCGAGAACCCGCCGGCGGAGACCGCCCCGCCCGGGCAGGCGCTGGCGCACGGCGCCGGGCAGTCCCGGCACGGGTCGAATCCCGGCAGCGCACCGGATGCGGGCTCCCATCCCCGGGAAGGGCGGCCGAGGACCACCGCCCGCAGCGAGAGCCAGGGGCCGTAGACGGGGTGGAGGAGCAGCCCCAGTCGGCTCGGCGCCCCGAGGCCGGCTCGCCGTCCCAGGGCCACGAAGTCGGCGAAGGCGCCCCCGTGCCGCTCGAAGGCGAACAGCGCCCGGCTCTCGCCGCCCTCCTCGCGCAGCGCTTCGGCGGCGTCCGTGACGACGCGACGCGTGTAGGCGTCGAGCGGATCGACCGCGGCGCCGTACTCGGCCGAGCGCGAGAAGGCGTCCCACAGCGACCGGCCCCCGCTGGCGACCACCAGCGCGACCTCCGCCCCGGAGAGCTGGCGATGCGTGCGCCAGGCCGCCGGAACGACGGCGTCGTAGGTGGCGACGTCGAGCACGCCGAGCACGCCGAGCCCTGCGGCGGCGAGGGCCGACTCGAAGCGGCCTCGCGGTTCGGAGCAGCCGCTCAGGTGAGGCGGTCTCCCGCCCGCAGCGCCTCGGCGGCGAGCTGCTTGGCCCCGTCGCCGACGCGCACGCGCCCGACCCGCAGCACGCCCCCTCGCGCCGCCACGAGGGCGGCGCCGTCCTCGAAGCGCAGCACCGTGCCGGGCTCGGCGCCGCCGGCGCCCTCTCCGGCGAGGAATCCGACGTAGCAGCGCACCCGCTCGCCACCCCGCTGCGCCCAGGCGCCGGGCTGCGGGTCGCAGCCGCGGATCCAGCGGTCGAGCTCGCGGGCGTCCCGGGTCCAGTCGAGCCGGGCCACCGCGTCGTCGACCAGTCCCTGATGGGTGGCGCGCGACTCGTCCTGGACGCGCTGCTCGGCGGTGCCCGCGTCGATCGCCGCCACCGCCTCGGCGATCGCGTCCAGCCCCAGCGCGTAGAGCTTGTCGAAGTAGAGGGTCGCCTGGGTGTCGGTGGGCGAGATCGGCACGCCGCCCTTCTGGACGACGATCGGTCCGGTGTCGACCCCCGCGTCGGGGCGGAACACCGTGACGCCCGACTCGGACTCGCCGAGCAGGATCTGCCAGGCCAGCGCGTTGCCGCCGCGAAAGCGCGGGAGCAGCGACGGATGGAAGCACAGCGAGGCGTGGGGCGGGGCGTCCACGATCTCGGACGGGAGGATCACGGTCACGAAGGAGAGCACGTTCAGGTCCGCGCCCAGCTTCCGGTGCTCCTCGACGAGCTCGCCGATCGCCTCGCCCTTGCGCCGGAAGCGCTTGTGCCGGAAGAGCGGCAGCCCGCGCTCCTCGGCGAGGGCCGCGAGGGGGTCGGGGCGCCCGCCCTCGGGTGGCGCGTAGACGCCGACCACATCGTGTCCCCCCTCGAGCAGACGCAGGAGCGTGTCGCGGCCGAAGGGGGCCTGTCCGAAGAGCGCGATCCGCAGCGGCATGCGGAGAAGGCTAGCGGGATGAACTTCGCTCGGCTTCGCCTCGCTGCGCGTCGGCCGGCTCCCGAGCCGGCCTCCTCGCCCAGTCCTGCGCGTCTCAGCTACCGCGTCCGGCTGCGGTCGCCGACCCGCCCGCGCACCTCGGCGGGCACGCCGAAGGCGAGGCTGTGGTCGGGCACGTCGCGCGTCACCAGCGATCGGGTGCCCACGATGCTGTGGCTGCCGATCCGGACGCCCCGGAGCACGGTGACGTCGGCGGCGATCCACACGTGGTCGCCGATCTCGACGGGCGCGATCTGCTCGGGATGGTCGGCGTCGTAGTCGTGCTGGTCGGCGTCGAAAACACGCGCGCCGAGCCCCACCCAGGCGCGGCGACCCAGGCGCACGCTGTGCTTCGCGCTCAGGTGGCAGCCGTTCAGGAACGCGTCGGGCCCCACGAGCAGCCGGGCGCCCGCGAAGGCGACCAGCCGCACCGGCTCGGTCTCGCCGCGCAGCCAGGTACCGGATCCGATCTCGATCCGCGCGTCGCGACCCGCGATCACCACGAGCCCGCCGGGAGTGCGGTCCGCGTGAACGCCGGCGCGGAACACCACCTGCGCGCCCGGCTCCAGCACGTAGCGTCCGGCGGCGAGGTTGGTGCTGGCGCCGGGCTCGAACACCAGACCGGGGTGGAGCGCGCGATGACGCAACAGCCGAAGGCGATCCCAGGCCTGGATCGCCCGCAGCCGCGCGACCTGGAGCGGAGCGCTCAGGCCGCTCGCTCAACCCGGCGCGTTCTGTCCCTCGCGGAGCCGGAAGGTGATGAACCCATGGGTGGGATCGTAGGGCGACAGACCGACCTGAACGCGGTCGCCCGGGATCACGCGAATGCGGAAGCGGCGCATGCGCCCGGACAGCTGGGCCGTCACGGCCTGCCCGTTCTCGAGCAGAATCTGGTAGCGCCCGCCGCCGAGGATCTTCTCGACGGTGCCGGTCGCCTGGATGAGATCGTCACGCGCCAATCCGCTCGCTGCTCCTTGTGTCGTCGCCGCTTTCCACCGACCACGCCCGCCCACGTCCGCCGATACGGCCCATGGGGCCCTCGTTGCGCGTGGTGGGCAGTCGTCCGGTCGCGGGACGGGCCGCAGGGTAGCCGCTCCCGCGTCGCGCTGCAGGGCAATCGGCGGACGGTCGCGAGGCCGAGCCGCGCTGGCGGGATTCCGCTCGGGCGTCACCATCGGCCGCCGTGTTCGCGATCCAGCTCGTGCTGCTCGCCGCGCTGCTGTGTACCGGAGCCTTCGCGGGGGCGATTCCCCTGCGCCGCCGCGGCGCCGAGTCGGGCTCGCCGCGCTGGCTGGAGTGGGGCAATGCCTTCGCGGCGGGCGTGTTCCTCGGCGCCGGCTTCCTCCACATGCTGCCCGACGCGAACCAGTCCTGGACCGCGCTCGGCTGGACCTATCCGATCGGATACCTGCTCGCCGCTACCGCCATCGTCGCGATGCTGCTGATCGCGCACGTGCTCCCGCCCGAAGATGCCCATCACGCGCTGCACGCGCCCTCCGCCGACCGCTTCGCCCTGATCGACACGCGCGCCTCGCTCGCGGTCTACGCGGTCCTCGCCGCTTTCTCGCTCCACGCCCTGCTGGAGGGTCTGGCCCTCGGCACCCAGCGCGAGCTCGGGAGGGCGCTCGTCATCTTCGCCGCCGTGCTGGCGCACAAGTCCGTCGAGGGCTTCGCGCTCGGCGTCAGCCTCGCGCGCGGCGTGATCTCCGCGGCGCGCGCGTGGACGCTGCTCGGGCTGTTCGCCTGCGCGACACCCCTGGGAATCCTCGTCGGCGCCACCCTCGGCGCGTTCGAAGGGCGGACGCAGCAGGTGCTCGAGGCCACCTTCCTCTCACTGGCCGCCGGGACCTTCGCCTATGTCGCGACCCTGGACATCCTGCGCGAGGAGTTCGAGGACGGAAGCGACCGGCTCGCGAAGTGGTGCTGGGTGGCAGTGGGCACGGCCTTGATGGCCCTGCTCGCCCTGTGGGTGTGAGAGGATGTCGCCGCGGCGGGAGAGGCTCCGAAGGGAGCGCGGCGGAGGCGGCGGCTCGGATGGGCGTCGGAAGCGGGCGGGCGAGGCGGCGGGTCCGCGCCGCCGCGGGACTCTGCGCGCTGCTCCTGGCCTGCGCCGAGTCGGACGAGCCCGAGGCGCGGCCCTCTCCCTCCCCGGCGCCTGCCGCGCCCGCGCGCAGCGCGAGGCTCAGGCCGAGGCCGGAGCCGACGCCGGAGCCGCCCGCGCGGCGGGCCTTCTTCGGAGACCTCCACCTCCACACCGCCCTGTCGCTCGACGCCTACGCCGCGGGCGCCCGCCTGCTCCCCGACGACGCCTACCGCTACGCGAAGGGAGACTGGATCCCCGACGAGACCGGAACCCCGGTCCGCCGGCGCAGCGCGCTCGACTTCGCGGCCGTGACCGACCATGCGGAGGGGCTCGGCCTGGCGCGCGCGCTGGCCGACCCGGGCGATCCCCTCTCCCACTCCCCGCTGGCGCGGGACCTCGCCGGGGAAGGCGCGGCTGGGCACCGCGCCTTCCGGCGCATCGCCGCCGCCGTCGCTGCGGGTCGGCTGGCCGAGCTGCTCCCACCGGAGGAGATCGCGCGCGTGTCGCGCGCGGCCTGGCGGGAGCTGATCGAGGCGGCCGAACACCACGACGCTCCCGGCCGCTTCACCACCTTCGTCGCCTACGAGTGGACGGCAACCCGCGCTGGCGCAGCGCTGCACCGCAACGTCCTGTTCGCCGGAGCCGACGTCCCCGAGCGCCCTTTCTCCGCCCTCGACTCGACCCGCCCCGAGGACCTGTGGACCCAGCTGGAGGCCTGGCGTAGCGAGGGCGACGACGTGATCGCCATCCCCCACGACACGAGCGCGAGCCCGGGACGTCTGTACGCGCGGGTGGACTCGGACGGGAGGCCCGTGGACGCCGACTACGCCGCCCGGCGCCGGCGCAACGAGCCCGTCTCCGAGCTGGTCGAGCGCAGGGGCACCGCCGAGACGCGTCCCGCCCTGTCGCCCGGCGACGAGTTCGCCGACTTCGAGCCGGGCGGCACCATCGCGCCTGCCAGCTCGGTGCGCAGCGCCTACGGGAACGGGCTCGCCCTCGAGGCCCGGGGCCGGAGCGATCCGTTCCGCTTCGCGGTGATCGGATCCTCCGGCGCCCACGACGCGGCGAGCACCGTCGACGAGCACGGCTTCACCGGCCCGCGCGACGGCGTCGCCGGCGTGGCCGCGCGACGGCTGCGGGCCGCCGCGGGGCTGGCGGGGGTGTGGGCGGAGACGAACACGCGCGCCGCGATCTTCGCGGCGCTGCGACGGGGCGAGACCTTCGCCACCTCGGGTCCCCGGATCCGCGTGCGCCTGTTCGCGGGCGTGCGCTTCCCGGCGCGTCTGCACGAGCGCCCCGACGCCTTCGCCCGCGCCGCCGCGCGCGGCGTCCCGATGGGGGGAACCCTCGTCCTGCGCGGGCACCAGCGCCCGACGCTCCTGGTGCGGGCGCGGCGCGATCCGCGCAGCGCTCCTCTGGAGCGGATCCAGATCGTGAAGGGCTGGCTGCGCGACGGGGAGCCCACCGAGCGGATCTACGATGTCGCCTGCTCGGAGGGTCTGCTCCCGGATCCCGACACCCACCGCTGCCCGGACAACGGTGCGACCCTCGACCTGGAGACGTGCCGGTACTCGACCCTGGTCGGCGCCGGCCAGCTCGCCGCCACCTGGACCGATCCCGACTACGAGCCCGGAGAGCGCGCCTTCTACTACGCGCGCGTGCTCGAGGATCCCAGCTGCCGCTGGACCACCTGGGAGGCGATCGGGCGCGGCGACGCGCCGCCGGCGTCGGTGCCCGCCGCGATCCGCGAGCGCGCATGGTCGTCGCCGGTGTGGGTCGATCCCGCAAGCCCGGTGGGCGCGCAGCGAGGCGAAGCCGAGCGGAGGTCGGAGCGGGCAAGCCCGGTGGGCGCGCAGCGTGGCGAAGCCCCTCGGAGATCCGAACGGGACTGACCGGGTCCCGGCCCTAGCGCGGGCGCATCCGGTAGCCGAGCCGCTCCTGCACCGCGGCACACCGGTGCGCGATCTCGTCGCGGCTGGCTCCGCCGAGGTTCACGACCGCGTAGCGATGGCTGGCGCCGTCCTCGTCGACCTCGAAGTCGGCGAGCTCGTCTCCCGCCCGGCACTCGGACCACACCAGCGTCTCCGGGAACAGGGACTCGGCCGCCGCGATCTCCGCCGGACCGGGCGCGGCCTCGACGGTCATCGGCTCGAACACGCGCAGGGGCTGGCTGGCCGCCGCGGCGTAGCGCCCGCGGCCCTTCGTCCAGACGGGGCGCTCGCCGGTGCACAGGGCGAGGGCGATCTCGTAGGTGTTGGTTCCGTCGACCTTCTGGTAGAGGTCGCCGAACTGCCCGCAGATGCGCGGGTTCACCTCGACGATCGCGATGCGGTCGCGCGCGGCGTCCCAGGTCATCTCGATGTTGAAGAGTGTGCGCTCCAGACCGAGCTCCACGATCACCCGCTCCGCCACGCCCGCCATCCGCTCCTGGACGGCGACGGGCAGCGCCGAGGGATAGTCGAAGCGCGCGAAGCTTCGGTTCGCGTGGAGGATCGAGTCGACGATCCCGATCACGTGGACCTCGCCGTCGCAGGTGTAGCCCTCGACCGTGACCAGGTCGCCGGACAGCAGCTCCTCGGCGATGAAGCCGTGGCCGTCCACCTCGAAGTCGGTGTAGGCGGCGACGAGCCGGTTGAAGATCCCCATGTACTCCTCGGCGAACTCGCGGACCGCCGGCGAGTGCACGAACTCGCGGAAGATCGCCTCGTCGGGGATGCGGCGCGCCAGCACGGAGAAGGCGCCCTTCACCGGCTTGAGGAAGAAGGGAAAGGCGAGCGGCGCGGGCGGGTCGCGCCGGGGATCGACCAGGGCGAACTCGGGCACGGCTTCGGGCGCCGCCCGGCGCTGGATCCGGCGCGAGTAGTACTTGTGGGACGCCGCGATCAGCCGCTCCGGCTGCGAGCCCGGCAGACCGAGCCGCGTCGCGATCGCACCGGCGAGCGTCGCGCCGGGGTAGTCGCTCGCGGAGAGGACGCCGTCGAGTCGCCCCCAGGCACCGGACGCGGCCTCCTCGACGAAGGCCAGCGGATCGAGGTCGAAGGAGCACTCGAGGTCGTCGGGCGGCGGGAAGAGGCACTCCACCCGACCCTCCCAGCGCGCCCGGCAGGCGTCGAGCTGGCGGCGGTCCCAGGCGGTCTCGAAGAGCAGCGCCACGCGCCGGGTCCGCTGGGTCCGAGCCTCGCCTACCATTCGTCGTCACACCGTCCGGAGGTTCGCCCGGCTTGAAGGTCGTCGCGTCGCTGCCCCACGCGATCCACGAGGTCGAGCACGGCTGGATTCCGCTCGCGGATGGTACCCGGCTGGCGGCCCGCCTGTGGCTGCCGGCCGACGCCAGCGCGCATCCGGTGCCGGCGATTCTCGAGTACATCCCCTACGGCAAGCGCGAGGGGACCCGCGAGCGCGACGAGCCGATGCACCGCTACTTCGCCGGGCACGGCTACGCCGCCGTGCGCGTCGACCTGCGCGGCAGCGGCGACTCGGAGGGGGTGCTGCGCGACGAGTACCTGGAGCAGGAGGAGGAGGACGGGCTCGAGGTGATCGCCTGGATCGCCGCCCAGCCCTGGTGCGACGGCCGCGTCGGCGTGATCGGAAAGAGCTGGGGCGGCTTCAATGCGCTCCAGCTCGCGGCACGGCGCCCGCCGGCGCTGCACGGCGTGATCAGCGTCTGCTCCTCCGACGACCGCTACTCCGACGACGCCCACTACATGGGTGGGTGCCTGCTGAACGAGAACTTCTCCTGGGGCGCGGTGCTCTTCCACCTGTGCGCGCTCCCCCCCGACCCCGAGCTCGTGGGTCCGCGCTGGCGAGCCCTGTGGCGCGAGCGGCTCGAGGCCGCGGAGCCCGCCGCCACCCGCTGGCTGCGCCACCCCTTCCGCGACGACTACTGGCGGCGCGGTTCGGTGTGCGAGGACTACGCGCGCATCGCCTGCCCGGTGTACGCGGTCGGGGGCTGGGCCGACGGCTACAGCAACGCCGTGCCGCGGCTGCTCGCCGGGCTGCCCGGGCCGGTGAAGGGGCTGGTCGGCCCCTGGGCCCATCTCTATCCCCACGAGGCGGTGCCCGGCCCGGCGATCGGCTTCCTCCAGGAGGCGCTGCGCTGGTGGGACGCCTGCCTGCGCGGACGCCAGTCCGGTATCGGCGACGAGCCCCGCTACCGGGTGTGGCTGCCCGAGCCGGTGGCTCCGCGGCCCTTCCATCGCGAGGTCCCGGGCCGCTGGATCGCCGAGGACGGCTGGCCATCGAAGCGTATCGAGCGGCGGCGCCTGACCCTGGGCGTCGACCGCCTCGGGGGCCGGGAAGGCGAGGTGCTGCGCTCGGTGCGCTCGCCCCAGAGCGTCGGGCTCGGCGGCGGAGCGTGGTGCTCCTTCGGGCTCGGCACCGACCTGCCCGTCGACCAGCGCGACGACGACGCCGGCTCGCTGTGCTTCGACTCGGAGCCGCTGGCGGAGGAGATCGCGATCCTCGGCGCGCCGCGGGTGGAGCTGACGGTCGCCGTCGACCGGCCGACCGCCTTCCTGGCCGTGCGCCTGGTCGACGTGTTTCCCGACGGAGCGGCGGCGCGAGTGAGCTACGGCCTCTGCAACCTCACCCACGACGCCGACCACACCGGGTTCCGCCCCGTCGCGCCGGGCCGCCGTCTGACCGCCCGCGTCCAGCTCAACGACACCGCCCACACCTTCCCCGCCGGCCACCGGCTGCGGGTGGCGATCTCCACCGCCTACTGGCCGCTGGTGTGGCCGTCGCCCGAGCCGGTCGCGCTGACGGTGGTAGCTGGCACCGGCTTCCTCGAGCTTCCGCTCCGGAGACCTCGCGCCGAGGATGCGGCGCTCGCTCCCTTCCCGGCGCCCGAAGGCGCGCCGGGCCCCGCCGTCCGGGCGCTCCAGCCCGGCGGCTTCACGCGCGCCGTGGCGCGCGACCCCGACACGGGCGAGGTGGTGGTGACCACGGTGATCGACGTCGAGGAGGACGGGGAGCCCTCGCTCTCGCGCATCGACCCGATCCGACTCGAGTCCGGCTACGGGGTGACCGAAGTGATGCGCATCGATCCGGCCGACCCGCTCTCGGCCCGGACCGAGGTGGAGCACCGCAGCGTGGCGCGTCGCGAGGGGTGGCAGGTGGACGTTCGCAGCCGCAGTCGGGTGACCTGCGACCGCGAGGTCTTCCGCGTCGAGTCGGAGCTCGAGGCGCGCGAGGGGGGAAAGGTGGTGTTCGCGAAGCGCTGGGACGAGAGAGTTCCGCGGCGCGGGCTGTAGAATACGCGCCCCATGGCCGCCGCCCAAAGCACGACGCTCGAGGTCGAGATCCTCCGTCAGCCCGACGACTCGACCTGCGGCCCGACCTGTCTGCACGCGGTGTATCGCTTCTTCGGCGACAGCACCGCCCTCGACGAGGTGATCGCGGAAGTGCCGCGGCTGGCGGGCGGCGGAACGCTCGCGGTGAATCTCGCCAACCACGCGCTGCGCCGCGGCTACCAGGCGCTGATCTACACCTACAACCTCACCGTCTTCGATCCGAGCTGGTTCCAGGGCGAGCGCGTCGACATTCCCGAGCGCCTGCGCGTCCAGGCGAGCCTGAAGGGCGACGCGAAGCTGGCCTCGGCCACCGAGTCCTACCTCGAGTTCCTGAGCCTGGGCGGGGAGCTGACGATGGAGGTCCTGACGCCCGGGCTGCTGCGGCGCTGGCTCGAGGCGCAGCGACCGATCCTGACCGGCCTCTCGGCGACCTTCCTGTACCGCAGCGCCCGCGAGCTCGGCGAGCACACGCTGCACGAGGACGACGTGCTCGGCGTGCCCCAGGGACACTTCGTGGTGTTGAGCGGGTGGGACGGGGAGGAGCGGACCGTCCGCGTCGCGGACCCCTACGAGAGCAAGACCCGCTTCCAGGGCCACGTGTACTGGCTCCCGGTGGAGCGCGTGATCAACGCGATCCTGCTCGGAGTCCTCACCTACGACGCCAACATGCTCGTGCTCGAGCCACCGGAGACAAAGGCGTGAGCGCAATCCTGGTCACCGAGAACACCGCCCGCTGGCCGATGCGCTTCGAGGGCGCCGAGGTGGTGGCGGCGCGCGACTACCTGGTGGGTGCCAGCTGGGCCGGACGCCGGGGCCTGCGCGTCTACAACCTCTGTCGCACCTACGGCTACCAGACCCTCGGCTACTACGTCTCGCTGCTGGCCGCCGCTCGCGGACACCGGCCCTTCCCCGCCGTCGAGACGCTCCAGGATCTGCGCCTCGCGCCGGTGGTGCGCATGGTCTCCGAGCAGCTCCACGACCTGATCCAGAAGAGCCTGGCCCGGCTGCTCGGTTCGCACTTCGAGCTCTCGGTGTACTTCGGCCGCAACCTGGCGAAGCGCTACGACGCGCTGGCGCGGGCGCTGCACCGGGAATTCCCCCTGCCGCTCATGCGGGCGAGCTTCGAGAAGAAGGGACGCGAGTGGCGACTGTCGGCGGTGCGGCCGATCTCCACCAGCGAGATCCCCGACAGCCATCGCGCCTTCCTGATCGAGCAGGCCGAGCAGCACTTCGGCAGCCGGCTGCGCCCCTCGCGGGCGAAGCGCACCTACCGCTACGACATGGCGATCCTGCACGACCCGAACGCGCCGGACGCGCCCTCGGACCCGAAGGCGCTGCGCCTGTTCGCCCGCGCGGCCCGCGACCTGGGCATCGAGGCCCACCTGATCGAGAACGACGACGCCGCGGACATCGCCGAGTACGACGCGCTCTTCATCCGCGAGACCACCTACGTGAACCACGCCACCTATCGCCTCTCGCGCCGCGCCGCGACGGAGGGGCTGGTGGTGATCGACGACCCGATCTCGATCCTGCGCTGCACGAACAAGGTGTTCCTCGCCGAGCTCTTCGCGCGCCACGACATCCCCCACCCGGAGACGGTGGTGGCCCACGAAGACATGATGGACGAGATCGTCGCCTCGGTCGGGCTGCCCTGCGTGCTCAAGCGCCCCGACTCCGCCTTCTCCCAGGGCGTCGTGCGCGTGGACACGGAGCCGGAGCTGCGGGCGAAGGCGGCGGATTTCCTGCGCGACTCGGAGCTGGTGATCGCCCAGGCCTTCACGCCCTCGGAGTTCGACTGGCGCATCGGCGTGCTCGGGGGCGAGCCGCTGTTCGCGTGCCGCTACCACATGGCGCGCGGACACTGGCAGATCATCGCCGACGCCGGCGGCGGGCGGCGCCGCTACGGTCGGGTCGAGGCGGTCGCTCTCGAGGATGCGCCCATCGAGGCGGTGAAGGTCGGCGTGCGGGCGGCGAGCCTGATCGGCGACGGCCTCTATGGCGTGGACGTGAAGGAGTCGGCCGGTCGCTTCCTGGTGATGGAGGTGAACGACAACCCGAACATCGAGACCGAGTGCGAGGACGCGATCGTCGGCAAGCGCCTGTACGCGGCGGTGATGGAGTGGTTCCGCCAGCGCCTCGACGCGCGCGGCAACGAGGGCAACGGCAGCCGTGGTCGCTGAGGCGGAAGCAGACGGGGATCCCCCGCTCGGGCTCTTCGAGGGCTACGGCGTCGAGCTCGAGTACATGATCGTCGACGCGCACAGCCTCGACGTGCGGCCGATCGCCGACCGCCTGATCGAGGCCGAGTACGGCGCGATCGAGGACGAGATCGAACGCGGAGACTTCGCCTGGTCGAACGAGCTGGCCCGGCACGTGATCGAGCTGAAGACGAACGGACCGGTCGCGCGCCTGGCGGGCGTGGCGGAGGGCTTCGATGCCGAGGTCGCGCGGATCGACGCCCGGCTCGAGCCCCTGGACGCGCGCCTGCTGCCCGGTGCGATGCACCCGTGGATGGACCCGGCGCGCGAGTTCGACCTCTGGCCCCACGGCAGTCGGGAGATCTACGAGGCCTTCCACCGCATCTTCGACTGTACCGGCCACGGCTGGGCGAACCTCCAGAGCGCCCATCTGAACCTGCCCTTCGCCGACGACGAGCAGTTCGGGCGGCTGCACGCGGCGGCGCGCGCGCTGCTCCCCCTGCTGCCCGCCCTGGCCGCCTCTTCGCCCTTCGCCGAGGGCCGCCACGCGGGCCTGCTCGACGCGCGCGTGGACGTCTACCGCTACAACGCGCGGCGCGTCCCCTCGGTGACGGGCGAGGTCATCCCGGAGCCGGTGTTCACCCGCGCCGACTACCAGCGCCTGCTCGAGGGCCTGTACGCCGACCTCGCGCCGCTCGACCCGGACGGCACCCTGCGCCACGAGTGGGTCAACGCGCGGGGCGCAATCGCGCGCTTCGACCGGATGGCGCTGGAGATCCGTCTGCTCGACGTGCAGGAGTGTCCGCGCGCCGACCTGGCGATCGCGTCGCTGGTGAGCCGGGTGCTGCGCGCGCTCTGCGACCCCGCGCCGGCGCACCAGGCGCGGCTGCGCGCGCTCTCCACCGGCGCGCTCTCCGCGCTGCTCACGCGCACCACCGCCTGCGCCGAGGACGCCGCGATCGACGACGGGGCACTGCTGACGGCTCTCGGCCTCGACACGAAGCCGTGTCGGGCCGGCGACGTCTGGAGCGCCCTCGCCGCGCGCCACGCGGGCGGCGGATCCGAGGACGCCTGGGCCGCGCCCGCCCTGGACGTGATCCTGGGCGAGGGCCCGCTCGCCCGGCGGCTGCTGGCGCGGGTCGGCGAGCACCCGTCGCGCGAGGCGCTCGTCCGCCTCTACCGCGAGCTCGCCAACTGCCTGCACGACGGGCGCCTGCTGCGCGCCCGGGTCTGATCCGCGCGCACCGCGCGCCGATACCGGAATCTCGGAGGTTCGAAGAAGATGGCCGTCTCGCCGCTGGAAGCGATGGTCCGATCCTTCGCGTCGAGCCACCCGGCCGACGCGGCCCACGCCCTCGAGGGTCTCGAAACCGCCGCCGCCGCGCACCTGCTCCAACAGCTGCCCCAGCGCGTGGCGGCACCGGTTGCCGAGCGCCTGTCGCCCGAGACCGCGGCGCTGATCCTGTCGCGGATCGGACTCGACGGCAGCCGCGATCTGCTGGCCAGCCTGCCGCCGCGACAGGCGGCGGCGATCCTGCACCACCTGGAGGACGCCGAGCGGGAGGCGACCCTCTCCGGGCTCCAGCCCGACCGCAGCAAGGCGATCCGCCACCTGCTCCAGTACCCGCCGGGCACGGCGGGCGGGATGATGGACTCGCGCCTCACCTCGCTGTCGATCGACCTCAGCGTGCGCGAGGCGGTCGCCGCACTGCGGCGCGCGCGCCGCGACACGCTCTACTACCTCTACGTGACCGACCGCGAGGGGAAGCTCGTGGGTGTGCTCGACATGCGCGAGCTCTTGCTCGCGTCGCCGCGCGATCCGCTGGAGCCGCTGGTGAAGCGGGAGATCGTCACGGTGCCGGCGGACATGACGAGCGACGAGGTGGCGAGCCTGATCCGGCGCCGTCGCTTCGTGGCGCTGCCGGTGGTCGATCCGGACGGGCACCTGCTCGGGGTGGTGAAGCCCGACGAGATCCTCGAGGCCTTCCAGCAGGAGACCTTCGGCGACCTCCAGAAGATGGTGGGCGCCGGCGAGGACGAGCGCGCGCTCTCGCCGGTCTCCTCCGTAGTGCGGCGGCGTCTGCCCTGGCTGTACGTGAACCTCGCGACCGCCTTCCTGGCGGCCAGCGTGGTGGGCCTGTTCGAGGGCGCGATCGAGCGCATCACCGCCCTGGCGGTGCTGTTGCCGGTGGTCGCCGGACAGGGAGGCAACACCGGCGCCCAGTCGCTGGCGGTGGTGATCCGGGGGCTCGCCCTGCGCGAGCTGGTGCCGGGCACCACGCTGCGGCTTCTGCGAAAGGAGGTGCTCGGCGGCCTGCTGAACGGGCTGGCCGTGGCGCTCGCCGCCGGTGTAGCGGTGGCGCTGTGGGACGGGCGTCTCGGCCTGGTGCTGGTGATCTCGCTGGCGATGATCGTGAACATGACGGCCGCCGGCCTCGCGGGAGCCGCCATCCCGCTGCTGCTGCGCGCGCTCGGCCGCGATCCGGCTCAGTCCGCGTCGATCTTCCTGACCACGGTCACCGACGTGGTGGGCTTCGCTTCCTTCCTCGGCTTCGCGGTGCTGCTGATGCCGATGCTGACGTGAGCCGCGCGCGCCCGGGCGACCTGCGAGCCATCACGGCCGACGGCGTCTTCTTCAGCGCCATGGTCGGGATGGGCGAGACCTACGTGCCCGCCTTCGCCCTCGCCATGGGGCTCGGCGCGGTGACCAGCGGTCTGATCGCGACCGTGCCGATGCTCGCCGGCGCCGTGTTCCAGCTCGTCACGCCGCGGGCGGTGCGATGGCTGCGCTCCTACCGGCGCTGGGTGGTGCTGTGCGCGGGCCTTCAGGCGCTCTCCTTCGTGCCGCTCATCCTGGGCGCGCTGGGCGGCCGTATCGGGCTCGGCTCGCTCGCCGTCGCCGCCGTCGCCTACTGGTCCTTCGGGATGGCGACGAGCCCGGCCTGGAACGCCTGGGTGACGAGCCTGGTCCCCTCGGAGGAGCGCGCGCGGTTCTTCGCGCACCGAACGCGGGCCGCCCAGATCGCCCTGCTCACGGCGATGCTCGGCGGCGGGCTGTCGCTCGAGTGGGGCGACCAGCGCGGAACCCCGCTGCTCGTATTCGGGGCCCTGTTCGCCCTGGCGATGCTGGCGCGCCTCGTCTCCGCGACCTGCCTCGGCCGCCAGAGCGAGGCGCCGGGTCTGGCGTCGGCGCACCACGCGCTCTCGCCGCGCGGCGTCCTGGGCTCCCTGCGCCGCTCGGGCTCGGGGCGCGTGCTGGTCTACCTGCTCGCGATGCAGGCGACGGTGAACGTCGCCTCGCCCTACTTCACGCCCTACATGTTCGGCCCGCTCGCCCTCTCCTACGCCGAGTTCATGTCCCTGACCGCCGCGGCGCTCGCCGCCCGGATCGCGGTGATGCCCTGGCTGGGCCACGTGGCCCAGCGCCGCGGTACGCGCTTCCTGCTGGGATGGGGCGCCGTGGGCATCGTGCCGCTGCCGCTGTTGTGGCTGGTCTCCCACCACTTCGCCTACCTGCTGGCGCTCCAGTGCTTCGCGGGCACCGCCTGGGCCGCGCTCGAGTTCGCCACCCTGCTCTCCTTCTTCGAGGGGATCCCCGAGCACGAGCGCACGAGCGTGCTGGCGGTGTTCAACCTGGCCAACGCGGCGGCGGTGGCCCTGGGCGCCCTGTGCGGCGGCCGGATCCTCCTCGCGCTGGAGGGATCGCCCGAGGCCTACGCCGTGCTGTTCGCGGTGTCGGTGGCCGGAAGGCTCGGCGCGCTGGGGCTGCTGCGGGGCGCGCGGGCCGCGCGCGGCGGAGCCGAGATGCAGCTGCGCACGCTGGCGGTGCGCCCGTCGGCGGGCGCCGTGGAGCGCCCGATCCTCGCCACCGTCGACGGCGCGGAGCACAGCGGCGAGGCGCCGGGGCGGGAGACCGCTGCGTCCTAGCGGCGGTCGGATCGCTCCTTCTTTGTCTCCTCGTCCTCCACCAGAGCGGGAACGAGCGATCGCACGCGCCGCAGCCAGCGCCGTGCCCACACGAACTCGCTCGACAGGATCACCAGACCGAAGGGGATCGCGATCAGCCCCGGACCGGGAAGCACGAGCATCGCCACGCCGAGGAGCAGCACGGTGGCGCCCACCACGCCGACCACCACGCGCTGCGCGGTGCGCAGAGTCGTCTTCACCAGGTTCTCCAGGTCGCCCTCCATCGGCGAGGGAAGAGCCGCCGTGTCGCGGTGGCTGCCGGCGATCGACGCCACCACGCCCACCCCGAGGATACCCACCAGGAGGGCGAGGGAGACCGCCGTCGGGATCTCGTAGTGGTGGGTGAGCAGCATCTTCACCCCCACGAAGGCGAGCAGGAACACCAGCGAGAGCTTCAGGTAGCGGAAGCGCGCGATCAGCGGCGCGATCACGAAGTAGAGGCTGCGCAGGCCGAGGACCGCGAAGGCGTTCGAGCTGAAGGCCAGGAAGGGATCGTGGGTGACGGCGATGACGGCGGGAATCGAGTCGACGGCGAAGAGCAGGTCCGAGGCCTCGACGGCGAGCAGCGCCAACAGGAGCGGGGTGGCCGCGCGGCCGGTCTCGTTGCGCACGAAGAAGGCCGTGCCGTGCAGGCTCGCGGTGACGGGGAGCCAGCGCTCCAGCAGGCGCACCAGACCGTTGTGCTCGGCGTCGAGATTGTCGTGGCGGTCGATCAGCATCTTGACCGCCGTCGCGATCAGCACCGCGCCGAACACGTAGCTGGTCCAGGCGAAGCGCTCGACCAGCGCCAGCCCCGACACGATGAAGACCATGCGCATCACCAGCGCGCCGAACACGCCCCAGAAGAGCACCCGATACTGGCTCGCGAGGGGGATCGCGAAGTAGGTGAAGAGCGTCGCGATCACGAAGATGTTGTCGAGGGAGAGCGACTTCTCGACCAGGAACGCGGTCAGGAACTGGGCCGCCGCCTCGCGCCCTTCGAGCTCGTGGCCGAGGGCGAGGCCGATGCCGAGCCAGTGGTTCTGGTAGGCGAAGTAGACGAAGACGTTGAACGCGAGCCCCGAGCCGATCCAGACCAGCGACCACAGCAGCGCCTCGCCCGTGGTCTGGGCGCGCGGCTCGCGGTGGAACACCCCGAGATCGAGGGCCAACGCAGCGAGCAGCAGGGCGAACAGGCCGAGCCAGAAGACGGCGATCATCATGCGGGTGGCACCGGGCCCGGAAGTCTGGACCAGCCCCCGCGGCGCGTCGAGGCATGCGGTGGTGTCTCGCGCCCGTCGGCGCCCCGGGACCGGTCCGAAGTGGAGTCAGCGGGTCGCGGATGTCGCCGGCGCCGCGGAGAGGTGCCGGAGTCCGGTTGGACGGGCTTGACTCGAAACCCGGCAACACTCGTGCCTGCTTATGAAATTCGGCAAGCCCCACGCATCTTCAGCCGTACCGTCGCTCGCCGATGGGTGCCTCCGTGCCGTACCCGGAGGTAGCCGAGGCGATCGATTCGATCACGGATTTGAGTGGGCTGGGAGCGGCGCTGACGGTGGAGGAAAGGGGCCGCCTGCGGCTCCCTGCTCCGAACGGTGGGCGCGGCCTGCCTGCACGCAGGCAGCGACACCCCTCGCCCCGCTTGGCCATCCTGGAGCGGCTCTCGAGCCACCCGGAGCGCATTCAGGCTCGTTCATCCAGCCTCCTAGACCAGCGCGTCGGGAATTCCAGTCCTGCGGGAAGGAACAGATCGCGCGGCCGGCGCCGAGCGGCGCATCAGAATGCGCCTAGCGCGCTAGGCACGACGATGGAGCCGAGCGACGCCGCTTATCACCAGCAGGGCGACCAGCCCTGCAACGAGCTGCACCGTGTGTCCGGGCTCCGGCATGAACTCGTACCTGAGCACATTCACGCCCGAGAGGTGGTTCACGCCGAAGGCGCCCGCGTTGAACGAGCTGTACAGGAAGGGCGCCACCATCTGCACCGTCCCGGACATACCTGCCGGCGTGCGGTTGTCGTATCCGGTGAGGGTCACCGTTGTATTGGCGTTTCCACCGCTGTCCTTGCCGATGGCGATGCCCGTCGTCCACGGAAAGAAATTGGCCCGCAGGAAGACCTGAGTGGCGGAAGCAGAATTCGTCGTGTTGGCGAAGGTCCCAGTGAAGGACTGGGTGGGCTTCGTCGCTCCGGAGGGTGTCGATACGCCCTGAACCTCGGAGAGAGGAAACGTGCCCGCGAAGTTCGCAAAGCCGAAGTTCAGCGTGAGCTTGCTGAGGAACTTGAACGCGTGGGCGACCGATCCACCGAACTGCTGGCTTCCCGCGATGACCTGGGCGGTTCCGATCCGCGTTCCGAAGCTCGGGTCGGGGGGCGGGTGGAACAAGAAGGCCCCCGGGCCGCCTCCAGGCGCGAAGGTGCCCGATGACAGCGGGCCCGTGACCGATACCACCTGCGTGCTGGCAATGACGCCAGCGATCGTCGGCGGTGTCGGGTTGACGAAGCTCGTCAAGAAATTCGCATCGAACGCTCCGACGTTGAAGCTCGCCGGACTGCTCCCGGCGAAGCCGGCCGTACCCGTCCAGGTGGCCGGGCCGTTGATCGGAATCGGCGTGCTCGAGCCAAACGCCCGATTGAAGGCCATGAAGTTCCCGGCGGTTGCCGCGGGCGCGAACGCGAGCAACCCCACCACCATCAGCGCCAGCGGCGTCGACTTCCCAGAAATGGCTGTCATGACATCGTCTCCTCTTGTACTCGACTGTGGGGGGAATCCATCCGGAGTCTGCGACTCCGGAACCTCTCGGATCGGTCTCCTGGTGCGAGCGGCGTCCCTGGAACCGGGGTCTCTCCGGCACGCTGCGGAAGTGGGCCCGGCGTTGAGCTCGCGCCTTGGACGCAGATCGGGCACTCGAATCGATAGACGCCGGAAGCGAGCTCCGCCGTCACACGACCGTTGCGAACGCCGACCTTCGCTACCCGATCGGCTGCGGCGAGCGCTCGTCCCGACTCGCGCACCTCCTCCGGATTCGAGGTGGGGAGTACGACTCGGGCCGTCGTGTTGGGCGGAGCGACCACGTGGAGCGCGAAGATTCCGGACTCGATCCGCCAGTCGCTGGCGATCAAGCCGTAGGGGGAGTCGATCGCGGCTCGAGCGCGCGTGATTCCGCCTCCCGGTCGAGGCTCCACGAGGAATCGGCGCCAGCCCGGGACGACCGGGTCGAGCCGGAGTCCGGCCACGACCTCGTGCAGGAAGCTCGCGATCGCTCCCTTGCTGCAGTGGTTGAGGGAGAGATGGGGGTTCCCGTCGTCGTCGATTCCCCGCCAGGACTCCCAGATCGTCGTCGCTCCCTTCTCCACCGAATCGAGCCAGGAAGGCCAATCCGTCTGGAGCAGGATCCGATACGCGATCTCGAGCTCTCTCTCGTCCGCCAGGACCGTGCACAGGAACGGAGTGGCGAGGAAGCCGGTACCGAGATGATCTCCCGCTGCGTGGACCCGTTCGACGAGCCGCTCGACGAGCCGCGGCCGCATTGAGGGAGGGACCAGGTCGAAGGCAAGGGCTCGCACGTACTCAGCCTGGGTATCCGGGCGGAGGCGTCCGTCGGGACCGACGAACTCGCGCTGGTAGGCCTCGCGGATGCGCTGACTGAGCGCGCTGTAGCGGGCCGCATCCCGATCGCGACCGAGAATTGCCGCGATCCGTGCAAGCAGACCCGTGGAAAGGGCGAAGTAGCCCGTTGCCACGGAGGGCCTCGAGAACAGCACGCTCGACGCCATCACACGGACGAGAGCTGCGACCGTTCCATTCTCGGGCTCGAGCCACTCACCGAAGTGGAAGCCCGTGTCCCACACGTAGGCGTCGTGTTCGCGCGGCCGTCGGAGCCATTTCGTCCAGTGACGGCGACGAGCGCGGCGCTCCGCGAAGCCGACCCAGGACTTCATGCTCTCGTACTGGGTCTCGAGGACGCGCCGGTCCTCGAAGACCCGGTACAGGGTCCAGGGCACCAGGACCGCCGCGTCCCCCCAACCAGCGGAACCGTTGACCCACGTCGCGAGGCGAGCCAGGCGGGAGCCGCTGGTCAGCGTGTCGGGAACGACGTTGGGGACGCATCCGTCGGGCCGCTGCTCGGCCGCGAGGTCGGCGAGCCACTTCGTGAGCACACCCCCCGTCTCCATCAGGAAGGATCCGGTGGCCGCAAACACCTGGACGTCTCCCGTCCATCCGCTGCGCTCACGCTGGGGGCAGTCGGTCGGAATCTCGCAGAAATTGCTCTTCATGCTCCAGACGACGTTGCGGTGGAGCTGATCGAGGCGTTCGTCGGAGCACGAGAAGGAGCCGGTCTCGCGCATGTCCGAATAGACGGCGATCGCGGTGATGGCGTCGCCGGTGAGATCACCGGGGTAGCCCGCGACGTGGACGTACTGGAATCCGTGAGTCGTGAAGCGCGGCTCCCAGGTCTCCACCTCGCCATCGCCCCGGAGGATGTACACATCGCGCTGCCCCGGAGGTGGCATGCCGAGGGCCCCGAGGTGAGCGAGATCGAAGTTCCCCTCGCCGTCGAGGGCCTCGCCGTGGGTCATCTCGAGCCTCGTGCCTGCGGGTCCACGCACTCGAATTCGGACCCAGCCCGACAGGTTCTGACCGAAGTCGACGACCGTCTGCCCGGCCGGCGTGCGCAGGATCCGCTTCGGCGGAAACTCCTCGCGCCGGCGAGCCAGCGGGCCGGCGGACGCGACGAGACGGCCCCGGTCATGGTTGGCGACGGCCACCGGCTTCCAGTCGCGGTCGTCGAAGCTGGCCTCGCTCCAGCCCTGCTGGGCGCGCTGCGCGTCGTAGACCTCTCCATCGCGGAGATCCGAGGAGAGAATCGGACCGGTCGCTGAACGCCAGACCCGATCGGAGCAGACGACCACCCGACTTCCGTCCGCGCACTCGATCTCCAGCTGGAGGAGCAGCGCGACCCGAGTGCCCCAGCGATTTCGGGCTCCGCTGGCGCCCGTCCTGCCCCGGAACCAGCCATCGCCGAGCACCGCACCGAGTGCGTTGGCGCCGGGTCGCAGCAGGGCGGTGACGTCGTAGGTCTGGACCTGGAGCCGGTGCGCGTAGCTGGAGAAGCCCGGGGTGAGCACCGCGTCCCCGACGCGCTCTCCGTTCAGATGCAGCTCGTAGAGGCCCTGAGCCGTGGCGTAGATTCGCGCCTTCGCGACCGGAACGGAGAGCTCGAAGCTGCGGCGGAGATACGGTGCCGGGCGGGGCGCGTCGGCGCGTTCGCTCCAGCCGGCCTCGATCCAGTCTGCCTGCCAGTCCGTCGCATCGAAGAGGCCAGCCTCGAACCACGACGGCGCGCTCCACGCGCTCGGGCTGCCGGTCTCGTCCCAGATCCGCACCTGCCAGTAGCAGCGCTGTCGGGATTGCAGAGCGGGCCCTTCGTAGGGATGCTGGCCCGAGCGCGGGGACTCGATCGTCCCCGTATCCCAGTGAGGCGCGCCGGGGCGACTCAACGCGGCGACATCGGGGGCGGCTCGAAGCCGGTACGCGACCTGGCGGGCGCCGCGTCTGCCGGCCCGCATCTTCCAGGAGAGGCGGGGCTGCCGCACTCCGATTCCCAGGGGATCGCAGGCGCACTCCGTTCGAAGGTCGTAGAGCTCCGTCGCACTCACACGATCCCGGGCTCCGAGATGAGCCGCTGCGGGCGTTCCTGGGCTGCTCGAGCGCGCCATCCGGAGGCCCGATAGATGCTCACCGGCGCAATCGCTCCGCCCCGACGCAAGCGGCCCATCGCGAGAATCGGCTCTACGTCGATCTGGACGGCGGCGCGCAACGTGCTGCTCGCTGCGAGGGCGTCGTTGGCCTCCTGTTGCTCGCGCAGCGCCTCCCGGTCCACGAGCAGCGCCTGCACGTAGGCGCGCTGCACGGAGGCCGCGCTCTCCAGCAGGCTCTCGATCGGATCCGTGACGTTGTGGGACTGGTCGAGCATGTAAGCCGGCGCGAAGCCCGGGGCGTCTCGCAGCTCCGCATCCACGAGCTCATGGAAGATCAGGAAGATCTGGAAGGGATCTACCGAACCCGTGTCCAGATCGTCGTCGCCGTACTTGCTGTCGTTGAAATGAAACCCGGCCAACTTCTGGAACTGGATCAGCCGCGCCACGATCATCTCCACGTTCGTGGTCGGCGCGTGATGGCCGAGATCCACGAGACATCGCGCCTTGGGGCCGAGCTCCGATGCCGCGATGAAGCTCGTTCCCCAGTCCGCGATGACGGTGGAATAGAGAGCTGGCTCGTAGAGCTTGTGCTCGATGAAGACGCTCCAGTCCTGGGGGAGCGCGTCGTAGATCGCTCGCATGCTCTCGAGGTAGCGTTCGAACGCGGCGGTCAGGTCGCTTTGTCCGGGAAAGTTGCCGCCATCCGGAATCCACACAGTCAACGCTCGGGATCCGAGCTGTTTCCCCAGCTGGATGCACTCGATGTTGTGGGCGATGGCCTGCTCGCGCACCGACTTCTCGGTGTGGGTGAGGCTGCCGAACTTGTACGACAGTGCCTGCCCTGGGCGATCCTGGAAGGTGTTCGAGTTGACGGCCGCGAATTCGAGGCCGAGCGCCGCCGCTCGTTCCCGAAGGTCGACCGGATCGTCCACCCGATCCCAGGGCAGGTGCGGCGATACGGCGGGCGTGCTCCGCCCGAGCTGCTGCACCACGGCACAGTCTTCGAGCTTCTCGAAGATGTCGCGAGGCTCACCCGCGAGAGGGAAGCGTGAGAATCGGGTCCCGCCGCTGCCGACGCCCCAGGAGGGAAGCGCCACGGAGAGCGTCGAGAGGTGGGACACGACCTCGTCGATTCGGATGTCGCGGCGTGCCAGCTGTTCGCCCAAGTGGGCGAAGTCGGCATCGAGCTCCACCCGACGTCTTTCGTTGTCGGCGGCGATCAGGTCCGCGTCGATCGGCGCGCTGTCGATCATCCGATTCTCAGCCTCTATCGCGTAAAGGCGGACACATTCCCCGCGTCCACGTTCAGGATGTTGCCCGTGGATTTTGCCGAGCGGTCGGAGGCGAAGAAGTGGACCGCCTCCGCCACGTCCTCGGGAAGAACGTGTCGCCGCAGCAGGCTCCGATTCCGATAGTGTTCCTCGAGCTGGTCTGGCTCGAGACGGTGGGCCGCGGCGCGCTCTTCCTTCCAGCGACCGGTCCAGATACGCGAGCCGCGCAGCACGGCGTCGGGATTGACCACGTTGGCGCGAATCCCGTGCTCGGCACCTTCGACGGCGATGCAGCGCGCGAGATGGACCTCCGCCGCCTTGGCCGTGTTGTAGGCTGCCGAGTTGGGCGAAGCCACCAGGGCGTTCTTGCTAGCGACGATCACGATCGACCCCCCCAGCCCCTGCGTCTTGAAGAGCCGCATCGCTTCGCGTGCGACGAGGAAGTAGCCCGTGGAGAGCACGGCTTGGATCTGTTCCCAGACCGCCAGGGAGGTGTCCTCGATCGAGCAGGCGGAGGCGATCCCCGCATTCGAGACGAGAATGTCGAGCCCCCCGAACTCCCTCGCGGTGAGCCGGAAGGCCGCGGCAACCGCGTGTTCGTCGGTCACGTTGCAGACGGCCGCATGGACCTGGTCGGGTGAGAACTGCTCGGCCAGCTGAGCGTGGGCGGTCTCGAGAGCGTCCTCGTCGTGATCCGCCAGCACCACACAGGCGTCGTCTTGCAGGAGACGCGCCGCCGTGGCGCGGCCAATGCCGCCGGCGGCACCGGTCACGAGCGCCACCCGACCCGCGAGCGGCTTCGGGCGTGGCGCACGCCGGAGCTTCGCTTCCTCGAGCGACCAGTACTCGATGTCGAAGGCCGCCTGCTCGGGAAGCGCCACGTAGCGGTCGACCGCTGCGGCGTCCCGCATCACATGAATGGCGTTCCGGTAGAACTCGCCGGCGATGCGAGCGGAGGGCTTGTCCTTGGCGAAGGTGATCATCCCGACGCCCGGCACCAGGTAGACCACCGCGTTCGGGTCGCGCATCGGCGGACTTTCGGGATGGCGACAGCGCTCGTAGTAGCTGGCGTACTGGTTTCGATAGCTCGAGAGAGCGCGTTCGAGGGCGGCGTCGTCTCGGGCCGTCTCGACATCCAGCACGAGAGGTCGGATCTTCGTCCTCAGGAAGTGATCGGGGCAGGAGGTGCCCAACGAGGCGAACTGCCGCAAGTGCGAGCCCGTCACGAGCTCGAGAACATCGTCGCTCTCGCAGAAATGGCCGACCTTTCGCACGGCCTGCCCGATCCGCCCGCGGATTCGCGGAAGGATCTCGGACGCCACGGCCGCGCGCTCGGCCGGAGGAAGCGCCGCGGTCGTGACCGCGCCGAACACGGCATGCGTATTGCGCTCGCAAAGCCAGGCCTCCGCCTGGCGTATGATGTCGAGTGAGCGCTCGTAGCAGTCCTTCGAGCTCTCGGCCCAAGTGATCATGCCGTGCCCCCCGAGCACGACGCCTCTGCAATTCGGGTGCTGGTCGACATGATCGCGGAGCCGCAGCGCCAGATCGAAGCCCGGACGCTGCCAGGGAAGCCAGCTCATCTGCTCCCCGTAGATCTCGCGCACGATCTCCTCCCCGCGGCGGGTCGCCGCGAGCGCGGTCACGGCATCGGGATGCAGGTGATCGATGTGGCGGAAGGAGAGATAGGCGTGCAGCGGCGTGTCGATGCTGGGAGCCCGAGCGTTGGTGGCGAGGGTGCAGTGTTGCAGGGACTGCACCATCTCGTCCTCGTGGGGAAGGCCGCGATAGCGCTTCTCGAGCGACCGAAGACGATCGAGGTCGAGCGTCGCGAACCCGTCCATGCCCAGGGAGGCGAGATCGCCACCCGAGCCCTTGACCCACAGGACCCGAATCGGCTCCTCCGTCACCGGATCCCTGGAGTCCACCTTCGCAG
>Ga0315553_10000210_pt1 | contig 52680 bp, 45 predicted proteins | sample SalMarSW160140MG_FD_203099 | JGI IMG/M metagenome (GOLD analysis project Ga0315553, IMG submission 203099) | Salt marsh sediment microbial communities from the Plum Island Ecosystem LTER, Massachusetts, United States - Salt Marsh Sediment SW1601-40 ...
TAGGCCACACCCTGGGCCTGAACACGATCGGCCACAACCTCAGCAACGCTTCGGTGGAGGGCTACAGCCGGCAGCGGGTGGAGATGAAGGCCACCGATCCGATCTACATGCCCGGTTTGAACCGGGAACTTTACCCGGGGCAGCTCGGGCAGGGCATGGAGGTCAGCCGCGTCGAACGGGTACGGGATATGCTGCTGGAAGGGCGGATCATCAATGAGAGCGCAGGGGAGGGGTACTGGGGCGCCCGGGACAAGTACGTGCTCCTCCTGGAGCAGATCTACAACGAACCGACCGAGGTCTCGGTACGCTCCCTGATGGACAAGTTCTGGGAATCCTGGCAGGAGCTGTCCTTGAATCCCACGGAGGTGGGAGCCAGAACCGCGGTGCTGCAGAGGGGCCAGGCCCTGATCGACGCAATCCACAGCCGCTACTTCCGGCTCAAAGAAACCCGGGACATGATCGAAGGGGATATTCTGGCCGTCGTGGATGAGGTGAACGACCTGGGCCGGGAGATCGCCGCGCTGAACGAGCTGATCATCAAGATCGAGGCCCTGGGGGACAATCCCAACGATCTGTACGACCGCCGGGATCTCTTGACCGGGCGCCTGGCCGAGCTGGTGGATATCTCCATCGGAACCCAGGATCCGGACGAATACGTCATCTATACTGGAGGACGCCACCTGGTACAGGGACGGCACCACGAAGAGCTGGTTCCGGTTCCGGACCCCGCCAACGGCAGCTATTCCAGGATCCTCTGGGGCGAGACCGGGGATTCTCTGGAGCTCCGGGGGGGCAAGCTGGCCGGGCTCATGGAGCTGCGCGACGTGGACGCCCGCGGCGAAATCCAGAAGCTGGATCTGATGACAGTCACCTTCATCGATCTGGTCAATGAGATCCACAGCCGTTCCTACGGACTGAACGGGAAAACGGGAATCGATTTTTTCCGCGAGTACCCGTTCATCAACAACCTGGCTGGCAACTACGACCGAAACGGGGACGGGGTGAACGATTCGACCTATATCTTCCGCATCAACGGCACCAACGCCCTGGATCCCAAAGAGCAGGTGGGCCTGCGGGGCACCCTCATCCTGCCCGGTGCTGCCGATAATGTGCTGCTGGATTATTTTCCCACCGACACGGTGCAGGACATCATCTTCCGCATCAACACCTCGGGGGCGGAAGTCGCCGCTCGGCTGAACCGGGAGGGGCAGCTGACAATTACCGGTGTTCCGGCGGCGGACACGGACAACCCGGATTTCGTGATTCGGCACCTCGAAGACACCGGACAGCTCCTGGTAGGCTACGCCGGTATGCTCGAGGCCGGCGGACCGGCGGGTGCCTTCGACTGGGGCGGACCCGACGCTTCGCTGAACCTGGTACCGGAGGCCCGATACGCCGTGGCGCCTCAGGCCAACCCCGCCGGCTGGATCGAGGTGAATCCGGCTCTGGCGCGGGATCCCCTGAGCGTGGCCAGTGCCTTGGAGGGCGGGGGAGAGGCTTTCGGCGACGGGTCGGCAGCCCTGGCCATCGCCAATCTGAGAACCGAACCGGTCATGCTGGGTGCCAGCGGCAGCTTCGACGAGTATTTCTCCACGGTGGTTACAGATATCGGCCTGCGCGGGGAGATCGCCGAAACAGCCTTTGAAACCCAGAGTCTCGTGCTGAAAGAGCTCCGGGATATGCGGGAAGCCCTGTCAGGCGTGAATATCGACGAAGAGCTGGCCAACATGATCAAGTACCAGCACGGCTATTCTTCGGCGGCCCGCTTCGTCACGGAAGTGGACAAAATGTTGGACACGATCATCAACAGAATGGCGGTGTAAAAGAGCATGAAACGCATCAGCACCAATATGCCCAATAACGATATGAGCTACTACATGCGGCTGCGGGAATGGAAGATGAACGATCTGCAGAACAAGATGGCCTCCCAGACCCGGTTGAAGAACCTGCGGGATGACCCCATAGCCGCGGGGCACGCCACCCGCTACCAGTCCAAGGTCGTCCGGCTGGAGCGATTCGTCGACAACATCTCGAAGATGCGCGGGGATCTGTCCCTGGCGGAGGGCAACATCCGCTCCGGCGTGGACATGCTGCAGCGGATCCGGGAGCTCACCGTTCAAGGAGCGAACGGAATCTATGACGACGAACAGATGGCTTACATGGCCGAGGAGGTCGACCAGCTGCTGCGGGAAATGGTGGAGATCGGCAATTCCCTGGACGGGAAGGGCAATTACATCTTTTCCGGCCACCGCAGCAAGATCGAACCGTTCCGCCTCAGCACGGGCCGGGTAGAGGGCAGTCGGGACGCCGAGGTGATCACCTCCGTTCAGTACGTGGGCGACAATGGCCGAAATCGAGGTGAGATCGACGAGATGGCGACCCTGGACTTCCGTCTTCCCGGCAACTACGTATTCTGGGCTGAGCGGCAACAGATCTATTCGTCCGTCGAGGCGCTGAATTACCGGGTGCAGAATGCCTCCCTGATCGCAATCGACGGGGTGGAGATCCAGTTCAAGGAGGGAGACAACCTCTACGCCATCATCGACAAGATCAACGCATCCGAAGCTCCGATTAAGGCCAGACTCGATCCGGTGGAGAACGCCCTGGCCCTGGAGGGAACCTTCCCGCATCAGATCTGGCCGGAGGATCGGCGGGGCACGGTGCTGCAGGATCTGGGGATCATAGCCAGGGGATCCGAGTCCCCGCCCCTGAACGTGGCGGATTCCGCAGCCGCCTACGGGGGATCGGTCTTCGACATGATCATCACCGTGCGCAACGGCATGTATGAGAATGACCTCCACCGGATCGGCGGAGATGGCTTGAGGGGTATCGACGACGCAATCGAGGCTTTGACCGCCCATCTTGCCGAAATCGGCTCCAAGGATGCCCGCCTGCAGGTTACAGAACGGCGGCTGGAATACGAACGGCCGGAGTATATCAGCTTCCTGGCCAAGGAGGCGGATCTGGATATCACCGAGGCGATCACCGATTTGAAGATGCTGGAACACGTGCATCAGGCCGCCGCCGGAACCGCCGCCCGCATCATCAGGCCGACCCTGCTGGATTTCCTGCGATAATTGGAGTGAGATGATGAGAATCGATACCAAGGCCTACGGTTCCATCGACGTAGATGAACGGCAGAGGATCGAATTCCCCTACGGCATCCTTGGCTTCGAAAAGCTCAAGAGCTACGTGCTCCTGGACGCGCCGCAGCAGCCCTTCTACTGGCTTCAGGCCCTGGATCTGGTTGAGGTCGCCTTTGTTCTGATCAACCCCGTCATCTTCCGGCCCGACTACACCGTAGAGGTTTCTACGGAGGAGCTGGAGGAGATCGGCATAGACTCCCCCGACAAGATGGTCGCCTTCGCCATCGTCACCATCCCCGAGAATCCGGCGGAAATGACAGCCAATCTGCAGGGTCCGATCATCATCAACAAGGAAACCCGGGTAGGGCGTCAATCCATCTCCATGAATCCAAAGTGGGAAGTCCGACATCCTGTTCTGAAGGAACTGGCCGCGGTAAGGCAGGAACCATGCTGATACTGTCCCGCAAGGTGAACGAGCGCATCGTGATCGGGGATGAGATCGAGATCTCGGTCATCGACATCAGGGGAGATCAGGTCAAGATCGGAATCGATGCTCCCCGCTCGATCAAGGTCTACCGCAAAGAGGTCTACCAGGCCATTCAGCAGGAAAACATCGAAGCGGTGAAAACAGAACCCTCCGCCCTTCCCGAATGGGACCGCTTCGTGGATCGGGCTACTCACCGAAAAAAGTAATCTCAGCCTCGCTCTTTCTCAAGTAAAGGGGTACGGGTTCGTTCTGCGCTTCCCCCAGTCTCGTCATTCCGCAGGCCAGCAGCCCCTCGGGATCGGTCGGCTGCCCCGAAGCATCGAGGACCAGCTCCGTCCCTGGAGCCGCACCTTCTGCAAGCATCAGCTCGTACAGCTCCCGAGCAGCTGCACCAGTGAGCAGGAGAGGGCGTCGTGCTTCAAGGGCAGCGCAAAGATCCGGGAGGGTGGTTTCCAGGTAGTTGCCCTCCAGATTGCCGGCTCGATAGACAGCGGCGTAGTACTTCTTGCGCAGGGAGGGATTCACCGCTGCAACCAGTCCGGGAAAGCGGCGGTAGCGGTAGGCCAACCCGTCCAGCGTGGAAACGCCGACCAAGCGGCGGCTGGCACCGCCGGAAGCGCCGTTCGCCGGCGGCTCGCCGGAGGGACGTACCCCGCGCCATAGTCCGCCATCGGCCAGACCCTTGGCCGTGGCCAGGCCGATACGGATCCCGGTAAAGGATCCCGGCCCGGTGGAACAGATGATCAGCTCCAGGGCTTCGACCGGTAGATCGGCCTCCTGCAGCAGCATGCGGACCGCGGGCATCAGCCGCTCCGAGTGCTTCAGGCCTATCTGAAAGATCAAGCTGCGGCGCTGGAAAGCCTCGCTGCCCGGCCGAGAGATCCCTGAATCACTATCCGGCCGAGAGGTCCCCGGATGACTGTCCAGGCACAAGCCCAGAGCCGTGGTAGCCGTGTCGATTGCCAGAGTGTTCATGTTCCGGCCGGTCCCTCTATCTCCACGCTGCGGTTTTCCCCGTTCGAGAGACCTATATCGATCCGGATCGCGGAATCCGGCAGGAACTCCGCCGCCTTCTCCGCCCATTCGATCACGCAGATCCCGGAAGCGTTCAGGATCTCCTCCAACCCCAGATCCTCGATCTCTTGCGGATGGTTGATCCTGTACAGATCGACGTGGTAGAGGATGATCGGAAGCCCCTCCCGGAGGCCATCGTACTCTGCGATGAGGGTAAAGCTCGGGCTGGTGACAGGCTCTTCGACGAGCAGACTCCTGGCGATCCCCTTGACCAGAGTCGTTTTGCCCGCCCCGAGCGGGCCGTGTAGAGCTACTATGTCGCCCCTGCCGAGCCGCCGGCCGAGCTCGGCGCCCAGATCCGTGGTTTGTTCCGCCGAATGACTTTGATATCTTTGTTTTTGCCGCACTCTGGATTTTCCGTATTTCCCATGGTACGAAAAAACCGCGGGCGGGTCAATGTTGATCCCCGCGGGTGTCCCCGCGGCTGCTGATTGCTCTAACTTCAGCGGGCGGCGACCGGAGATCGGGGAGGTGTGAAATCGTAAACGTATAGGTAGATCTGGTTGAGGTAGCGGCTGGACAGCTTTGTAAACATGATGTGCATGACTCCGCTTCGAAATCCCGTCTTGCGGATCCTCTTGACTTTTCCGAATACAGTGATGCGCTGGCGGCGAGCCAGTTCGAATTCGATCTTGCAGAGGCTGCCGGTGCTCAAAGGATAGACGCTGTTGATCGAACATCCTCCGGCGGAGATATCCAGCAGATTCCCGAGGTAGCGGCGCGATGCCTGTACAACCGCCTTCTTTTTTGCCCGCCTGCCCGAGCCGGAATCCACGACGAGCACGGGAAAGAAAAAACAGGGGCGGTGGATCGGGCTTCGGCGATACTTTCGCTGCTGCTCCCGCTGCAGGGTTCGGGCATGATGCAGCAGTACGCAGACCGTGCCTTTGATCCTTTCGTAGCCCAGCACCTTGCTTTCGAAGGCATAACCGGCGTCGGATTCTCTCCAGAAATTTATCTTGAGCCGGGTACCCCGGGGCCAGCGTATCTGACTGCCCGCCTCGTCCTGCGCGGCGGCCAGGGCTACCATATCCTTCAAGTTCGATACCACCCGGGTGTTGTAATGAGCCCCCGTCTCCGTACTGACCGTCACCCCCTGACCCGGGCGCAGCATGATCGTGGAACGGACTCCCGTTCCCTTGCGGGCGTTGCGCTCGATGATCTGTTTGATTTGAAACAGGTAGGTCAGCCTGCGTTCCCTCTCCTCCTCTTTCAATTTTGTGTTCTGATGAAGAGCATAGATGCCTTTTCTGAGAACGTCATCGAGCAGACCCGAGCTGGAGAAGATGAGAAACGGCTGGCGTACGCTGCAGACCCTGATCAGATATTCGAGGATCTCGATATGGTGCTTCTGCAGCCCGATGTTTTTCGCCATCCGGTGAAACACGTAGCGTCCGTATTTGCGCCGGCGCGCGGGATCGAGATTTCGATTTCGCCTGCTGGAGAGGATCCCCCCTATGATGATGATTCCGATGAAAGCGGCGACGATCGCCAGGAAGATCAGGACCGAACGTCTGTCCGGCGAGGCGAGAAAATCGTAGCGAGTCTGCAGCAGGATCATGCCAACTCCTGCAGGATGCTGCGCAGCCGCTCCAGGCGGGGAGCTATCTCGTACTCCATCAAGTCTCCGATCAATACCGAATCCCTGGCATCGAAAGCCTCCAACAACTCCGAGAGCACGCCGTTGAGCTCGTGGTAGAAAGCCTCCAGATCCTTGTTGCTGTTGTTGGGAAAGATCGAGGAAACAAGTCGCACCAGGTTCTGGGACAGCTCGGAAAAACGCACGATCGTGTCCATAGCCTGTCTGTCCCGGCCGGTTTGCAGCAGGATTGAAATCTCGCTTACCTCCTCGATACAAACGCTCAGCGCTCCAGAGAGGGTTTTGAGAGCCGCCTTGGGATCCTGAAGCTCCTGAAGCCGGAAGGACACCCGGGCGCGGATTGCCTCGACAAGCTCGAGAGCCTGCTGCCGCATGCCCTCGGGCCAGGCCAAAACCTGCTCGGCTTCGCCCGCTCCAAACAGGGAAACCAGGTTCTGCAGCAGCGGGTCGTTAGGGAAATGCTTCTGCAGGCTTTCGATCAGAGCGGAGAAGCCCGACATCAGCTCCCCCAGCCGCTCGCCGTCATTCGCTGTGACACTGCGTTTCAGCATGTCCAGGTACTCGAGGATGGTCTGCAGATTCGCTCCGGCCAGCTCCCGGGTATGCTTCACCTTGACGTCCAGGGTTCCCACTTCACTGTGAGGCGTCGGTCCCCACTGTTCGTAAGGCATTGACAGCAGCTCCCGATCCCCGTGTTTTACCGAGTAGAGCACCAGATCCGTGCCGTCCAGCCAGGTTTCTATGTCCTTGACAACCTCACCGAGGGTTTCGTTCTGCTCGATCGTAAAATCCAGGTTCTGATTGTTTATCTGAATTTCCACCTAGTCGTTCCTTCTATTTAGATTTTCGATCGCCCGAGAGGATTCCTCAAGACTGTCCAACGCACCTTCCATGTCTCCGAACTTCTTTCTTAATTCCGCTTCGTAATCCTCCAGATGTTCGTTGTAGCGTTCGATCTCCTGCTCCTTGCGGGCGATCGAGTTGTCCAGCCCGGCAAGCCGGTTAGCGACTACGCCGCCTGTCTCGACATAGGCCTTGAGGTAGGTGTCAACCTGGTAGGCCGCTCCCGTATCGACGGTCAGATCGTTATCGCTGTCGTACCCGAACAGCTGCTTGACCCAGTCGCCCATGCGGTTTACCGATTCCTCGAGCTCGGCCTCGTCGATCTGCAGATAGCCGCGCAACCGGGTCCGGTCCACCGTGCCGGAACCCTGAAAGCTTCCGCCGGAGGTGCTGATCCCGATTTGAGCCAGCAGGCTCAAGGTCTGCCCGCCGTCGGTCGGGTGGGGATCCATCATGATCCGCTGCAGCCGGCTTTTGAGCTGCATCAGGGTGGTGTTGCCCTGGAACAGGCCGAGATCTTCCTCAGCCTGTTCTTTTTCATCTCCATCGAGAAACATGGCACTTTCCAGCACCTGCTCATCCCGGCGGGTGACTATGTCGACGTTCATGAGCAGGCGGTTGTAGTAGCCGATGAAATTGTAGAGTCCCTCCTCTATCGATTCCAGGTCCCTGGACACGGAGAGGGACACGGGCGCTTCGCCGGCTCGGTGAAGGGTGATATTCACTCCGGGAAGCAGGTCATCGATATCGTTGCTCTCCCGGGTGATTTCGATCCCGTTCATCTCGATCAGCGCATCCTCTGCAGAGGACAGGGGGTTGACTGCCCTGTATTCACCCCGGGCTGTCTTGTCGAAGATACGGATGCCGCGAATATGGATGATCCGATGGGTGTTGCGGTTGCGTACCACCAGAGCGTCGATCCTCTGCGGCAGCTGTGAAGCTTCATATTCCAGGGGGATGAAATCCCCGGAATCCTCCAGCGGAGGCAAGGCGGTCAGACTGTCCCCCTCCTGGACGAAGAGGATCCTGGCATCGTCGACCCGCTCGGGGGGTTGCGGTGCTTCCCAGGGCGGCAGAACTGTGCGGGAACGGGCGCTTTCTACGCCGATCCCCTCGAACTCGATCCCGCCGGGGGAGGGAATCGCCGGGCCGGCCGGCGGGGTTGGTTCCTCATAGGCTTCCTCCGGAAGTTTTTCTACCCAAACCTCGAGGCTCAGCACCATATTGGGGTTCATCGTGTGGGGCGGACGCATTGGGATCTTGGCTTCCGAAGCCGGATTCAGACGCAGTGTTCCCTCGCTCACCGCAACTTCCCGTCCCTCCACCAGGGACGGACTCAAATCGATCGTGCGGCTGGCCTCCAGCGACCGTTCGATGATCCCTGTCTGCTCACCGAAGGCGGCGGCCTGATCGTAAAAGCTCAGGGTGTTGCGCGCCCCCGTCTTCTTGCTCTCAATGAGGAATACCTGCGTGTTTTTACTGTCGCTGACCACCGAAGCTTCCAGAAGACCGTCGGACTTGGTATTGATCGCTTCGGCCAGCTCTCTGAGGCTGCCGCCGCGGAAATTGATGCGCACCTCTTCATCCCCGACCCGAAATCTGTAGAGTCCAGCCGGAGCTTTGTAATCCTTTGGCAGGGGCTTTGACAGGAAGCGATCGGAGGCGGCGACCCGCTTGACCAGGATCGATGCCTCCTCCTCGACCGCCGTACGGTCTGCGGTGGCGGTCAGCACGCTCTCATCGGAGGAGCTGGCGATCCTGTTGTTGAAGGGATTTTGAAAACTGTAGAGATTCTGAGCAGACTCCCGTACCGAGACCATGTGCTGGTTGAGCTTCACCCAGGCGCGTTTCTGATTCTGGTAGGTCTCCTTCTCCTGTTCCATCCGGGCCAGGGGAATGCTTTCAGCCTCGACGAGCTTTTTGATGGTATCTTCACTGTCGTACTTGCTGGTGACTCCCGGGATGGAGAAACTCTGAGAGTGGACGGTGGAAGCTGCGGACAGCAGTAATAAGCTTAGAAAAATGGTAATGAAAAGATGTGTTTTGGGGCCAGCCATTCAGACGGTATTCAACGCCTCTTTCTTGAAGACGCCCGCTCACCGCTTCTAGATCTCTTCGTCGAACAGAATCCCGATCGTTTCCCTGATCCGGGCGACAAGTTTTTGGATTTCCTCCGGCGGAATCTCCTTGATTACCTTATCGGTTGATCGGTCAACCACCTTTACGACCACCCGATCGATCTCTTCGTTCACGCTGAACTTCAACCGTCTGTTGAACATGCGGAAAGCTTCCCGCAGGATATCCAGGTTCTTGCCGATGTCCTTCTTCTTGACCACGGCTTCGGGTGACCGCGCTCTCTCCAATTTTCCCGTCTGCTCGGGGAACTGGGGTTTGTTAGGGTATTCCTGGGAGATTCGCGGATTCGATACTCCTTGAATCTCGATTCCCATCTGTTTCCTCCATGAAAGATAAGATAGGGGAGTGCGCGACCTCCCCTACCTAAGTTTGCGAAAAGAGGTGACGTCCAGAAACCTCTTTTGGTTTTCGGGAACGGCTAAGCCTCTACTTTTACTGTAGCAGTTGCAGTACGTTCTGCCCCTGCAGGTTGGCCTGAGCCAACATAGCTGTTCCGGCCTGCGCTAGAATCTGGTTCTTTACGAACTGCACGGTCTCGGCAGCCATATCCGTGTCCCGGATAAGCGATTCGGCGGCCTGCATATTTTCAGCTGCCACCGCCACGCCCTTGGCCGCAATTTCGAACCGATTTTGGTACGCCCCCAGATCCGCCCTCTGCCTGGATACGACCGTCAGAGCTGCGTCCACCATACCGATTGCTCGGTTGGCCTGATCAGGTGTTGAAATCGAGATCGATTGTCCCACCTCTGAGCTCTGCAGTCCCAGGGCCTGGGCTGTCATGGTTCCGATAAAAACCCGCTCTCTCTGATCCATATTTGCACCTACCTGAAAGTACATCGATCGAATTTCCAGTCCTCCCCGCGCAGGATCGGCGAACGCCCCGGTAAGGGTGTTCATGCCGTTGAACTGCGCATGAGAAGCGATCCGGTTGATCTCGTCTACGAGCTGAGATACTTCAACCTGGATCTGCATCCTGTCCTCATCGGAGTAGATGCCGTTGGCAGATTGTACAGCGAGCTCTCGGAGGCGATGCAGTATATCATGGCTTTCTCCGAGGTATCCCTCCGTTGCCTGTATAAAGGAGACCGCATTTTCGATGTTGCGTTCCGCCTGGTTCAGACCACGGATTTGAGATCTTAGCTTCTCGGATACGGCCAGGCCGGAGGCGTCGTCGCCAGCCCTATTGATCCTCAGTCCAGAGGAAAGTTTTTCGATGTTCTTCTGCACTTCCACATTCTGGAACTTGAGGACGCGGTTGGCGTACTCCGCGCTCATGTTATGATTGATTATCATCTCACCCTCCTTGAATTGACGAGAAAGGCCTCCTTGGCCTAACGTGTTAGCTGCGCTAACGATACCGACAGGAACTCCGGAGTCTTTCGCGCTCATCCTCCGAATCCGTTCCCATTTTTTTCTCCTGTCCGGTATGGAGATCACGTTCGACCGGTGCAGCCGAATCCAACTGAGAATCCGGCCGCACACCGATCGAACTATCTCTATACCCTGGCACCGTCAGGAGGGCGAAGGTTTTCAAAGATCAGAAAACGGTTTGGTCCTCTGCTATTTGGTCCTGTTTGAACTAAGTATAGTCCCTTTAACCCAGCAACTGCAACACGGTTTGCGGTTTCAGGTTCGCCTGGGCGAGCATTGCCATGGATGCCTGCAGGAGAATCGAGTTCTTGGTGAACTCTACGACCTCCGCAGCCATGTCGGCGTCCCTGATACGGGATTCCGCGGCCTGCATGTTCTCTGCGCCGACGGCCAGCCCCTTCATCGTGTGCTCCATGCGGTTCTGGTAGGCGCCCAGATCCGCCCGCTGTCGGTTGACCACTTTGAGGGCTGCATCCAGCACTCCGATGGCCCGGTTGGCTTCATCGGGGGTGGATATGGAGATGATGTCCCCGCCGCTGGCCATCTGCTTGATCCCGAGACCCTCGGAGGTCATCGTACCGATGTACACCCGCTCCCTCTGGTCCATGTTGGCCCCAATATGAAACCACATGGAAGCGGTGACGATGTTTTCGCCGGTTTCCCGGCCGAAGCGTCCGGTCAGCATGTTCATGCCGTTGAACTGGGCGTGAGAGGCGATGCGGTCGACCTCGTCCACGAGGGCCGAGACCTCGACCTGGATCTGCATGCGATCCTCATCCGAGTAGATCCCGTTAGCGGCCTGTACGGCCAACTCCCGAAGTCGCTGGATGATGTCCTGGCTCTCCTGGAGATACCCTTCTGTGGTTTGGATGAAGGAGATGCCGTCCATGGTGTTTTTTTCCGCGCGCTGCAATCCTCGAATCTGGCTGCGCATCTTCTCCGACACCGCTAACCCGGAAGCGTCGTCTCCGGCCCGGGTGATTCTCAAGCCAGAGGACAGCTTCTCCAGGTTCTTGTCCAGGACCCAGGTGTTCATCTTTTCTTGGCGCTGTGCAAACAGCGCGCTCATGTTGTGGTTGATTATCATTGTTTCCTCCGTGAAACACTAGGTTTTCAACGGGCATCCCTGCCCGTATCTTTTTACTAAACCTCCCTCCAAAAAAGACGATATGTAGATTAGGGGAAGATCGAGCTCCTGTCCCGGGAAATCGAAGCTAGAAAATCCCTCACTCTTTAGATCGTCATCCCCCCCTTTAAAATTTATTTATTTTTATCCCGAAATTTCGACTTTTCCTGTCGCTGTTTGCCGGGGGTGAGCGCAGTAGCCGGATGGCCGTAGCTCTATTGACGGGTTTGTCTGGCCGTTCGGAGGGTGTTGTTGATCAGCAGCTTGTAGCTCATCGGGGTCTTGTCCTCTATGAACTGGATGCCGAAGGCCCCGATGTCCTCCCGGCCCACTACCTCCTCGAAGCGCACGATCTTAGCGGGGATGAGCATCTGTTTCTTCAGGGCCGAGAATTGAAGCGCCGCGGTCTGATGGACATGCTCGGGCCGGGCACCAAATAATAGGACCTTGGCCCCTGAGAAGGACAGATCCCGGATGATGCATTTTCGGGTCTGTTTTTCCAGAACCAACGCAGCCTCTTTGCCGTCGATACCGATGAGCTTGATATTGGCAGGATTGAGCTCGATGCGCTCATCCTTTCTCCGTTTGAAATTCGTATTGGTATCGAACAGCTGTCCAAGCATCTCGATCAAGTCATCCGGCGGTTTGGTGGTGTATTCAAGGCTGATAAAGTACAGATCCGGTTTTTCGGGGCTGTAGAAGGTGTAGTTCACGATTTTCGCCGGCACGAAGAAGAACAGCGGCGCCGGCTTGTCACTGCGCCGGAAGGCGAAGCGCAGGGATACGGAATTGCCCGCCAGCCGGATCTGCTGCAGCGCCTGGGTTCTCAGGCTGGCCACGATTTTTGCTCCGCCCAAGGAGCAGGAGTAGACGATACAGGACAGCTGCTCCCCGCGGGTCTTCAGATACACCTCCTTCGGCAGGAGCTTGAGCACCTCGATAATCTGGCGGGTGAAGGTTATCTCTCGGTCCTTGTACAGTTCGTAGTACCGCACAAGCTGCTGGCTTGTTATAAACCCCATAGGGAGTGTACCTAACCGGAGCTACTATAGTACAATCTTGGCCGCAATGTCAACGAAAGGGGTGCCGGCGATGTTTTCCGTATTCGGATTGGGAAATCCGCTGCTCGATTTCATAGCTCCTGTAGATCCTCCGATCCTGGACGCTCTGGCTGCCAAGAAGGGAACGATGAACCTGGTGGATCGAGATGGAATGGAGAGGGTCCTGTCCAAGTTGGGTGGCTACACCAATATTCCCGGAGGAAGCGCCGCCAACACCCTCCGGGCGATTTCCTGGTTGGGCGCAGACGGGCAGCAGGAAAGGCCGCTGTTCTGCGGGGCGGTCGGGCCCGACTCCCGGGGTCAGGCCTACACCGGCAGTTTGAGAAGTGCGGGCATCGACGTGCGGGTGGTGAGAAAAAACCTTCCCACCGGCTGTTCGGTCATCCTGGTAACGCCGGATCACGAGCGGACGATGTTCACCTATCTCGGTGCCTGCAGGGAATACGGTTTAGAGGATCTGGAGCTGGACGCCCTTTCCGGATCCAAGATCTTCTACACTACCGGCTATATGTGGGACACGGAAAATCAGAAGCAGGCGGTGAAGGCAGCGTTGGAGCGTAGCCGGCAGCGGGGCGTGCGGATCTTCTTCGACCTGGCCGATCCTTTCGTGGTACGGCGCTACCACGAGGAGTTTCGCTCCTGGCTTCCCTCCCGTGTCGACGTGCTGTTCGGGAACCGGGACGAGTTCAGGATTATGTTCGGGCCGGATTTGGAGGACCGGCAGCTGCTGGGCAGGGCGGCGGAGGCTTGCCCGGTACTGTTGATGAAGACCGGCTGTGATGGGTGCCTTGTGGGTGATCATGGTACGGTTCGGCGGGTCGAAGGTTTTTGTGTGGATCCGCTTGATACCACAGCGGCGGGGGACTGCTTCTCCGCAGCCTTTATCTTCGCCACTCTGCGGGATTGTCCCCCTATCAAGGCGGCCAGGCTAGCCAACCGCATGGCTGCCTCGATCGTTACCGTCCTGGGTTGCGATTTTACAAATCTCGACAGGGAGTTGATCCTGCGGGAAGGGCTATCCTGAACTCGTTCCTGCCGGGCTGAGAGTATACCTCTATCGAACCGTTGTGTTCCTCTATGATCATCTTGCAGATCGTCAGGCCAAGACCGGTGCCTTTATCCTTTTCGTAGGAAAAGAACGGATCAAACAGTTTCGGCAGCAGCTCCCGGGGAATGGGAGGCCCGTTGTTGATGAAGCGAATCACGACCGTGTCGTCCTCCACCGAAGAGTTGATCCGGATGGTTCGTTTGCCCTCCACCTGCTGGAGGTACTCCCTGGCGTTCTGCATAAGGTTGATGAACACCTTCTTCAGCTTCTTCCGATCCCCGGACACCCCTTGCAGTCCGTTCAAGCAGATGTCCGTCTGAATGTTCTCTCTCTTGAGGCCGATATCGAACAGTTCCATGATCTCCCGGAACAGAGCGGGAAAATCGACGGTGGTGACTTCGAGGTGGCTCTGTCCTTTGGAGAAGGCCAGCAGCTCCTCCACCATATCGATCAGTCGCCGTACCTCCTGATTGATTATTCCGGCGAACTCCTCCCGCTGGGCTGCGGCTAGTTCGGCTTGAAGCAGGGAGACGAAGCCGAGGATCGTGGCCAGCGGACCCTTCAGGTCGTGGACGATCATGCTGGCCATCTGACCCAAAACCAGAAACTGCTCCTTCTTCATCTCCTGGTGGTGGAGGTGGCGGCTGTACAGAGCCGAGGAGACCACATGGGAGGCAACTTCGGCGAAAGCGAGCTCATCGGGATCGAAGGGATTTTCCGGAAAAAACAGAAATACCAGATAACCGAAGGACGTACCCTGAAAAACGAGGGGAAGGATGCAGAGGCTGCGGCCATCTGGAGCCTGGTCGGATGTCGGCTGCCTCACCTGCTTCAGGTCCAGCTGCCCGATCAAGGCGTTCAGCTCATGATCCGGACCCGAGGCGTTTGCCGGCAGGTGGGTGCGCAGCGAGGCGCCGTGAAGCTCACAGTGGCAGCCGCACTCTGCGCCCAGCTCCTCCCGGAGCCTGACCACGGCTTTCCCTGTGATGTTCCTGGTTTCGGTGAGTCCTTTCAGCTCCAGCTGCAGCTCGTTCAAGAAGTCGAGCTCTTCGATTTTCCTGCGCAGGGAGCCGATCAAGGTCTGGTTTTTCCTCTTTAGTTCGTAGACCTCGATAGCGTTGCGGATCGTGGCTTTGATCTCTTCGATATCCCAGGGTTTGCCCAGGTAGCGATATACCGCTCCCTGATTGATGGCGCCGATCACAACGTCGATGTCCGCATAGCCGGTTACCAGTATGCGTACAGTTTCCGGGTACTCCCGGGCGACTGTCTCGAGGAGTTGGATCCCATCGATGCCCGGCATGCGCTGGTCGGCCAGCAGCACCTGAACCTCCTGCTCGGCCAGGATCGCCAGTGCCTCTGTGCCGGATGCAGCGGTGAGTACGTTGTATTCATGCTCGAATAAAGAATTGAAAAGATAGAGGTTCTGGGGCTCGTCGTCGACGTAGAGTATTGTATAGCCGCCGGCACGCTGTTCCATGGCAGTAGAGAGTAGTCTGGGGAAGCTAAAAGCCCCGCCCATGCCGTCTGGAGAAGCATCCTCTTGAACCATCGTATGCGTTCAAGTGGGTTTCCTCATCGAAGTTGAAGCGTTCCGCCGGCGGTCAGCCGGTGGGCGCTTTAGCCCCGATATTGGGAATCCCTGGAGGTTGGTTTGACCCAAGAAGATTATTAATCCCCTCGCGGACACTGCAGGGCTAATTTCCCGTCAGACTCTTGTCAATCGTGGCGATTAACCGCTCGGTAATCCTCTCCAATTCTACAGCTTCACCGGCAGCCGTTTCTACCCCGCCCCTGCGAAACATTTCATCTACCACGTTGAGTCCGGCCAGCAGACTGATTTTTACGGGATCCTGGGTCGCGCTGTCTGCGTATTTCTGCCGGATTTCTTCTACCTTGTTCTCGAGGTAATCTACGACGCGCTGCAGATGCTGCAGGTCTCCATTGGATTGAACCGTGAAGGAGGAGCCAAGAATATTAACCGTTAGGCTGTTTTTGTTCATCCTTCGTCAAAGAACGGCCCTTTAGAATATATCGAGTTCTCCCGCCTCTTTGGCTTCGAAGGGAAGCCGGTCCTCTTCCTCTTCGGGATCCTCATCGCTGTCCGTGTTTTTGTCCGCCGGTGTATCCGCCTGGGAATCGTTGATCTCATCCTCCAACTCGTTCAGATTCTCCAGTGCCCGGAGGATGGACTGTTCGATATCTTTCTGATCACTCTTGAAGCTGTTAACCCGGTTCTCCAGTTCCTGCATCCGCGCTTGAGCCGAGTCGAGGGTCTGCCTCAAGTTCTGATTCTCCGTCTTGAGGCTCTTGATCAGCTGCACCGCTTTGGTTACCCGGGCTTCGAGTTTCTGGATCTGCTCGAGGTTGATCATTTGTTCAGGTTCGCTCCGAGCGCTTCCTTGGCTTTGGCAATCAGGGCGGAGAAAGCGCCGGGATCTTCGATCGCCAGGTTGGACAGGGCTTTACGATTGATCCGAACGCCGGCAAGCTCCATTCCGTGGATAAAGCTGGAGTAGGTCATATCCTGCTGCCTGCAGGCTGCGGATATCCGGGTGATCCAAAGTGCGCGAAAGTTCCTTTTCTTGTTTCTGCGATCTCTGTAGGCGTAGGATAACGATTTGGCTACCGCATCTTTGGCGGTTCGATGCAGATTGCTGCGTCTGCCCCAGTAGCCCTTTGCATGCTTCAGCAGCTTCTGCCGTCTTTTTTTTCTCTTGGTTCCGTCAATCGCTCGTGGCATCGGTGTCGGCTCCTGTTATCCGTAGGGAAGTAGTTTCTTGGCGCGATCGGTTTCGACACTGCTCAGGATGGCCGGCTGCCGCAGTCTTCGTTTCCGCTTGCTGTTTTTTTTGGTGAGAATGTGACGCAAATTCTGTTTTTTATAACGAACCTTGCCGGTGCCTGTCAGCTTGTACCTCTTGGCGGCGCTTCTCTTGGTTTTCATCTTTGGCATTATGTTTTTCCTTAAAACCTTATCAGTCTATTTTTTTGATTTCGGGCTGATAAACATCGACATCATCCGCCCTTCCATCTGTGGTCTCTTCTCCACTACAAAGGAGTCGCCGAGCAGTTCCTGTACTCGATTGAGTACATTCCTGCCCAACTCGAGATGGGCCAGTTCCCGTCCACGGAAGCGCACCGAAACCTTGACCTTGAATCCTTCTTCCAGGAATTCCCTGATGTGCTTGGTTTTAAAGCCAAGATCGTGCTCCTCGATTTTAGGTTGCATGCGAATTTCTTTGAGCTTGACCTGTTTCTGTTTTCTCTTGGCTTCCCGCAGCCGCTTCTCCTGTTCGAACTTGAACTTCCCGTAGTCCAAAAGCTTGCATACGGGAGGAGATACATTTGGTGAAACCTCGACAAGATCAAGCCCCGCCTCTGATGCGATCTGCAAGGCTTCCGTGATCGGCACGATTCCCCGCTGTTCATTTTTTTCGTCGATCAGACGGACTTCGCGAACCCGGATCATCTCATTGATCCTTTGCTCTTTAGCTGCCAATAGACCTCCTTATAGAGAGTGTCAATACTGAAATTATCGTGTGCCGGGGTAACTATAACACCTGGTGGGAAAAGAGTCAAACGGTGGCTGCAGCCGGGGGAGAACCGTCCTTGCGCTGTTTGGCGGCTTCCAGGATTTCGTTCCACTTGTCCTGGAGATATCGTTTGAACACGTAGTCGTTGTGATAGTTTTCGGAGATCTTCTCTATGGCTTTGCTCAGGTCTTCGAACAGCTCCACGAGGGGATTGAGCAGGGCGTTGTCCCCGCCCTGGATTTCCTCGGGAGCCGTGAACTCCGGCTGGAACATCGATTCCTGAAGATTCAACAGAGAGCCGGCCTCGGCTACACCGGCTGCCGTTTCCTGGGCAACCTTGGGTTCCGAAATGATCTTGTCGATGTCGATGAGAGGTTCCTGAGCCGAGTAGGCCACAACCCCGCCGGGCACCCCTTTGACCTCCAGCGTGCCCAGATGGGTGCAGCGCACGTGCTCCTTGATCTTCTCATAGGTGGCCTGAGTCAGAAAGATATCCCCCGTTGGGGCCTGCTTCTCCATGCGGGAGGCCACGTTTACCGTGTTCCCGAAAACGTCCCCATCCTTGCGGAGGACCCGACCCGTATCCATCCCTATGCGAACGTGGAAGCGCTCGGTCTCCATCTTCAGCTTGTTGTGTTCATTGATCTGCCGCTGGATCTCCAGGGCGGCCAGGGCGGCATTCAGGGGGTGTTTGAACACGGCCAGCAGTCCGTCGCCCATGGTTTTCACAACCGAACCCTTCAGCCGCTCGATGGTCGGCAGGGTGACCTTTTCGAAAGACTGGATCAGGGTCATCACATCGATAGCGGCTTCGGCAGAGAGAGTCTTGTTGGTGAACTGAACCATGTCGGTGAAGAACACGGTCAGCACCTGCTCGCTCTCCCGGCGCAGTTTGAAGTCGAGCTTGGCTTTTTGCATGATCCCGCGGCTCTGCCCGCCCCCCGCATCGGAAGACGCCGCTGCAACCGAAAGCCCCTTTTCCGTTTTCAGTGCTTCCAGCAGGCCGGTGCGGATATCCTCCGACAGCGGTCCCTGGCAAAAAGTAGGAAGCACCCGCCGCAGCTCCTCGTGGACCCGCCTGCTCTTGCTGTACAGCAGCTTCAGCACCCTGGCCATCAGTTCGTGGGAGACCTCCTGATCCAGGTTCTTCAATATATCCACGGAGGCGGCTTCATCCTCCTGGTTGATGTAATCATCCAGGATCTGCAGGGCGTAGTCATCCTCCAGAGAAAGCAGGGCCAGCAGGGCTTCGATCCGAACCTTCTGGGCCGGGTCCTCCAGCAGGATGTACAGACGATCGGTCAGCACATCGGTGGAGATGTTCCTGTACTTCGACGCCAGGGCTTTGAGGATGCGAACGCCCAGGCCCCGCACGACGGGATCGGTGTTCTTTGTCAGATCGACCAGGGGCTGAAACAGCACCGAGTCCGAGTGGTTGACCAGGATGCCGGCCAGTTCCTCCTTGAGGGTTTCCTCGATTTCCTTGATCGAGAGGGCGCGGATCAGCAGCGCCAGTGCATTGCGGATCTCCCTCAGGTTCATCATCTTGAGGGAATCCACGGTCAAGACCCGGATCTTCCCGGGGCTCTTGGGATTTAAAAGCAGTTTGAGCAGGGGATTGATGAAGAATTTTGCAGGAACGAAGCGGGCACCCCGTATATAGCCCCGCAGGGAGTTGGGGTATTTGCCGATTTCGCCGAAGACGACCTGGGCCTGCTCGATCGCGGTGCGATTGAGCAGCTGGCAAAGGGTCACGACGCAGGTTTCCTCGAGATAGGAGATGCGCTCTTCCCGGGCGAAGTGCAGGATCTCAAGGACTTTCTTGCCTGAGCTGCGTATCTCCAGCGTTCCGACCAGCCGGACCAGCCGGTTCAGCCGGCGGGCCAGCAGGGGAGTGTTGAGGTTTGCCCGGCTGAGGGTCTGCAGGATGCTAAGTCGGGAAAACCTGTCGTCCACGGAGAACAGCCGCATGCAGGCTTCCATGCGGTTCTTGTCATCCGCCGGGGCGGCGATCATCCTTTCCCGCAGCCTGGTGATGATACCAGCCGCATTGGAGGAGGAATCGGATTTGAAGAAGTTCTGAGCCTCTTTCAGGATCTCCGCCGTAGCGTACTGCTCCAGCAGCTTGGTAAACACCACTGCCAGGAGGGTGTCCTTCTCTTTGATGCCCCGCAGGGACACGAACTGATTTTTCAGCTTGGCGAAGACCGCCTCCATGTTGGTTGCCGTGGAAAAGGTGAACTCGTTCAGCAGCAGCGGGGAGTCGTTTTTCACCTCCTCCATGATCCGGCTCAGAAAATCTCCGGTAAGGCCTTCGGTCTCTCCGTCGACATGCGGGACCCGCAGCAGCAGCCGGTACAGGCGCTGGGGATTGTCCAGCCGTCCCTGATACCCGGACAGGGTGATGAGAAAGGAGGTCGTGGCTCTGGAATCGGTGCTCTGGAGGGTGTCGATCACAAAGTTGTTCCGCGGATTGGCGACTTTGAGCTCATAGGCGCAGAGGAAGCAGCCCAACGTATGGGGATCGAATTGGTGGACATGAGGGCGGAAGTGCTCCACGAAGGGGCCGGCGTCCTCCGGTGGGATTTCCACCAGTTTGGTGAACACGAACCGCTGTTCTTCCGGATTTGCCTGAGCCAGATTGTTCTTGACAGGTTCCAGCTCTCCGGCTTCCAGCAGCGCGGGCAGCACTATATCCAGGTACTCTCGGCCGCCGGCGGTATCCTGCAGCAGGGCGTGGGTGAGCTCCACCGTCTTCGGGTGCATCGGTGAGATGACCGTCATCGTACGCAGCAGCTCCCGGCGCAGCTCAGTGTCCTGGAAGTAGGCGAAATACTCGGCCAGCCGGTCTACGGAGGAGGGGGCGTTGATCTTCGTGAGGGTCTGGATCGCCGCCTTCTTCTGAACGGGTTTTCCCTTCTCGATTATTTCGAAGAGTCTGGGGATGGCAGCCTCGTTTCCGAGTGAGCCTGAAGCGTTTATCGCAGCCAGGCTGACTTCCAGGCTGGAGTTGTAGAAGTCCTCGATGAGGATGGCGAAGATCTGCTCGTCGTAGAAGCCCTTGAGCAGGGTGAGAGCGGTGATCCTGGTCTCATTAGTGGGGGCAGCTGTTTTTTGGGGGCTGGGCTTAGCGTTCATACAAATTCTGGAATCCTTCAGGAAACTCAGGCGAAACTAGTGTAGCTGATCAAGCCAGGAAGTGTCAACTTTTCCTGAAACCCGGGAGTTGGAGCAACAGCCTGGGCCCGGCGTCGGCAGCACCGTAGAGAGTTCCGTCCCCTGCGGCAAAAAGACTCCTCCTGCGGGAAGGCGAAACCGCCGTTACGCTCCGGGGCGTTTGCCTCTGCAGGCTGAAGGACAGCTAGGCCGGCAGAGCCTGGGCGGACAGATCCTGCAGTCGCCGGATGAGCAGGGCGGCCAGAGGGGCGCCGATGATAACCAGAAGGAGCACTGCGGGAGACTGCGCGCAGCCTGAGCCCGGCGGCGGCCTTGGAGACTGCCGCCCTGGTTTCCACGCGCAGGCGGAAAGGCCGAAGGGAGCCGGTACGGACGGTCAGCGAACCAAGGAATCTTCCGGTCGCCGCCTCGATGGCCGGGGAGGGCACCCGGATCCCCTGGATCGGAAGAAGGATGAACTGATCGAAACCCGACGTAACCATCCGCTTGCCTCCCTTTCCCCGGTGCGCCTTTCACCGGATACTCGGCTGAGTTCCAGTATAGACGCTGCGACGCACCGGGGCAAGCACGGACACGATAAGCACAGCGGCTGAGGTTGCCACACGGACCATACTATCTTTGACACTCTGCGGCCATTCGGTTTAGAATCCCTCCATGACAGATCCTACACGACTGGAAAACATCGAGGAAATCATTGATTTTGCAATAAAGCGGGAGCGGGAGGCCCAAGCCACTTATTTGAGCTATGCCGGGAAAACCGGGCGGCGGAGTTTCAGCGAGCTGCTTCTCTCAATGGCTGAAATGGAAAAGAAACACGAGCGCAGGCTGGTCGAGCTCAGGCAGGGGCGGCGTGGTCTTGATTCGTTCACACCGCCTGAACAAGCGGACCTGGGTCTGGCGGAAATGCTTGTCGAGGTTCCTTTCTCCGAGGACATGGAGTATGGAGATTTTCTCATCCTGGTGATCCGCAAGGAGCAGGAGGCGGAGCAGCTGTACCGCAAGCTCGGAGGTATGACGAGCAGTGCGGAACTGAAGAACATGTTCGCGCTGCTAGCCGATGAGGAACGCAAACACCGGGATTGGGCCCAGGAACGCTACGACCAGGACATCCTGCAAGAAAACTAGCCGTATTTCGGAGGCATTCGTGTACAAAGCCGTTGATCCCAAGCTCAGTTTTCCCAAGATGGAAGAGGGAGTGCTCGAGTTTTGGCAGAAACAAAAGATATTCGAGAAATCGATCCAGCAGCGGGAGGGGCGGGAGGAGTACATCTTCTACGACGGTCCTCCCTTTGCGACGGGCCTGCCTCATTTCGGACACTTCGTTCCGGGCACGATCAAAGATATCATCCCCCGCTACAAAGCGATGCGGGGATTCAAGGTGGAACGGCGCTTCGGCTGGGACTGCCACGGCCTGCCCGTGGAGTACGAGATGGAGAAGGAGCTGGGTATCTCGGGAAAGAGACAGATAGAGGAGTACGGGATCGCCCGCTTCAACGAGGCCTGCCGTTCGATCGTGCTGCGCTACACCTCGGAGTGGCGCACCGTGATAACCCGCCTGGGACGATGGGTCGACTTCGACAACGACTACAAGACCATGGAGCCGGATTACATGGAGTCGATCTGGTGGATCATGCGGGAGCTGTGGAACCGCCAGCTGCTCTATGAGGGGTTCTACATCCTGCCGTACTGTCCGCGCTGCTCCACCGCTTTGTCCAACTTCGAGCTCAATCTAGGCGGCTACCAGGACGTCCAGGATCCCTCGATCACGGTGAAGTTCAAACGCCTCGATGAGCCGGACACCTACTTCCTGGCCTGGACCACCACCCCCTGGACCCTTCCCTCCAACCTGGCCCTGGCCCTGGGTCCGGAGATCGAGTACGTGAAGGTGGCCGACGGGGCCGATCACTACATCCTGGCAGAGGAGCTTCTGCCAACCTACTACAAGAGCCCCGACGAGTATCGGGTGGTCGGCAGGTACAGGGGAAAGCAGCTGGCCGGGATCGAGTACGAGCCTCTGTTTCCCTACTTCGCCTCACTGCGGGACAAAGGCGCTTTCCGCACCTACATCGCAGACTACGTTTCTACGGAGGAGGGAACCGGGATCGTCCATACCGCGCCGGGTTTCGGGGAGGACGACTATGCCCTGCTCAAGGATACGGAGGTGCCCACCGTCTGTCCGGTGGACGGGGAGGCGCGCTTCACCGAAGAGGTAAGCGACTATCAGGGCCAGTTCGTGAAGGATGCGGACAAACAGATCATCAAAGATCTGAAAGCAAAGGGCGCGGTGGTTCACCATTCGACCTATCTGCACGCCTATCCCCACTGCTGGCGCTGTTCCTCCCCGCTGGTGTACCGGGCCATCTCTTCCTGGTTCGTCAATATCCAGAAGATCAAGGACAGCATGCTCAGCGCCAACAGCAAGATCTTCTGGGTACCGGCTCACATCCAAGGGGGACGATTCGGAAAATGGCTGGAGGGCGCCCGGGACTGGGCGATCTCGCGGAACCGCTACTGGGGCAATCCTCTTCCCATCTGGAGATGCGAAGAATGTGGACACCAGATCTGCATCGGCAGCCGGGGGGAATTGGAAGAGCTGTCCGGTCGGAAGGTCACGGATCTGCACAAACACTTCGTGGACGAGATCACCTTCCCCTGCACCGAGGGCTGCGGCCGCCCCATGAGGCGCATCCCGGAGGTGCTGGACTGCTGGTTCGAATCCGGCTCCATGCCCTACGCCCAGAATCACTACCCCTTCGAGAATCGGGAGCACTTCGAGGCAAACTTTCCCGCGGACTTCATCTCCGAGGGGCTGGACCAGACCCGGGGCTGGTTCTACACCCTGGTCGTCCTTGGGGCGGCCCTGTTCGACAAACCCGCCTTCACCCACTGCATCGTCAACGGTCTGGTGCTGGCCGAGGACGGCAAGAAGATGTCCAAATCGGCCAGGAACTACACCGACCCCATGGAGGTGATGAGCGAGTTCGGAGCCGACGCCCTGCGCCTGTTTCTGATGGACTCCGCCTGCGTCAAGGCCGAGGATCTGCGCTACTCCGATGCCGGGGTCAAAGAGGTTCTGAAGAACATAATCATCCCTCTGTGGAACTCCTATAAGTTCTTCGTGACCTACGCCAATATCGACAAGGCGCGGCCGGAAAGCGCGCCGGAGAATCCCGAGAACCCCATGGATCGCTGGATCCTCTCGGAGACTCAAGCCTTGATCCAGCAGGTCACCGAGCAGATGGAGCTGTACGATCTGCAGAAGGCGATCGACCCGATCGTCGAGTTCATCGATTCCCTCAACAACTGGTACATCCGCCGCTGCCGTCCTCGTTTCTGGAGATCAAGCAGCAAGAACGACGCGGACAAACGTCAGGCCTACCAGACGCTGTACTCGGTTCTGCTCACTCTGGTGCAGGTGGCAGCCCCCTTCATCCCCTTCATTACCGAAGAGATCTACCGGAACCTGAAGGCAAAAGATCTGCCCGAATCGGTCCATCTGACCGACTTCCCGACTTGTACCTCCGGGCGCAGAGATCCGGAGCTGGAGGAAAAAATGGCTCTGACCCGCCGGGCCGTTTCAATGGGCCGGGCTCTGCGCACGTTGCACAACCTGAAGACCCGCCAGCCTCTCAAGGCTCTGCATCTGGTAACCAAGGATCAGCAGGAGAAACGGATCCTCATCGAAATGGAGGAGCTGATCAAGGACGAGCTGAACGTGCGAAGCGTCGTGTTCCGTGAGAACGAGGAGGAGCTTGTCGAGTATACGGCCAAGGCGAACTACAAGGTTCTGGGAAAACAGCTCGGCAAGGATATGAAGGCGGCGGCTGCCCGGATCGAGGGCCTTTCGATGCGGGAGATCCAGTCACTTCTGGAGGGAGCAACCCTGTCGATCGAGATCGGTGAGCGGGTATTCGACCTGACCGAAGGGGGGGTCATCATTGCCAGGGTCGAGCGGGAGAATCTGAAGGTTCTCAACGAAGGTTCCCTGACCGTGGCTTTGGATGCGGAGCTCACCGAAGAGCTCATCCGGGAGGGGATGGTCCGGGATCTGATCCGGGGAATCCAGAATCTGCGCAAAGAGCTCGATTTGGAGGTGACCGATCGGATCGAGCTTTCCCTCTCCGGCTCCGAGCAGGTGAAGCGGGCCGTGGAGGTGAACGAAGACATGCTGACAAGCGAAACCCTCGCCGTTTCCTGGAAGTGGGAAAAACGGGAGGGGGCGGCCGAGATCGACTGCGGACGGGAGTCATGCCTCGTTTTCTTGAAAAAAACGGCGGGTCAGAGTTGAGCCGCATCCTTTCGCTGCGGCTGCTTCTCTTCCTCTGCTTCTTCCCATTGCTGCTGCTCTCCTGCGCAACCATTCCCACTACGCAGCCGACGGCCGGCTGGCTCGCGGTCCTGCCCCCGCTGACTCCGGATTCCCTCTACGCGTCGGTGGATGTGGCATCGTCCTGGAGTTTGCTCGAGACCCTGGTGGAAGCCGGCGGCAATGGGACGGAACAGCTGGAGCGGATCATCGGCAAGCTGGACCGGGTTCATGCCCGTATCCGCTTCTCCCCGGAAGCTTCCACGGGCCCCGAGTTTCACATGATCGCTGTGGGCAGCTTCCCTAGCGGACCCGTGACCCGTCGGCTCAACCGCGACCCGTCCTGGCAGCGGATCGTGCTGGAGCCGCCATCCGGGCGGGGTTTTTCCGGCTCCCACCAGTCCTATCGTACCTACTGGAGGAAGGGGACGCTCCAGATCGCCGTGCCCGAGCCCGGCCTCCTGCTGCTCACCGGAGCAGTTCAGGCCGGGGCCGATCCGGCCGGCAGTGGTCCGGCAGGCCCGGACGGTGGGGAGGGCGCCGAGGCTCTGCTGCGGGGTCTGCACGCCCCCGGGTTGCAGTCTCTTCCCTCTGAAGCCCGAGGGGCGTCGGAAAGCGCGGACATCTTCTTCTATATACCCGATCCGGCCGTTCTGGCCCTGTCCGCCGCCACATCCGCAGCCTCCTCAACTCGGAGCGCCCCGTCGGCTCAGGATCCGGGAGCGCTGCTGCAGAACCTTCCCATCCGCCAGGGGTGGATCAGCGCCCGGCAGCTCACCTCCCCGGAGGGCGAGGAGGGCTACCAGCTGGAGGTCGTGTTCCTGCTTGCGGGGGTGGAAAAACCCCGTTCCGTCGAAATGCTGCTGAGGCTGATCCTGACCCTCTGGCTGCGAAAGAGCCAGGTGGAAGATCCCGTACAGACTCTGAAAACCGTGACCTTCCGCACCGACACGGAATCCGCCCGGATTGAATCGCTCTTCCTCAAAACCGGGGAGATCGCTTCCTTTTTCGAGACCCTGCTGCCGGAGGACCTCGGCGGCCGGCTGCCCTGAGCGGCGGGGGACCGGAACGCCGGAGGGTTGCGACGGGTTGAGGAGGTCAACTCCAGCTGCCCGCTTGATCCTTTTCTTGCCCTTCCGCCTGAATCGAATTATCCTTTAACCCAAGTTCACCAAAACTTACAGAATTGGGCCGATTTGCGGGTGCTGAGACGCTGCTGCACGCATGGAAATGCACGGAAATCGGGCAAAATGGGGATGTAGTGACACACACATAATATTTCTCTTGACAGTTCCTGCCGGCCGTGCTATCCTTCTCACCATGTTCATCAAGAAAGTCAAAAAACGCAACGGCCGAACCCAAAAACTCTACGAGTACCTGCAGCTGGTGGAAAGCGTGAGAACGGACAAAGGACCCCGGCAGCGACTGGTGCTGAACTTGGGCAACCTCCAGATCGAGCCCGCCCAGTACCCGGTCTTTGCCCGGCGGATCGAAGATATCCTCACCGGTCAGAAGAGCCTGGTGGAGCTGGACAAAGCTTTGGAGCGAAGCGCCCGGGAGGCTGCCAGAAAGATCTTCAAAAAACAGTCCGAACAGCTGGAGGAGAAGCAGGCAAGTGATTTTCAAAACGTGGACCTCAACTCCCTGGAAATTGAATCGCCTCGCAGCCTGGGGCCTGAGTATCTGTGCCACTCGGTGTGGAAGGAGCTGGGGATGAAGGAGTTCTTTGAGAAGCAGGAGGTGTCGGCCAACGTGACACCGCTGCTGGAAGCGCTGGTGGTGGGGCGGCTGGTGGATGCGGGCAGCGAACGATACACCAAGGGGTGGGCGGAGAAGCGAAGCGCGTTGTATGAGCTTGTCGGAGCTCCGTTACGCAATTCACTAAACTCCTACTACCGCTCGGGGGATACCCTGTATGGTTTGAAGAAACAGCTGGAAGAGCATCTATGCAACACGGAGAAGGAGTTGTTCTGGCTTTCGGAAACGCTGTTCTTCCTCGATCTGACCAACAGCTACTTTGAGGGCGAGGCGGCCGGGAATCCCAAGGCGCTGTGGGGGCGCAGCAAGGAGAAGCGCAATGACTGTAAGCTGGTGACCCTGGGGCTGATCGTGGATGAGTCAGGCTTTGCCAAGTACAGTGAGCTTTTTCCCGGCAACCAGTATGAGGCCGAAACCCTGGCCGGGATGGTCCGGTCCTTGGAGAAGCATCTGGAACCGGGCTGTGATCGCACGATCGTGATTGACGCCGGGATTGCCACGGAAGAGAACCTGAAGTGGTTGAAGGAAAAGCACTATCACTACATCGCGGTGAACCGGGGCAAGGCGCCGTTTGCCAAGGAGTTCTCGGGGATGAAGGTGCTTACCGAGGATGAGAAGAAAGGTGTGAAGATCGAGGTCAAGCGGTTCATCCAGGAGCAGGAAGTGTATCTGCTGTGCCGCAGCGAGAAGAAAATCCAGAAAGAGCGGAGCATGCGCACCCGGGTGGAGCAGCTTTTTACAGAACGGCTTGAGTATTACAGGGCGGGGCTGAACGTCCCGCACCGCACCAAGAGGTACGGCAAAGCGGTGGAGTTGGTGGGAAAGCTGAAAGAGAAATACCCTCGGGCGGCGAAGCTCTACGAGGTGGAGGTGAAGCCGGAAGCGGATAAGCCGGCTACGGACAAGAGCCTGAAAGCGGTCGATATAGTATGGAAGAAAAAGGAAGGCAAGTACGATCGTGAGACGACCCAGGAGGGTAGCTACGTGTTGAGGACCGACCGCCTGGATCTGGAGGATGAGGAGATCTGGGGCATCTACACGATGCTGGGACAAATAGAGTACGCTTTTATGTGCATGAAATCTTCTCTGGGCCTGAGACCGAACTTTCATCAGAAAGAGGACAGGGTGGACACGCACATGTTCATCTCAGTGGTGGCCTATCATCTGCTGCATGCGATCGAGAGCCGCTTGCGGGCCGGTGGGGATCGGAGGAAGTGGCCGACGGTGTGCAACGTTCTCAGGACCCACGAACGGATGACGATCGGTTACAGGGTGAAGGAGGATGATGGCGGCATCGGTCAGAAGTATGTGCGGGTGAACTCGAGGCTGGAACCGGAGCATCAGGAGATCTACCGGATGTTCGGGCTCTCCGGCGTGCCGCTGCCGCGGCGGAGGCTGGCATACAATCGGTAGTGACCAACATTCAAAAATAATTTCCTGTGCCGTAGGGATATACCATTAGGGATGGTGAACTTGGGTTAAATCATGAAAGCGATTCAGATACAGAAAAACGGCGGGCCCGAGGTCATGGCAGTGGCCGAGCTGACCGAACCGGAGGCCGCCGCCGGACAGGCGGTAGTCAAGGTCGAGGCGGCGGGGGTCAACTTCATCGATGTGTATCAGCGCAACGGACTGTACCCCGTGCAGCTGCCCTACGTCCTGGGTATGGAGGGCTCGGGAACCGTGAGCCGGATCGGTTTGGGGGTCGATACCCTGGCTGTGGGTGATCGGGTGGCCTGGGCCGGAGGGCCGGGGTCCTATGCAGAGTACGTGGCCGTGCCGGCGGACAAGCTGGTGAAAGTTCCCGAGGCGGTCGGTTTTCCCGAAGCTGCTGCGGCGATGCTCCAGGGTATGACCGCCCACTACCTGGCCGTGGACACCTATCCGATCAAGAAGGGGGATACCGTGCTGATCCATGCCGCAGCCGGCGGGGTGGGGCAGCTGCTGGTCCAGGTGGCCAAGCACAGGGGAGCCCGCGTGCTGGCCACCGTTTCCACCGAAGCCAAGGCCGAGCTGGCCCGCAAAGCCGGGGCCGACCAGGTGATCCTCTACAGCCAGACGGATTTCGTGGAGGAGGTCAAAGATCTGACCCAAGGCGCCGGCGTCAACGCCGTCTACGACGGTGTAGGCCGGACCACCTTCCTCAAGAGCCTGGACTGCCTGAGCCGGCGGGGGATGCTGGTCAGCTTCGGCCAGTCCAGCGGCAAGATCGAGCCGATCGAGCCGGCCATCCTGGGCGCAAAAGGCTCCCTCTACCTGACCCGGCCCTCCCTGTTTCACTACGTAGCGGATCGGGCCAGCCTGGAGAGACGAGCCTCGGAGGTTTTGGGCTGGATCGCCGCGGGCGCGCTGGTCCTGCACATCGGAGACAGGATACCCCTGGCCGAGGCGGCCGAGGCCCACCGCCGCCTGGAGGCCCGGAAAACCTCAGGCAAGGTGCTGCTGCTTCCCTAGGCCCTCGGGCTAAATATTCCGGATGACCGAGGCGATGTATTCGAGCTGTCGCTTTTGCGCCAGAAGCACCTCATGGGGCAGCTCGATCGAGCGGGAGTAAACGTCGACAACTACGGGAAAGCGGGAATCCTCCGACAGCGGCCCTCCCCAGTTTGCCCGGGAGTAGTCGATACCCTTGCGCAGATTCCGTTCCCGGAAGCAGCTCAATCGGTGCAGCGGCGGATAACAGTCGACGGTAGGAATTCCGGCCGCTGTCAGCCTGCGGCGGAACTCCTCCCCGGTGATGCCGGAAAACTCGGCCGGATCGAACAGGAAAGGATAGACGTAGTACCCGAGCTCCTCCGTTCCGGGGGTGGGTTCCATCACCCGGATGCCCCCTATCGCGTTCAGCTTCCCGGTCAGATAGCGGGCATTGGCGTTTCGCAGGCGGTGCTGTTCGGGAAATCGCCTCAACTGCGCCCGCAGAACCGCGGCGTTGAACTCCGACATCCTGTAGTTGCCGCCGTACCCGTAATGCTCGTAGAAATACTCCCCGATATGACGGCCGCAGTCGGACAGGCCGTAGAACCGAGCGGCCAGCTCGTCGTCATTGCACACGATCGCGCCGCCTTCTCCGGCGGTCAGTATCTTGGAAGCCTGGAAGCTGAAGGTGCCGGCATCCCCCCAGTTCCCGACCCTTTTCCCCTTGAATCTGGAGCCCTGGGCGTGGGAGCAGTCCTCGATGACGGCGAGTCCGTGCTTTTCGGCGACGCTGCACAGGTGCTCCATGTCCACGGGATTACCCCCCAGATGGACAGCGACGATCGCCCGGGTTCGATCGCTGATCAGGGTCTCGAGCCTGGAGACGTCCATCACGAATGTCCGGGGGTCGATATCGCAGAAGATCGGAACCGCATTTGCCGCGATCACCGCACTGGCCGAGGCCACGAACGTGTAGTCCGGCACGATCACCTCGTCCCCCAGGCCTGCGCCCAGGGCCGTCAGGGAAACTTCGATCGCCGCCGTACCATTGGCCACGGCGATGCAGTGCCGGGATTCCTGGAATGCGGCGAACTCCTCCTGAAGGGCCCAGACGTTCTCGCCGGCATGGGCGGCAGGCGCGCCGGCCCACCACTGCCCGGAGCGGATGACCTGGGAAACGCTCTCTATGTCCTCTTCATCCCAGATCGGCCAGCCGGGAAACTCCGGCCTGTTTTCTTTCCCTTTTCCTGATGATGTCTTGCTCATGCCTCTACTCCCCGCTCGGATCCAGCACCCGTCCCATGAAGAGGATGCTGCCGGTGGGCTCGTCCTGTATGAAGAACAGGAAGGGATGATCGGCCCTGAAGGAAGGGGGCCCTGCACTTTTTTTACCGCCGCTCGCGTTGTGCACTAGGATTCCCCGCAGTCCCACCGCGTGGTTGTGCAATCCGTCGATCTCGAGGACATACACCTCCGCCGTCTCGGTGCGACTCGAGATGCCGGTGACTGTTGCACTTCCCCCGTTCCTGACCAGCAGCACGTCCCCCTCCAGGATATCCCGCGCCTCCACCCAGCGGCCGTGCACGGAAGAGACGTCTTCGCCGGCCGGCAGGTCCATAGGCCTGCGCCGGGCTTCCAGATCCGCACCCCGCACCACGAGAAACGGGTGGTTCCAGGTCGCCTCGATCGCCTCACCGCCTACCTGGATCGTGACCATCTGCCCGGAAAACGGCCAGGGCCGGCGCTCGGCAACCGGCGTTGTAACCCATTGTCCCTTGGACAGGTCGAAGGCGTACACCCTGGTCCCGGCCTCTATCGATTCGATCGGCACGAGTCCCTGCGGCGTAGGCACCGGGGTTCCGGCGGGAAAGCAGCCGCCCACGGTCACCGCCGCCGCCTCGGTGCCCTCTTCATTGACCTCCACGAAGGCCTTGTGTACGAAGCGCTGGATCGAAAACCAGTTTGCAGGTTCTGCGATTCCCGGGAACTCGGCTCTACGCTGATCTAGGGCACGGGTCATACCCAGGGCTTTGAGGCTTTCGTCTTCTATTAGGTCGAATGCCGAGGTTATCCGGAAGCGGGGCAGGTACACGTAGACATCCTGCTCGAACAACTCATCCTGCAGGGAGGCGATCTCGGCGGCGGATATCCGTTCTTCCAACCAGTGTATTTCCCGGGGCTCCCGGGGCAGCACAACTATCATCGACAGGGCACCGCCCTGGTAGGGCAACTTCAGTATCTGGGCAAAGTCGGTCATGCCGAGGGGGAAGTGTCCCAGCTGCATCATCATGGGCACCTCAATCGCATCGTCGTCCAAACGGTAAAAGGGCATGCTCTCGGTCTTGGACTCATCGAACTGACTGGCCCACTCGCCTTTGAAGAAAATCGCGTTGGCCAGGAGCAGGTGCGTTTCCGGGTGCAGATCCCAATTCACGATATCCTCGATCCGCCCGTCCGTCCTCTCCTCGGCCCAGGCGTTGATTCGGCTGCGCACCACCTCGGGTTCGGTTCGGTAGTCTACCGGGTAGATTTCGGCCAGGTAGCGCTCGGCCAGCTCCAGGAACCCGGGATTCAATTCGGCACCGCTCTGCGGCCACAGGGAGTTGGCGATGTTGAGCTCGACTTCTCCTCTCTCTTCGATCTGGCTGAGGATCTCCTGGATGTCCGCCAGGCCGGTTTGAAAGGCCTCCGGTTCCAACCGAATGTGCAGAGCCTCGGCCATCTGCTCGGCCGTCTGCCCGGCCGCCCCGCCGTACATCAGGGCCAGAACCGTGTAGATGCTGTAGGGGGAGAAGAACAGGTTCTTGTTTGTGTTATCTTCTTTGGTCAGGAACTGCCGGTACAGATCCACGGCAAACTCGGTCGCGCTTTGGGAAACCGATTCCCGGGATGAACCATCCTGGGCAAAACCCCTGGGGGGAAGAACGAACACAGCCAGGATGATCACGGCCAGGGCCTGGGGGGAAATGCGTCTCATGGTCCGATCTCCTTCACCGGAAGGCGGGGATGAGCAAAGGGAGGAAGAGGTTCTTTCTCGCACTCCGGTCGACCTGCACCAATTCTAGACCGGCTGGTTGCCGTGGTCAAGGCAAGGCGCAGGGCGGGGAAGCGTCGGGAACCAACACGTAGGAAGACAACGGCTTGTCTGAGGGCCGAATTTGTAGTAAATTCTCGCCGAAATGGCGAAATAACCAGAGTGCCCAGGAGTGCCGAATGCCCACATACGAATACGAATGCAGATCCTGCAAACATCGATTCGAAGAGTTCCAGAGCATCACCGACGAACCGATCAAGAAATGCCCCAAGTGCGGGAAGGCGGTGCGTCGGTTGTTCGGCGGCGGGATGGGCATCATCTTCAAGGGCAGCGGATTCTATACAACCGACTACAAGCGTTCCTCCGCGGTCACCGGCGGCAACGGCTCCTCCAAGTTCAAAGAGAGCAAGCCGGAGACTAAATCCACCTCTACGGAGAGCAAGAGCTCGTCCGGCGAATCATCCGGCGACTGAAACCTCGCTTTCCTCCACGGCTGTACGTATCAAATCCTCCAACCCCAGGGAGCGGAAGGTGCTGACCATCCTGTCGACCTTGGGACGGACCTCGGGATGCTGGGGGGCGAAGAGGGTGCAGCAGTCCTCATAGGGCAGAATCGAGGTCCGGTACGTTCCGACGTCCTCAGCCGCCCGGATGATCTCTTCCTTGTCCATCCCGATCAGCGGGCGAAACAGGGGCAGCTGGGTGTAGCTTCCGGTGAAGTGCAGACTCTGAACGGTCTGGCTGGCTACCTGTCCCAGGCTCTCCCCGGTCACGAGGCAGTCATGGTCGTGCAGCCGGGCCAGACGATCGGCGATTGTCATCATGGCCGCCCGCACCAGCAGGGTGGTCGCCTCCTTTCGGGCCAGGCCGTTGATCTTCAACTGGATGGCGGTAAAGGGCACCACCCAGAGGCTCAAGCCCGTGATGTAGCCGGAGAGGATCCCGGCCAGCTGTTGCACCTTCTCCTTGGACTGCTCTGAGGTGTACGGAGGGGTGTGAAAGTACACCGCGTCCAGGGCCAGTCCCCTCTTGGCCATCAGGTAGCCGGCTACCGGAGAGTCGATTCCTCCGGACAGAAGGAGCAGGCCCCGGCCGCTCGCACCCGCGGGAAGCCCCCCGGGGGCCTTGATCTGGGGGCCGTACAGGTAGACCCGGCTGCGCACCTCGACCTGGAGGATCCAGTCCGGCCGGTTCAAATCGACCTGCAGCTCCGGGAAGCGGCTGCGCAGGTGATCGCCCAGGATGCAGCAGATCTGGTAGGAGCTGTGAGGAAAGCTCTTGTCGGAGCGGCGTGTCTCGATCTTGAAGCGTTTGCCTCGGCTTGCCATCAATTCTTCAGCCAGGAGGGAGGAGGCTTTTTTCATCTTTTCTATATCCTGAGGCACGACCAAGCTCCTGGCAAAGCCGACGATCCCGAAGGTGCGCGCCAGGGTGTCCTCGATAGTCTTTGCGCTCTCCTCCAGGCTTTGCCCCGAAGGGGGGTACAGGTACAATCGACCCCACTCCTTGCGAAGCCGGATCGGCATCCCGTCGAACTTCGAACGGATGTCTTCCCGAAGACGTGCCTCGAACTCTCCCCGGTTCTTGCCCTTGAGGGAGAGCTCGCCGTATTTGATCAGGTACAGAGAGTCCATGCTCAACCTGGTGTGGCTTTCAGGATCTCCGGCACCCGGCGTCTGAGCGCCCCGGCCAGAGCCCTCAGCTCGGTGCTGCCCACGCCGGGTCCCGTGGAAACGCGCAGGGCGGATGAAGCCAGCCGCCGCGGTATGCCCATGTTCTCCAGCACCCGGAAGCGGTCCTTCTTTCTGGAGGAGCAGGCCGATCCGGTGGACACGATGAATCCCTCCTCCTCTAAAACCCGTACCAGCACTTCTCCGGGTATGGGAGGGATGGAGAGGTTGATTATGAAGGGGGAGTAATCCTTTGCCCCGCCGCTCAGGCGGCCCGCCGGGATGACAGCTACATCGGGTACACTTTCGAGTTCCCCTATCAGGGTCTCAATGGCCGCCTGAGCCCGCCTGTGGTTTTCCTCCAGCCGGTCGACCGCCTTCTCGGCGGCCAGAACGAAGCCGTAGATCCCGGGCAGGTTTTCCGTTCCCGGTCTCATGCCGTGTTCCTGCCCGCCGCCGCTGAACAGAAACTGCTGCATCCGTCCCTGGCGCACGAAAAAGGCGCCGGTTCCCCGGGGCCCGCCGATCTTGTGAGCGCTCAGGGAGGCGCTGTCCACACCAAGATGGCACGGGTTGAAGGGGATCTTGCCCAGAGCCTGGACCGCATCGGTGTGCAGCAGGATCTTCTTGCCGCTGCGTTTCTGATAATCCCGGAGGGCTTCTCCGATCTCTCCTATCGGCTGGACCCTGCCTGTTTCATTGTTCACCAGCATAACCGCCACCGCAACGGTTCGTTCATCCAGGGCGGAGATGATGCGCCCCGGATCGATCCTTCCCGTGGAGTCCGCTGCAACCTGGGCCACCTCGAATCCCAGCCGCCTCAGGGATAGGGCGGGCTCGTAGATGGAGGGGTGCTCGATCCCGCTGATGAGGATGCGGCGATCCTGCTTCTTGTGCAGGAGGGAAAACAGGAACATGTTGTTCGACTCGGTCGCGCCGGAGGTGAACACAACCTCGCAAGGGTTGCAGCCGAGCAGGGCGGCCAGCCGCTGCCGGCAGTCGCCGAGGTGTTTTTCCGCCTCCCGTCCCGGACCGTGCAAAGCCGAGGGGTTGGCGTAGATGCTTTTCGCGGTCTGCTGAACCTGTCTCAGGATCTCCGGATCCGGAGGGGCCGTGGCCGCCCAGTCGAGGTAAATCGTGCTCATGGTTGACAACTATCTTAGGAAATATAGTGAAAATGAAAAGGGCAAGCAACAAGGCCCTCCGCGCAACAAGGCCCTCCGCGCTTGCGCAATCGTTATAAACGAGTTATCCTATATTGCAATCTTTGATTATATTAGAAAGGGAGATCGCAACGGCAAAGCAATATGGCAAAGATCGATGAACTGGCAGCAATGATGAAAGCCTGCGGCCACCCGCTGCGCCTGAAGATACTCTGCGCCATCCAGCTGGGCGAGGAAACCTGCGTGTCGGAACTGTGGAACTGCCTGGAGCAATCCCAGCCTGTGGTTTCCCAGCACCTGGCCGTGCTCAAACGCAGGGGAATCGTAAGCTCCGAGGTGCACGGCAACAGACGGGTGTACAAGATAAGCGATCCCTTTATCCGCTCCCTGGTCAACGCGATGGTCGATTCGGTCGACGAGCTCAAAGAGAAAATCACGAGCATCCAGAAGGATCGGGCTTGATAATGCACGGTTTCTTTTTCATCGGAATTATATTCCCGGTACTGTTCATCTTCCTGATCTTCCGGTTCGGCCTGCGTTTCTTCGATGACCTGTCAAACAACCCCAACCGTTTCAACACCCGGGATCGCAGGCAATTCTACAACGGCGCAGGATTCAACTTTTTTCGCGGATCGCGGAGCATCGAAAACCGAATCTTCCGGGCCGCTTTCAAACACTCGGGCAGTCTTACCGTTTCCGATATCGTCCTGGAGACGGGCCTGGGCGTCCGGGAGGCGGAAGAGGTGATCAACGGCCTGGTCGACGGCACCCACGTGCGCATGGAAGTGCAGGACAACGGCCTGGTCGTGTACGAATTCCCGGAAATCATCTCCCGGTTCGAGAAGCAGTAGATGCACGAGTGGGCACTGGCGGACGCCGTGATTTCCACGGTCGAGCGTCTGTACGAGGAAAACGGCCGCAAGCGGGTCCTCTCCGTGCGGGTGCTCATCGGAGAGCTGCAGCACATCGAGATGGAGGCGTTCTCGCTGGGACTGCAGAACCTACTGGCCGAACGCCCCTTCAGCACCGACGTGTTCCACTTCGAGAAGGAAAAAGCCTCGTTTCGCTGCAACGCCTGCGGCAAAGGGTGGCTCCTGGAGCAGCATCCGGAGCTGGGAGAAGAGGAACTGGAGGCGATTCATTTCCTTCCCGAGGCGGCACACGTGTACATGCGCTGCCCCGGCTGCGGCAGCCCCGACTTCGCCCTGGAGAAAGGGCGGGGTGTCACCATTAAATCCATAGAATTGAGCGATGATTGACCCGCGGCTCGATGTGATAGGCAGGCGCCTGGAGCCGGTGGGACGCATCATCCCCGTGTCCAGCGCCAAAGGTGGGGTGGGCAAGAGCGTCTGCGCCGCCCTGCTCGCCCTGAGTTTCAGCACTCAGGGGTACCGAACCGGTCTTCTGGACCTGGACTTCCAGGGCGCCTCTGCCCATCTCCTCCTGGATGTCCGGCTGGATTTCCCCGAGGAGGAATCCGGGATCAAACCTCTGCGCACAGGCAACCTGGATTTCATGAGCTTCGCCGCTTTCAGCCGGGAGCACGCAGTACCGCTGCGAGGCAGCGAAGTCAGTCAGGCGATGCTGGAACTGCTGGCGATCACGATCTGGGACCCACTGGAGATCCTTCTGATCGATATGCCGCCGGGCATCGGGGATGAGATCTTCGATGTGCTGCGCTATCTGCGGGACCCGGAATTCCTGGTCGTTACCACCCCTTCCAGCCTGGTGCGGCACGTCGTGCAACGACTGCTCGCCATGCTCAGCGAGATGAAGGTTCCCGTGATCGGGGTGATCGAGAACATGGTTCATCCCGGCGGCGACTGCCAGGCGGCCGCGCTGGCTGAAAAATACGGCACCACCCTGCTGGGATCTGTTCCTTTTGAGCGGGACATCGACGATCTTGTGACGGGCGCGGTCCGGGGCAATCCACTGCCCGAGACGCTGGCCAGTGCCATCGGCTCGCTTACCGCCCGGATCGCTTCGGCGGACGGCTGATCCCGCTGCTCACCCGGCTGAGCTGCTGTACAGCCGTTCCCGGCATCCGGGATGATTGGGGAGGATTCTTCGCAATTCCTGCCCGGGGAATATTGTTTAAAATGGAATTTTGATTTAGGATTGAAAAAAAGAAACATCGGTTTCGCGAAAGGCAGAATGAACAGAAGGAGGCAATCATGGGCAATTATGTAAACGACGTGATCGAGCAGGCCGGCAAACGATATCCCTGGGAGAAGGAGTTCCTACAGGCCGTTCGGGAGGTGCTCGGCTCTTTGGACATCGTTGTGGAGCGGGATCCCAAGTACCGCAAGGCGGCGATCCTGGAGCGGCTTGTCGAACCGGAGCGGGTGATCACCTTTCGGGTCCCGTGGCAGGATGATCGGGGAGACTATCACGTCAACCGGGCCTATCGCATCGAGTTCAACAGCGCCATCGGGCCCTACAAGGGGGGCATACGCTTTCACCCTTCGGTGAACCTGAGCATCCTCAAGTTCCTCGGTTTCGAACAGACCTTCAAGAACAGCCTCACCGGCCTGGCCATGGGCGGCGGCAAGGGGGGAAGCGACTTCGATCCCAAGGGCAAGAGCGATGAGGAGGTGATGCGTTTCTGTCAGAGTTTCATGAACGAGCTGTTCCGCCACATCGGAGCCAACACGGATGTGCCCGCCGGGGACATCGGTGTTGGGGGCCGGGAGATCGGCTACATGTTCGGCCAGTACAAGCGCCTGCGCAACCTCTTCGAAGGGGTATTCACCGGCAAGGGTCTGAACTGGGGCGGAAGCCTGATCCGCCCGGAAGCCACCGGCTTCGGCAACGTCTACTTCGCCCAGGAGATGCTGGGCACCAAGGACATGAACTTCGACGGGAAGCGGGTGGTGGTTTCCGGCTCCGGAAACGTAGCCCAGTACACGGTACAGAAGCTCAACCAGCTGGGAGCCAAGGTCGTGACCCTCTCGGATTCCAACGGGACCATCGTGGATGAGGACGGCATGGATGAGGAGAAGTGGAACTTCGTCATGGAGCTGAAGAACATCCGCCGCGGCCGGATCAAGGAGTACGCTCAAGCCTACAAGAAGGCCAAGTATGTCGAGGGCAAGCGTCCCTGGGGATTGACGGAGGCCGAGATTGCCCTGCCTTCGGCCACCCAGAACGAGATAGAGCTGGAGGACGCTAAGGCTCTGGTGGAGAAGGGCTGCATCTGCGTGTCCGAAGGGGCCAATATGCCCACGACCCTCGAGGCCACCGAGTTTCTGCTATCCAAAGGCGTGCTGTTCGGACCGGCCAAGGCGGCCAACGCGGGGGGCGTGGCCTGTTCCGGTCTGGAGATGGCCCAGAACAGCATGCACATGAGCTGGTCCCGGGAGGAGGTGGATTCCAAGCTGCACAGCATCATGATCAACATCCACCAGGCTTGCAGGCAGGCTGCGGAGGAGTACGGAACCGGGGGCAACTACGTCAACGGCGCCAACATCGCCGGCTTCAAGAAGGTCGCCGATTCCATGATCGACCAGGGATTGGTGTAAACCGGATTTTATAGACCTGACTGAGCGTCCCTTTTGTGTTATCATCCCGATCTCGAGGATGATGCAAGGGCAATGCTTGAACCGCTGAAAACGGAAACACCCCTTATGAGGCTCCACGCCGCGGAGATCCGCCTCAACGTGATGCGGATGATCATCGGCAAGGGCAAGGGGCATTCGGGAGGCGCCCTCTCCATGGTGGAGATCCTAACAGCCCTGTATTTCGCCGTGATGCGCCTGGATCCAGACCATCCCCACCACCCGGATAGGGACCGCTTTCTGTTGAGCAAGGGACACGCCTGTACCGCCCTCTACGCCACCCTGGCCCAGCGCGGCTACTTTCCCGTATCCACTCTGGACACCTACTACGACCTCAATTCGTACCTGGGAGGACATCCGGTTCAGGGCCTTCCCGGCGTGGAGCTGGCCACAGGTTCTCTGGGGCACGGTCCCCCGGTCGGACTGGGCATGGCGGTAGCGGCCAAAATGGACGGGAAGAAGCACCGGGTGTTCGTGCTCGTGGGGGACGGAGAGATCCAGGAGGGTGTAGTGTGGGAGTCAGCGCTGTTCGCCGCCCATCACCGGCTGGACAACTTCGTCATGATCATCGATCGCAACGGACTGCAGAGCGATGCCGTGACCGAAGAGCTTCTCTCTATCGAACCGATCGAGGGCAAGTTCAGATCTTTCGGCTGGGCCTGCAAAACCGTCGACGGCCATGACCTGGATGCGCTTAACCAAGTGCTCAGCAGCGTTCCCTTCGAAGCGGGCAAACCCTCGCTGCTGATCGCAAAGACGGTGAAGGGCAGGGGCGTGGATTTCATGGAGAACGTGGTTACATACCACAACACGGGACCGGCTCCGGGCACGGATGAGGCCAGGCGGGCGCTGGAGCAGTTGGAGCGAAGGCGAGCGGAGCTTGCTCAGGAGTCCGGCAGTGGCAGCTGAGTGGAGCACGTTCAATCCCCGGGAGGAATTCGGGAAGGTTGTTGTCGGACTTGGGCGGGAGAGGGACAACTGCATGGTGCTGGCCGCCGACCTTGCCCGCACCTGCCACGTCCTGGGATTTCGAGATGCCTGCCCCGATAACTTCCTCAACGTGGGCATCTGTGAACAGAACATGGTCGGTATGGCCGCCGGACTGGCCTTCGAAGGGAAGGTTCCGATCGTTACCTCCATCGCCCCCTTCATCTATATGCGGGCCTGCGAGCAGGTCCGCACCGACGTATGCTACAACAACCTCCATGTACTTTTCGTGCCGATCCTGAGCGGGCTCAGCGGAGCCCCTCTGGGCTCGACCCACTACGGAACGGAGGACCTGGCGGTGATGCGCTCGTTTCCCAACATGAAGGTCCTCCAGCCTTCCAACGCCCTGCAGATCGAAAAGGCGATCCTGGAAGCCTATGACGCGGAGGGTCCGGTATATATCCGCCTGGGTTCGGGTCAGGAACCGGATGTGCCTTCGCAGCCCGAGGGCCCGATGATCGGCAGGGCCATCCACCTTCGGGAGGGTGCGGAGGTCTCGATCCTGGCAACCGGCTACATGGTGCACAAAGCGCTGGAGGCGGCGGACCGGTTGGCCCGGGAGGGAATCTCCGCCGGGGTCTGGGACCATCCGAGCATAAAGCCGATCGACGCTCCGGCGCTGCGAGCCGCCCTGTCTGGAAGCTCGGCTGCGGTCAAGCTGATCGTTACCCTGGAAGAGCACAATCTCTGCGGCGGCTTCGCAAGCGCCGTGGCCGAGCAGCTGGCCAAAACAGGCTCCCCCGTACCTCTGGAGATGATGGCCATCCCGGACCTGTTCGTGGGGGTCGGGAGTCGGGAGGATCTGCTGCAGCTGCATCACCTGGACAGCGAATCGATCGCCCGGCGGATCATTGTGCGGATCGAAACCCCTTGACCAGCTCGGCATCATCCCCCTTCCTATTGGCTGCCCTGTGATTTTTGTTTATCCTGGATAATATATGGAAGTTCCCTTTAGGCAGCGGTTGACGGAGCTGGTCAGGCGGTACAAGACCGACAATGACATCTACCACGACCTGATGCAGTTCCGTGTCCGGGAGATCCTGCTGGTCGCCACGATCTACGATGCCTTCATCCTCGAAGAGGAGGACAAGCTCACCGAGAAGATCTTCGGGGAGTACCATCAGCTCAACCTTTCCACCGCGCCGCACATCACAAGCGTTTCCTTCGGGGAGGAGGCGATCGAGATCCTGAAACAGCGTCCTTTTGACATGGTGATCCTGACCATGCGCATCGATGAGATAAGCCCATTCGAGTTGAGCCGCCGCATCCGCGAGGTCAATCCCGACATTCCCATCCTGCTGCTGCTGAACGACAACACCGAGATCGCCCTGATCGCCGAGAAGAGGGACCGGCTCATCTATCTGGACAAGGTCTTCGTGTGGAACGGGGATTCGAAGATCTTCCTGGCCATGATCAAGTACATCGAGGATAAGATCAACGCCGTCAAGGACACCAAGATCGGCCTGGTGCGGGTGATCCTGCTGGTGGAGGACTCGATCCGCTACTACTCCCGCTATCTGCCCCTGCTGTACACGGAGATCATGAAACAGACCCAGAGGATCATCACCGACGAGCACCTGGTGGAGGTGAAGAAGCTTCTGCGTATGCGGGCGCGGCCCAAGGTGCTGATGGCGGAGAGCTACGAAGAGGCTCAAAGCATCATCCAGGAGTACAAGGACTACCTGCTGTGCCTGATCACGGATATGAAGTTCCCCGTTCAGGGCAAGCGGGATGATCAGGCGGGGGTGAAGCTCATCGAGTACGTACGCCGGCAGGTCCCGGACCTTGCCACCCTGCTTCAATCCGCCGAAGCGCAGGCCGCCGTAACGGCCAGGGAGTTGAACGCCAGGTTCATCGACAAGACCTCGGAAAATCTCTCCATGGAGCTGACGGAGTTCGTTTTTCAGTATCTTGGCTTCGGGGACTTCGTATTCCGCAACGGCAGCGGGGAGCCCATCGGTCGGGCTCGGAGCATGGAGGAGTTCAAGGATCTGCTGTTCACGGTGCCCGACGAATCCCTGGTGTATCACGCCAACCGCAATCATTTCTCCGGCTGGCTCATGGCCCGCGGAGAGATCCAGATAGCCAAAGAGCTGCAGCCGGTGAAGGTCAGTGACTTCGCCACTACCACCGAGCTGAGAGAGCACCTGCTGGAGGTGCACGAGCAGGTGCAGAAAGACCAGACCAGGGGCCAGGTGGTTCCCTTCGACGAATCCCTTCTCGATGATGTGCATCACGTTCTTCGTCTGGGCGAGGGATCCCTGGGCGGCAAAGGCCGGGGTATGGCCTTCCTGCATCTGATGATCGAGAACTGCGACCTCAACGCCCTGATAGCGGATGCCAACATCCGTATCCCCCAAACCGCTGTGATCGGTACCGAGGAGTATGATTTCTTTGTTCAGCAGAACGGCCTGAGGGAGTTTTTCACCGGGGTCGTTCCATACCAGGAGGTGAAAGAGCGCTTCCTGGCCGGGGATCTGTCCCCGGGGTTGCGGAACAAGCTCCGGCGCTATCTGAAGTACTCCCCCGGGCCCCTGTCGGTACGTTCCTCCGGGATGTTCGAGGATTCCCTGTCCCAACCCTTCGCCGGCATCTACGACACCTTTCTGCTTCCCAACAACCATCCGGAGTTCGGCGTCCGCCTGCAGCATCTGGAGGAGGCGGTCAAGCTGGTCTACGCCTCGATCCTCTCCGATTCCGCCCGGGCCTATTTCGATGCCATCAGCTACAAAACCGAAGAGGAGAAGATGGGCGTGCTGATACAGCGGGTGGTGGGAAGCCGTCACGGGCAGTACTACTATCCCCATTTCTCCGGGGTCGCCCAGTCGTACAACTACTACCCCGTCGCCTATCTGAAACCGGAAGACGGGATCGCCGTGATCGGTGTCGGGCTGGGCAAATACGTAATCGACGGGGAGAAAGCCTTTCGTTTTTGTCCGCAATACCCGAGGATCGACTTCGTCTCACCGGGGGAACAGCTGCAGTTCAGCCAGCAGGAGTTTTACGGTATCGACATGGGCGACGATCATGTGAACCTGATCCGGGGCGATGACGCTACCCTGAGCCGTCTGTCTCTGGGCGAAGCCCAAGACCAGGGAGTGCTGCACTACTGTGCCTCTACCTGGGACGTCCAGAACGACCGCATGCAGGTGGGAACCGATGTGCAAGGTCCGCTGGTAATAAACTTCGCCAATATATTGAAGTACGACTCTTTCCCCCTGGCCAGGATTTTGGAGGTATTGCTGGAGTTCGTCAAAGGGGCCATGGGTACGCCCGTAGAGATAGAGTTCGCCGTGGATCTCACGCCGGCGGGAAACGGAAAGCCCAACTTCTACATCCTACAGATCAAACCTCTGTTGGGTGATCTGGAGGAGTACAACCTGGACCTCTCGCAGGTGGGCAGAGAGCAGCTGGTTCTGTACTCGGATCGGGCCATGGGCAATGGCCGCATCGACGATCTGCGGGACGTGATCTTCGTGGATCCTGAAAGGTTCGACAGGGCCCGCACCGTGGAGATGACCCGAGAGCTGGAAGAGCTGAACAATCGGCTCAAGCGGGACAACCGCCACTACATCCTTATCGGTCCGGGTCGATGGGGCAGCCGCGATCCCTGGTTGGGGATCCCCGTCAACTGGAACCACATCTCAAACGTCAAAGTCATAGTCGAAGCGGAGTTGCCGGATTTCAAGATCGATCCCTCCCTGGGATCCCATTTCTTCCACAACGTCACCTCGATGAATATCGGCTACTTCGACATCCCCTGCAACACAGGGGGCAATTTCATCGACTGGCAGTGGCTGCGCTCTCAGCCGCCCGCCGACCGTACCGATCACTTCCTGCATCTGCAATTCAAGGATCCCCTGGTGGCCAAGATGGACGGCCGCAAACGGATCTCCGTGATTTTCAAACCGCCGGAGGATGGACAGAGAGGTGTTTCTTGAAGCTCGTCAATCGAATTTTTTTCAGCGTCTTCGGCATGGTCATGTTTTCCACTCTGGCAAGTACGATCCTCGGTACGGTGTTGATCACCGACGCGGTGCGCTCTGAAGCGATCAGCCGGGTCGAGCTGGGGCTCAAGGAAGCCGGTGCCGAGATCGAGAACAAGCTTGTCGATCTGTCCTTCTCCGCTCAGATCTATGCCGGCGGGCTGGGGGAGGAGCTTATTGAAACAGCGGAGCCGGATATCGTCCGCATCTTTCCAGTCGGTCTGCCCCAATCTCTGTCCCGCAACGGACTCGTTCCGGGTGAGCCTCAGCGGGGAATGATTCGATTCTCCGCCGAGGATCTGGAGGCACTGGGCTACATGCCCGGCGATCTCACCACCCGGACCGCCTGCCCGGGCGGTGAGTTTCTCTGTCTGTTTGCCCACCATTCGGGAAAGCAGGGCACTGCCTTCGCAGCCACCGTGTTGAACGGCAACATCGAGTTGGTCAGAGGAATCCAGAGGAACCTGTTCGGTGATGATCTGTATGGGGACAAACCCTTCGGCACGGTTACGGTGTTCTGCGGGGATGTCCGGGTTGCCACCACCGTATTAGGACCCAAAGGGAACATTGCCATCGGCACCCGGGTTTCCGAGGAGGTTCGTAGAAAGGTTCTGGAGCAGGGAGAGATGTGGCTGCGGCGGGCTTTCGTTGTGGACGAGTGGTATCTGTCGGCCTACGAGCCCATTCGCGATCCCCGGGGTGAGAACATAGGGATTCTCTACGTCGGGGTGCTGGAGCGGAAGTACACGGATATCCGTAACCGGGCCGTGACTTTACTGTCCGCTTTGATCTTCCCCACCCTCGGTTTGGTGCTCCTGGCGGCCTTTCTCATCGCTCGGAGCATCGTGAAACCTCTGGCCCATCTGGCCGAGGATTCGGCTCAGATCCGGGTCGGTCAATTCGGAGCGCAATCACCCCCGTCCAAAGGCGCTCAGGAGATCCGAGTACTCTCTGATGCGTTTCAACGGATGAAAGAGGCGATTCGGGAGAGGGAGAAACGCCTCAAGTTTCAGAACGTGGAGCTGGAGGCGGCCAACAAGGACTACCAGGAGCTGCTGAGTTTCGTGACTCACGAGCTCAACAACTCGATCGGGGCGTTGATGCTGAACGTGTCCCTGCTGGCCGAAGACACCGAGCAGAGCCTCCAGGCGGAGGATCGGGAGATCCTGGATCAGGTCGTACGGGACGTGGAGCGATTTCGGGATATGGTGAGGAACTACCTCAACCTGTCCAGACTGGAGAAGGGAACGCTGCGTTTCAACCCGGAGATGCTCAACGTACGTCAGAACGTGATCGAACCTCTGCTGGATCGACTCTACCGCTGGATCGCCCACAGCCGCTTCGATATCCGCTGGGATTGGCCCGACGAGGTCATCGTTTACGCCGACGCGGCTCTGCTGGATATCGTGTACAGCAACTTCATCGTAAACGCTCTCAAGTACGGGAAACAGTGGCTGGAGTTCTCGGCGAAGCAGGAGGGCAATTGGTGGATCCTGGCCGTGGCCAATGGGGGAACCCCGATCCCGGAGGAGAAGATCCACCTGCTGTTCAGGAAGTTTTCCAGGCTGGTCGGATCCAGCGACGGAGCGGGTCTGGGCCTGTACCTGGTGCAGAAGATCGTGGAGCAGCACGGCGGCGAGGTCTGGTGCGAGTCGATCGGCGCCCCGGCAGGGACAGCGGGCAGCCAGACGTCGCACTGGCCTGAGCCGGGCACCCGCTTTCTGATGAAGCTGCCGGCGGGCAAGCCCGAGAACGGTTAGCGCCGGATCTTCCGGACATCACTAAGTATTATCTTCGTGGCATAGAATCAGCCAATCTCAGGATATTTCCTTGAAATCCTATAGGAGAATATTATAATTCTCGAAGAAAAATAGGATCCTCTTCATGCATCTGCATATATTCCGTACAACTTCTTGTATATCTCCACAGTGAAGAGGCCTCAGGAAGGATAACATCATGTACAGGAAAATCATCACCATCCGCTGTCTCGTTTTCGGTCTTTTGGTCTGCCTGCTGCTCTTCACGGTCGCCGGCTCCCTGTCTGCAGGGCAGCGTATCGCCCTGGCCGACTTCCTCGTCCACAGCGACAATCCCAAGTACACCTATCTGGGCAAGGGAATCAGCGAGATGATTGCGGTGGAACTGGCCAAGAGCCCCGACGTGACCCTGGTGGACCGCGCCAAGCGGGTGGAGCTGATGGAGGAGATGGAGTTCGCCCTCTCGAGCCTGGCCGAGGACGCGAACAAACAGGTGAAAATCGGTAAGATGCTTGCCGCCGACTACCTGGTCTTCGGTGAGATCGTGGACATGGCTCCTCAGCTGCTGATCAGCGTGCGGGTGACCGGGATCGAGTCGGGAGAGGTTGTGTTCCGCGACACCCTGACCGAAAAGGCAGGCAGCTACGAGTACATCTCCGGCTACTTCGCCACAGCCATCCTGGGACACTTCGAAGTGAAGGTCGCCGGGAGCACGGAAAAGAAGACCGTGGAAAAGGTGGAGAAGGACGAGGAGGCTGTGGTGGCCTTCTCCCGGGCCATCGATGCCTACGACCGGAAAGACAGGCAAGAGGCCAAGCAGGAACTGAAAACGGCCAGGCGGATCGACCCGGAGTACGAGGCCGCCGGGGTGTACCTGAACAAGCTCGGGACCGTCTCGCCGAAGTTCCGGGTGGAGACCGACTACTACGCCCCGACCATCAACCCGGCTTACCTGGGGTTCCTGAAGGACGACATGTTCTATGGATGGTGGGGAGGGAGTATTCCACCCCCCAGTGCGCAAGAGAATGGATTCCAACAAGTTGACGATTTTCTTTTCAAGGAATATCCGGGAACACAGAGGGCTGGATATAGTATTCCCTTGGGGAAGCGTCTGGGATTGGGGATAGAATACATTGCCGATGGTTTGAATAATTGGATCAACTCTCCTGACCCCTATGAGATAGAGGGAAGCTTATACGATGAGTCGAAAGTTGCGCAATGGGACAATGGTGCCTCGCTGAGTGTTGGATATAGACTGGGCGATGATTCATGCGCAGGAGCGAGAGTCCAAGCTGCATATACCAAACCTGAGGCCGGAGAAACAATCAACGTTGGGGAAAAGGGCTTCTCCTACGGAGGCACCATAGGATTCGTGTCTAGCCTATCTGATGGAAAATATATCCTCGACGCACAGCTCACGTACTATTCCCAAAATAACTGGTATCTCGATGAGGAAGAGAATAAGCTGAAGAGCGGGACACTGCCCCTCATTCTGGACGGAACCTTCGTGGGCTCTTTCTTCGACGATCAAGTTGTGGGCGCGCTAAAAGGGATCGGGGAAATCTATACCGATGCGCGGGGTGGACACGCCCTGCGGGTCATTCCAATGGTCGAATACTGGGTATTCCCGTTCCTCTCTCTTCGGGGGGGGTACGAGTACGTACATCTGCAGCAAGCAGGCACCTTTACCATCGGTCACGGCTTTTTGGCCGGATTGTCTTTTCAGATCTGGAAGCTTACGGGTAACTTCAACTACACACTTAGAAAAAAACCTTCCCGTCAGGTACCGGGTTATCTAATTAGTGAGTCGCGTTTCCTGGGTGGCTTCACATTCACTCCTGGCTGGGTCACTCGGGATTAGGAAAATATGGGTACCCATATTTGTATTGACTTATACCCATAATCTTTGTGGTATCGAAGGATGAAAACGACGGTCGAATTGAGTGACGCCCTCATGTGGGAAATGAAAGAACAGGCGCGGGCGAGTCACTCGTCAATGCGGGAGATAATGGAAGCCGCCTGTCTCTATCTGGATCAACTCAAACAGCCCCGGGGAAAATTCCGGTTTCAGAACCACTCCTTCAAGGGCAATAGAGTCTGCGAAGGGATTGAAGAGGGGGCCTGGGAACAGATCCGTGGGAATATTTTTGAGAGCCGCGGGGGATGATCGCGGTTGATACCAACATCCTGGTCTACTCTCATCGGGAAGATGCCGCTTTTTTCAATCCGGCCCTCGCAACCATCATTACCCTGGCAGAATCCGATGTACTCTGGGCTATCCCCTGGCCGGTGATACACGAGTTCCTCGCAATAGTGACTCACCCCGGTATATACACACCCTCCACTCCCATGGAAAATGCACTCTTACAGGTTGAGAGCTGGATGGCCTGTCCTTCCCTGTCCCTGATCGGCGAGTCCGGAGAGATCTATTTTCAATATCTTGCTCATGTACTGAGAGCATCCCGGACAACGGGTGCGGGAGCTCACGATGCCAGGATTGCCGCTATCTGTTTGAGCCACGGGGTGGATGAACTTATGTCCGCCGACCGCGACTTTTCCCGGTTTCCGGGCTTGAAGGTCAGAAATCCACTGGTATGATGGGAACGACTATCTATCTGCCGCCACGGCGCGTGTACGGAAGAGATCTGCCTGTCCGCAATTTACCTTATGAAACTGCCCGCCACCAAGCCCAAAAACGGCAAACCCCGATCGTCCGCCCGTTCAAGTCCCGGATGGCGCTTCGCGCCGGCAGGCATACCAGATGATCGCCGCTGTGACCAGAAAGAGGAAACGTTCCAGCTTGATCAGCTGAGGATTTAAAACCGCCTCGGACAGTACGCTGCTGACACTGGCCTGCGCCACCGTGATCTCTGCGGACTGCAGCAGCTCAACGGCCATAGCCGAATATAGGGACCTGCTGCGCTGGGGCAGTCGGGCCAGAAGCTCCTCCAGCAGTTCCTTCGGCACTCTCGGAGACTGAGCTTCCTCCACAAAGTCTGCCAGGAGTGCGATGCCCGTAGCCGCACTTTCCAAAAAACTCACATACGGGGGATAGAACCACTCGCCGAAGCCGAGGATTCCCGCCAGAGAGAGGATCAGCTCATCCCTGACGTAGGGCTGCATCTTCAGTGCGATCTTTTCGAGCAGCAGGGGAATCGCCTCGACATCCCTGAATAGTTCCAGGGCCGTGGCTGCGTGGATGATCACCCGGGGATTGGTGGTTTCCCGGAGTTTCCCGCGTATTTTCCCAAGGCTGTCCCGGTCCTCCAGTCTGGCCAGCGCCACCATAGCTTTGCCCTGGAGGAAGAAGTCCTGAGTGTCCAGACTGTTTCGCAGTGCCGGGATGCCCTCCCTGACGCGCCTGGTCCCCATGATGTCCGCGGCCAGGTAAGCTGTGGTGAAGGCGTGATTCTTCACATCCGAGATGAGGGCCTGAACCGCCGGTTCGTTCAGCGGCACGTCTGCCAGGGCCTGTAGGGCTTCGGCTCGGATCGTGAATCTTGGGGATCCCAGCCGGGAGAGGACGTCGCTCAGGGAAAGGCCTGAATGAGCCTCCCCCATGGCTTTGAGGGTCTGCTTCTCTTCGGCCACGCTCTTCACCCGCCTGAGGCGATGGGTCAGGCTGATCGCCCTCAGATCCCTGGGGGAGAAGATCGCCGACATGGCGTCTCGGATCGGATAGGCGCCCAGATTCTCCATGGAGTTCAAGAACAGCAGCACGACCACCGAAAGGACCGCTACCGTGCCGAAGTAGATCTGAAACACCCGGGTCTGCAATTCACCGGCCGGCGGCGACTGAGCCGATGCTGCCAGCCAGACCTCCAGGCTCTCCAGAATCACTCCTCCGAACACCGATCCCAGAGCCCCGGCTACACCCAGGGTCATGAAAAAAATCACCCCAAGGTCGAGTCGATCTTCCGGTTTGATAGCCGCCAGAAAGTAGGTCTGGCCGGCATTCATGATGCCGAACTGGCCCAGGTTGAAGAACAGAAGAACCGAACAGGCGAACGCCCAGACGGACCAGGACCCTGCAACCGGCGGGGAAACGACCATGGGTATGAGCACGAGCGTGAAGACGGCGAAGAAAAGGAAGAACAGCGGTTTGGCTCCGATCTTGTCGATCAGGAATCCGCTGGCCAGGGCCATGAGAACCGCCCCCAAACTGCCGAATACGAGGAAGAAAAGAATCAGATTATCCGCCTGCTGATAGACTCGTTTGAAGTAGACGACCAGGAAGGGGGCCACCATGTAGATCAGAAGAGTTGTAAAAAAGTACAGGATTATGAATTTGCGAAAATGCGCCTGAGCGAAAGCCTCCTTGAGACCCTGGAATAGACTGCGCTCCCGGGAGTGTTCGGAGCGTACCGGTTCGGGAAAGCGGAAGACGATCGAGGCTGCGATCAGCCCGGCGCCGATACCCACCAGGATGAACAGCGAGTACACGTATAGAGGAGCGCTGCGCCCCAGAACGAAGGCCATGGCCACGGCCAGGGCCAGGGTGATCGAATGCTGGATCGCCTGGATTCCTGCGATAAAGGAACCCCTGTCTTTTTCAGCGGCGATCTCCCCGAGTACCGGATTGTAGGCGGCGATGGCGATTCCCCTGGCCACGTTGAATCCCAGCACGCTGAAGATGATCAGGACGTAAGCAACCTCCGTGTAGCCCCTGGAGGCAAAAAAAGGAGAAGCCAGAATCGGCAGCATCATCAGGTAGCGGATCATCCAGAATCTGCCCATGAGGGGGACGACCCCCCATTTTGCCGCCACCCTGCGCCCGACGAACAGGAACAGATAGGCGCTGTACATGAAGGAGGACAGCAGGCCCACCAGGAAGTTGCCCGCCCCCACGCGCAGCACGTAGAGGGTGATGATGTTCCCGCTGAGCAGGGTGAAGGAGACAACGTTCAAAACCGCGAACAGTACGAACAGTCCACGGGCCCGGCCGAGCTCTCCGGGGCTCAAAGTTGGTTTTCTCATCTGCCTGAGAATCCTAATACGGCCGACAACTCGGGTGCAACCTGTCTCAGCGGTTTTCCGTGCTGCGGCGCAGGCAGCGGGAATGTTCGTACAGTTGCTCCAGGCTCATCGATTTCAAGAACACCATCCCCCTGGAGGCTCGAATCAGTGCGCTGGGATGCTCATGGAAAAACTCTCGTCCCAGGCAGGTCTTGAGCGTCTGGTACTGGTCGACCTGGATCTTCTGAGCCAGCTCGGAAAAGGGGCCGTCGTGTTCGTAGCTGGGAAAAGACGCTGCCTTTTGGGAGATGAAGGTATTGCGGAAGGCGCTCTCCTGAAGGGCGAACATGTTCAAAGAAACCGGCACGTAGATGTCCGCCTCGCTCGGATGGAAGCGATACCAGACGTTTCGGTACCCGAGAATCCTAAGATCTTTGCGGCCGGTCCGTTCCTCGTAGAGGCGGATGGCCTCGGTAACGGTCTGCAGCACCTTGTAGTGGGTGTCCGGCCCGCTGGCCTCAGGGTCCAGGGCCAGGGTGATCACATCCGGATTGATCTCTTCCAGCAGCTTCAGCACCGGGGCCACGTCCCTGGAGACCGTCGGTTCCTCGGTGAAGATCTCCCCCGTGTAGAAGCCAAGGCGGAGGTGGCACACCGCTTCACCGCTCCAGCCGAAGTAGCCCCATAGGCAGTCCGCCTCCCACTCCCGGCACATCCCCTTCAGCTGCTGGATGTAGGGCAGGTCTTTTTTACCGGGGTACTGGGTTTCGAAGTAGTTGATCAGCTCTTCGATGCGGTCCTCCAGGCTTTGGCGATCCTCCTCCTCGTACAACTCCACCAGGTTTCGGTACAGCCGCCGCATCTCTCCGTCGTACTTCATGGTCCGGGAGCCCGCGGCCACCCCGTCCAGATACTGCCACACGTCCCGGTTGCGGAAGACGCGGTTGTCCGGATCGAAATATCCCCCGGCCTCCAGTTCGACGAAGGCCGGAGAACGGATGAAGCTCTTCAGCTTCCGGCAGGACCTGAGCATGAACTGGTTGGTTACCGCGGTGAAACCGCTGGTCAATGTGGCGAAGTAGTGACGGGTCGAATGATCCCGAATGTGACGGACGATGAAGGGCAGGTATCCCAGCATCAGGTCGTCGTGATGGGGCTCGGTGTGCAGAAAAACAGTATCCGCCATGGTGTGCGTCCCGGCCTGGATCTTGGCCTTCAAACCGGCGCTGACCCGACTGCAGATGTCCCGAACCGAGCCCTTTCCGGAGGCCTGAGCTTCGGCGAGCAGTCTGGCCGCGAAGGGGGATTCCCTGAAGTCCTTTTCGTTCAGACTTTCGATTCGCTTGTTCTTGTCCCTGGCCAGATCGACGATCACCCGTTCGATCTGCTCTTCGCTCAGCGTCGCCTCGGACAGGAAGGCTTCCAGGTTGCGGGAATGCAGGCTCCCGGCCGCTCCCCGGGTCAGGTAAAAGCGTGCCCGGGGCAGGGAACGCAGTGCGCTGGCCGGAACCCGGACGTGGCGCTCGGCCTGCACGGCCTCGGCCACGATACTGGCCTTGGACTCCCCGGCGGCGATGATCAGGGCCACGCAATCCGGGTTGTAGGTAATGGTAGCCAGGCCAACGGTGATCACCAGGCGCTTCCTGGCCACCTCGATTCCTCCCAGATCTCCCGCCGCGGCGGCCTGGGTCTCGTAGTTGACCGTGGTCAGACGGGTGGTGGAGTACAGGTCCGACCCGCGGACATTGAAGCCTATGTGCCCGTCCGGACCGATCCCCCCCAGGAAGAAGCCAATGCCCCCCAAGGCCCGTACGCTGTCCTCGTATTCGACGCACCACTGATCGATTCCCTGGATAACCTCTTTCTGCTGCCTCTCGATCTTGTTGCGGGCCATGCGGTGGCGTAGGGTGATATCGACCTCGTCGTTGGTCCAGATCTCTTCCAGGGTTTTTCCGGCGGGAAGCCCGATCCGGCTGCAGTCGATCAACAGCGCCCGCTGCTCTTCCAATCCGAAGCCCTCCAGGTAGAAGCGGTTCACGTAGTAAAAAAAGCTGTTTTGATGCAGCGGATTGATCGGGTAAAACTCATCGATCTGTACGAAATGAAGCCCTCCCAGCTCGCAGCCCCGGCCCGGATCGATGCCCCAGGCCTCGAGTTCCCGCCGCACTTCAGGGCTCTCCCATCCCTCCCGGAGGCGGATCACCTCCTTGATGAAGTGTTCCGGCGTCTTGCCCGTGGGCAGAGCTATAACCCCTTCGGGGTTGACCTGGGCCCACTCGATGAAGCGTATCGCAGCCAGGGTTCCCAGGGCGGGAAAGGAATCTACCACGATCACCCCGATTTTTTCCACGGGGGCGTAGAGCAGCTGTTGTCCCGAATGTTCCAGAGTTTTCTGTTCGACCGTGGAGCTCATCGTGGATCCCTCCTCAGGTCTAATTCTAACCGGGTTTAGGAGCCTCCTCAAGCGGAAACTCCAGTGGGGTGGGAACGCGGAAACCGGTTTTCGTGAGAGCAGGGACGGGGGCAAAGAAAAAGTCCATTCCCAT
>Ga0315553_10000211_pt1 | contig 52568 bp, 49 predicted proteins | sample SalMarSW160140MG_FD_203099 | JGI IMG/M metagenome (GOLD analysis project Ga0315553, IMG submission 203099) | Salt marsh sediment microbial communities from the Plum Island Ecosystem LTER, Massachusetts, United States - Salt Marsh Sediment SW1601-40 ...
GGACTCCTCCTCTCCGGGCTCTATCCGGAGTCAAGGCCACGTTGGCCCTCGAGGCCTAGCACGCGGCGGGAGGAGTCCATCCCATCACTGCAGCTGCCGGCCAACAGCGCGTTCCAATTGAGGCTTGGTACCCTTCTGGCATTCAACTCGGGTGGCTCAGCGACCTTCGGCGGCGCTGTTGTCCGCAGCTGAGCGCCCTGTCCGTTGGGCGGCGTGATGAAGCCGGTAGTTCAGCTCTGGGAGTCGGTCGGCCTCGGCCTGATCGTTGAGTACCCGAGCGGAATCATCTACTCGAACCAGACCGGTGGGACTTCATGCCTCCACCCTGAGATCGAAGGGGCGTTCGTTCCTCTTCGGAACGACACGGAGTACGACGAGCCGAAGCTCCTCAGTCCCGAGAACGACCTCTTCGACTACTTCGAAGGGCCAAAGCATCGTGGCACGGGTGCAACGTCAGGCCTGGATTCCGCCGATGCCGACTTCATCGACTGCATTCTGCAGACGTGCTCGCTTGGTGGCGCTGTGGCCGTCGACCGCCAGCGCCTTCGGGAGTCACACGAGGCCTGGGTTCGCGTCACCGTCAATCGGGAGGAGGAGAACGACCACGGGCTGAAGATCTTCCGCGGCTTCGATCCCTATCCGCGCCCTGGGATTCTCACATGGTCCAACACCGACTGAGGCACGCCGCTTGACTTCAAGTTTGCACCGCAACACGGACTAGCCTCCATTGAAGCACTCCTCTGGAGTTCGATAGCCGAGTCTTTGCCGAGGTCTTTGGTTCAGTCGTGACGCGAGAGCGTCACAGGCCCTCTGGGTCAGGTGAGCTTGGCGCTTCCGTTTCGGTAGGTACTGCCTGAGAAGACCGTTGAAGTTCTCGTTCGCTCCGCGTTCCCACGAGTGGTAGGGGGTGGCGAAGTAGAACAGAACGTTCGTCTTCCCCTCGATCTTCGCGTAGCCGTGAAACTCAGTGCCGTTGTCGGAGGTGATAGTTCGGAAGCGATGCTCGTGGCGACGGATCAGCTTCGTCACACGGCGCGCCATCCCTCCAGCACTGCGGTCCGCCAGCTTCCCGACCATCGCGTAGCCCGTCTTCCTCTCGACCAGAGTCACCACACAGTCCTTCTCTCCACCGCCGACCACCGTGTCGATCTCCCAGTGGCCCAGGCGCCGACGGGTCTCCACGGAGGCCGGTCGTTCTGAAATGTGGCGCTTCCCCGAAAGTCGCCCTCGGCGGTCGTAGCTGTTGTGGCGCTTCGTGCGGAGCTTCGTCGCCTGGCGAAGGCAGCCGTACAGGTCGCCTCCTCCAGACTTGTCCTGCCAGACGTGGCGGTAGATCGTCTCGTGGCTGATCCGCAGCCCACCCTCCCTTCGTAACCGGCCCGAGATCTGCTCCGGGCTCCACTTCTTCCGGAGCAACTCCTCCACCTGCGCCAGCTCACCGGCGCTGTAGCGCCGGTTGCGACGCGACCGCGATCGGCGGGCGGAGGTCCGCTCGATCGCCCCATGAGCCCGGTAGGCGCCGTCGTGACGAGCTGCGTTGCGCCGCACTTCTCTCGAGAGCGTGCTCCGGTGGCGCCCCAGGCGTCGCGCGATTTCCGACAGATTGAATCCCTCGCGCCGGAGCGCCGCGATCGTGTAGCGTTCTTCCGAGGTGATCTGGTGATAAGCCACTAGCGATTCTCCAAGCTTGGTCGTTTGAAGAATCGTGGCAGATCCCAGGTCACCTCACTTTCGGATTCCCTTGTTGCACTTATTCTATGAATTCGCGCAGCCTAACAAGCGGTTGCAACTGACGAGCCACAGCGTGTTTCAATCGACCTCCGGTAGAGTTCGGCAATGAAACTTGGGCGCTTCGCTCGGGCCGCAGAGGCGCTGCGGCTCGCAGCTGAACCGCATATCCGTTGGGCGGCGTGAGGTACGGATTCCTGGCTCGACCGTTGGCTGAGTAGAATCGCGTTAGCGACCTGTCTCCTGCTGCCGATGGCGACCTGCGGTGAGACTCCACAGTACGTCGTCCAGGACGTAGAGCTCAATCCGCTCACGTGGCCCTGGGTCTTGGCGTTCCTCTGGCCGATTCCCTTGTGGCAACTTCGTAGACGTGCCCGGAGTCGTCGCGTCGCCGACGCGCTCTTCGTCCTTGAAGCACCCCTGGCCCTCGGTTCGCGCTATGCGGTTTCGGCCTTCTCGATTCTCAGTCGGCCTTTCATCGGCTGTTTCGTAGGCTGGGCGGCTAGCGCGGTAGGTCCCGCTCGACCTCGCTCGGTCACGAGGAGTCGCACCCTCCCCCGCGAGGAATCAACAGGGGTACACCCCACCCCACCCACAGAGTTTCGCTTTGGGCTGATGCGCCCGATCCAGAGCTGCTGGACTCGGTGCGCGTCGCGGGCCCGCCGATCCTGGGGCTCCAGCCGCGCGGCGGCGCGGTCGGACGAGTGGATTCCCCAAAAGTGGCCCTCATGCTCGAAATGCCCCGCGGCGCCTCGACGTTTCTCCCCCGATCGGGACCCATTTCGATATACACTCACTTGCATGTGGATCTGGGCGTCCACAGCGATCCGTTGGAGGCCCGGCACGGGGAGACTCGCCGTGCAACGACGAATCCCGTCCCTTCCGGCGCGTATCGCGTTCTCGGCATCGCCGGCGGGTTCTAGCTTCTCGGACCTCGGAGCCCGCTTGGAGTCTCCGATCCGCGGCGACCTCCGGAGGGGGTCGCCGTTCGCGAGGATCGATGTGATTCGCTACGCCATCTCCATCTACCTACTCCTCGTTCCCCTTGGCTCCAGCGCGCAGAACCTGGTCTCGAACGGCGACTTCGACACGGATGTCTCGGGCTGGGCCAACGCCTTCGGGACTGTCTGGTCGACGGAGGACCGCGACGGCGATCCTCAGTCCGGCTCCGCGGAGATCCCGATCACCTCCGCACCCCAAGTCTATTCTCAGATGTGGTCGTGCTTCCCCGCGCAGGAGGCCGTCGCCTACTCCTATGGCGCGAGCTTCTTCCTCCCAACCGGGGGTACCCCGGGTGTCCAAGCGGACGTATTCGTCCAGTGGTACGGAAACCCGACCTGCGATTTTTCCGGCGGCACCGTGGGAAGCTCCCAGACGCTCGCCTCGGAAGCGGACGGAATCTGGGTGGATCTCCAGGGCACCGACGTGAGCCCCGCCGGAACCCAGTCCGGGCTGATGCGGGTCGGCTACGCCACCCCGGCGACCGGCACCTCGGGGAGCGAGGTCATCCGCTACGACCAGGTCTTCGTCCCCGAGCCCTCGTCACCGCTTCTCCTGCTGTCCGGCGTCCTGTTGCTTTGGCGTCTTGGAGCACTACGGGGAACGTCGGCGAGGAGGAGCTGTTCGACAGTCCGCTCTCTCTCGCGGTTCAATGCAGTCCGCTCCCGCTCCAAGCGCTGCCGGATTCCCTCCGCCACGAACCTCCGCTCCTCCGAGTGACCCAGCGCGACGCTTCCGATCTCCAGAAGCCGAGCCATGTCTTCGCACCGCTCCGAATCGGGCGCGGCCTCACTCAACTGGAAGGCCCCGCCCTCGATGTAGATAGCCGCTGCCTCCGCGACTGCGCCAAGGTCCGTCGCGAGCCAGGCGGCCGCGGTCTGGAGCTGGCGGTCGGAGTAGCCGCTGGCGATCTCTTGGACGAGCTGGACGGCACCAACACCGACTCGACGAAGCCAAAGGGCCACTTCGGCCGGGTGTTCGATGTCCGGGGCAGAGAGAATCGTCAGCGAAGCCACGGTCGCGCATTCATCGCAAGCGTCGTCTATCTACCTACACAACGACTCACACGGCACGCCATCACCATCTCCGTCAAGTCGATTCAGACCGCACTTCTCTAGATAGAACAGAGCCTCGTCGCGCGATGTCATCTCTCCGCAACGGCTCTTCGTGCCGCAGGCGCTGAGTGAGATCCTCCGCGAACTCCTCGCAGCGAGGCGCCGAGAATGCCTGGAGAGGAGCTGGGCCGCGGTGCCGGAGTTCGTGTTCTGCTCCGCGGTGGGCGGACCTCTGGAGGAGCGCAATGTCACCCGCTCTTGGTATCGGTTGCGACGCAAGGCCCAAGCGAAGGGCGTGCGGCCGCTCCGACTCCACGATGCCCGGCACACCTACGCGAGCCTTGCTCTTGCCGCCGGGAAGAGCGTTCGCTGGGCGCCGCCCAGCTGGGCCACGCCAGCCCGGAGTTGACGCTCCGCGTCTACGCTCACGCGCTCCGTGAAGAGGAAGCGACCTCTCGTTCCTCGACTTTGGAGGCACCAAACCGCACTCCCGCGGCACCGCGCGTCGAGCGGTGGCTGCCGGCCGCAAGCCAGCGCGCGCAACACCGCGACGAAGCAGCCGAAAGCTGGCGCGCCGGGAGGGACTCGAACCCCCGACCCTCAGGTTCGAAGCCTGATGCTCTATCCAGCTGAGCTACCGGCGCGTCGGAGAGGGCGAAGCATAGCCGCCCGCGGATCTACTGTCGGGAGCGGCGGCGCCGGGTGCGCCGGATCGAGCGGCCGGCGGCGAGGGCGATCCCGGCGACCAGCGCGCCGGCGGCGGGCCCGAGCAGGCCGGGGACCGGCGTCGGCGTGAGAGCCTCGATCTGATCGCGGTAGAAGGCCACGTCGCCGACGAACGACATGTTGCCGTAGACGGCGGTGTCCGCCGGCTGCGCCGGCGGCGGGATCGTACTCCCGTTGGGATCGCCGTAGGTGCCCATCGCGAACATCACTCCGACCAGCTCCCAGGTACCGCTCCGCTTCGCGAAGCAGCCGCCGCCCGAATCGCCGCTCACGGCCTGGAACTCGTCGGGCACGCCGCCGGAGTCGTCGAATGCGACCTCGAAGGAGTGGGTGGTCGAGACGGTCACCCCCGAGCCGTTCAGGATGTCGACGTCCTGATCCACCCCGCTCGCCTCGTTGCGCCCCCAGCGCCGCGCGTGGCCCGCGGCGCGCTTGAAGCCCGTGTAGTTGGGCGGCGGCGTCGACTCCTCCCAGTTGACGTTCCAGGTGGTGGACGACGCCTCGCGGTTCCAACCGTTTCCAGTGCAGCGGACCTCCTCGCCGAGTGCGGGCCCCGTGCTCGCGAGGACGATCGGCGGCAGCGGCGGATAGCCGTTGATGCGGTACACGAAGAGATCGGGTCGCACGCCGGAGACGTTGTTGAGGCGCACGCCCGTTCCCGGAAGCGGGTCGTAGGTCTGGCCCAGGAACGTGATCTGCCGGTCGTGCACGTGGTTCGCCGTGAGCACCCAGCTCGCCCCGAGGTAGATGCCGCTCAGCCCATTGTCCGTGACGCCGACGCGCTCGAAGCCGAAGTCGTCGACCGGTGCCGCGGTGTTGCCGGTTCCGTCTCCGGTGTCGATCACGACGGCCGTCGCACCGGATGCGGCGAGCAGCGCGGCGATCCCGATGGCGGCGGCCCTGGGCACGCGTCGGCGGAGGGCGGGAGCGGGGTCGGTTCGGCTCATCGGGTACAGCATCGGCTCGACCTGGAGCCCGCTCGAGCCCGCGGGGGCTGCGCAGGGCGTGCCGATCCTAGCACGAAGCCCAGAGGCCCCGAGACGAGCGAAGCGGTGCTGCGGGGCGACGCGATCGTCGAGCTCGTCAGCCGGGACGCGCTCCGTCGTCGACGCGCGCGGCCACTCGACGGCGAGCGCCTCCGCGACGGCGAGCGGTGGTTCGCGAGAAGAGCTGCTGGATCCTGCGACGCGTCTGGCGTTGCTGTGGGGATCGTTCGCCTAGGCGGTGCGCGCCTGCTCGATCGCGACCGGGCGCCGCACCTTGCGCGCGCCCGGGAAGTACTCGTCGCGCATCTCCCAGGGAACACCGAGCGTGCGCAGGATCCGACGCTTCGTCGCCTGGCGGCAGGGACGGCCCTTCTCGATCGCGTGGATCGTGCGCGCCGACACTCCCGCTTTCTCGGCGAGATCGTTCTGGGTCCAGCCCATCGCTTGTCTGGCAGCTCGGATCCGATTCATGACACCCACCGGCGCTGTCGGCCGTGGCACGGATGGTAGCGCCGCGCGGGGCGAGATTCCCGAATCGAGTGGTTTCCACCTCGATCAAGAAAATCGGATTGGTCCAGATTCATCAGCGAATTCAGATAGATGAAGCGGACTCGGCGAGACAAGCCCCTCGGGGTCGCCTGATGCCCCCCCGATGGGCAGGCGCCCTTCCCCGCGCGCGGGAGAAGGCGGATCGGGTCCGGCGCCGGATCAGCCGGTGCGTCGGTGCGCCGCCGTGCTCGCGAGTGCGGTCTGCACGCGACTGGCCTCGTGAGCCAGCTCGATCTCACGCATTCGGCGCCAGATCCACCACACGAGGCCTCCGACCATGCCGAGCGGGAGCACGCTCATGAAGACCGTCGTCGCGATGAAGGCGGTGCGGCTCTCTTCGGTGCCTCCGCCGTAGCAGGCCGCGCAGGCCGCGGCGGCCTCGGGCGCGAGCCAGACGAGCCCTCCGAGCAGCAGGATCCAGAGCGAGCGCGGTGCGGGGCGGGTCATCGGTAGATCAGAAGATAGAGCACCGGCCACATCCCGACGACGAAGAGCCAGAACACCTGTGCGGCCGCGAAGCTGTTCCCGGACAGGAAGCCGCGGCGCAGGCGCCACCACGACATCCCCAGCAGCGCCAGCCCCCCCACGGCGTGCAGCGCGTGGAGCCCCACGATCAGGTAGAAGAAGCTGCCGTGGTTGCTGGAGCTGAGGGTGAGCCCCTGGCCGAGCATCATCACCCACTCGTAGCCCTGGAACACCACGAAGAAGGCGCCGAGACCGATCGCGATCGCCAGCGGGCGCAGCGCCTGCTGCGGCGCCTCGGCGAAGGCGCGCCGGGCGCGCCACAGGACGGCGCCCGAGAGCAGCAGCGCGAAGGTGTTGAGCGCGGTCTCCTCCACCGGAAGCCGTGGCTGGCCGGGAGGCGGCCACGCGCCGACGTTGGCGGCGCGGACGATCAGGAACGCGCTGATCAGGCCCGCGAACAGCATCGCCTCGGCGATCACGAAGATCAGCATCCCGAGCACCGCGCTGGGCAGCACCGGCGGCGGGCGCGGGTCGCGGATGACCCGGAGCGAGACGGTCGAGCGAGCCAAGGGGGGAACGGCTCCTAGTGGTGGCTCGGTGCGTGGCTCTCCTGGGAGACGAAGGGCTTCACCCAGTTGTCGCCCTGCCACTTCATCACATCGGGGGACGTCCCGGCGAAGAAGAGCAGCATGAAGACGAGCATCGTGCAGATTATGTAGATCACGTACTGCCGCTCGATGTTCAGGTGCATGAAGTTCTTCGCCACCATGTACGCCTTCACGATCGCGATTCCGAAGGCGGTGATCAGGGTGACGACCTGGATCCCGAGGAACGGGCCGGCGATGCTGATGATCAGCAGGACGACGAGCCAGGCCCAGACCCTGACGTAATTCGGATGGGCGTGTTCGGCTTCGGCGTGGTCGGACATGGCGGTTCGATGCCCCCTACTTGGCGATGTAGAGCAACGGGAAGAGGAAGATCCAGACGATGTCGACGAAGTGCCAGTAGATGCCGATCAGCTCCACGCGGTGGAGCTCCAGGTTCCGCCTGGCCTCGGCGGCGACGAACAGCATGATGATCGCGCCGGCGATCACGTGCAGGGCGTGGATGCCCGCCGCGGTGTAGTAGAACGACCAGAAGGTGTTCGACTGGAGCGTGTAGCCCTCGGAGATCTCGTGGGTCCACTCGGCGGCCTTCACGCAGATGAAGGTGGCGGCGCCGAGCGCGGTCAGATAGAGCCGCTTCGCCGCCAGCTTTCCGTTGCCCTGCACGGCGGCCTGATGCGCGAGCACCGCGAACAGGCTCGACGTCAGCAGCACGAAGGTGTTGAAGCCGCCGATCCACACGTTGGTGACGGCCGCCTGCAGGTGCCACTCGGGGTGGGCGATCCGCTGCATGATGTAGGAGGCCAGCAGACCTCCGAAGATCACGATCTCCGAGGCGACCACCCACCAGACGGCGAGCCGTCCCGTGGGCATCCCCGCCGCGCTGCGCGTATTCGCAATGGGTCTCATTCCGATCCTCTTCAGCCCTTCCGCCCTAGTTGGGAACGTTCTGGGGCCAGTAGTCCTCGCTGCGGCCCGGCGTGTTGTACTCGTAGGGGCCGCGGTAGACGGTCGGCAGCTCCTTCCAGTTGCCGTGCCCGGGCGGAGACTCGGTGGTCCACTCGAGCGTGTTCGACTGCCACGGGTTCGGCCCGGCGTCCTTGCCCTTCCGCAGGCTCGAGAAGAAGTTGTAGATGAACACGAACTGGAACAGCAGCATGACCACGAGCGACATCGTCGCGAAGACGCGGATGTCCTGATACTGCGCGAGCTCGGGGAAGTTCGTGAAGTCGTAGATGCGCCGGTGCTGTCCCGCCGCCCCAAGCACGAACAGCGGGATGAAGATGCAGTTGAAAGGGATGATCGTGCCCCAGAAGTGAATCTTCCCCAGCGTGTCGTTCATCATCTTCCCGAACATCTTCGGGTACCAGAAGGTCACCCCGGCGTAGACGCCGATGATCGCGATCGGGAAGAAGGTGTAGTGGAAGTGGGCGAGCACGAAGTAGGTGTCGTGGAAGTAGATGTCCGCGCCCGAGGCGCCCAGGAAGATCCCGGTGACGCCGCCGATCAGGAACTCGGCGATGAAGGCCAACGCCCAGAGCATCGGCGTCTTCAGGTGGATGTCGCCACCATAGAGGGTGGCGATGAACACGAACATCATCTCGGCGATCGGGATCGAGATCAGCAGGGTCGTGATCGTGAAGACGTGCGCCATGCGCGGGTCGATTCCCGCGATGAACTGGTGATGCGCCCACACCGTGAAGCTCAGCACGCCGGTGGCGAAGGTGGTGAACAGGACGGTGCGGTAGGCGAAGAGCTTCTTGCGCGCGAACACCGTCATCACTTCGGCGGTGATGCCCACCGCCGGCAGCAGCACGACGTACACCTCCGGATGCCCGAAGAACCAGAACAGGTGCTGCCAGAGGATCGGATCGCCGCCCGCGTTCGGATCGAAGAAGTGGGTGTGCAGGTTCTGGTCCATGAAGAGCATGATCGCGCCGGCGATCAGGGGCCCCACCGACGCCATGAACAGGATGCTCGCGATCACGATCATCCAGACCACGATCGGGATGTCGTAGAGCTTCATCCCCGGCGCCCGCGAGTTCATCGCGGTGGTGACGAAGTTGATGCCGCCGAGCAGGAAGGCCACGAACTCGAGCGCCACGGCCACGAGCCACATCGAGGAGCCGAGCGGCGTCAGGCTGTACTGGCTCTTCGCCGAGAGCGGCGGGTAGGCCGTCCAGGCCCCCCCGAAGCCGCCATTCTCCACCAGGAAGGAGGCGATCAACACGAGCGCCGAGAGCAGGAAGATCTGGTAGCTGAGCCGGTTGATCCTCGGGAACACCATGTCGTCGCAGCCGATCATCAGCGGGATCAGGAAGTTGCCGAAGGCCGCGATCAGCACCGGCATCGCCACCCAGAAGATCATGATCGCGCCGTGGTTGGTGATCAGCGCGTTGTACTGTGCCGGCGTGACGATGCCCCAGAACGGCACTTCCGAGCCGGGAAAGGCGAGCTGCATCCGGAAGACGTAGGCGAAGAATCCGCCGATCAGTGCCATCGCCATGCCCGTGAACATGTACTGCATGGCGATCATCTTGTGGTCCGTGGAGAAGACGTACTTGCTCCAGAACGTGTCTTCGTGATGCGCGTGGCCGTGCGCTTCCTCCGCACCGTGGGTCCCGACGCCGATCGTCTCAGCCATGCTTCACCTCTGGCCGTCGAGCGCCGTGGTGGACGCGATCGACGTGACCGGTGTGTTCTGCTGCATCCACGCCGTATGCTCCTCGGGCGTCTCGATGTGGATGCGCGCCCCCATCAATCCGTGTCCGATGCCGCAGATCTCCGCGCACTGGATGTCGTGCACGCCCGTCTTGGTGGCCTTCCACCAACCGGTGATCACCCGGCCGGGAATGGCGTCCTGCTTGAGGCGGAACACGGGAACCGAGAAATCGTGCAGCACATCGCGCGACTCGAGCTGGTAGTGGTAGGTCTTCCCCACCTCGACGTGCAGGTCGCCGACGGTCTTGATGTCGTCCGCGGTGTCGAGCTCCCCGTCGGGACCGGGGTGCACGAAGCTAAAGGCCCACTGCTGCGTGATGATGCGCACCGTGGCGTCCGCGGGCGGCAGCGTCTGCTTCACCTCCACCCACACGCGCACCGCGCCGACGATGATGAAGATGTCGCAGATCAGCACCAGCGCGTGGGGAATGGTGATCCAGCGCTTATGATGCTTCTCCTCGCCGGTGATGTACTGGCCGCGGTGACCCTCGCGGTGGCGGAACTTCCAGATCAGGTAGAAGAAGACGCCTTCGCTGATCAGGAGCCAGACGCCCACCAGCCACGCGATCAGCGTGACGAGCCCGTCGATGTCGCCGGCGTAGCTGGATACCTGCGCGAGGTAGTGTGACATCATGGGGCGACTCCTAGAGGATGAAGATGAACACCACGGCGATGAACGCCGCGATGCCGGCGATGCTCACCACGAAGGTGCGCGTCGCGAGCTCGTCCGGTCCGTATGCCTTGGCCATCGACGCAGCTCCTCAGTGGCTCGGCCCGAGAGTCGAGATGTAGGCGATGACGTCGAGGATGGCCTGGTCGTCGGCCAGGGTCATCGACATCGGGCGCATCAAGGCCCCGGTGGTGTCCTTGGGATTGGTCCCGCGGACGCCCGCCTTGAAATTCTTGAGCGAGGTGAGCATGTACCAGTCGCTCGCGCCCACCAGCGGCGGCGCGTTGAGCGCCTGGTTGCCCTCGCCGTTCACGCCGTGGCAGGCGATGCACACGGCGTACTTCGCCTTTCCGGCCTCCGGATCGCCGCCCTCGAGCTGGGGCTTGGGCCAGGTCTTGGGCAGCGAGGCCACGTAGGCGGCGACGTTCGCCACGTCCGCGTCGCCGTGCAGCCACATCGACATCGGCCTCATGCGCATGCCGCCGACGTCGTCGAAGTGCGTGCCGCGCCCGCCGCTCTGGAACTTGTGGAGCTGAGCCTGCACGTACCACTCGGGGAGCCCGGCGATCGCCGGCGCGAGGTACGCCTGGTTCCCGCCCCCGTTGGCGCCGTGGCACTGGGCGCAGAGCTGGAACAGCTCGGCGCCGCGTTCGAGGTCCTGAGCGGAGGAAGGCGCGGCCGAGAGCGCGAGAGCCAGCGCGACCATCCATCCGAGCCCCAGAGAGCGCGAAGTAGCGTTCATTCGGTCCATCCCGTGCGGATCGTGCGGATCGTGACGAACTGTAACGACGATGCGACGCGAACAGAGACCCGATCGAGTCCGCGGCCGGTGACCACGGCGCTCACCGGTGCGGGATCGCGACGCGCTGGATTCGGTGCTCCCCCGCCTCACACACTTCCGGTGCTCAGGGACCCGGAAGACACCCCGCCGTCGGCGTGGGGCGAGAGCGGGGGCGGTTTTTGCGCCGGGACGGGTAGCCGATCGAGGGCGGCCGTTCAAGTCGGAAACCGACCCGACGTGGTATGGCTTTCTCCAACGAAACCCACGGCTTGCATGCAGCCCGCGAGCGCGCGACGGATCCCCCTCGAGCGCCTCGCTCACCCGCAGGGAATCAAGCGGGAACGACCGGGTTCAGGTGGTAGAGCAGGACGTAGAGAGCGACACCCGTGACCGACACGTACATCCAGATCGGCCACGCGATCCGGGCGAGCCGTCGGTGCGACGCGATCCGCCCGCTGAGGGCGAGCCGGATCAGGAGGAGGGCGAACACCGGCACCGTCATCGCGAGCGCGACGTGGCTGGCGAGGAAGCACAGGTAGGCCGTCTTGGCGGCACCCTCGACGTGGAAGGTGGTGCTCACGAACCCGCGCGACGTCTTGTGGACCACGTAGAGCACGAGGAAGAGCGTCGAGACCGCGAAAGCCGCGAGCATCGTGCGGCGGTGGGCGTCGACGCGGCCGGCGCGGATCAGCAGGCGCCCACGCACCAGCAGCACCGTGGCGACCGCGTTGAGCGAGGCGTTGACGGCGGGCAGGAAGGAGAGGTCCAAGACGCCCGTTCTATGCCAGCCCGGTGAGCGCCGACCCAGCCTGCTCGGGCGACAGGCAGTTCACGAGCAGCTGGTGGGCGAGGCCGGCCTCGCGATGGACGTGGATCTGCGCGTACGCCTCGCTCTGCGTCATGTCGCGGAACGCCGCCAGGGAGGGGTACTCGACGATCGCCGCCGCGTCCCAGGCGAGCTCGCCGTCCCCAATCAGGAGCGCGTTGCACGGTCCCATGAAGACGACCCGCCCGCCCATCGCCGCCAGCAGCCGGCTCACGCCCTCTCCGTACAGGCGATAGGCGTGCTCGCCGGTGAGCTCGCTGGCGCGCCCGTCCGCGTAGCGAGCCCGGTCCTTGAACTTGAGCAGGTTCAGCATCAGCAGCGGGCCCTCGGCAGGCGCCTTCTCCGCGAAGCGCGCCAGCTGCTCCGGCCGCGGGGCGATGGCCATCGTGACGTCCCCCTGTAAGAAGAGTGGGATGGGAGGCGGGGGCCCGGCGCAGGCGGCGACTGGGGTGGGCGAGGGGAATCGAACCCCCGACCTCCGGAACCACAATCCGGCGCTCTAACCAGCTGAGCTACGCCCACCGCAGAGGCGCGCGAAGCTATCCCGGGGTCCCGGAGGGTGTCAATCAGAGCGGCCTCCGGCCCGATGCCGCCCTGCTAGCCTTTTGCGCGCCGCCCCGGTAGCTCAGTCGGATAGAGCAGCTGCCTTCTAAGCAGCGGGTCGGGGGTTCGATTCCCTCCCGGGGCGCCAGACGATTCCCGGCTCCCGATCCGCGGGGTCTCTCGGGAAGGGGCTCGAGGAGGGTTCCGATGAAGAAGGCGATCTGGGTGCTGGCGGCGTCCCTGCGCCTGCTCGTGCTGGCGACCGGCGTGCTCGCGACTGGCGCCTGCACGACGACGGTCACCGAGTCCGAGATCCAGTCCCGGGAGGAGCGGCAGGATGCCCAGGCGCGCAAGGAGGAGAAGCGCGACCAGGCGATCGGACAGGAAGGCGGCGACAGCGGGGAGGAGGTCGACGAAGAGGCGGGCTGGGCGGATCGGGAATCCGACCTCTGAGAAATGCTGCGCCGAGGCGCGTATTCTGGGCGCCGAGGAGGAGCTCTCGTGATACCTCGCATCGGGATCCTCGCCTGCGCCGTGTCCGCCGTGCTGCTCGTGTCGTGCGCCACCGGGCCGGGAACGCCGATCGCCCGAGAGGAAGACGGACCGCTGACGATCCAGTTCACCGCCGGCACGATCCAGCCGCCGACCGCCCGGATCCCGGCGGACGGCAACGTCACCTGGACCAACCTCGCCCTCGAGTACGCCGGAACCATCGTGCTCCCCGAGAGCATGATCGCGAGCTTCACCTGCGGAGACGACCTGCGTCCGACCTTCTCGAAGATCGACGCCGGATACCAGTCGCTGCCGATCACCCAGGAAGATCCGGAGAACGTGACGCTCCCCTGCCCGCTCCGGCCGGGCACCTACACCTACGAGATCTGGCTCTACGGCCAGGGCCTCGGCGAGGTCACCGGCGACGACGTCCCGACCCGGATCCTGCGCGGAACGCTGGTCGTCGAATAGATCGACGCCACGGGCGCCGTTAGTCGAGGCGCGCTCGCTCGAGCCAGAACCAGTCCTCGACCTCGCCGCGCTCGGTGCGCAGCGAGAACTCCCGAGGACACAGCTCCCAGACGTCGAAGCGCCGCAGCACCTCGGCCAGCAGGCCGATCGTGTCCTTGCCGGTGACGCGCGCGACCAGACCGCTCGAGACGTCGGAGGCGATCTCGAGGGCGATCTCGACCTCGGGCTGGGGCAGCGGCGGGACGACGCGCGGCGCGCGGCGCGCCATGCGCAGGAAGTCGTGGCGCACCGCGCTCGCGCGGGCGTCTGCGGTGCGCACGAGGAAGGTCGCCGCCCAGCGCGGCCCCTCGAGGCGGATCGCGTCGCCGGACAGGATCTCGAGGCCCAGTGCGCAGGCGTGCAGCGCGAGGTGGCCCGCCCAGCCGACCGGCAGGCCTCCCCACAGTCGGACCCGGCAGGCCGCGCCTTCCTTGAAGCAGTCCGATCCGTCGCCGCCTTCGCGGCAGCGATCCAGCATCGACTCGAGCACGAGTCGTTCCGCAGGCATGCTTCACCCCCGGCGCCGACTCGCGCAACCGCCATGCCAGCGCCGCCGCCGAGCCGCTCGAGGCCCAAGCGGCGGCGCCGATCACACCGGCGCTCACTTCGCGGGCAGCGGACTGCGCGCCTTCTGGTCAGCCGGAGCCCGCGACCTCGCCCCGCCCTCCCCCCGGTGTCATATCCTCGTGCTCGGCATCGAAGTCGCCGCTCTGAAGAGCCGCGATCCGACGGGTGCACGGATGCACGATTCCGAACCGATCCAGGATTCGCTCGCGCGGAACGAGGCCTCGATCTCATTCGGATCGTTCCGCGTGCGGCCGGAACGACAGCTGCTCCTCGATGGCGAGCAGCCCGTCCCGATCGGCGGCCGCGCCTTCGACATCCTGCTGGCGCTGGTGGACCGGGCGGGCGACCTCGTCACCAAGGAGGAGCTCATCGCCCGGGTCTGGCCGGGAATCGCGGTCGACGAATCCAATCTCCGCGCCCAGGTCTCGGCGTTGCGACGCGCACTCGGCGACGGCCGCGGCAGCGGCCGCTACGTCGCGACGGTCCCGGGACGCGGCTACCGCTTCGTGGCGCCGGTCGTGCGGACGCAGAGTCGGCCGGAGCGGGACGACGCCGCCGATCGCAAGCGCACCCTGCCCGTTCGCCTCACGCCGCTGGTGGGTCGCGAGGCCGTCGTCGGCGCGATCGCTGAGCGACTGAAGCGGCGGCGCTTCGTGACCGTCGTCGGGACCGGCGGGATCGGCAAGTCCTCGACCGCCTTGGCGGTGGCCGGCGCGCTGTCGCCCTCCTACGAGAGCGGCGTCTCCTTCATCGACCTGGCGCCGCTCGCGAACGCGCGGCACCTGCCGATCGCGCTCGCGGCGAACCTGGGGCTCTCGATCGTCTCCGACGATCCGACGCCCGGCGTGATCGCCGCCCTGCGCGAGCGCAGCGCACTGGTGGTGCTCGACGGCTGCGAGCACCTCGTCGATGCCGCGGCCGTGCTGGCGGAGCGCCTGCTCCGGGGGGCGCCCGGCGTGCACGTGCTCGCCACGAGTCGCGAGCCGCTGCGGGCCGACGGCGAGAGCGTCCATCGTCTGCCTCCGCTCGAGGCGCCGCCGGCCGCCGCTGCCCCGAGCGCCGCCGAAGCGTTGACGTACCCGGCGGTTCAGCTGTTCGTCGAGCGCGCCGCGGCGTGCGTGGACGGCTTCGCGCTGTCCGACGCCGACGCCCCGTTCGCGGCCGAGATCTGCCGTCGGCTGGACGGCCTGCCCCTGGCGATCGAGCTCGTCGCCGGGCGCGTCGACGCCTTTGGCGTGCGCGGCGTGGCGGAGCGGCTGGACGATCGCTTCCGGCTGCTCGCTCCCGGTCGCAGCACGGCGCCGGCGCGCCACCAGACCCTCCACGCGACGCTGGACTGGAGCTGGGAGCACCTGCGCGAGCCCGAGCGCATGGTGCTGCGCCGCCTCTCGGCTTTCTCCGGGATCTTCACCCTCGAGACGGCGAGCGCCGTCGCCGGCGATGCGGCCTTCGGCCCCGCCGAGGTGGCCGATCGCATCGCCAATCTGGTCGCGAAATCCCTGATCTCCGCCGACCTGAGCCGGCCCACCGGGGCCTACCGCCTGCTCGACACGACGCGCGCCTACGCCCGCGAGAAGCTGCGCGAGAGCGGCGAGCTGCGAGCCGTGTCGCGGCGACACGCCGAGTACTACCGGACCTTCTTCATGGAGGGTCGGGCCGAGCTCGAGAGCCGTCCGGTGGCGGAGCTGACGGCCGCGCACCGCTACTGGACCGACGAGCTCCGCAACGCGCTCGACTGGTCCTTCTCGGTCGGAGGCGACCCGGAGCTGGGCGTTGCGCTCACGGTCGCCACGCTGCCGATCGGTCTCAAGCTCTCGATGATGGACGAGTGCCGCGCGCGCGTGGAGCGTGCCCTGGCACACGTGCCCTCTCCGGAGCCGGGCGACGCGGCGAACGCGGACCGCCGCATGCGCCTGCTCGCGGCGCTCGGCGCCAACCTGATGAATACGCGCGGCTCCTCGGTGGAGATCCGCGCTGCGTGGAGCGAGGCGTTGGCCCTGGCCGAGGACCTCGGAGACGTCGACTTCCAGCTCCGCGCGCTGTGGGGACTCTGGGCCTCCGAGTTCACGAACGCCGACTTCCGCACCGCCCTGGCCACGGCGAAGCGCTTCCGCGGCGTCGCGAAGGCAGCGGAGGATCCGCGCGACGCCGCCGTCGGAGAGCGCCTGATCGGCATCGCCCACTTCATGCTGGGAGACCTCGCCGCCGGGCGGCGTCACACCGAGGCGATGCTGGCCGGCTACCAGGGCGTCACGCGACACTCCGACACGATCCGCTTCGTCGTCGACCAGAGACTGGCGGCGCAGGGCATCCTGGCGGCGATCCTCTGGCTCCAGGGTCGTCCCGATCGGGCGGCGGCGCTGGCCCGGTCCACCCTCGACGAAGCGATCGCCACCGGCCACGGTCTGACCATCTGCCAGACCCTGAGCGACTCGGTGTGTCCGATCGCGATGCTCAGCGGAGACCTGGCCACGGCCGGGCGATTCTCGGCACTGCTGCGCGAGACCGCGGCGAGCCACTCCCTCGACGTATGGTGCGCGTGGGCGCGCTGCTTCGACGCGGTCCTGCTCGGACAGCAGCGCGACCCGGCGTCGGTCGAACGCGAGCTGCGGGCGGCCTTCGACAGCATCTGTCCCGTCGTCTTCCACCCCCGCTACGCGACGTCGCTGGCAAGCCTGGCCGAGTCGCTGGGGCGGGCCGGCGAGGTCGACCGGGCGCGCGCCGGGATCGACGACGCCCTCGATCACTGCCGGAAGGTCGGCCAGGGCTGGATTCTCGCCGAGCTGCTGCGCGTCCAGGGCGAGCTGATCCGGCTCGGGTCCGATCCGTGTTCCGCGGATCGCGCCGAGGCGTGCTTCGTCGCGTCGATCGACGACGCGCGTCAGCGCGGCGCGCTCTCTTGGGAGCTGCGCAGCGCGACGAGTCTGGCCCGCCTGTGGCGCGACACCGGGCGCGGGGCCGAGGCGCGCGAGCTGCTGGCCCCGGTCCACGGGCGCTTCGAAGAGGGGTTCGGCACCGCCGACCTCGTCGCGGCCGCGCGCCTGCTCGAGGAGGTCTGATAGGAAGGGGAGCGGGCCGCAGTCCGGGAAGGCCGCGGAATCACGACGATTCACGACGATTCACCGGACCCCGTGCGGCGGCGGCGGCAATATCACGGCGCCGCGCACCTCGAGCGTTCGGGAGCATGCCATGAGTTCCATCCCGCGAGACCGGCGAGCCCAGGGGATGGGCGCTCTCGCCGCGACCCTCCTGGCCGCGGCGGTTCCGCTCGGGTCGGGACCCGCGCGGGCTGCGGGCGAAGACGGACACGGCCACGAAGGGGTGGTGTTCTCGCAGCCGCTCGACGAGCCCGCGGGCACCGAGCTCACCGCCGTGGTCGTGTCCTACCCGCCCGGCGGGGCGTCGCCGAAGCATCACCACGCCGGGGTCGTGTTCGCCTACGTCCTCTCGGGCTCGATCCGCTCGGAGAACTCCGCGACCGGCCCGGTGCGGGTGTACCGGGCGGGCGAGAGCTTCTTCGAGCCGGCGGGCAGCATCCATCTCGTCAGCGAGAACGCCAGCGCCGAGGAGCCGGCGAAGCTGCTGGCGGTGTTCGTCGTGCCGCGCGGAGCGCAGCTCACCGCGATGGATCCGTGAGTGCGCGGGCAATGAAGGCGGCGCGGATCCATCGCTTCGGTCCTCCCGACGTCATCGCGTTGGAGGAGACGGAGCTGCCGACCCCCGGAGCGGGAGAGGTGCGGGTGCGCGTGAAGGCGGCCGGCGTCGGCCCCTGGGACGGATGGGTCCGCGCCGGGCGCAGCGCGATCGACCAGCCCCTGCCGCTGACGCTCGGTTCGGACCTCGCCGGCGTGGTCGATGCGGTGGGCGAAGGCGCCCTGCCCTTCGCACGGGGCGACGAGGTCTACGGCGTGACCAATCCGCGCTTCACCGGCGCTTGCGCGGAGTACGCGCTCGCGGCGGCGGGCATGATCGCCCGCAAGCCGCGCCGGCTCGACTTCGTCGAGGCCGCCTCGGCTCCCGTCGTGGCCGTCACCGCCTGGCGGATGCTGATCGACTACGCGCGCGTCGTGGCCGGTCAGACGGTGATCGTGCACGGCGCCGCGGGCAACGTCGGCGCCTTCGCGGTCCGGCTCGCGCACCTGCGCGGAGCGCGGGTGATCGCGTCGGCCTCGTCGCCGGACGAGGCCTGGCTGCGCGCTCTGGGCGCCGACGAGGTCTTCGACCTGCGCGGCGACGACCCGGGACGCCTCGAGGGCGCCGCCGACGCGGTCCTCGACACGATCGGCGGCGAGGTCCTGAAGCAGACCTATGCGATGTGCCGGCCCGGCGGCGTGCTGGTCTCGTCGGTCGCCGAGCCCGACGCGGACCTGGCGCGGCGGGCGGGCATCCGGGCGGTCTTCTTCCTGGTCGCCGTCACGACGCGGGCACTGGAGCGGATCGCGGCGCTCTTCGAGGCCGGCGAGCTCACGGCCCGCGTCGGAGCGGTGCTGCCTCTCTCCGAGATCCGCCGCGCCCACCAGATGCTCGAGGGAACCCTGGCCCGGCCGGCCGGAAAGATCGTGCTCCGTGTCGTCGACTGACCCCGTCGGCCCCGATCGGGTCGCCTCCTCGCCTTCGGACCGGATGTTCCCGGTGCTGCACCCGGCCCAGGTCGAGCGCATCGCCGTCCACGGTCGGGCGCGGCCGATCCGGCGCGGCGAGGTGCTCGTCGAGGCCGGCGACGTGCGTGCGCCCTTCTTCGTGGTGCGCACGGGTCGGGTCGAGATCGTCCAACCCTCCCGGGCCGGCGAGACGCTGGTGACGGTCCAGGGGCCCGGGCAGTTCACGGGCGAGGTCAACATGCTGTCGGGCCGCCGGTCACTGGTCGCGGTTCGGGCGCGCGAGGACGGCGAGCTGATCGAGGTCGAGCGCGAGCGCCTGATGGCGCTGGTGCAGACCGACTTCGAGCTCGGCGAGATCCTGATGCGGGCCTTCATCTTCCGCCGGGTGAGGTTGATCGCCCAGGGATGGGGCGACGCGGTGCTGATCGGGTCGAGCCACTGCTCGGGAACGCTGCGGCTGCGGGAGTTCCTGACTCGCAACGGCCATCCCCACTCCTACATCGATCTCGACCACGACCCGGCGGTCCAGGAGATGCTGGACCGCTTCCGGATCTCTCCGCGCGACATCCCGGTGCTCATCGCATGCCCCGACACCGTGCTGCGCAATCCCACCATCGAGCAGATCGCCGAGGTGCTGGGTCTCAACGATCCCGTCGATCCCGCGCACGTCCACGACCTGGTGATCGTCGGCTCCGGGCCCGCCGGACTGGCGGCGGCGGTATACGGCGCGTCGGAGGGGCTCGACGTCCTGATGCTCGAGTCGCACGCGCCCGGCGGTCAGGCGGGCTCCAGCTCGAAGATCGAGAACTACCTCGGCTTCCCGACGGGCATCTCCGGCCAGGAGCTCGCCGCCCGGGCCCACGCCCAGGCGCAGAAGTTCGGCTCGCGCCTGCTGGTCGCCAAGAGGGCGACACGGCTGCGGTGCGAGCGCAGACCCTATGGCGTGGAGATCGGTGGGAATACCCGCGTTGCGGCGCGGGCGATCGTCCTGGCGACGGGCGCCGACTACCGCAAGCCGCCCCTCGAAGGCCGGTCGCGCTTCGAGGGCGCCGGCATCTACTACGGCGCCACCTTCATGGAGGCCCAGCTGTGTGCCGACGAGGAGGTGATCGTGGTCGGAGGCGGGAACTCGGCCGGCCAGGCCGCGGTCTTCCTCGCCGGGACCGCGAAGGGTGTCCACCTGCTCGTGCGCTCGGACGGTCTGGCGGCGAGCATGTCGCGCTATCTGATCCGCCGCATCGAGGAGAGCCCCTCCATCGTCCTGCACACGCGCACGGAGCTCACCGCCCTGGAGGGCGGCAATCATCTCGAACGCGTGCGCTGGCGGGACGGCCGTTCCCAGCACGAGGAGGATCGCTCGATCCGCCACGTGTTCTTCATGACCGGCGCCGATCCCTGCACCGACTGGCTCGACGGCTGCGTCGCACTCGACACCAAGGGATTCGTCAAGACGGGCCCCGCCCTGGCTCCGGAGGACCTCGCCGAGGCGGGCTGGCCGCTCGCCCGTCCGCCCCACCTGCTCGAGACGAGCCGTCCGGGCGTGTTCGCGGTGGGCGACGTCCGCTCCGGCAGCGTCAAGCGCGTCGCCTCGGCGGTGGGAGAGGGCTCGATCGCGATCGCCCTGGTCCACCAGATCCTCGCCGAGTAGCGGCCGGATCAGCCTGCGACGGGAACCGTCCGCACTGGCGCCTACCGGCCGTCGGTGTCGTCCGCCGTGTCCTTCCCCTGTTTCGAGGCTTGGACGATCCGGCCGCCACGGAGCTCAGCGATCAATCGACCAGGTGCGCCTCGACCAGCCAGAGCTGCTTGTCCGTGGCGCGCGAGATCTCGGTGAACACGTCGGCCGTGTCCGCGTCGCCCTGCTCCGACGCCTCATCGATGGCGCTGCGCGCGGCCTTCGCGAAGGCGGCGAGCGCGGCGGCCACCGCGCGGAGGTGGGCGTCTCCGCCGCTCGCCTCCAGGGGGTAGGCTTCGAGCGACGTGGCCCTCGCCGTGGTCTGCACCCGGCCGTCGGCGACCCCGGCGAGAGCGGTGATGCGCTCGGCCAGCACGTCCACGAACTCCTCGACCTCGTCGTGGATCTTGTCGAACAGCTCGTGGAGCTGGAAGAAGTCCTTCCCCTTCACGTTCCAGTGCGCCTGCTTGAGCTGCGCCTCGAGGTCGAGAGCGTCGGTGAGACGCTTCTGGAGCAGCGCGCAGACGCCCTTGCGCAGCGGCTCGGGCAGGTCGGTGTGGGACTCGTACATGGCGGCCCTCCTTTCAGGCCTCGAGGAAGGCGAGCAGGTCCGCGTTGACCTCGTCCTTGCTCGCCGTGGGCAGACCGTGCGGGCCGCCCGGGTATACCTTCAGCGTCGAACCCGTGACGATCTTCGCCGCGAGCACCGCCGCGGAGCCGATCGGGACGATCTGGTCGTCGTCGCCGTGCAGGAAGAGCGTCGGCACGTCGAACTTCTTCAGGTCCTCGGTGTGGTCGGTCTCGGAGAACACCCGGACGCAGTCGTAGGCGGCCTTCAGGCCGCACTGCATGCACTGGAGCCAGAAGGAGTCGCGCACGCCCTGGGATGCCTCGGCGCCTGGGCGGTTGTAGCCGTAGAAGGGCAGCGAGAGCTCGCGGAAGAACTGGGAGCGGTTGGCGAGCACGTTGGCGCGGATCCCGTCGAAGACCTCGATCGGGAGCCCGCCGGGATTCGCGGGCGTCTTCAGCATCAGCGGCGGAATCGCGCTGACGAGCACCGCCTTGGCCACGCGCGAGGTCCCGTGGCGGCCGATGTAGCGGGCCACCTCGCCGCCCCCCGTGGAGTGGCCGACGTGGACCGCGTCGCGCAGGTCGAGCTCGTTGACCAGATCTGCCAAGTCGTCGGCGTAGGTGTCCATGTCGTTGCCGGTCCAGGGCTGGCTCGAGCGGCCGTGCCCGCGCCGGTCGTGGGCGATGCAGCGGTAGCCGCGCTCGGCGAGGAACAGCATCTGGTCCTCCCAGGCGTCGGCGCTGAGCGGCCAGCCGTGGCTGAAGACGACCGGCTGTCCGGTCCCCCAGTCCTTGTAGTAGAGGCGGGTCCCGTCGCGCGTCGTGATCGTGCCCATCTGTTGTCCTCCCGGGATCGAGCGTCCCCCAGCCCGCCGGCTTCGCCCAGCGAATCGTCGTGAAATCGCGTGAAGCGGCGGGAGCGCAGGCTGGCGCAGGAGAACTTCGGCGCGCGCATCACGCGGTTTCACGGCGATTCACTGGCCTGTCGCGGCGCGCCGCCTCAGCATCGATACGGCATGCGATCCGCGATGGCGCGCCGTCCCCGCCTGGAGGCCTCGACGCAGCAGTTCGTCGACGCCCTGGAGGCTTCCGGTGCCCCTGCGATCCACCGACTGTCGCCCTGCGAGGCGCGGAACGCGTTCGCGAGCGCGCAGTCGGCGCCGGTCGGCAGACCACCCGCCTGCATCGAGGACACCTCGTTCCCGGTCGGGCCGAGGGGCTGCGTCGCGATCCGCATCGTCCGCCCGTCGCGCTCCGAGGGCCCGCTCCCCGCCGTCGTGTACCTCCACGGCGGGGGCTGGATGCTCGGAGATGCCGACACTCACGACCGGCTGCTCCGGGAGCTCGCCAAGGGCACGGACGCCGCAGTCGTGTGCGTCGACTACGGGCGCTCGCCGGAGTGTCGCTTCCCGACCGCGCTGGAGGAGGCCTATGCCGCGACACGCTACGTCGCGGAGCACGCCGCGGAGCTGGACCTGGACGGCTCGCGCCTGGCGATCGCCGGCGACAGCGCCGGGGGCAATCTCGCCGCTGGCGTGGCGATCCAGGCCAAGGCGCGCCGCGGACCGCGGATCGAATTCCAGCTGCTCCTCTATCCGGTGACCGACGCGCGCTTCGACACCGATTCCTACTCGCGCTTCGCGAACGGTCCGTGGCTGACGAGGGCCGCGATGGAGTGGTTCTGGGACGCGTACCTTCCCGACGTCCGAGAGCGCCGCCAGGGTCTCGCCTCACCGCTCAACGCCTCGATCGACCAGCTGCGCGGCCTTCCCGACACGCTCGTCATCGTCGCCGAGAACGACGTTCTGCGCGACGAGGGAGAGGCCTACGCCCGCCGGCTCTGCGAGGCGGGCGTACGGGTCACCTCGACCCGCTACAACGGAACGATCCACGATTTCATGCTGCTCAACGCCATCGCCGACGCCCCCGCCGCCCGCGGCGCCATCGCCCAGGCGGTCGCGGCCCTGCGCTGCGCCTTCGAATAGGCGCCCGGCAGCGTCGGCCTCCTAGCCCGGCAGGTGCCCGCCCTCGCTCGGCGCCGGCTCGCGGAACGCCTCGGGACCGCCTCCGCTCGCGTCGAGGATCCGCAGCGCCAGGTGCACGCGCAGGCGCACCTCCGCGTCGTCGAGGTCGATCTCGAAGCGGCGCCGGATCTGTCGGACCCGGTAGGAGAGCGTGTGCGGGTGGACCGAGAGCGCCGCCGCCGCGAGCTTGATGCTGAAGTTGTGCGCGCACAGCGCGCGCAGCGTCGCCAGATAGGTCCGGCCCGCCTCGCCCGTCAGCAGGGCACCGAGCGCGCCGTGCGTGAACTCCCGGGCGGCGGGCGTATCGACGCCGACGAGGTCGAGCACGGCGACCTCCGGGTAGAAGCGCACCCGCTGCGGGCCGCCGAGGCTCGCTCCGATCCGCAGCGCGCGAAGCGCCTCGCGCGCCGACCGGCGCATCCCCTCGACGCCCTGACCGGGAGTCCCGGCTCCGACGCGGCCGCTCTCACCGAGAACGCTCTCGGCGGTGGCGGCCAGCGCCTTCGGCTCCGGAGCCTCAGGGAGCAGAGCGACGAAGCCCTCCCGCGAGCGACCGACCCACACCTCGGCCGTGGGAAGGCGGGCCGCCAGCCGGACCCGCAGGTCTTCGGGAGCGACGCCCGCGCCGCCGGCGCGCGCGCGCGGCGGACCGAAGATCGCGACCGTGCGCGGCTCCTCCGGCGCAATGCCGAGCGCTCGCGCCCGGGCCTCGAGCACGTTGGGCACCGCCTCGACGGCGAGTAGAAGCTGAAAGAAATCATCCACGTCCTGTTCGTGGAAGCGCGAGAGGCGCTCGCGCTCCTCGACGTAGGCCTCGGTGAGCGCGGTCATCAGCTGGGTCTGGTTCGAGATCACCGCCGAGACCCGCCCGAGCAGACGCGCGGACAGCTCGCGATCGTCGCCGACGCTCGCGATCAGGTGGTCCCAGGCGCGCGTGAGTCCGACCAGGAAGAAGGTGAGGAACTCCCCGAGCGGAACGCCCTGGGCGGCGCGCTTGCGCGCGATGCGCCGAGAGTACGCGAGGTCGTCGGCCGTGAGCGGCCGCCCCGTCTCGAGGGTGACCCGGTAGAAGAGGCCGAGATGGTGCAGGATGCTCCGGCGCGCCTCGTCGAGCAGGGACATCGGCAGGTCGCGGTAGTGCGGGAGCCGCTCCAGGCAATCGTCGAGGATGATCCGGGCGCGGCCTCGGCGGGCCCGGTAGGCCTGCTGGATCAGCTCGTGGAGTCGGTCGTCGGGCACTCGAGGCTCGGCTGGACGGGAGAGGCCGGGGACGATCCCCGGCCCACCCTATCACAGACGCGCCCGCGTCCGGCGGGGGCGGCCCCCAGAGTCCGCCCCCGCCGTGCCCTCGAGCAGCTACTGGGAGAAGTCGTTCAGCTGGACGACGACCCGGGCCTCCGTCGAGGGCAGATTGGGCACGTTCACGACGCGTGCCTCTCCGCCTCCCCTCGGCACCGTGATCACGGGCACGCTCCTCGGCGGATCGGTCGGGATGTAGAGATCCGCCGCGGTGAGGAAGGCGAGCAGCGGGAACGGGAAGGGGATCGCGCTGAGGTCGGTGACTCCGTCGGAGTTGTCGTCGAAGGCGAACACCGCTGCCGAGCCCGAGGCGAGCGTGGCGCAGGAGGCGATCGTGGGAGTGAGCACGTTCGTCCCGTCGATCTCCAGCACGTCGCTCTCGTCGCCGAGGTCGCCGCAGAACTCCCGGTTGCGCACCACCGTGATCGCCGTGGAGGCGTCGCTCGAGTCGATGAAGGGCGCCAGACCGTCGGCGATGTTCAGCCGGACCAGGTGATCGCTGTGCAGGAAGGGCTCGTAGAAGAAGTTGACGTCCCGCTGTCCCTCGCGCGTCACCGCGAACTCGTAGTGGAGGCTGTAGAGGGTCACGAAGGGGCCGAAGCTCCCGTCGGGACCGATGTCGTAGCTGGCCCAGGGGCGGCGGCCGATCCGCTCACCGGTCGCTCCGCTCACCCACCAGACTTCCAGCTTGGCCCCGTCGAGCCCGGCGTTCGACGGGAACGCGTCCACGCGCCCCGAGACCCGGGGGAAGATCTGCGGCAGCACCCTGGTGGTGAGGGGAGGGTGGCCGCGGAAGAAGCGGTACATCTCGGCGAACGCCTCGGCGGAGGTCGCGCTCTCGATGTGCTCCTGGCCCTCGAGGGTGACGTTCTCCGCGCCCACGATCTCGCCCAGCGGCGGCGACGCGCCGGCCCACAGCGCCAGCGTCGCCACGCCACCCGGAGGCGCGTCGGCGGAGCCGCCGTCGATGTTCACGTAGTGGGCGACGTTCGCGGCGCGTTCGGGGGTGGAGAGATAGCTCTGGGACACGAACGTCCCCAGGGAGTGACCGAGCAGGTCGACCTGGGGCCGTCCCGTCTCGGCCTGGAGCTCGGCGATCAGGTCGTCGAGCGACGCGAGCACGTCCGGGAGGATGGTGCTGATCGACGAGGAGTCGTACTCCAGCACGCGGATGTAGCTCTGGGGATAGCCGTTGCTGGTGAAGCGCATCGCCTGGCTCTCGAACTGCGCCCCCGAGCCGGATCCCCCGTGGACGAAGATGATCGGGTTGAGGTTGCGCTGTGCCGGGAAGATCGCCTGGGCCGCGGTCGCTGCGACGACCAGCCCGGCCCCGGCGAGCGCGGCGGTGAAGAATCGGGATCCGCGAATCGCTCTGCTCATGTGTGTGTCCTCCTCGCAAGGAACGGGTTTTCGGAGCGCCCCACGGTGCCACCCTACCGCCGCGGTGCTTCGCGGGTCGATCCTCTCCTCGCCCAAACGAAGCGGCCCGGATTTGTCCATCGCGCACAACGAGCACGCGCTGCGTCGAATCTACAAAGGAGAAGCCGAGCGCCGGACCGCCGCCTCGAGCGGGCGCCGCGCGGCGCGGCGGCGGCACGCGGCTTGCTACGCGAGTTCGACATGAGACGGATGCGAAGACGATTGCCAGCGCGCGGCGTCCGGGAGGCGCTCGCGGGGCTGGTCGCCCTGACGCTGGCCGGCGCCGCGGCGTGTCAGCTGGAGCCGGAAGACCGCGCGCCGATTCCCGCGGGCCCCGCGTTCACCCAGTCCAAGAGCGATTTCCAGGACACCTGGGCGATCGTTCGCGCGATCGGAGACGGCACCTTCGCCGAGCGCACGGGCATCCGCGCCGATCTCGAGGCGATGGAGCCGCTCCCCGAGACGCTCCGGATCGAGTTCGAGAGCGGCACCCAGGTGCCCTCCTCCCAGCGGGATCGGCTGAAGGCATTCGCCGACACGATCCGCGGCGACGCCGATGTCTCGCTCCGCATCGTCGGATGCTCCGATCCCTCGGGCTCCGAGGCGCTCAACCAGCGCATCTCGCAGCAGCGCGCGGAGTCGGTGGCCGCCGCGCTCGAGAAGCTCGGCGTCGACGAGGGGCGCTTCGACGCCGTGATCGGGCGCGGCGAGGACTGCGCGGTCAAGGAGCGCGTGGTGAACGTCACGCCGCAGCGTCCCGCCGCCAAGCGACCCGCCTAGCTAGCGCTGATCATCTTCCACGGCATGAGGCTTCGCCTGGCGCATCGGATCGAGCAACGTATCGAGCTCGTCCTCCGGCAGCACCTGCTGCTCCACGGCCACCTCGCGCACCGTGCGGCCGCTGCGCCAGGCCTCCTTCGCGAGCTCCGCCGCGCGGTCGTAGCCGAGGCGGGGGGCCAGGGCGGTGGCCATCGCCAGGCTGCGCTCGACGCCCTCCCGCACCCGCGCCTCGTCCACCTCGATGCCGTCGATGCAGCGGTCGGCGAAGAGCACGGACACGGCCGAGAGCAGACGGATCGACTCCAGCAGGTCGTAGGCGATCATCGGAACGAAGACGTTCAGCTCGAGCTGGCCGCGCAGGGCCCCGATCGTGATCGCCGCGTCGTGTCCGATCACCTGGGCTGCGACCTGCGTCACCGACTCGCACAGCACCGGGTTCACCTTCGCCGGCATGATCGAGGAGCCGGGCTGGAGCGCGGGCAGGCGCAGCTCGGCGAGCCCGGCGCGCGGTCCGCTGGCCAGCAGGCGCAGGTCTTCGGCGATCTTCGCCAGCGACGCCGCGATCGTCTTCAGGGCTCCGCTCGCCTCGAGTGCGGCGTCGCGGGCGCCCTGGGCCTCGAAGTGGTCACCGGCCTCCACGAAGGCGAGCCCGGTCTCCTCGGAGATCCGGGCGATCACCGTCCGGGCGAAGCCCTCGGGCGCGTTCAGCCCGGTCCCGACCGCCGTGCCTCCGAGCGCGAGCTCGCGCAGGGCCTCGCTGGCGCGCCGCGCGCGCGCGACACCGGCCCGCACCTGGGCCGCCCAGCCTCCGAACTCCTGGCCGACCGTCATCGGCGTCGCGTCCTGGAGATGGGTGCGGCCGATCTTCACCACCCCGTCGAAGGCGCGCGCCCGGTCCTCGAGAGAGGCGGCCAGGCGCTCCAGGGCGGGCACCAGGTCGCCTTCGAGGGCCGCGCGGGCCGCGACGTGCAGCGCGGTGGGAATCAGGTCGTTCGAGGACTGACCGCGGTTCACGTGGTCGTTGGGATGCACGTGCTTCGCCCCGCGCGCGTGCCCGAGCAGCTCGCTGGCGCGGTTCGCGATCACCTCGTTTGCGTTCATGTTCGTGGAGGTCCCCGAGCCGGTCTGGAACACGTCGACCACGAACTCGCTGTCGAGGTCGCCGCGCTGCACCTCGCGCGCGGCGCGCTCGATCGCCCGGGCCTTCTCCGCGTCGAGGCTCCCCTGCTCGCGGTGGAAGGCGGCGGCCGCCGCCTTGATCCGCCCCAGCGCCTCGATGAAGCGCCGCGGCATCCGGTAGCCGCTGATCGGGAAGTTGCGTCGGGCGCGCTCGGTCTGGGCGCCGTAGTACGCCTCGGCCGGCACCTCGACGGTGCCGAGCGAGTCCTTCTCCTGGCGGGTGGTGCTCATCCGGGCAGGCCCGCGCCGCGGCTAGCGGCTCACCGCGGTGCCGTTTCCGTTCGCGCGCGGCGCGTGGGAGTGGGCCTTGGGCTTCGCCGCCGTGTCCGCGCCGGAGAGCACCGGCTCGGGCTCGGACGCCGTGAGCGTCACGCCGGCGTCCCGGGCCGCTCGCTCCAGCGCGTCGCGCACGAGCTCGCTGAACAGGTCGACGTTCGGAACGATGTCGGGATCGGAATTGAAGCCGAAGTGCATCATCCCCGCGTAGCTGGTCACGGCAATGCCGATGCCCATTCCCTCCATCAGCGGGACCATCGGGTAGATGGTGCGGACGCGCGCACCGTGGAAGTAGAGCGGGATCTGGGGACCGGGCACGTTCGTCACGATCGTGTTGATCGGGCCCGACATCGCCCGGGAGCCCAGCGAGAGCAGCGTCGACGGCGTCCACTCGGCCACCTGCATCATCATCTCGACGCCGAGTGCCTGGCGCGACTCCTTGAGCTCGCGCGTCAGCTCGCGGATCGCCGTGAGCTGCCGGCGCGGGGAGTCGAGCGCGATCGGGAGCGGGAGGATCCAGGAGGACACCTTGTTGCCGAGCCTGCCCCGCTCCTGCTCCTTTCGGACGGACACCGGCGCGGAGACGCGGAAGTCCACGCCGGCCGGATCGATGCCTCGGCTCATCAGGTAGCCGCGCACCGCGCCGGTGACGAGCGTGAGTGCGACGTCGTTGATCGTGCAGTCCCAGACCTTGCGGATCGCCTTCAGGTCGTCGAGTCGGCACTGGAGCCAGTCGAAGCGCCGGTGCGGACCCAGCGGCCCGTTCAGCGGCGTCTCGTCGGCGGCGGTGCCCATGCCGAGCATGTTCACCACCGCATTCACGCGCGCGCGGATCTCGCCGCCCAGGTCCTCGGCGCCGCGCGCGAACTGGCGGAAGTCGCGGGCGATCTCGAGGGGGATCCCGGCCTGGCGGCGGACCTCGTCGCGCCAGAGCTCGACACGCGACGGGGCGGGTCGCGGGTAGTAGTCGGGGGGATCGGCGAGCTCGAGCACGTCGGGGGTGGGGGACATCTGGATGTAGGCCAGGTCCACCCCCGAGGCGCCGTCGATCATGCAGTGATGGATCTTCGCGATGATCGCGAACCGGTCGCCCTCGAGGCCCTCGACGATCCAGGTCTCCCAGAGCGGACGCTTGCGATCCAGGGGCTGCGCCATGACGCGGGCCGAGAGGTTCTTCAGCTGCTGGGCGTTCCCGGGTCGGGGCAGTGCCGTGTGCCGGATGTGGTAGTCGAGGTCGAAGTGGGGATCGTCCACCCACACGAAGTGGTCGAAGAAGGGGATCTCCAGGACCCGCTGGCGATAGCGCGGAACGAGGTGGAGGTAGGCCTCGGTGGCGCGCTTCACCGTGTCGATGTCGATCCCGCCGTCCTGCTGGCGCAGCGGTCCTGCGTCGCACACCAGCAGCGAGGCGACGTGCATGCAGACGTTGCCGCGCTCCCAGAGCAGGAAGTTGTTGTCCTGCGCGGACAATCGATCGTAGGCGTAGCGGGGCATGACCGCCTATCGGGATGCGACGCGATCATGGTGCCCGAGCGCCGAGAGCGGTGTCAACGGCTGCCGCCGGCCCGGCGACCCGCCGACGGGTGCTTCCGGAGAAAACCGCGTGCAAGTGCCCGATCCCCGCGTCATGCTGTGGATTCGCGCGGAGGAAACCCCCCTTTGGGCCTCTTGGATCGCATCCAACGGGACGCCCGCCTGGTCGCGGCGCTGACCCGCACCTACCGGAACGTGGGCCTGCTCCGGCCCGACTCCCCGGAGACCATCGCCGACCGCTTCGAGGCCCGCGTCGAGGAGGGCCCCGAGCGCCTGGCCCTGCTCACCCCCGAGCGCACGCTCCGCTACCACGAGCTCGACGCCGAGGCCAACCGGTTCGCCCACTGGGCCCGGTCCCAGGAGATCGCCCGGGGCGACGTGGTCGCGCTGCTCCTGGGCAACCGGGCCGAGATGGTGATCGCCCAGCTCGGTCTGGCGAAGCTCGGCGCGGTGGGGGCGCTGATCAACCACAACCTCACCGGCAGGGCCCTGGCCCACTGCGTGTCGATCGCCCGGCCCCGGTGTGCGGTGATCCACGCCGAGTTCCGCGAGGCCTGGCGGAGCGCCCTGCCCGAGCTCGATCCGCCCCCGCCGACCTATTCCCTGGGCGGCATCGCCCAGGGCGCCGAGCCCCTCGACGAGGCGCTGGCCCAGTCGTCCCCGGCGGCGATCGATCCCCGGGAGCGCACCGGTCTGATCGCGAGCGACCCCTACGTCTACATCTACACCAGCGGCACCACGGGGCTGCCGAAGGCGGCGCGCGTGAGCCACGTGCGCGCGATGAGCATGGCCGGCGGGGCGATCGCGTCGCTCGACCTCTCCCCGTCGGACCGCATGTACATCCCCCTTCCTCTCTATCACTCGGCCGGCGGCGCGATGGCGCTGGGCGGAGCGCTGCTCTCCGGCGCCTCCGCCGTCATTGCCCCGCGCTTCTCGGCGTCGGAGTTCTGGAGCGACTGCGCGAAGTACGAGGCGACCACCTTCCAGTACATCGGAGAGCTGTGCCGATACCTGCTCAACTCGCCCGAGCACCCCGACGAGCGCCGGCACCGGCTGCGCGGCTGCATCGGCAACGGGCTGCGGCCCGAGGTGTGGCGCCCCTTCCAGGAGCGATTCCGCATCCCGCAGATCTTCGAGTTCTACGGCGCCACCGAGGGCAACGTCGCGATGATCAATTTCGACGGCAAGGTGGGAGCCGTCGGGCGGCTGCCCGCGCTGGTGAGAAGGGCCCTGGGCACCCATCTGGTGCGCTTCGACGTGGAGCGGGACGAGCACGAGCGCGACGAGCGGGGCTTCTGCATCGAGTGCAGGCCGGGCGAGGTGGGCGAGGCGATCGGGCGCATCTCGCAGACGACCCGCTTCGAGGGCTACACGGACGCCCAGGCCACGGAGAAGAAGATCCTGCGCAACGTCTTCGCAGAGGGCGATGCCTACTTCCGCACCGGCGACCTGCTGCGCATGGACGCCGAGGGCTACTTCTACTTCGTCGACCGGATCGGCGACACCTTCCGCTGGAAGGGTGAGAACGTGGCGACCAGCGAGGTGGCGGAGGTGCTCTCGGTGGCGAAGGGCGTCCGGGAGGCGAACGTCTACGGCGTCGAGGTGCCGGGCCAGGAGGGACGCGCCGGCATGGCCGCGCTCGTCGTCGACGAGGGCTTCGACCCTGCGCTCCTCTACGCCCACCTGGAGCAGGCTCTGCCGGGCTACGCGCGGCCGCTGTTCCTGCGCATCGGCTCCGAACTCGAGACGACCGGCACCTTCAAGCACCGGAAAATCGATCTCGTGAAGGAGGGCTTCGACCCCGGCCGCCTCACCGACCCCGTGCTGATCGCCGACGCGAAGGCGAAGAGCTACGTGCCCCTCGATGCGGACCGGTACGCGCGCATCGCGAGCGGCGAGGTGCGACTCTGACGCGCACGGCGGCAGGGGCCCGGAGACCGGAGCGGATCGCCGCGGGCCGAGGCCGCCCGTGAGTGCGCGCGAGCGGACGCTGGAGGTCGCCCGTCGCTACGCCGCGTGGAAGCGCGACGCCGACTCGGTCGAGGGCAGCTGGCGCGACTTCTTCGCCGCTCTCGACGGCGACGCGCGCGCCGTGCTCGACGAACTGGCGGGCGGACGGGCAGCTGCGTCCCCGGGCGCCGCCCGGTCCGCGGCCGCTCCCGACGCGCGCCGCGCCGCGCTCGACTCGATCCGAGCGATCGCGCTGATCGACGCCTACCGCACGCGCGGCCACCTCGAGGCACACCTGGATCCGCTCGGCCTCAAGCCCCTGGAGCGCCGGCCCGAGCTCGACCCGGCGACCTACGGCTTCAGCGAGTCCGACCTGGACCGGCCGATCTTCCTGGGCGGCGAGCTCGGCTTCGAGGAGGCGTCGCTGCGCGAGATCGTCGCCACGCTGCGCCGCGTCTACTGCGGGATCCTCGGCATCGAGTACATGCACATCCAGGACCCCGAGCAGCGGGCATGGATCCAGCAGCGCGTCGAGGGCGCGCGGCACCGGGCGGTGTTCAAGCGCGAGGGCCGGCTCGAGATCCTCGACCACCTGACCGCCGCCGAGACGTTCGAGCGCTTCATCCACCGCAAGTGGGTGGGGACGAAGCGCTTCGGCCTCGACGGCGCGGAGGCCACGATCCCCGCGCTCGAGCAGATCGTGCGCCGCGCGGTCGAGCTCGGCGTCGAAGAGATCGTGCTGGGCATGCCCCACCGCGGGCGCCTCAACGTGCTCGCCAACGTGATGCAGAAGCCCTACCGGACCATCTTCGCCGAGTTCAGCGGCAACACCGCCGCCTACGACGACTACGGTTCCGGCGACGTGAAGTACCACCTCGGAACCTCCACCGATCGCACGGTGCGCGACCGCAAGGTCCACCTCTCGCTCACCGCGAACCCCTCGCACCTCGAGGCCGTCGATCCGGTGGTGCTCGGCAAGGTGCGCGCGAAGCAGGACCTTCGGGGGGACACCGAGCGTCGGCGCGTGATGGGCCTGCTGCTCCACGGCGACGCCGCCTTCGCCGGCCAGGGCCTGGTCGCCGAGACGCTCGACCTCTCCGAGCTGACCGGCTACGACACGGGCGGCACCTTCCACCTGATCGTCAACAACCAGATCGGCTTCACGACCGACCCCGTGGCGGCGCGCTCGGGCCCCTACTGCTCCGACGTCGGGAAGATGATCCAGGCGCCGATCGTGCACGTGAACGGCGACTACCTGGAGGCGGTGGTGGCGGTCGTCAGCCTGGCGACCGAGTTCCTGCTCCACTTCGGCAAGGACGTGATCGTCGACCTGTTCTGCTATCGGCGTTTCGGCCACAACGAGGGCGACGAGCCGATGTTCACCCAGCCGCTGATGTACCAGCGGATCGCCGACCACCCGCCGATGCGCGAGGCCTACGCGCGCTTCCTGCAGCGGGAGGGGGCGATCGAGGGCGGCGAGGCCGAGGCGTTGGTGGAGAAGTGGCAGACGCGCCTCGAGAAGGAGTTCGAGCTCTCGCAGCAGCAGGCCACCAATCGCGCCGACTGGCTGGAGGGAACCTGGTCGGGGCTCGAGCCGGTGCACGGCTACGACGCACGGCGCGGAAAGACGGCCGTCGACCTCGAAACCCTGCGCGAGGTGGGCCGCGCTCTCACGAAGGTTCCCGAGGACTTCCACGCCCATCGCAAGATCATCAAGCAGCTCGAGACGAAGGCGAAGGCGATCGAGAGCGGCGAGGGGATCGACTGGGCCACCGCCGAGGCGCTCGCCTTCGGGACGCTGCTGATCGAGGGTCAGCCGGTGCGCCTCTCGGGACAGGACTCCGAGCGCGGCACCTTCTCCCAGCGGCACGCGGCGCTCTTCGACCAGGAGAACGGTCACCGCTACGTGCCCCTCGACCACATCCGCGAGCGTCAGGAGCACCTGGAGCTGTTGAACAGCCCGCTCGCCGAGCTCTCGGTCCTCGGCTTCGAGTACGGCTACTCCCTCGCCGATCCGCGCACCCTGGTGCTCTGGGAGGCCCAGTTCGGCGACTTCGCCAATGGCGCCCAGGTGGTGATCGACCAGTTCCTCACCGCTGCCGAGTACAAGTGGCTGCGCATGTCCGGGATCGTGCTGCTGCTGCCCCACGGCTACGAGGGCCAGGGTCCCGAGCACTCCTCGGCGCGCCTCGAGCGCTTCCTCCAGATGTGCGCCGAGGACAACCTCCAGGTGGTGAACGCCACCACGCCGGCGAACTACTTCCACGTGCTGCGGCGCCAGATGCACCGCAGCTTCCGCAAGCCCCTGGTCGTGATGACGCCGAAGTCGCTGCTGCGCCACAAGCGCTGCGTGTCGCAGCTCGACGACCTCGGTCCGGGCAGGGGCTTCCACCGCGTGATGTACGACGACGTGCCGCCGAGCGAGCCGGCGGAGGCGCGCCAGCTCGTGCTGTGCAGCGGCAAGGTCTACTACGACCTGCTCGCCGAGCGCGAGGCGCGCGGACAGGACGACGTCCACTTCCTGCGCGTCGAGCAGCTCTACCCCTTCCCCGCCGACGCGCTCACCGAGCTGCTCGAGCCCTATCGCCACTGTCACCTGGTCTGGTGTCAGGAGGAGCCGCGCAACATGGGCGCCTGGGAGTACATCGAGGACCTGCTCCGGGAGGTGGCCGAGGAGGTAGGCTGCCAGAACCCCGAGCCCCGCTATGCGGGACGGCCGACCTCGGCGTCGACGGCGACGGGCCTGCTCGAGCGCCACGAAGCCGAGCGCGCCGAGCTGCTCGACGACGCACTCACCGTCGGCAAGCCCCGGGTCGCGCGGCTCGCCTATCGCCGGGCTCGCGCCGCGAAGTCGGCTCCGTAGAGGGAGGAGAGGCCAACATGGCGACGGACATCGTGGTTCCGGCGCTCGGGGAGTCGGTGACCGAGGCGACGATCGCCGCCTGGCTGAAGCAGCCGGGCGACGCGGTGGCCGCGGACGAGCCCGTCGTCGAGCTGGAGACCGAGAAGGCCACCGTCGAGCTGCCCGCGCCGAAGGCGGGCGTGCTCTCCGAGATCCTGGCCGCCGAGGGCGAGGACGTGGCCGTGGGCACGGTGATCGGACGGATCGAGGCCGGCGAGGTCGCCGGCGCGGGCGAGGCGCGCGAGGCGACCGCGCCGCGAGCGACCGGGTCCGAGGCGCGGCCGGCGCGCGCGGAGGAGCGAGGCGAAGCGCGGGCCGAGCACCGGGACGAGGAGGAGTCCGCGCCGACGCCGGCGCCCTCGGAGCCCGATCCCTCCCGAGCGCGGCGCAGCGGGCCCGGTGGACGCATCACCGCCGACGACCTGCGCGAGTTCCTCGGTGAGGGCGCGGCCGACGTGTCGCGCTCGGGGCCGGCGGCGCGCAAGCTGCTCGCCGAGCACGGGCTCGACGCCGGCTCCGTCGTCTCCGCCAGCGGACCGGGCGGGCGCATCACGAAGGGCGACGTGCTCGCGGAGGTGGCCGCGCGCTCCGCGGAGACACGCGAGGCGCCAGCGTCCGGGGCGGCCCCGCGCGAGGAGCGCGTGCGCATGACCCGCCTGCGCCGCACGATCGCGGCCCGGCTGAAGGAGGCGCAGCAGACCGCCGCCATCCTCACCACTTTCAACGAGATCGACATGAGCGCGGTGATGGCGGCGCGCAAGCGCCACCAGGAGGCCTTCGAGAAGAAGCACGGCGTGAGGCTCGGCTTCACCTCCTTCTTCGCCAAGGCGGTGGTGGCCGCGCTGCGCGAAGTGCCCGAGGTGAACGCGGAGATCGACGGCGAGGAGATCGTCTACAAGCACCACTACGACCTGGGCATGGCGGTGAGCGCGCCCCAGGGTCTGCTCGTTCCCGTGATCCGCGACTGCGACCGCAAGAGCTTCGCCGAGATCGAGGCGGAGCTGGCGGACCTGGCCGGTCGCGCCCGCGACGGCAAGCTCGGCTCCGAGGAGATGAGCGGGGGCACCTTCACGATCAGCAACGGCGGCGTGTTCGGCTCGCTGCTCTCCACGCCGATCCTGAACCGGCCCCAGTCGGGCATCCTCGGCCTGCACAAGATCGAGCAGCGACCGGTGGCGGTGGACGGTCAGGTCGTGATCCGACCGATGATGTACGTGGCGCTTTCCTACGACCACCGCCTCGTCGACGGTCGCGGGGCCGTCACCTTCCTCGTGAACGTGAAGCAGGCGGTGGAAGATCCCGAGCGCCTGCTCCTGGACCTGTGAGCGGCGGCGGACGCGGATGAGCGGCGAATCCTTCGACCTGGTGGTGATCGGCGGCGGGCCCGGCGGCTACGTCGCGGCTCTGCGAGCGGCCCAGCTCGGGCTGCGCACGGCCTGCATCGACAAGCGGGGCGAGTTCGGCGGCACCTGCCTGCACGTGGGCTGCATCCCCTCGAAGGCGCTGCTCCACAGCTCCGAGCGCTATGCCGAGGCGCAGCACGCCCTGGCCGACCTCGGCGTCCGTGTCGAGGGCGTGAGCCTCGATCTCGATCGGATGATGGCGCGCAAGCAGGAGAAGGTGGACGAGCTGGCACGCGGCACCGCCTTCCTGCTCGAGAAGGCGAAGGTCGAGAAGGTCGCCGGCGTCGCGCGCATCGCGGCCCCGGGACGCGTGGAGGTGGAGCTCGCCGACGGCGGCGCGCGCACCCTCGACACCGGCCGGATCCTGATCGCCACCGGCTCCGACGCGGCGCCGCTGGCGGGAGTTCCCGTCGACGAGAAGCGGATCGTCTCCTCCACCGGAGCCCTCGTCCTGGAGTGCGTTCCCGAGCGCCTGATCGTGGTGGGGGCCGGCGCGATCGGGCTCGAGCTCGGCTCGGTGTGGTCGCGGCTCGGCGCGCAGGTGACGGTGGTGGAGTATCTCGACCGCATCCTGCCCGGCATGGACGCCGAGATCGCGAAGCAGGCCCAGCGCGTGCTCCAGAAGCAGGGGCTCTCGCTCTCGCTCGGCCGTGAGGTGAAGGGCGCCGAGGTCTCCGACGCGGGCGTGCGCGTGACCGTGGCAACGCGCGCGGACGGAAAGCAGGAGACACTCGAGGCGGAGGTGGTGCTGGTGGCGATCGGACGCCGTCCCTACGTCGAGGGCCTCGGGCTGGAGGAGCTCGGCGTGGCGCGCGACGCCCGCGGCTTCCTGACGGTGGACGAGCGCTTCGAGACGAACGTGCCCGGCATCTTCGCGATCGGCGACTGCGTGCCCGGCCCGATGCTCGCCCACAAGGCCAGCGAGGAGGGCGTCGCCTGCGTGGAGGGCATGACGGGGCAGCACGTCGCCGTGGACCCCGCGCACGTGCCCTCGGTGGTCTACACCTGGCCCGAGGTGGCGGCCGTCGGCGCCACCGAGGAGGCGCTGCGCGAGCGCGGCGTCGACTACCGGGTGGGGAAGTTTCCCTTCTCCGCGAACGCGCGCGCGAAGATCACCGGCGACACCCAGGGGCTGGTCAAGATCCTCGCCGACGCGGAGACCGACCGCGTGCTCGGCGTCCACATCCTCGGGCCCCTCGCCGGCGACCTGATCGCCGAGGCCGTCGCCGCCCTCGAGTTCGGCGCCTCCTCCGAGGACATCGCGCGCACCTGCCACGCCCACCCCGCGGTGGGAGAGACGATCAAGGAAGCCGCCCTGGCGGTTGCGGGGCGCGCACTCCACGTGTAGGCGCCGCGACGTCCGGCAGCGCGTGATCGAGCCCCGTGACGGTCCGGACCATTCGGGTCCGCACGGACGGGAGGCGCACCGCGAACGGCAACAGGAAGCGGCGCAGCAGGCGGAGGGGTGGCGAGGTCGCCGCTGCGAGGCGCGACAGGAGCTCGACCCGGCGCACCACCCGGCGGTCGACGGGCCGGCGCAGCCGATCGTAGTCGCTCGTGCGACCTGCCCGGACGAGCTCCGCGAAGACGCGCGCGTCCTCGAGACCGAGATTCATGCCGCGCGCCCCCACCGGTGAGTGGACGTGCGCGGCGTCGCCCGAGAGATAGACGCCTCCCGAGGCGAAGCTCGCGGCGACGCGGTGGGAGATGGCGAAGCTCGACTCCCACACGGGTGGACCCGTCGGCTCCGCGCCGATCAGCCGGCCGAGCGGATCGGGTCGACTGGCGACGACGCGCCACACCGGGTCCGCCGACCCGTCCGCCAGCGACGGATCGACGACGCGGAGCAGGAAGAGGAAGCCGCCGTCCTCCTGGAAGAACACGTGGGCGCGATCCTCTTCCAGCGACGTCCGCAGCGGCACGTCGGCCAGCTGCCATTCGTTCGCGAAGGACGAGCCCGGGAATCCGATCTCGCGCTCGCGGCGGGCGGTGCTGTGGGCGCCGTCGGCGGCGAGCAGCCAGGGACAGCGGACGAGCTCACGGGAGCCGCCGCCGCCCCGCGCCAGCGTCGCCTCGACGCCGTCGCCCGACGGCCGGCAGGCGACCAGCTCGACTCCGCGCTCGACCGCGCCGCCGGCCGCCTCCAGCGCAGAGGCCAGCAGGCGTTCGGTCGTCGCCTGGGAGAGCGCGAGCATGAACGGGTAGCGCGGATGGACGCCCGCGAAGGAGAGCGACGCGAGGACCCTCGCCCCGCGATGGAAGCGGCCGCCGCGGATCGGCAGGCCGAGCTCCAGCATTCGCCGGGTGACGCCCGTGTCCTCCAGGATGGCGAGAGTGCGCGGATTGACGGCCAGGGCCTTCGAGTGCGGGGACGGTGCGTCGCGCATCTCGACGACCCGCGGCGCCCGCCCCTGCCGAGCCAGGAACAGCGCGGCGCCGAGGCCGACGGGTCCGGCCCCGACGACCAGCGGACGCTCCGCTCCCGTCACGGTCGACGGACGTGGGTCGGGCGCGGTCTCATCCGGCGGTCCTCCCTCTGCGGGCCTTCGAAAGGTGGAGTGATAGATTGGGGCGCTTCCAGGAGGATCGCCCATGAAGGATTTCGCGGATCGGATCGCCGTCATCACCGGCGGCGGGACGGGGATGGGGCGCGAGCTGGCACGGCAGCTCTCCGCCGAGGGCTGCCACGTCGCGATGTGCGACGTCTCGGAGGAGTCGATGGCCCAGAGCCGCGCGCTGTGCCTCGCCGGGGCGCCACCCGGGACGCGCGTCACGACGACGCTCGCCGACGTCTCGGACGAGGGCCAGCTCGAGGTCTTCCGCGATGCCGTCGTGCGCGAGCACGAGACCGACCACATCCATCTCCTCTTCAACAACGCGGGCATCGGCGCCGCCGGCAGCTTCGTCCGCGACACGCGCGAGGAATGGGAGAAGACCTTCCACGTGTGCTGGCTCGGCGTGTACTACGGCACGCGCGTCTTCCTGCCGCTCCTGTTGGCGAGCCCGGACGCGCATCTCGTCAACACGAGCAGCGTGAATGGCTTCTGGGCCTCCCTCGGACCGAACACCGCCCACACTTCCTACAGCGCGGCGAAGTTCGCGGTCAAGGGATTCACCGAGGCGCTGGTCAACGACTTCCGTCTGAACGCGCCCCACGTGAAGGTGTCGGTGGTGATGCCGGGGCACATCGGGACCTCGATCATCACCAACTCCGCGCGCATCCTGGGCCGCGACCCGAAGGAGATGTCCGACGACCAGCTCCAAGAGGCGCGCCAGAGCATCATGCGCCTGGGCTTCGACATCTCCGCCGTCGAGAACGAGCAGATCCGCCAGCTCCTCCAGGAACGGGCCGAGGCCTTCCGCGACGAGGCGCCGATGAGCGCCGCCGAGGCGGCGACGGTGATCCTCGACGGGGTGCGCGAGGAGCGCTGGCGCATCCTGGTGGGCGCGGACGCCCGCGTGCTGGACGAGATGGTGCGCGAGTCACCCGAGGAAGCCTACGAAGCCTCCTTCATGGAGCGCTTCGTCGCGTCCTCGGGTTGGAACCTCACCGGGCGGGCGTGAAGACGCCGCCGCGGTCGTCTCCGTCGCCTGTGTGTTCCCAATATTCGTCCGCGTTGATCTTGATCAGGTTTCTCGATCCGGATCTCCTCGTCCCTAGAGGGTAGATCGGACTTCGGTTCAGATTCAGGCTCCCCATTCGGACTGGCCGCGACCAGAATCGGGCGATGGTTAGGGCGCTGCTCACGCTCCTGTCCTCCGTCTTTCGCAGTGCCTTGGCTTTCTTCCGAAGCCGCGAGAACCAAGCCATAGTGGAGCTGGCACTCCGGCAGCAGCTGGCTGTCTATGTCCACTGCGAGCCGGGGCCGCGGCTCTCGCCACTGGACCGGGCCTTCTGGGTCGCTCTCGCTCGACTCTGGCCCGAGTGGAGAAAAGCTCTCGTCCTGGTCCGTCCCGAGACGGTGATCGCTGGCACCGCAGGGCCTTTCGGGGCTACTGGCGTTGGATCTCGAAGCCCGGCCCCGGCCACCGAGAAAGGCTGGCGAGCCCGGAAGATCCAGGCAGAGCTCTCGAGGCTGGGAATTCACCTCGGGCTGACAACCATCTCCCGGTACCTGCCGAGGGCCGGCGCTGGCGAGAGCCCACAGCAGCGATGGATGACATTCCTGAGAAATCACAGGGACTGTGATCGCGGGCATGGATTTCTTCGTCGTTCCGACCGTCGGATTCCAACTTCTTTACGTTTGGTTCGTCCTCGGCCGACGGCGGGTCGTTCATTTCAACGTGACCGCTCATCCGACGGCCGAGTGGGTGGTGCAACAGCTACGCGACGCCTTTCCAGATGCTCTTCATCGATTTCTGATCTTCGACAACGATGCGATCTTCTCTCCCGAAGTTGCTCGCTCCATCCGGCGATTCGGACTCCATCCCAGACGGGCGGCGCTCCAGAGCCCGTGGCAGAACGGGACCGCTGAGCGCTTCGTGGGCAGCGTTCGACGGGAACTCCTCGATCACGTGATCGTTCCAGGTAAGGACCACCTGAGACGCCTGGTCCGCGAGTGCGTCGCGTACTACAACGCGGAGCGCGTTCAGACCTCGATACGAGACGCTCCCGAAGGGCGCGCCGTCCAGGAACGCACCTCGAACCGCGGTGCCTGGGAGGATGCCGATCATCGCGAACGGCCGCGCCCAAGATCGCCTATCTCCATCCACCGCATTTCGTGTAGGATGAAAGCAGCTCTCCTCCTCCAGCCACTGCGGAGACGAGCTTGGCGTCCCCGCACGAGGTGCGGCGATGGCCGATATTCTTCACGACTCGAGGCACGAGAGCGCTTCCGGAGCTCGGAGCGAGCGCGCGCGGGTTGCTCTCCGAGCTGGACTGCTCACGCTCTTGCTGTTGGTGCCCGGGGCGACGGCCGCGGCAGAGGGGGCCGCCGCCGCGCCGATGGGGGCGGCGGCCGCACCGGACGGCTCGTCGGAGAGCTGGCTGGCGCGCGCGCAGCGCTCCATCGCGGAGCGCGAGTACCATGCCAGTCGCAACCGCCTGGGGCTCCAGGCGCCGAACCGGGCCCACGGCCTGCGCACCTACTTCGAGCCGACGGGGATCCGCGTCGAAGACCGCACGCGGCCGGGGAGCCAGACGCTGCTCTCGCTCGCGGTGGCCGGCGTGGGGCGGGGCGAGATGCTGGCGGCGGTGGCACCCGGAGAGATCGCGAGCGAGGGCGGGCGCGTCGAGAGCCGGCACCGCGGACTGCTCGAATGGTACGAGAACTCGCCCGCGGGCCTGGAGCAGGGATTCACCTTCGAGGAGCGACCCGTGGGCAGTGGCCCGCTCGCGATCGAGCTCCGCGTGGGTGTCGCTTCGCCCTCGCTGCAAGGCGACGACGTGAGCTTCGCGACGCCGGGGGGCCGCCGGCTGCGCTACGGCGCACTGCGCGCCAGAGATGCCTCGGGGCGGGCGCTCGTGGCGCAGATCGCGCTGGCGGGCCCGGACCGGCTGCGACTGGAGGTGGACGACGCGGGCGCCGTCTATCCGGTCGTGCTCGACCCGCTGCTGACCGGGCTGTGGGACACCACGCTCGTGTCGGACCAGTCGGGCTCGGAGTTCGGCTTCGACGTGGCGGGAGCCGGGGACGTGAACGGCGACGGCTACGCCGATGTCATCGTCGGCGCCCAGTTCTACGACGCAGGGCAACCGGGCGAGGGGGCCGCCTTCGTGTTCCTGGGCGGCGCCGGCGGCGTCGCCGACGGCGGCCCCGCCACGGCCGCGGCGCAGCTCGTATCGAGCCAGGCGTATGCGGCGCTCGGCAGCAGCGTGGCAGGGGCCGGCGACGTGAACGGCGACGGCTACGACGACGTGATCGTCGGCGCCTACCGGTACGACGCGGGCCAGCCCCTCGAGGGAGCCGCCTTCGTGTTCCTGGGGAGCGCGTCGGGGATCGCGGACGGGAACCCGTCCAGGGCCGCGGCCCAGCTCGAGTCGGACCAGTCGGCTTCGGAGTTCGGCTTCGCGGTGGCGGGAGCCGGGGACGTGAACGGCGACGGCTACGCCGATGTCATCGTCGGCGCCCACTTCTACAGCGCGGGGCAAGCGAGCGAGGGGGCGGCCTTCGTGTTCCTGGGCGGCGCCGGGGGCGTCGCCAGCGGCAGCCCCGCCACCGCCGCGGCGCAGCTCGAATCGAACCAGGCGGGGGCGGCGCTGGGTGTCAGCGTGGCAGGGGCCGGAGACGTGAACGGCGACGGATACGCCGACGTCGTCGTCGGTGCCAACCTCTACGACGCGGGCCAATCGAACGAGGGGGCCGCCTTCGTGTTCCTGGGGAGCGCGGCAGGGATCGCGGGCAGCGACCCCTCGACGGCTTCCGCGCAGCTCGAGTCGGACCAGGCGGACGCGAACCTCGGCATCAGCGTGGCGGGCGCCGGGGACGTGAACGGTGACGGCTACGCCGACGTCCTCGTCGGCGCCGATTTCTACGACGCGGGCCAGTCCGACGAAGGGGCCGCCTTCGTGTTCCTGGGGAGCGCTGCGGGAGTTCCCAGCGGAAGCCCCGCGACGGCTTCCGCCCAGCTCGAATCCGACCAGGCCGACGCACGCTTCGGAGCGAGCGTGGCGGGGACCGGCGACGTGAACGGGGATGGCTACGCCGACGTCGTGGTCGGCGCCCCGCTGTACGAGGAGTACGAGACCGACGAGGGAGCGGCCCTCGTGTTCCTGGGCAGTGCCGCGGGCGTTGCCAGCGGGAATCCCGCCATGGCCACGGCCGTGCTCGTTTCGAGCCAATCGGGCGCGGGCTTCGGCGCCAGCGTGGCGGGAGCGGGCGACGTGAACGGCGACGGCTACGCCGACGTCCTCGTCGGCGCCCCGTCCGAGGGCACCGGAAGCCAGGGGGCGGCGTTCGTGTTCCTGGGCGCTGCCCACGGGCTCGCCGACGGGGGGCCAGCAACGGCTGCGAGCCAGCTCGAGTCGGATCAGTCGGACGCGCGGCTCGGCTTCAGCGTGGCGGGGGCTGGCGACGTGAACGGCGACGGCTACGACGATGTCCTCGTCGGCGCCCCCTTCTACGACGCGGGCGAGCTTCTGGAGGGGGCGGCATTCGTGTTCCTGGGCAGTGCCGCGGGAATCGTCGGCGGCGATCCCACGACCGCTGCCGCCCAGCTCGAGTCGGATCAGGTGAACGCGGGGTTCGGGGCCGGCGTAGCGGGGGCCGGGGACGTGAACGGCGACGGCTACGCCGACGTCATCGTGGGTGCCTACCTGTACGACGCGGGCGAGACCGACGACGGGGCCGCCTTCGTGTTCCTGGGCAGCGCCGCAGGAATCGTCGGCGGCGATCCCACGACCGCTGCCGCCCAGCTCGAGTCGGATCAGGCCAACGCGGAGTTCGGGGCCAGCGTGGCGGGTGCCGGCGACGTGAACGGCGACGGCTACGCCGACGTCCTCGTGGGCGCCCCCGAGTACGACGCGGCCCAGACCGATGAAGGCGCAGTCTTCGTGTTCCTGGGCAGCGCGGCGGGCATCGCCAGCGGAGGCCCGGCGACCGCCGCGGTTCAGCTCGAGTCGGGGCAGGCCGGCGCCTACCTGGGCATCAGCGTGGCGGGAGCCGGGGACGTGAACGGCGATGGATACGCCGACATCGTGGTCGGCGCCTCCGACTACGACGCGGGCGAGACCGACGAGGGAGCCGCCGCCGTATTGCTGGGCAGCGCGGCGGGAATCACCACCGCAAACGCGGCTTCGCTCGAGTCGGATCAGGCGTACGCGTGGTTCGGGGAGAGCGTGGCGGGTGCCGGCGACGTGAACGGCGACGGCTACGCGGACATCCTCGTCGGCGCCCCCCGGTACGACTCGGGCCAGACCGATGAGGGCGCGGCCTTCCTGTTCCTGGGCAGCACCGCGGGAATCGCCAGCGGAAGCGCGGCCACCGCCGCCGCCCAGATCGAGTCGGATCAGACGAGCGCGTGGCTCGGGACCGTGGCGGGCGCCGGCGACGTGAACGGCGACGGCTACGCCGACGTCCTCGTCGGCGCCTACCAATACGATGCGGGCCAGATCGACGAGGGGGCCGCCTTCTTGTTCCTGGGGAGTGCCGCGGGAATCGCCAGCGGAAACCCGGCGGCCGCCTCCGCCCAGCTCGAGTCGGATCAGGCGTACGCGCTGTTCGGGGCCAGCGTGGCGGGTGCCGGCGACGTGAACGGCGACGGCTACGCCGACGTCGTGGTCGGCGCCTACGACTACGACGCGGGACAGAACAACGAGGGAGCCGCCTTCGTCTTCCTCGGCAACGCGGAGGGTCGCCCCCTCCGCGCCCAGCAGCAGCGCGGCGACGCGAGCCAGGTAGCGGTCGCGCCCTGGGGCACGTCGCACGCTGCGGGCGCCTTCGAGGTGGAGCTGACGGCGACTCATCCCGAGGGCCGGGGGCGTGTGAAGCTCGAGGTCGAGGCGTGCCCGACGGGCGTGGCCTTCGGCGACGCGAGCTGTACCACGCAGCAGGGGGCGAGCTGGACCGACGTGACGGCCACGCCGGGCGGGGTGCGGCTGTCGGAGGCCGTGACGGGCCTCGCCGACGACGCTCTGTACCGCTGGCACGCGCGGGTGCTCTACGCCCCCTACTCGGTGACCGAGCCCGGCATCACGCCGGCGCCGCACCCTGCCCACGGTCCGTGGCGGCGGGTCTCCGCCCAGGCGGACGAAGCCGACATCCGCACGGTCCCCGAGCCCGGCCAGGTCGTCCTGCTGCTCGCGGGGCTCGTCGCCCTGCGCCTCCTGCCCCGGCGGCGCATGCCGGGATAGCCCGCCAGGACGAAGGACTCGAGTGGTGCGATGAAACGTTCCGGGTCAGACCCGTCCGCTCTGCGTTCGAGTCGCTCCTCTGGCGGGCGGCGTGGCGCTCGCCCACACCCTGCCGCCCGGTCGGCGGGTGAGTGCCGGTGTCGAGCCCGATGGAATGGATGATCGGCAGGTCGACCCTCGCAGGGAATGGGGACGACGGGACGAACCGGAGGGGCAGGAAGCCTCACCGGCACGATAGAAGGCGGGCTCGCCTCCCGCCGCCTCCAGCCTTCCTCCGGAGGGGCCGAAGCAGCTCGCCGTGGAGCTCGAGGCCTCGGGAACGGCTGCCAGCTCGGCCCGGTGTTGCTCGCCCACGACGACTGCGACCGGCCCGCGGCGGGTTGGTGCTAGGCCGAGCCGACGTGCTCTTCGAGGGCGCGGCGCACGCGCGGCGGATCCGAACGCTCCTGGTAGTGCTCGGACTGGTCGATCCAGCGCACGATCCCCGTCGCGTCCACGAGCACGGTGGTCGGGATCGGAAGCGCCGGCTTGCCGGGAGGACCCGAGTGGATGCCGCGGTTCTCGATGCCGAGGTCGCGGATCACGGTGGCCTCGGGATCGGCGAGCATCACCGCTTCGAGGCCGTGCTTGGCCCTCCCGGCGCGGATCTTCTCCGGTGTGTCGGTGCACAGCGTCACGATGCGCACGCCGCGCGCGTCCAGCTCGGGTCGCAGCTCCTCCCATCGCCGCAACTCGGCGACGCAGTACGGTCACCAGTGACCGCGGAAGAACTTCAGCAGCAGCGGTCGGCCGGCCAGGCTCGACAGGTTGAAGGGAGCGCCGCTCTCGTCGGGAGCGGTGAAGTCGGGTACGCGCTCGCCGACGCGGAACGCCCCGCTCCCGCCCACCTGCCGGCTGATCGCGAGCGTGGCCAGGAACACCGAGCCGCCCGCAACGGTCAGGGCGGCGAGCGCGCCGCCGAGCCACCCCGGACCGGCCGCGAAGGCGAGCGCTCCCAGCGCCACGCCGCCGATCATCCCCACCACGTAGGGCAGCCGATTCACGGGCACCCGGACCGCCATCGCGCGGCGGAACCACAGCCCGCCCAGGGCGAGCACGAGCGCGAAGCCGAGCAACGCGAGCAGGAGGCCGTGCGACACGCCCGTTAGCATGCCACCGCCGCGCGGCGCGCGCCGCCCGACGTGCGCCGAGGCCGGCTGGCGGGATATCGTCGGACGGCCCGCTTCCGCCCCAACCCTCGATGCCCGGAGGTCCCCCCGATGAGCGACGCGATCCGACCCTTCCGTATCGAGGCGAGCGACGACGCCCTCGACGACCTGCGCCGGCGCCTGCGCGCGACGCGCTGGCCCGACGCGGAGCCCGTCGACGACTGGTCCCAGGGGATTCCGCTCGCCTACGTGCAGGAAGTGTGCAGCTACTGGGTCGAGAAGTACGACTGGCGGGAGCGCGAGCGGTGGCTCAACACGTTTCCCCAGTTCCGCACCGAGATCGAGGGTCTGGGAATCCACTTCCTGCACGTGCGCTCGCCGCACGCGGATGCGCTGCCTCTGGTGATGACCCACGGCTGGCCCGGCTCGGTCGTCGAGTTCCACAAGGTGATCGGCCCGCTCGCCGACCCGACCGCCCACGGCGGCGACGCCTCCGACGCCTTCCACGTCGTGTGTCCGTCGCTGCCGGGCTACGGATTCTCCGACAAGCCCACGGCCCCGGGGTGTGGCGTCGAGCGGATCGCGGATCAGTGGGCCGCGCTGATGGCCCGCCTCGGCTACGGCCGCTACGTCGCCCAGGGCGGCGACTGGGGCGCGATGGTGACGACGCACATCGGCATCCAGGATCCGGCGCACTGCGCGGGCATCCACCTCAACATGCCGATCGCCGCGCCCGACCCGGCGACGATGAACGACCTCACCGAGCGCGAGAAGAGCGCGCTCGCCGGGATCCAGCACTACCAGGAGTGGGACTCGGGCTACTCGAAGCAGCAGAGCACGCGCCCCCAGACGCTCGGCTACGGCCTGGTCGACTCGCCGGCCGGCCAGGCGGCGTGGATCCTGGAGAAGTTCTGGTCGTGGATGGACTGCGGCGGCCATCCCGAGAACGTGCTCACCCGCGACGAGCTGCTCGACAACGTGATGCTCTACTGGCTGCCGGCCACGGGCGCCTCCTCGGCGCGCCTGTACTGGGAGAGCTTCGGTCGTCAGACGGGCGGCATGCCCGAGGTATCGGTGCCGACGGGCTGCAGCATCTTCCCGAAGGAGATCTTCCGCATGTCGCGGCGCTGGGCGGAGAAGCGCTTCACGAACCTGGTGTACTGGAACGAGCTGGAACGCGGCGGACACTTCGCCGCCTTCGAGCAGCCCGAGACCTTCGTGAACGAGGTGCGCGCCTGCTTCCGGCAGGTGCGCCGATGAGCGCACCGCTGGACGCTGCCCAGCGCGAGTTCCAGGAGTACGCGCGGCGCTGGCTGGCCGAGAACGCGCCGCCGCCCCCGCCCGAGCGCATGCCCCTGATGTCCATCGAGGTGACGAGCCCCGCGCTCCGCGACTACCTCCAGGCGTGGCAGGGGCGCTGCTACGAGGCGGGGCTGGTGGGCGCCGACCTGCCCGCCGAGTACGGCGGCGGCGGGCACCAGGGGTTCCAGCGCATCGCCAACCGCGAGATGAGCCGCGCGGGCACGCCCTACCTGCTGAACGTGGTCGCGCTCAACATGGCGATCCCGACCATCCTCGTGCACGGCACCGAGGAGCAGAAGAAGCGCTTCATCCGGCCCGCGCTCTCCTGCCAGGAGATCTGGTGCCAGGGCTTCAGCGAGCCCGGGGCGGGCAGCGACCTCGCGAACCAGCAGACGCTGGCCGTGCGCCGTGGCGACGCGTGGATCGTGAACGGCCACAAGGTGTGGACCAGTCTCGGGCACTTCGCGCACTGGATGATCCTGATCACTCGCACCAGCCGCGAGCACAAGTACGACGGGCTCACCTACTTCCTGTGCCCGATCGCGGGCCAACCGGGCGTCACCGTGAAGCCGCTGATCAAGATGACCGGCGAGCGTGGCTTCAACGAAGTGCTCTTCGAGGACGTGGAGATCCCCGACTCCCTGCGCCTCGACGACGTCGGCAAGGGCTGGACGGTGGCGATGACCACGCTCACCTACGAGCGCGGCGCTGCCGAGGGAGCCGGGGGCGGCGGAGGCGACAAGACGAGCCCGATCGAGCGCCTCGTCCACCTCGCGCGCGAGAGCTGGCGCGGCGGCGTGCGCGCCAGCGACGACCCGGCGACGCGCGACGCGATCGTCCAGCGCGCGATCGTCCACGAGGGAATGCAGCAGAACCTGCGCCGGATGCGCGTTCCGGCGCTGTGCGACCACCCCATGCGCCTGCCGCTCCAGTTGAAGCTCACGGGCTCCGAGTACGCCCAGCAAAACGCCCGCCTCGGCGTGGAGATCGCCGGCGTCCGCTCGACGCTCTACACCCTCGATGCGAAGGCGCCCGACGGCGGACGCTGGCCGATGGCCTACATGGACTCCTACGGCCACACGATCGCCGCCGGAACCAACGAGATCCAGCGCAACATCCTGGGCGAGCGCGTGCTCGGCCTGGCGAAGTCGAAGTAGGGCCGCGCAGATGACCGCCGGTGCGCCCCCCAAGGACTTCGGCTTCGGCGAGGACGAGCAGCTGCTGCGCGACCTCGCGCGCCGCTTCCTCGACGAGAACCTGCCGGTCGAGCGTCTGCGCGCGCTCGTCGCCGCCGACCCCGACGCCACCTACGCGCGCGGCGAGCGTCCCGGCTGGGACGAGGGCCTGTGGAAGCAGATCGTCGAGCTCGGGTGGCCCGGCCTCGCCGTGCCCGAGGAGGCCGGTGGCGTCGGCGGGAAGATGGTCGGCATCGCCGCGCTGATGGAAGAGGTGGGCCGCCACGCCCTGCCCTCTCCCTTCGTCGCGACGCTGTGCGCCACCCTCGCCCTGTGCGCGGCGAGGACCCCGAACGCGAAAGCGTGGCTCGCGCGGATCGCCGACGGCACCGCCGCCAGCCTCGCCATCACCGACGCCCGCGGCAGCTGGGACCCGGCCGAAGGCGACGTGGAGGCGCGCGCGGTAGACGGCGGACTCGTGCTGTCGGGTCGCGCGGCCTTCGTGCAGGACGCCTTCAAGGCGGACGTGTTCGTGGTGGCCGCGCGGCGCGAGGGCGGGGGACGCGTGCTGTGCATCGTCGCCGCCGACGCGCCGGGCCTCTCCCTCGAGCCCGACCACCTCCACGACCTCACCCGGGACCAGGCCACGGTGTCCTTCGCCGACGTGCGCGTGGCCGCCGAGGACATGGTCGCGGAGGATGGGATCGCCGCCCTGCGCGCCGCCTGGCCGGCGATCCTCGTCGTCGTGGCCGCCGACCTGTGCGGCACCAGCGAGTGGCAGCTCCAGACCACCGTCGAGTACGCGAAGCACCGCAAGCAGTTCGACCGCCCCCTCGGATTCTTCCAGGCCGTGAAGCACCCGCTCGTGAACGCGATGATCGGCATCGACCGCGCGCGCTCGCTGCTCTACCACGCCGCCTGCTGCATCGACACGGACGGCCCCGACGCCGAGACCGCCGCGCGCATGGCCAAGAGCGCCGCGTCGGACGCGGCGGCCTTCGTCTCCGACCGCTCCGTCCAGCTCCACGGCGGCATCGGCTTCACCTGGGAGAGCGACGTCCACCTCTACTTCAAGCGCAGCCTGCACAACCAGGTGCTCTACGGCGACGGCCCGGAGCAGCGGAAGATCCTGGCCGAGCGGCTGATCGGCCCGGTCGGACGGGAGTAGACGCGATGAACGAGACGTTCCCCCTCGAGCGGGTCGAAGAGGCCTACGAGCGCATGATGAGCGGAAAGGCGCGCTTCCGCGTCGTCCTCGCGATCGATCACCAGGGTTCGCCCGACCCGTGAGTAAGTGCCGACCTCTCCACGCAGACCGGGACAGAGGTCTCGCCTAACACATCGCTCGACGAAACGGTCGAAGGGCACGCTCCTGCCAAGGGTTGACAGAGACGGCCCGTCCGCGCGATCGTCCCGCGCCGCAGCGATGTCGACCCCGACCTACGCCACCTCGAGTCCGCAGATCACCGACCGCGATCCGATGGACGACTTCGAGGCGTGCGAGATCGCGCTGCTCGGCGAGACGAAGCGGGTGTTCGTGTCCGGCGAGGGTCCGGCGGTGATCGTCATGGCCGAGCTGCCGGGCATCTACGCGCACGTCGTGCGCTTCGCGCGCATCGTGCGCGACGCGGGCTTCACGGTGTGGATGCCCGCGCTGTTCGGGACCCAGGGGGGTCCCGTCACGATTCCCGGCGCGCTCGTCACGATGGCCCGCGCCTGCATCAGCCGCGAGTTCCGCGCCTTCGCCGCGAACCAGTCGAGCCCGGTGACGCGTTGGCTGCGCGCACTCGCCGCGCATGCCCACGAGGCGTGCGGCGGCAAGGGGGTGGGGGCGATCGGAATGTGCTTCACCGGCAACTTCGCCCTGTCCCTGATGCTCGAGCCGGCGGTGCTCGCGCCGGTGCTCTCCCAGCCCTCCCTGCCCATCTTCCGGCCGAGCGGCATGCACATCGCTCCCGACGAGCTCGAGGCGGTGAAGGAGCGGATGGAGCACGAGGATCTCACCGTCCTCGCCTACCGCTTCGAGGGAGACCCGCTGTGCCGGGCCGAGCGCTTCGCCGCCTACGAAGCGGCTCTCGGCGATCGCTTCCAGGGCCGCGTGCTACCCGACGCGAGCGCCCTGCCCGGTACGCCGATGCGACCCCACAGCGTCGTGACCCTGCACCTCGTCGATCGCGCGGGACAGCCGACCCGTGCGGCCGTCGACGAGATCCTGGCGTTCTTCGCCATGCGGCTCTCGAGCTAGGCCCGCGGCCGTCTCCCCCAGAGCCAGGACGAGGCCGCCAGGACCGCGGAGGCCCCGACGAGGACCCGCGGATCGTCCAGCCGAGCGAGCGGCGCGACCAGCGCCGCGCCTCCTGCGGCGGCGATGGCGATCGGGAGGACGCAGAGCAGCAAGAACGCCGCGCCGGTCCCGATCCCGATCGACCCGAGCAGCCGGGCCAGGCGTCTCGGCGCCGCGCGCGCGCTCGCGCCACCGAGCCTCCGGAGCCAGTCGGCGTCCGGCGCGATCCCCCCGATAGTCAGCCGCAGGACTCCAACCGGTGCTCGGTGGAGGCCCCACGCGAGGCCGCTGCAGCATGCGCGCTCGAAGGCGACGAGGTCCTCGAGCGCCCTCTCCAGCGCGGGGGTGTGCTCGAACTCGAGGAGCACGCCGTCCGCGAGCGTCTCGCTGCGCGTCACATGGGGCAGGATCTCGCGGCGGATCGTCGCCACGCGGTCGCGCCGCTCGTCGCTCGGGAGACTGCACACCGCCTCGCAGCCGCAGGCCCTGCCCTCGGATCTCTCCACGCTCCCTCCGCTCGGCGCGACGGCCACGACCCTAGCCCTTGAAGCGCACTTCAAGTCAAGGGCGGGTGCGCTAGCCCTGGGAGATCGCCCGGGAGCAGTCCTCGAAGGTCGGACAGTCGCAGCGCGACACCCTCTGGAGGAGCCGCTTCATCCGCTCGGCCTCGGCGATGCGCTCGTCCAGCTCCAACCGCTTGCGCTCGGCCAGCTCGCGCCAGCGCTCGCCGGGGGGCGTCCGCCGGGCGAACCCGCCCAGCAGCCGCTTCACCTCGGCCACGGTGAAGCCCGCCGCCTTCGCCAGACGGATCAGCGCCAGACGCTCGACGGCGCTCTCGTCGTACACCCTTCGTCCGCTGCGCCGCTCGGCGCGCGGGAGCAGCCCACACGCTTCGTAGTAGCGGATCGCCGACGGAGCGATGCCGGCACGCGCGGCGACCTCTCCGATGCGGAGCGCCTTCACGACTCGTCGCAGCTCGGGTTCACGCGGAAAGGATAGCCGCCGGGCGCGACGCCGCGGCTTCGACCGCGATCCCGGAGAGGCTGATCGAATCGATCGGCGCGGGCTAGCGTCTCGTCGGCCGGCCACGCGTACCGGGAGAGGCACCATGGTGCGGGGAAGCTGTCTGTGCGGAGGCGTTCGCTTCGAGCTCTTCGAGGTGCGGCTGATCACGCTGTGCCACTGCTCGATGTGCCGCAAGGCGAACGGAGCGCCCTTCGAGTCCTCGGCCTTCGTGCCCTCGGAGCACTTCCGGCTCCTGGAGGGCGAGGACCGGGTCCAGTCCTACCCGTCGTCGCCCGGGACCCGGCGCACCTTCTGCCGCGTGTGCGGCTCGCGCACGCCCTTTCCGGCTCCCGACGGCCGCCACGTGGTGGTGCCGGCGGGTCTGCTCCACGACGATCCCGGGGTAAAGCCCGCGCTCCACATGTTTGTCGGCTCGAAGGCGCCCTGGTGGGAGATCGGCGACGGGCTGCCGCAGTTCGAGGAGTGGGTTCCGGGCTACGGTCCCGGGGACTCGAAGTAGCGTGGAACGACAACGAGGAGGACCGGCTGTGCAATCCGCTGACGTTCACGAAATCGAAGCCGAAGATCGGGAACGGGCCGTGGCCGTGCAGGTGATGGCCTTCGGATCCGATCCGGTGATGCGCTGGATGTATCCCGACCCGCAGGCGTACCTGGAGCACTACCCGAAGTTCGTCGCGGCCTTCGGCGGGCCCGCCTTCGAGCACGGGACGGCCTACCAGGCGGACGACTTCGGCGGCGTGTCCCTGTGGCTGCCCGCCGGTGTCGAGGTGGATCCGGAGCCGCTCGTGGAGCTGATGTACTCCAGCTTGGCGCCCCAGGTGATCGAGGACGCGGGTGCGATGCTCGAGCAGATGGGCACCTACCACATCGAGGAGCCCCACTGGTACCTGCCGATGATCGGGGTGGATCCGGCGAAGCAGGGCCAGGGGCTGGGGTCGGCCCTGCTGCGGCACACGCTCGCGCGCTGCGACGAGGAGGGCCTGCCGGCCTACCTGGAGTCTTCGAACC
>Ga0315553_10000212_pt1 | contig 52330 bp, 104 predicted proteins | sample SalMarSW160140MG_FD_203099 | JGI IMG/M metagenome (GOLD analysis project Ga0315553, IMG submission 203099) | Salt marsh sediment microbial communities from the Plum Island Ecosystem LTER, Massachusetts, United States - Salt Marsh Sediment SW1601-40 ...
CAAATTACATACTCCCCCTATACAAAAGGGAGTGAGGCGAAGAAGTTCTTTAAGAATTTCTTTGTTTTCCATTGATGGAAGGGGGCAACTCCTTCCATCATATAATTAGTCAAGCCCATTATAATATATTATAATATCATACTTAACACCTCGTAAGTTAAGAGCATGGGGATGCTTAATACTTCCATCCCCATGCAATATTATTTGTAGTGTAAACAGTTTCACTACAATATTATTTGTAGTGTAAACAGTTTCACTACAATATTATTTGTAGTGTAAACAGTTTCACTACAATATTATTTGTAGTGTAACTATAATATTATAAAATGAAATCAAGGTTCGCAAAAAAGTTTTATGAAAAAAGAATTTGTGTAAATTGCAAAAAGGAATTCTTCGTCGTGAAAAAAAAATCTCGTGAAGTTCAAAGACCCCCACATCTTAGACCTAGATTTGCAAAAAATTGTTCACCAAAATGTTCAAAAGAATATGAAAGAAGCAGATGGAAAAGAGATGAGAAAAAAAATTAATAAAAACCTTGTACTCTTGTACTATGAAAGTACAAAGAAAAGTGTGGTGATGATTACCACCACATTAATCGTGGGATACTTTATCACCACATTAAATAATAGATGTTGTCATTACAAAAGGGTTACAGATAGAAACATTTATAAACCCTAATTATTTAAATAAATTAAGATGAAAAAAATCAAAGTTGAATTAACAGGAATGACACCCTTACTAATGAATTCTCCGAAGGGAATGTTAGAATCAGATAAAGAAATAACTCAAAGGACAAAAAAGTATGACCCTGAAATTGAAGCAGAGAAAGTTGCTTATCGAACTAACAAAAAAGAATTATATGTTCCTGCTGAAGCTATTAAAGGTTGTTTAGTAAATGCTTCTGCTTATAAAAAATTTGGGAAATATTCAGCAAGACCAATAATTGCTGGTGGTGTCTTTATTAATCCTGAACAAATATTATTAGGAATTAAAAAATATGAAATTGATTTGAGAACTGTTGTTATTCAAAGAGCAAGAGTTGTTAAAGCAAGACCTAAAATAAAGAATTGGAAAATTCAATTTGATTTAATGTACGATGATACTCTTATCTCAAGTGGAGATTTAATCAAACCTATTTTAGAAGAAGGTGGAAGGAGAGTTGGGATATTAGATTTTAGACCTCAAAAATTGGGTTCATTTGGAATGTTTGAAGTAAGCAAATGGGAGGAAGTTAAATAATCATATTTTTGTCCTGTGTTGTCCTGCGTGGTGCTGTATTGCTGGGTTTGGTGAGGTTTTAAAAATATAATATGGCAAATAAAGAAATAAAACAGAAAATTGAAATAAGTGATATTGTTTTTGATGAAGAAATTTATCCTAGAACATCTTATCACTGGCAAACTTCTTATGATTATTCTGAATCAATAAAAGCTGGTGCTAAATTTCCACCAATAACTTTAGCATTATTCAAAGGAAAAAAATTCCTTATCGATGGAAAACACAGACTTGAAGCTTATAAAATATTAAAGATAAAACAAATTAATGCTATTATAATTATTGGATTGAATAGAAAACAAATGTTTGTTCGTGCTATTGAATCTAATATTGCACATGGAAAAGTTTTATCTCCTTATGAAAAAAGAAATATAATTTTAAGATTAAGAAACTATAACTATAACCCAAAAGAAATTTCTGAAATAATCCAAATAACTTCTAACAAAATAGAAAAATTCATTGGAACTAGATTAATAAATTCTATTACAGGAGAAGAAATCGTAAAGTCACCATTATCTCATCTAGCTGGAGGGGATTTTAGTCCTGAAGAAATTGTTGCAATAGAAAAATCTCAAAAAATGATGTCATACAAAGACCAAATATATTTATTAATTCAATTAAAAAACATACTTCAAAACAAATTATTAGACATTCATGATGAAAAAGTTATGAAATTAATTAAAGAAATTAAAAAATTATTAAAAAAATACTAATATTTCTGTAGGGTTTGGTGATGTGTTGTGTGGTGCTGTTTGGCAAAGTTCGGTAAAGCAAGGCAAGGATTCATATTTATTGTTTGGTTCGGTATAGTGCTGTCCTGTTGGGTAGGGTAAGGCAAGGAAAATTCATATTCGCTGTGGGGTAATGCTTTGTAGTGCATTGTGGAGTTAGGTACGGTAAGTTGCTGTAAGGTAAGGTAAGGAAAAAATTCATATTCACTGTCTGGTGAGGTCAGGTGTGGTGCTGTGCTGTTTGGTAAAGTAAGGAAAATTCATATTCGTTGTAAGGTTTGGTATTGTTTTGTCTTGCCCTGTAATGCGTGGTTTGGTCTGGTAAGGTAAGGCAAGGTTAAAAATCATATTCGTGGTTTGGTCTGGCTGGGTTAGGTGTTGTGGGGTCAAGTGGGATTTGGTTCGGTAAGGTAAGGTTTAAAAATTAAAGAGGTTATAATATTACATGAAAGCAATCTATATCAGGACTAGCACAGACGAGCAAAATCCAGAGAACCAATTAAAAGATTGTTATAGTATGTTTGAAGGAGAAGCAGAAGTATATAGTGAACAACAAAGTGCTTACAAAGATAATGTTGAGAGAAAAGAATTTAGTAGATTAAAAAAAGATATTAAAACAAGGAAGATTAAAGATTTATACGTATGGGATTTCGATAGAGTATTTAGAAATCGATTGAAATTTAAAGAATTCTTAGAGTTTTTAAAAATCTACAAATGCAAATTCCATAGTTTTAATCAAGATTGGTTAGAGAATATTAATAAGATTCCTGAACCGTGGAATGATATAATGAGTGAAATGTTAATTCAGGTCTTTGGGTATATTGCAGAAAATGAATCTCGACAAAAAGGAAAGAGAATTAAAATTGCCATGAGAAAAAAGAGTGATGGAATCTATAGTTATAAAGGAAATAAGTGGGGAAGAAAAAGAGTATCCATAATTAAAAAGAAAAAGATAGTTGAATTAAGAAAGCAAGGATTAAGCATGAGAGATATTTCAAGGGAACTAAACATCTCTAAATCAGTTGTCCATAAATACCTCCATGAAATCCCCTCTGAAAAGGTGGCTTAATTCTGGGCGTTCACAGGTGAATGATTTATGAACCTTTCTAACCCCACAACCCCTTTGTAAATACTTCGTATTCACAAATAGAAACATTTATAAAGGAGTTATTCCTAGTTTTATTACAATGGAAAACAAAGAACTAAAACACTACCCAAAACCTGAATATGATAAATGCAATGCAGGACACCAATTAGTTGAAGTTTATAATGAAAAATATAATAGATATGATTGGGATTGCCCAATTTGTATAAAGAAAATGAAAGGAGATAAATCATAATGAGAATTTTTAAAATAACTAAAGATATTGAAGTTGTTTGTGAAAGTCAAAGAACAAGAAGTGGATTTAGACATCTTGCTACATTAATGAGAAATGGAATTGAACAGGAAACTGGAAAATGTATATACCAAAATAGAACTTGGGAGAGTTATGAATTTCAAAGTGTTCTTAATGATGTAGTAAGAAAAGCATTTAAAAATAAACTAATTTCAGAAGAAGAAAAGAAAGCTTGTGAGGAATTTATAGAAGGTGACCAAACTGATTGGTCAGGTTTTAAAGCAGTTAGCATGGTAGCAAAACTTGGAGAAGTTTTTTGTGATAATCAAAAAGATAAAAATGATTGGAAAGAAAGAATGATAAAAGCAGGATTTGAAAATAAAGGACTTGCTATGCCTGATGATTGGAATGAACTTGACGAAGATACAAAACAAAAGAGATTAAATAGTGTTATTGAAGTGATGTCGAATGTTCCACAAGGAGATAAAGAATAAAATGAAAACAAATAAACTTGAACAATTTAGAGCATTAGAATTAATGTGTAAAGTTCTAATTGGTATTATTGAATTACATAGGAACGGAATAGAACCTTATGATAGTGTTTTAACAAGATGTTTATATTTAAAAGATTATATAAATCATTTAACAGGAGAAAAACTAAAATGAAAAAGAAAAAAGAAAAAACTGAAAAACAAATAAAGAAAGAAATCTTAGAAATGTCTGAAATAGAAATAAAGATTAATACAAAATATATAATTTATTTTGAAGATTTTGGGCAGGATTTTTTAGAATGGTATATAGATAAAAATGGATATATTTTAGATAGTAAACCTTTTCAAAGAAGTATTTGGGCAGGGCATTTCACAGTACCTGAAAATGCACAAATTGGAGGGCAACTAGATATTTGGCTTGGAAAAGAAAGTTATATAAATTATCCAATCAAGAAAATTAAAATAATTAAAGATAAAGGAAATAAAAAATGAAAATAAAAATAGTAAAAAATATAGATTTTAATAAACCAAGTTTTAGACGAATACACCCAATAGCCAAAGAAGGAGGAAAAGGAACTCAAAAGATTTGGAGATTTAAAAATGGATTTGGTGCAAGTGTAGTTAGATTTGCAATACCTAAATTACTCCCTAATCATCCAAGAGAAGAAATAGGCAGTTATGGAATAAATCAACCAAACAAATGGGAGTTAGGATTAATTGTTTTTGATGGAGATAATTGGGAATTATGTTATGAAATAAAAAGATATGATGATGTAAAAGGCTACTTAACCCCAAAAGAAGTTGAAATAGAATTACTCATTATAAAAAACTTGTCTAAATTAACTAAAAAGTTTTTAAAGAAGATGAAGGTTAAAAAAAATAAGTTTGAAAAAAAACTCAAAACTTTAACTAAACAATTAGAGAAAAATTAATATGAAATTTAAAATTGAATTAATAAATATTGGGAGAGAAAAAATTAATCAAACTTACGAGCAAGAAGCTAAGAATTTGGAAGAAGTTGCTAATTTAACTTATGTTAAAGCAAAAAGATTTCTATTAAGTTCTAATACTTGTTTAGTACCTAATGAACATGATGAAGAATTGTGGGATTTAATTGCAGGATTCCATAAAGTTGGGGAAGTTAAGATTAAGGAAATAAAAAATGAAACCAATTAAAGAACTCAAAGAAATATTTAAAGAAAATATGTGCAATCTCCCTTTTTTAAGAGAAAAATCAAAAAGTTCCTTACTCTTCAAAATTATGTATATTGAATCCCAAGTTGAACATCAAAAGAAAGTAATAAATAACCTTAGTAGAACTCTAACAAGATTTAAAGAAGAACTCAAAATTTTAATTAGACAATTGGAGGATAAAAAATGAATATTAAAAATGTAAAGAAACATGAACCAAAGAAAGTAACTATGACTATTAGAACAACAAAAAGTAATTTTAATTGGATGAAAGAATTTGGAGTTTCTCCTAGCAAGATTTTTGATGAAGCTATTAAAGAATTAATAGAAAAACAGAAAGAAACAATAAAGGAAAAATAAAATGGAATTAGAATTCATCAAGCAGAAGAAAAGTCAAGGGATTTGCGAAGAAACAGGTTATTATTTTAAAAAAGAATTTCTAAGTAGATATAAAACCAAAGCAATTGAGATTTTAAGAAAAAGGATTGAAGATGCTGGTGATGGGGATTTTATTAAAGGTAAAGATATTGCTGTTGATGAATGGAAAGTTATTAACAAAGAATATATTAAATCTTGTGAAAAAACCAAGAAAACCAATCAAACTAAAAAACCTTATTGGAATAAGTTAAAAGATAGAACTATCCAAAGGAGAATTATTAGATTAGGTGAAAAGATTAGTGATTTAGAGGATAGAAAAAAAGAAATCATAGAAGATTATAATAATAGAATAAATCTAGTAGAAAAAGAGATTGAACAACTGAAAAATTACAAAGAATCAATAGAAGGAGGGAAGAAATAAAATGACACTAGAGGATGATTGCAATAACGAAGAACAACCAAAAGGAGAACAAACTAATTGCCCTTATCTAGCAGAATGTTGTATAGCTTATCATCATAAAGGTTGTTTTGAAAATGATTTTAGTGGTTGCACAGTTTACAAATTCTTCGTGAAGTTTGGGGATAAATATGAATTAATTACAAAACATGATGATGGTAAAGACTTGTAAATATGTGGAAAAAAATCAAAAAGAGAGAAAATGCCTTGATTATTTTATAAGCCATAGTAAAGGAAGTAGAGTAATGTGCAGATTAACAGAATGGAAAAAGAAAAGAGGAGTTTGCCCTTATGATAAAAATATTGTAAGTCAAGAGAAGAAAAGAAAGAAGGAATTGGAAAAAGGTCAGAAAATATTATAAACATGAAAAACAATAATCATAGTCCACAAGGAAAGAAGCTTCTAACAACTCTTTTAATCAAATAAGGTTCTAATGTTCTTGTGGACATTTTTTAAAAGAAGATGAGAAATAAAGTAATACCCAAAACACCAAAAAGATTGCCAAGACCTTGCAGAATTTGTGGAAAAAGATTTCAACCTAATGGACTTTATCAAAAATGCTGTCAGAATTGTATAGATAAAAAAGGAAAATATGAAAGAAAATAAAAAAAGAAAAAAATAAATGATTAGAAGTCTTATTCTAAAACTTCAATTGAATATCGTGTATTCAAACCTGAACCACTTCTATTAACTTTAATAGTTTTTATATCTGCCCTTATTTTAAGTGCTTCTTTCAGCTTTTCCAAAACCATCGATGGAACTCTATATTCTTTCTTATCGACAATTGCAACTTGATAATTAAATTCTTTTCCGTTGTTGTCTGTTCCAGTTCTTTCTTCTAATTCTAGTTTAACATCTACTCTATTCAAGTCTGCAATATTCAAAGTTAGCTTTGGTTCATAATCCTTTGCCGAATCTATTATTGATGACATTTTAACATTTCCTCCTTACATTTATTATTTTATCACCAGAAACAAATGCAGAATCATTGAATGAAAAATAAGCAAAACTCCCATCATTTAATTTCTGATTACAAGCACAATTAATATTTCCTAATTCTTTAGCACCATAAACAAAAGGATTTTCTATGAAAGCCTGTTTATTACTAATCAAATACCAAATTGTAAATATCATAAAGCATATTACAGCGACGATTAATATTATAAATAATTTATCTCTTGTTTTTTGGTTCATTCTAATCATATTACAGCGACGATTAATATTATAAATAATTTATCTCTTGTTTTTTGGTTCATTCTAATTCTCCTTCTTCAAATCCATAAATCTCCCCATCTTTTAATCTAACAGCCTCGATAGGCATTAAGTTTGGGTCATCATTAATTTTGATTATTCTAAATTTATCACCTTTTCTAAATAAAGGTTTAACTTCAATTTTTGCTCTAACTCTTGGTTTTATTTTAAATTGATTCCTTATTTAATACTTTAATATTATTAATGTTATAATTAATTAAATAAAAAACTGCCATATGATTTTCTATTCCAAAATCTCTTGCAGTATCTCCAACAGAATTTCCCTTTTTCAAATGACTTAAAATTTCCTTTCTCTTTTTTAGGGGAATTGATTTAACTAACTCTAAATTTTCTTTTTCTATTCTCCACTTAATGTATTCATTACTTTTAATTCCAGAATTAAGTTCTGGAAAAAATCTAACATATTTACTTGGTTCTCTTTTCAAATGTTCTTCATATAATTCTTCAATTGTTTTCATTCTCCCTTGAGGTTTTTTAAGCTACACACCTTTCCTTTCCTCCATTTAGTTCTTGAAAAGTGTTAAAAGCAACACAATCTACAACAGCACAATATTGATTATTATTTGTTGTGTTTGGTTCTACTTTAAAATCTCCTACAACTTCTTCTTTCCCAATATTGCAAATAAAATCTTCTCTCAGTGTTAAATAAATTATTCCTCCAATTATGAAAATTAAAAATAAGCTTATTAAAATTATTAATACCTTAGAATTTTCTATTTTATTTTCTATTTTATTTAATATTTTTGTTCTCATTTTAAAAAATGGCAAGGGGATTGTGTAGCACCGTCGCTTACCCAAAGTATACCTGTAGTAAGCGAATGTTTTTCACCGACAAATTCACCTAGCTTTGGTGTTGTAAAAAATTTGCCTACCATCGTACTTTTACTCCCTTGCCTATGATTTATGATTTCCATTTTCATAAGTAGCAGGTTGATGAAAAAAAGGGAATTACATACCACTTTTTTGGATTGTCCACTACAACCTGCTACATTGTGGACTATGATTCATCCTCAGTTTCTTCTTCAAATATTTTTCCTAAAACCAATGTGAGATTTCTTATAGCAAATAATAATTCTGCTCTAAAAACTCCATCATTTTGTAATCTTTCAATTTCTACTTGAAGTTTTTGGATATTTTCTAAATCTTCTTTTGTTAGTTCTGGTTCAGGTGGTTCAGGTGGTTCAGGAAGTTCTGGTTCAGTAGGATTTAGAGTTTTAGGTTCTGCTAAATCTACATATTCAGTTTGTTTAACTGGTTGTATCTCCTCAATTGGTGTTTTCTCTATCGGTTGAGAGGTTTCCTCCTTTGAAATAGATTGAACTTCTTCTTCCTTCTGGGGTTTCTTCGTAAGATTGGCTAATCTCTCCTTCAATGCCTTTAGATTTTGTGATTTCTTTTTCATTCTCTTTAAACCCCCTTTCAATTTCTTCTAATTCTTGTTTTGTTAATTTTAAAATCATCAAGTAAGTATATAATCTTTCTTGCTTATCAGATTCATATTTTACAAATCTCTTAATCTCATAATAATTCCAACCTTGAAGTTTCTTTTTTATGCACCAATCCAAAATATCATCTTTAAATTCATAATCCCTAAACTTTCTTTTAAGAGAACCAAACTTAATCTTTTTCCAAAATCCAATTATTTTCAAAAACCAATAACCTAAATAAATTATCCAAGCCAATAAACCAATAAAAAGCAGGATAGTTATTGCATTTACGATTGGACTTGCCATCTTCTTCTCCTAAATTTAAATAATATTAATGGAATCAAGGCTGGAACTAAACCACCAAAACCACTTGGCATATCACTTGGTGCTTCTCCACCAACCCTTGCATTGTAATATTCTTCAACTGCTTCTGCTAATTTTCCAACATTACCAGCCATAGCATCAATTGATTTTGCTGTATCACTTAATCTTGAAAATAAAACAACCAATGCAACAGTTACCATGATAATAAATATTGCCCCAGCAATCACTGTTCCATATTTTGCAAGGAAACTTTTATGTTCCAATCTATCCCTAAGATTTTTTTCGATTCCTAATCTCTGCATCCTCATATCTGTGTCAGTAAAGTAAGCACCAACCCTCATCATCTTCAAATCAATATCTTCTAATCCAACATTAATTAATTCTCCATCACTTCTTTCCCAAAACCACCAAGTGTTTCTCCCCATTTGTATTGTTGGAGGAGGAACATATTTCTTAATCTTTTTAATCTGCAATAATTTATCCCCTACCATTCCAAAAGCAATATATTTTCCCTTGTCAGTATACTTGAGCATTGGCACACCACCAACCTTTCCAAAAACCCAGATTACTTGGTTATAACTTCTTCTCAAATACCACCAGATGATAAGCCCTGAAATCAAAATAAGAACAATTACTATAACAAAAATCCAAAGAAAAGTCACTCCAATAGTTCCAGCATTAAAAAATCCTTTTAATCCCATTCCCCCGATAATATCCCCAGATTGAATCAAATCAGTATCTACCATGCTTTTTTATTGTTTTTTCCTCTTTATTTTTTTCAACATTTTATCAATATCTTTTTTAGCTTCTCTTTCTATCTTATCTTGTTCTAATATTTGTTTCCTTAATTTTTTTTCACACTTTTTACAAAGATTTAATTCTCTATTTATTAAATTATAACTATAAACACTTGTCTTTTTTGCTTCTTCTAAATAATGTGGGCAATTTATTTGTTTTACCATATTCTTTGTTGTTATTTTTTATCCTGCTAAGCTTCTAATATCTATTCTAATGCGTTTTAAGGCACTATGGCTTGATTTTTCTTTTGTTTTATGGGTTTTTCCTTATACCCACACTTTCTGCACACTTTTGAACCATTTAAATTAGTATAAGTATTTTTAGAATCACATTTACTACAAGCAAGATTTTCTTTGTAGATTTCCTTTCTTAAATTTTTTATTTCTTTTTCCTTTCCCATCTTAAACTGGAATTAATCCTTTCATGTTTTGGATTGCCCTCATCCCAAAAGATTTAATTTTCTTTGACATACAATCTTTGAAATATTCCACCCAGCACTTGAAGTGAAAATAAGATTCATCCAAAGTATTTTCACCATTGTAAGTTCCAAGAAGAACAAACTTATCTTCATCTAAAATTACTTTCCTGCCACAATTCATGCAGGTTTTTATATTTGGGTTCATATTTGGATTCTCTTTTTTTTTGTCCATATTATTGTGTGTGCGATTATTAGTATTTAAATATTTTTATAATAAGATGAGATATTTAAAGTTTAGGAAAATAATATAAGCAAGTAAAAGTGCTGGAACAAATGCAACTTCTTCTTTTTGTTTGAATGTAAACTTAGCAATGATTTTGTAGGCAACTCCACAAACCATTATTAATCCAATTAATAAAAAGAATTGAAGAAGATTTGTGACCATAAGAGAAAGCATGATTACAACTTTCATATCACCCACTCCTGAAAAGAATTCCCCATCTTCTGTAAATCCTTCCATCATCATCCATGCAAATATAAATCCCAAAACCCCAAAATGTAAATTCTTCATATTTACAATTGCTAAAACAAAAATCAGACTTGTAGTCAAGATTGATGGAAACTTTTTATATTTGAAATCCATTATTGTTAAAAGTGCTAATGCAACCAATAAAAATATTTCAATTTGAATTATTTGTATCATTTTTCTCCCTCAATTAATCAGATAAATCTAAAGGTTTTCCTATTAGTTTATCACCAAATATTTTATCAATTTCTTCGTGAAAATTCTCCTTATTATATATATTTCCCTCTCCATCAAATCTTTCTTTCAACTTCTTCACAGCTTTTTTTATGTTTTCAATTAATACCACATCTTTATAAATTCTTTGAAACTTTTTATGTACATGTATCCAAATCTTCTCAATCTTATCACTCAAATTTTCTTCTGTCATTTTTCTCCTCAATTCTTGCTTTTAGTTCTTGAATTTGATACTTAAAATCTACAATCTCTATATAATTCCTTGATTTTGTGTTGGCATTTAAAATTTTGTCTTTAAATTCATCAATCAATTTCAAAACATCTTTTGGTGTTTTATATTCTTCACAGCAATCATTACAAATAGTATCTGTCATGTTTTCATTGATACACCTCATGAAATCAACTTCATCATCACTCTGATATCCACATTTTTTACATGTAAGTTTCATGTTAGTTTTTCTCCTCAGGACATTTAGCTATCTTTTCAAAAATAGAAATTATACTAACATTTGAAAACTGAGAACTCTGCCTTATCCAAGTTCCAATAAGCTTAGTAAACTTAGAAGTAGGAATCCAAGTGGCATTATAAATAATATGGCCGCCAACCTTACAAACCCTAACTAACTCAAAAAATATTCGCGGCCTAAAATAATGTCCCATCTTCCATGGGGGATCTGAAATAATAGTATCAAAAACACTATCCCCATAAGGAAGTTTATTTTTAAACATATCATAGGCCTCTCTCATAGACAAATTAGGATCAATATCAAGTCTCTCATCTCCTAATTTACTTTTACCACAAGGAACATTCAAAGAATAACCTTTAATATGTTTTTTAACAAAATCTTCAATTTCTTTTTCCCACAAAAAAGCCTCTCTAAATTGCAATTGTCTAACAAATCCTTTTTTCATGTTAGTTTTTTTCCCCCTCAATCCTTGCTTTTAGTTCTCCATATTGTTTGTTTTTTAGTTCTTCCCCATAATGTTTACTATACCATTCATCAATCAATTCCAAAACATGTTTTAATGCTTGTTCATATCCTCTATCTTGATTATAATTGGTATCATCTATCCATACTCTTCTACTTAATTCCTTAATTGTTTTCATTTTTCCTCCTCAATCTCTTCACAGCAATCATTACAAAGAATATCTGCCATGTTTTCATTGACACACCTCATAAAATCAATTTCATCATCACTTTGATATCCACATTTTTCACATGTAAGTTTCATGTTAGTTTTTCTCCTGCTCTTTTTAACTTTTCTTTAAGTTCTGAAAAAGATTTATTTATATATTTTGTAGTAAGTTGTTTTCCAATATTATGTTTTTGCCAATCTTCTAATGTTCCTAAACTTAATATAAGTATTTTTAATTCTTTTTTTGTTACCCTTAATTTTACCATTTCAATTTCAAACAAGTAGTTTTTTTTTTAATTTATTTAAACATCTCATACAAATACTTGCCCAACTACTAACAACTCTTTGTCTATTTTTACTTGAATATTCCCCAATAACCTTTCTACATTCACAACATCTAAATTTACTATCATATATCTTTTTTCTTTTCTCGCTTAAATTAGATTCTTCTTCCATGCTTCATATTCCTCCTTAGTAAATTGAACATCAAAAATCATATATTCTTTACCAGAGCAGTCAGAGCAGTAAGAGCAGTAAGAGCAGTTAGAGCAGTCAAAGCAGTAAGAGCAGTCAGAGCAGTCAGAGCAGTAATAGCAGTCAGAGCAGTAAGAGCAGTTAGAGCAATCAGAGCAGTCAGAGCAGTCAGAGCAGTAAGAGCAGTAAGAGCAGTTAGAGTAGTCAGAGCAGTAAGAGCAGTTAGAGCAGTCAGAGTTTTTTTTATATCTTTTTGCTTTTTCCAAAGCTTCTTTTTTTACTTTTGATAAATTAAATTCTTTTTTCATTTTTCCCCCTCAATTCTTGCTTTTAATTCTTTTACTTCCTCTTGCATTTCATCACAATATTTATTAGCCCATTCATCAATGGTTTTTTTTACTTCATCTAAACTAATATAAACTTTATTTCCTCTTACTAATCTCAAACTTTCTTCTGTCATTTTTCTCCATCAATCATTGCATTTAGTTCTTCAACATCTTCTGGATTAATTTCTGTATATTGCTCTAATTCTTTCTCTAATTTCTTATCATTATACCATTCATCAATCAATTCCTTAATTTCTTTTTTATATTTATTTAAATATCGTACAAATAAATCAACCATTGTAGCTGAATAAGGTATACAAAGGTCATCAGACATTTGTTGCATAAATTCTTCTGCATATTCTTTAATTGTTTTCATTTTTCCTCCTCAATCTCTTCACAGCAATCATTACAAAGAATATCTGCCATGTTTTCATTGACACACCTCATAAAATCAACTTCATCATCACTCTGATATCCACATTTTTTACATGTAAGTTTCATGTTAGTTTTTCTCCAAATATTTTATCTATTAATTGAATTACATTAGCATAAGGATAAGTAGGATTTTCAATTTCTTCTTTCAACTTCTTCACAGCTTCTTTTATGATTAAATTTAAGTTTTCAAATTTTGGAGATTGACTTGCAAATACCCCAAACTTAAGTCTCCATAATTCAATTTCATCACTTAAATTAAGTTCTTTTTTCATGTTAGTTTTTCTCCTTTTATTTTTTGTTTTCTTGTTAATATAAACTTAAAATTATTTTCTGAAATAAATTCAAAACTATCTGAAATTTTAATAATATCATCAATGTTAATATTATTTTTTATAATAAAATCCCAACATATTTGTTCTGCATCTTTAGGTAATGCAATACTAACCCCTAATTCTTCTACCCCGTAAGGTAACATTTGCATATCTAATTCAAATTCTTTAAAAAAATCTTCTCTTTTTGTTTCCATTGTCTTATTTTGTTAGTTTTTCTCCTTCAATTTCTTTAAGCTGTTCTAGTGTTGCTATACATTCTATCTTCTCACAGCAATCATTACAAAGAATATCTGTCATGTTTTCATTGATACACCTCATGAAATCAACTTCATCATCACTCTGATATCCACATTTTTTATATGTAATTTTCATGTTAGTTTTTCTCCTTTATCTTATCTATAATCCTCACAATCGAATTTATCTGGTAGCTTTAATTCATTTAGTTGGTTGCAAAATATCTCTGCTTTTCTTGAATCATTGACTAAATAAATATAATCTTCACATAACTTCTCATTATGTTTAGGCATTGTTTTATCTAATAAATCACTTTGAATATTTGTCATCTCACAAAGTAATCTAGTGTATTCCTTCTGAACTCCTAATTCCCTTCTTAAATTAATATAACCTTCAGTGCCTAAAATCAAAGCAACACCCATAAAAAAAGAAATTATAAACAAAAATCTACAAAATCTACGAAGTCTTTTATTTTTCAATTTCTCTAATTCTTCTTTTGTTTTCATTTTTCCCCCTCAATCCTTGCTTCTACAATTATCTTAACCAATGCTAAAGCAGATTCTTGATTTTCTTCTTTAAGAGAAGCTATTTTTAATAAAATTTCCTTTGCCTTTTTATTATCATTTCTATCAGCTTCATCTATTGCAAATTTTAATTTTTCTATCATTTATTCTCCATCTCTAACTTCTACTGCACTTATTTTTCCACAGCCAAGACATTTATATCTCCTAAAAACTTTATAATCATAATATTCTATATCAACAAACTCCTTTTCATAATCTTCACAATTATGTTCTTCTGTCATTTTTCTCCTTCAATCTCTTTTATATTTATTCCATCCAATAACTGCTTCTTTCATTGTTTTTCCTTCTCTCATTTGTTTTCCAACAAATAAATTATATTTAGACAAAGGTCTTTTTAATTTTTCTTTCTTTTTTATTAATTCTTTGATTTCTTGTAATTCATCAAATAAATCTTAATATATCCAACAAGCCATATGATAATAATATTCTGCATTATGTGTTGCATTTTTCTTTCTCCTTGATATTTCATCAGCAACTCTTAAAAGATTAAATACCCAAAGGAAAAACATAATAATAATTGTAATTGATAAACCTAAAACAATCACTTTTATAGTAGGCATACCAATACAATTAGTTACACAACAATTCATAGTTTCTGGGCAAGTTCTTAAATTACATAATCTATTTGCTTCTATACAACCTTCCCAAGATACATAATTTCCCCAAGTCCAAAATTCACTCATTTTAAAACCTCTTGATTTAATCTTTTTTTTGCTATCTCGCAATATTTTTCATTAATTTCAATCCCAATAAATTTTCTGTTTAATTGTTTACAACCAAAGGCAGTTGTTCCACTTCCTAAATAGGGGTCTAAAACTATGTCTCCTTCTTGAGATAAAACTCTTAAATATTTTCTGATAATTTCTATTGGTTTTTGTGCTGGATGCTCATTATTTGGTTTAACATTTGTAAGATAAAACTTCTTATAATCAGTAAATTTAGAATCTTTATTAAAAAATGTTCCATGCTCTCTAATAATCATAATATATTCTATATCTGATAAATAAGTATTATTCTTAAATGGGGCAGGATTATTCTTAGCCATTATATGAATATCAAAAATTAAATTATTTTCTCTGGCAAATAAAATATATTTCTCAACCAAAAACCTATTACAAAAAACAACCATTCTTATCTTCTTTAAAACCCTTTTTGCTTCTTTCAGAAAAGAATCAGGATTAAATTCTCCATATCCACCATCAATTATCTTAGAAAGATAGTCTCTACTTGTGCTTGGATTTTCTGATTTAAATGCTCCTCCAACAACTTCAAAATTGTAAGGTGGGTCTGATAAAATTAAATCTATACTTTTATCTTCTATCTGTTTTATTAATTCTAAACAATCCCCACAATGAACTTTATTAATTTCTAACATCTTTATAAAAATAATATTCACTTATTTCTGAATCACTCTTATATTTCTTATTATGTAATTCCTTATATCTCTTTTTAGCAATAGCATCATTCTTTTCTTTTAATTGCTTTCTTGAAAGTCCATTTAATTTTGTCATTTTTCCCCCTCAATTCTTGCTATTAGCATAAACTTCTGCATTTTTGTCAAAAATTTACATTCATCAATCAATTTCTTTACTTCTTTTAGTGCTATTTCTACTGCATACTCAATCATTGGGCTTTGTTCTTTTCCTGTAAGAATACAATTACCACTAAAAAAATGTTTAATTGTTTCTTTTACTGCTTTTTCTTTAATTGTTTTCATTTTTCCCCCTTAATTCTTGCTTTTAGTTTTAATCTCTCTTTCCAACCTTCTTTTTTTGCTATACTATTGAAAGCTTTTACAATATCTTTTATATCCCAATCTCCTTCTAAAGACCATAACCACTCGTTAAGATTTTCCTTTACTTCTTTATAACTTAATTTATATGTTCCCATTATTCATTCTCCAACCTCCTATTTATCTTTTAATACTTCAAAAGTTAGTTCACAATCTTTTCCAATATTGTTAGTATAAACTTTTATTTCATCCCAATCTTCAAACTCCATAGTATTAACCATTCCTTCTCCATTCTCTGAGGTAATATACATTCTTATCATTTTTTCATAAATTTTTGTTTAAGTTCTTCTGCACTACAGAGATATTGTTCTTTTTCAATTTCTTCCAAAAGTTTCTTCATAGATTTTGAATTAATATTTATTGCTGTTGCTATTAATATTCCTAATTGGCAACCACTAATCCAAAATCGTGAACCCATTTTCATTTTTCTCCCTTTATCCTGTTTTTAAGTTCTTCTCTATTAATACAATCCTTAACCCATTGAAAAGGCATTTCATCAATCACTTCCAAAACATCTTCTTTGCAAGAGTTATAACCTCTTTGAAATAACTTTCTTTCAATTTCTAATTGTTTTTTAATTGTTTTCATTTTAAATCATAATGCTCACAATCTAATTTACCTCTTGACACTACCTCTTTAATTTCTGTGATATTGACTTTCTCAGCTAACATTGTTATTATATCTTGCTGAATATTAGACATATGGCACATATTACTCATTTGTTCTTTATAATAATCTCTTTCCCTTTCCATTAAAAATTTATTATAAGATATTGCTATACATCCAATTAACGAAAGGATTAATAAGATTATTAATATATAAATTAATTTTTTCATTTTTCTCCATCAATTTCTTTTTCTAAATGCCATAAAGTAGCACAAGAATCACAAGTACACTTTTTATCTTTATGTTTAAATGTTTTAATCAATTCCTTAATTCTTTCTCTTTCTCTTAATTGTTCTTTTACTGCACCTTTCATATAACAATCTGAACATTCACAAGTCATATTAATTAAATCTTCTATTTCTTCACAATTTGAACATTTTAATTTTGTCATTTTAACATCTCCATTAAAATTTCCTTATATTCTTCTTCTTTCCTAATAATTCCATTATTATGTGATTATACAAATTTTCTATTTCTTGTTCTGTTGCTTCATTATCTTTTAATAAAAATGATATTCTCTGTTTCAATCTACCAAAACATTTCCCATTTGATATTTTCTCAGCTATTAAAATAGTTGAAAGTTCTTTCATTGAATCATTAACTATTTTTGAATAACCTCCAGTTCCACTTGGATAAAATAATGCCTTCATGCAAATTTCATTAACTGCTAATCCCACACCCCTCGATTCTAAATATTTTAATATCTTTTTTGATTTATCATTAATAGTAGAAACATCCAAAATTATTTTATTTTTTGCTTCTTCTAAAAAATCTTTCTTTATCTTCTCTAATGGTGCAACTTCATAAACAATATTCCCAGTGGATTGAGGAATTTTAAGCAATATTTCTTTTATTATCTCTTCTTTATTTATTTGTGAAGTGTTAGGGATTACTGACATCTTCTGTAAGATTTTACTTACAAGTTCATCTTCATTTATCTCATGAGTTTGACTTTTTAAATTATAAAATTGTTCTGCTAATTTCTGCTCAAAGTTTTGTAGTTCTTGAATTTTATTAAAAAAATCACCTCTTAATTCAATTAAATCTTTCCTAATTTTACTATCATTAAATCTTATTTCCACTTTTCCAGAATCTCTTTCTTGCAATTGTTTTGAATAAGGAATTAAATTATCTGGTGCTTCAATTTTATCAACATCTAATTTTCCTTTTGCTATTTTAATTGCATCTTCATCATTCAACCAAATTGGTTGAACATAAACATTATAAACTCCATCATAACAGGATAAAAAGAAATGCCCTTTTTTTAAGGTCATAATATCTTCTTCCTTTGGTTTCAATTTCTTAGGTAAACTAATTTCATCTAAAGTGTGTTTAACTTCGTTTCTTTCAGCTTGATAACCTAAAATCCAAGTAGAAATTTGTTTTAAAGGTATTTTATCCACTCCTGCCATATCTTGAGAATCAATCCAAACAAAGTTCTGGTTAGTTGCCCCTTGCCTTATATAACTCTCTACAACCCTCTTGCAAGGATTATTATATTTTTGTGGTATAAATTTCCATGCTTCTGGAATTACAATTATTACTCCTTTCATAGTTTTTAAAACTTCATCTGCTACTGATTGAATAATAAGACTTTGTGCTTCTTCAGAAAATCTTTCTAAATTCATTATATTAATTCCTTCTCTTATATTAAGAGTTGAAGATAAATTTGCATATTGTATTTGAGGTATAAGATTTTCTAAATAATGTTGTAGTCTTGTATGGATTTCTTCTTTTAATCCTCTTAATTTTCCCTCTGCTAATTCATCATCAACCCTTTTTTTAATATCAATAAGACTTGCAGAACCCTTACATAATCTCATTAGAGTTCCTTTTTCTAAAAATAACTTTTCTTTTGCATATGCTTCAATTAAACTTTTAACAAATTCATAATCACTTCTATCTCTAAAAAAAGGTGCAACTTCAATTCCTTCTGTAAAAGATTTTTCACCAATCTTAGTTTTAAATATAATTGCTTTTAATCCACTTCTTTTTATTAATGCTTCAAGAGTTGTAGTTTTCCCAGAAAGTTGAGTGATTCCTGTTACAATTAAATGAGAAGGTTTTATCCCTATTTCTTTTCCAGTTTTTATTTCATATCCTAATTTTATCATTTTTCTCCTCAATTCTTGCTTTTAGTTCTTCTAATGTATCTAATTCCTGACTTTCGCAAGTATTTCTACAATGTTCTAATTTAGCTATTCTTTCATAAATCAATTTCAAAACATCTTCTAATGTTTTAACTTATGCCATTTTCTCTTTTTTTGCCATTTCTGTTTGTAATTTAAAATTATCTTCAACATCATCTAAATATATTTCTCCTTGTTGTTCTCTTTTTTTAATATGTTCTTTAATTTCAGCTTCTAATTCTTTTATTGTTTTCATTTTTCTTTCTTCATCTCCTCAACCCAATTCAAAGCATCTTCATATCCATCAAGATATGCTTTCTTTTCATTATTGGTTAAATATCTTAATTCTACAATTTTATTAAATTCATTTTCTTCTGTCATATGCATTTTATCATATTCTTTTTCACAATTTGAACATTTTAATCACTTATTAATGCCCCCACCACAGTTATCAATACTATTAATAAAAACCAGAATAATAATTCTAATGGATATATCCAAATGAAATGAATAAAACTAAATATAACTTTATCTTTAGCTATTAAAGATATTAAATTTGCTATCAAAAGGATTGTTGCAATCATCATTCTCTGACCTCCTGTTCTTGTAAATCATTTACCATTTGTATTTTTATTTTAATCTCCCTTCCAACTCAACTGCAAAATCTTCTAAGTATTGATTATATTTTTCAACAGCTTTATCATGAGCTTTTATCTTCTCATTCATATTATCTATCTCCCCTGTTCCCATATCATAACTTGGGTCATCATAAGGAACATTTGTATTATAATATTTATCATAATATCTTGATGCAACTTCAAAGTGTTCACAAGCTTCATACAAACTATTTTCAAATTCAATTGCAGAATCTAAACTATCAATATAAATATCAATTAATTTATCTTTTACTCCTGAATTTAATAAATCTGCTTTAATATTTTTATATCCTTGACTTCCTTTTGAATAATAATCCCTCGCTAATCTGCAATTGCTTTCAACTAATTTATATTCTCCCATTTCATAAAAAAATGAAGCCTCATCATAATAACTATCAGCTTTTTGAGTATCTAAGGAATTTAATGAAACTTCCTTATCAGCTTTTAAAATAACTATATATAATTTATTTTCATTTTCTAATTTAGAATTTTCTTTTTCAAAAATAAATAAAGCTATGCCTCCTATTAATAAAAAGATTAATAAGATTATTAATATATAATTTGATTTATTCATTTTTCTCCTTTAATTTCTCACTCATGTGGGCATTGGTATTGTTTTTGTCATTTTCTTTGATTGTAGCATGGTTAAAATACGAATTTGGGGTATTGTGGAAGTTAAGTGAGGTGTTATTTCTCTTTAAACATTCTTCTAAAACTTCTCTCGCTCGTTTAACATCACAACCACAAGTATTATAAATCATATTTTCAACCCTTTGAACAAACTTTTCATTTGTTTCTTTATATAATTTTTCTGTGTTTTTCATTTTTCCCCCTCAATTCTTGCTTTTAGTAAATCTAAAGTATGCAATCCTGCCCAACAAATAAAAGCTCTATTATTAATTGTAACAATCCAATTATCTATTTTCATTTTATTTAATAGAGGGTTTTTTGTAATTTTAAATTCTGATAATGCTTCCATTAATTCATCAATCAATTTCAGAACATGTTTTAATGCTAAACAATACCCTCTTTCTAAGGGGTTTGGGTTCTCCATTGCTTCTAAATCTTTAATTGTTTTCATTTTAATGTGTATTAAAATAATTTAATGCTTTTCTTTCAGTATCAAAAACATCTCTACCAACCTCTAAATTATATTTTTTTGAAAAAGTAATAACTGAAAAATTAGTCATATCTTTAATTATATTCTTAATTAAAGTTAATCTTATATTCTCTGTTTCTTTGCTCTTAATTTCTTTATTGTATGATTCTTTTTCCATTTTCTATTTTGTTAGTTTTTCCCCCTCAATCTCTTCTCCAAAAGTTTTATCTTGACATTTTTGACATAACCCTGAAATATAAAATTCTTTTAAACTAAGTTCATCTTTAAATGTTGTAATATCAATTTTACATATACAAAAAGGACATTTATTATTTTGTATTCTTTCTAATTCTTCAGGAAAAAATAATCCTAACTTTTCATTAACCATCAGTTTCCTCATTGTTATATTTAATTATTATATTAAATATCACCCACATCAAAGCTACTTGGCAAAGAACCAAATAAGCTTTACTCCAGAAAGAAATTGGGGTGGTTATAGATAAAACCATAAGTGAAATTATGAATCCTATGACAAAACCCACTAGAATCATCATTACAAGTATGAAAATAGGAGAAGAATCAGCCATGAACCAATCCCCAAACAAATTTAAATATTACCCACATCAAAGCTACTTGGCAAAGAATCAAATAAGCTTTACTCCAGAAAGTATTAAAGTACCAAGTAACTTTTAGTTTCTCGAGGAAAGACCTGTTATCTTTCCCTAATTTTCTTAATTCCATTATTTTGTGTGTGCGAATTAGTTTATATATTTTGTGGTGGATAAAAATTTATAAAGTTGGAGAAATTATAAATTTGATGGATGATATGATAAGGGTAATAAAAGAGAAAGTTGATTTCTTCATGGAAGAGAAAATTAAAGTTCATGTAAAACTTCAGGATGATAGTTTTCTAAATGGTTTTATTGAAAAAGAATTAAGGGAAAATCTTTATTGGTTTATTGATAGAAAATTGCAAGGCATTTATTTATTTCTAAATGATGTTAAAAGTATAAAAGAGTTTGTGGAAGGAGGAGAGAAAAATGAGTAAAGATGATAATCTTACATCAAATCCAACAATCTATAAAGGAATACAAATGAGAAGTAAATTAGAATCTAGAATTGCTTTTTTTTTAGACTTATTAAAAATCAAATGGGAATATGAACCTAACAGCTTTTTATTATCTGATGGAACATCATATATTCCTGATTTTTATTTAACAGAAATGGATATTTGGTTGGAAGTTAAAGGAGTAATTTGCGAAAACAATATTGAAATATCTAAAAAATTTGTAAAAGAAAATAAAACAACCCTCTTAATGATTTCTAACATTGATACGATGTGGTTTTCTCTTGAAGATTTCGATGACGGAATTAATGTGGATTTTAATATTTATATAGGTTTATGTAGCCATTGTAATAAATATTTCTTTTGTTCAAATTTAGGAGATTGGGGTTGTAAAAATTGTGGTTCACATGAGGGCGACCATGATTTAAAATACACTTTTAATTCAGATGAAATGATTAGTGGTGATAAAATTAATTTTTATGATATAGATTCTATTATAGATTATCTAAAAAATAATTGTGATATAAAAATTGGTGTTACTAATGGGGATAGCATTTAAGAATTTCAAAGAAATTGAACAATTAAAAAAAATTGAGGACAAACATAGAGAATGGCTTAAAGATTATAATGGATTGCATTTTTCTATTTCGAAAAATAAAAAAGATTTAATTTTATGGAGAAAAGAAGAAAAGAAGTATGTTTATAATGATTTTTTATGGGGTGGTTGGACTTGTTGTGATTTTAAAGGAAACTTTTTATATGCTTATAATATTAATAAAATCCAAAGACATAAACAAAGATTAGTAATTGAATTTGATGGTGAACATGCTAAAGAGAATCTAGAAAAAGTTTATAAAAAGTTTAAAGAAAAGGGATGGGGATTTATAAGAAGTACTCACAATGGAAAGTGTGATTATCTTTGGGTTGAATTTACAAAAGAATTAAAATCCATAGAGGCGAAGAAATTTTTAGAATGGGTTGCACCTGAAGAAAGTACCATCGATATAAATTTTTTTTCTGATGCAAAAAGATTCCCAATACTATTTGCAGAACATTGGAAATATGGAACAAGAGAATTACCAATAGAATACTTTGAAGGAGAACAAATAGATTTTGATTCTTTAAAAATTAAAAAAGAAAATGAAGGAACGCCTATATTTAAACAAAAAGGAAATTTTATTTATCATACTTTTAGAAAAGCATCAAAACTTTTTACGAAAAAAGGGCAAGTCGAAGAAATGAACAGATTAATCCCATTTTTTTATGATAGTTCTTGTCTATGGTGGTTATGGGATGAAGAAAATCATTGTTGGAAACTTACAGATGAAACAGATATTCTTAACATGATTGAAGATACAACTGGAGAAGATACAATAACTTCTAAAAACAAAACAGAGATTCTAAATGCTATGAAACAAAAGGGGAGAAGAAATCTTCCAAAACCAATGGAAAAAACATGGATTCAATTTGAAGATGAAGTAGTAGACTTCATTACTGGGAAGAAATTTAAAGCAACTCCAGAATATTTTGTAGTTAATCCCATTCCCTATAAATTAAACGAAGATAATTTTGAAGAAACTCCTGTTATGGATAAAATTTTTGAAGAATGGGTTGGAAAAGATTATGTTAAAGCTCTTTATGAAATAATTGCATATTGCCTTCTTCCATATTATCCAATCCACAGATTATTTTGCTTTATTGGTTCTGGGCTTAATGGAAAAAGTAAATTTCTCGAATTACTTAGAAAATTTATTGGTAAAGAAAATTGTTGTTCAACTGAATTAGATACTTTGATAAATTCGAGATTTGAAATAACAAGATTACATAAAAAATTAGTTTGTCAAATGGGAGAAACAAATTTTAATGAAATAAGTAAGACTTCTATGTTAAAGAAATTAACAGGTTCTGATTTAATTGGATTTGAATATAAAAATAAAAATCCTTTTGAAGAAATAAATTATGCTAAGATTTTGATAGCTACAAATAATCTCCCAACTACAAGCGATAAAACAATTGGTTTTTATAGAAGATGGATGATTATTGATTTTCCTAATCAATTTTCTGAGAAAAAAGATATTTTAGAGGAAATTCCTGAAGAAGAATATGAAAGTTTAGCTTTAAAAAGTCTAACTATCTTAAAAGATTTATTAGAAAAAAGAAAATTTCATAATGAAGGTTCAATTGAACAACGAATGGAAAAATATGAATCAAAAAGTGAGTTCTTGCAGAAGTTCTTAGACGATTTTACTGAACAAAACATTGAAGGTTATATTTCAAAAGCTAATTTTCATAAAAAATTTATAGATTGGTGTGTTGAAAATAGACATAGAAAAATGTCTGAGAATTCTTTAGGTAGAATGATGAATAAATATGGTGTTGAAAGTAAGAAAGAATATGTTTCTTGGCTTTATGATGGAAAAGGTGGACAAATAAGAGTTTGGTCTGGAATAAGGTGGAAAGAATAAGTTTCCATAGGAAATCTCCATTCGAAATATAGGTTCAAATTTTTATAGTTAGTAGACAGAGTAGACAGAAAGACACATTTTTCCACTCAGAATACTATGGTGTCCTGAGTGAGATTTTGTGTCTAACTGTCTAATCTGTCTTTTACACACAAATTCGCAAATGCAATATAGTATATTAGAGTATTATAATACTCTAAAATATATTTTAATCAGCGTGTTTAACCTCTTTTTTTGAATATTAAAAATGAAAAATGAAAAAGTTCCACTGGAAATTAAGGTCAAAAAAAAGGTGTGGGGGAAGGAAAAAGAGTTAGGGTTTATCCTGAAAACCTCCCCCCATAATTTAAGGGTTTGTAGCAGTTATAAAGATGTGTTTTGGGTAAGCATTATTTGAGTTTTTTTTCAATATCTTTTAATTTAGTGTCAAAATAAGGGGTTTTTCCAAGCTTTTTTAATCTTTTGGTAAGCCTTTGGGCAGGGGAATGGGTAGCATGGGCTTTTGATTCTAGTTCCAATAGGGTTTTTCTTAATTCATCCCTCTTTCTAATGGTTTCTAATTTAATTTTAGAACCCTTTAGTTTCAATAATTTGTGGGCAATAGGTTCTGCAACATTTTCCTGAAACGATTCAGCCCAAAAAAATGCATCATCCACAGAACCATAAGCTTCTGCTTGTAATTGTTTTTTCATTTTGAATATGTTTTTAGTCCTTCTATCAATACTTCTATTGGTATTCTTGTTTCTATTATCATATTAAATAAGGTTGGACACTTTATTGTGGTAATCCTGCAATAAACTCATTCATTTTTAAAAGATTTTGGTTTCTTTTGCAATAAAATCAACCCCAAATACTCCTTTTATAGCTTTTTTAATTGACTTTTTTCTCATTTTTCTTGATTCAATCTTATCTGCTAATTTCTTAACATCTTTTCCAGTTAAATATCTTTTTGCAGATTTTAAATCTCCCTTTTGTTTATAATGAAGATAAGATAAAGCATGGAGTTTAACTAAACTTTTTAAATCTTCCTTATTGAAGTGTTCTCTTTCAGCTCTTTTTAACATTAATTTTGTAATTTTCATATTTTTATTTTCCTCCTTACAATTTATTGTGGTAATCCTGCAATAAACTCATTCATATTAAAAGGTTTCATTTTCTTTACCTTTTTCTTTGAAGGTCTGGGCATTGATGGTCTAGGAATTTGAGGTTCAGCACCAAGCATAGCACTTGCAATTGGGCTTCCCATTCGCATTTGTTGTGGAACTTGTTGTTGTGGTTTAGGTAAAGATTCTGGTTTAATACCTCTTGTAGTTTTTTCAAAACTTTCACCTAATTTTCCTGCCACTACTCCAATATTACTAAAGATTTTTTTACCACGAGTTATTGTTCTCCCTAATCCACTTTGCTGAAATCTAATTTGCTTAACTTTCTTTTTAAGTTCTGCCCTCTTCATTCCAATCTGCTTAATCTCTTGTTTCCCTTGTTCAACAGCTTCTCTTCTACGAATTTCTGCTTGAAGTTTTTTTATCTCAGGGGTCTGAGGCAAAGCTATATTATTCTTTTTCTTTTTATTGTTCTTTGGCATATTATTTCCCTCCTTTCAGCTTTTTCTTTATTGTTCTCATTCTAACTCTCGATAATTCGTCAGCAATTTCTTTTGGAAGTCCAATCTTTCTTAATTTGAAATATTCTCTAATTATCTTTTTTGAAGGCAATTCTCCTTTCTTTAATTTTATAAGTTCTGTTTTCTTTTTTCTATAAGGCATATTATTTTCCTCCTTTCACTTTATTAGTTTTATTCCTAATCTTTTTCTAAGTTTTTTAATTTTAAGATGTTTACTAATTTTAGCTAGATATTCAGAATAATTTATTTTTAAACTCTTTCGTAAGAATGAACTTTTATATTCTTTAGGGCTAAAAGGTCTACCTCTTGTACTCCATCCAGTTAATTTCTTTGGCATATTATTTCCCTCCCTTTTAAATGAATTCTGCACTAGCAATATTTAATTTTGCCTTTTTAATCATTTTTAAAAGATTTTTTCTTTCAGTAATATTATAATACTTTTGTTTTTTCTTTGCCATTATAAGTTTTTTCAATCTTTTAGTTCTTGCTTCTAAAACTTTTAAATGAATTTGAATATTTTTAAATTCTGCAATTTCCTTTTTACTGTAACCCATATTATTTCCCTCCTTTCATTTTTCTTTTAACTTTAATTCTTTTAATGAGTTTCTTTATTGTTTTCTTATCTCCAGCAATAGAACCAGCAACAGCACCAATAGGAATTCCAAGTGCTAAGCCACCAACACCACCAACAGAACCACCAATTAATCCACCAGCAACAGCACTACCAAGAATACTAAATTCCATTTTTTCCATTTCTGTTAGGGTTTTTTCTCTTTTAATCATCATGCACTTCCTCCATCACTGTTTGATAATCCTGCAATTTCAAGAACTTCACCTAATAATAAATCACCTTTTCTTACTCTGACTTTTGGTGAATTCACTTCTGGTGAAGTTGGTTTTGGGGGATTTATTTTTATTGGTTTATCGTCGAACATTTTAACTCAAAGCATCTATTAATTTTTTTTCTCCTTTTGTCCATACTTTTACAACTTCATGTTTTTTAAGATTTACTTTCATTTTATCTTTTGGGTCTGGAAGGGGAATCAATTTGTTTATTGGTGCAACAATTTTATTTGCTATTTCTATTAATTTCTTTTCAACTTTTTTTAGTGTTATCATTTTATTTTCTTTTAATTTCTTGTTCTCCCATTTGTTTTTTTATTGAACCACCTACATCAGTTAATCCACAATATTCACAAGTTACTGCATGTAATCCAAAATTCAGAAATGCAGGTTTTCCACAATTTCTACAAATTGTTGGTTCTAAATTAAACCCTGCTTTATTAATATCAGTTATTGTAAACTTCTTTTTAGTTAGTATAAAATCCTTTTTGGGGAAAGCTTTTTTCATTAATTTCTTCTCAATTTGTTTTGCAGTTACCATTTTATTTTATCCTCTTCTTTAAGATTTTACTTTTTATGATATTCCAGTTGTCATCAATTTGCAAAGACATTCTTACTTTCTCTCCTGTTTGTTTTGGGGCGATTACTTTTAATCTTGATGGGTCATTCATTGCCATATCAATATCCATATCTGTAATTTTTCTTGCTGGTTTAAAATCTTTTTGAATATTAATTATTGCTTTAGTTCCAATTTCTTTTTCTATATCCCAAGATATATCGCTGGATGTTCCTAATAATTTTTGAAGTTGTTTTTTTAATGTTACCATTTTAACTAAGTCTTTCTAACCATTTAATACTCACTTTCATTTCATCACTTGCTTTGGGTTTCATTGCTTTATCAATTGGTGCGAGAAATTTATTAACTTTTTGTAATAATTTTTTCTCAATTTGTTTTAATGTTATCATTTTAAATCAGAATACCATTGTGCTTTATACATTGGTTTCTTTCCTTTTTTTGCCCTCCAAAATTCAGCTTCATAAACTTGTTTTGTCATTTCTAATGCTGTTAGGGGGCGATGTCCTTCTAATTCAATCTTTCCTTTCTTTGCTAAATTAATAATTTTATTTATTTCAACAATTGCTTTTTTTAATTCTGTTTTTCTTTTTGTCATTCTAAACTAACCTCCCTCTTAATCATATCTTCAACACTTTCCTCTTTCTTTTCCTTAACTTTCTTTTTTAGTGTGGTCTTTTTAGTGGCTTTGACTACTTCTCCTAATAAGCTAATGGCTACAACCCCACCGACGATACCACCTATTGCTTTTGTCATTTTCTCCTCCGTTTTTTTGAACATATAGGACAAGCTACATCTCCTTCTAAAATATTATAAGATTGATTACAATTTGGGCATCTAACAAAAATTGGCTTATTTAATCCTATTATTTTATTAATTTTTTTAAATAAATCTTTATCTTTTCTTGTCATTTTCTTAATCTCCTTCTAATCTTTTTCTTTATCCTAATTTTTAAATTCTTTTTTTTATTATTTGGTGCTTGTTTAATATAAAATAAATCATCTTCGATTTCATATCCAATAGATTCTTGCCCCCATTCTTTACCCCATTTTCCAAGCTGTTTCAATAATCTCTTACGATTTCCTGCAAAAGCTTTTTCGGTTGCATAAGAAGTAACAACATTAACATCCTCTTGGATAACTTTGTTTTTGTTAGAAGAATAATATCCACCAACTCCTCTATCTGAAGTGAACCCACCAAACCTCTTAGCTAAATATCTTTTGACTTCCTGCACACGCTTACGCATTTTCATAGGAGAAATCTTTTTATCAGCATCTTGGGTAGAAGGAACTATGATTGCTTGTTCAACTGGTAGTTCCAATTCAACATACTTTTTCTTTTCTTGTTTTGTAAGTCCATTCATTTTAAAATCTATCATGATAAGCACTAATTGGATTTCCAAACATCTTGCCTTTCTTTTCAATCTTAGCAATTACTTTATCCATTTCTTTTTGATATTTTTCTTGTCCAAGTTTAGCAACAAACTGGTTTTCAACTTTATGTGCAATTTCTGAAACTGCTCTTCCACCAACTTGTCCTTCACCCATAACCTTTCCTATTTTTAAAATACTAGGAAATCCTCGTCGCTGTATATGGAATTCTCCTAAATCTTTCATAGTAAAAGTTTTGCCTTCTACCATTGCTTTCATTTGATTTTTTAGTTTAGTTTTTCTTTTCATTTTTTCTTCATCTGTTTATAATATTTAGTTTTACGAGGGTCTTTACCTAAAAAATATTCTTCATAATCTTCTACTATTTTTCCTTTATCATCTTTAATCACAAATTTCTGATGCAATTTCTTTTTAAGTTTGGTCATTTTCTTCTTCTTGAATATATTTTTTATATCACTTGGAACTCCTACACCAAATAATTCTCCACTTGTATATTTTTTTTGTTTCATTTTAACTCCACTTCTTTTTTACTTTCCAATGTTCTAAAGGAAATAAAAAAGTTTCATCAATATATTCATCAACTTTCATAAGTTTCTTGACTATTTTTTTAGCTTTCTTTCCCTTTATCATTTTCTATTCTTGAAAGGTCAAGTGCCATTCGTATGAAATCTTTTCTTGTTAGCATTTTAAATTATTTCTACCTCTTTTAATCTTGGAATTTTCTTTCCACAATATGCACAAATAAGTTTATAATCTAAAGTTTCAATGGCTAATCTATCTCTTTTACACCAATTACAATAAGTTCTTCCCACTTTTTTTACATTAGGATATCTCCCTTTAACTATTTTCATTAATTTCTTCTCAACTTGTTTTACTTTATCTTTCATTTTTTTTGTTTCATTTTAACCAACCTTCTCCTTTATCTGAACCATTAATGCTCTAAGTCTTGCAGTTGCAACAGCTTCTCTTTCTTGTTTTCCAATATTAATCCCAAATTCTTTTTGATATTTCCTTGCTCTTGGAGTTACAATAAGATTAAGAACCCCTTTCTTAGCTTTCTCAAAATTAAACATTCCTTTCTTCCATTTCTTTATATAGTTTTCTGCAAGTGCTTGTTCTTGTTTATAATCTTCATATTCATTTGCAATCACTAAATCTAATTCTTTTACTAGTTCAAAATCAAAATTCTTTTGTTTCATTTTTAAAATATATTAATCTCCTTATTAATCCAATTATCTGCTTTCTTTTTCTTTTTCCCCTTTTTTTCAGTTAGCACACCAATTACTTTATTTAATCTTGTTTGTTTTACTTCCTCTGGAAGTTTATCCCAACCAGCAGGAAAATCAAGCCCCTTTTTTCCAAGCCCTGCTTTTAACATTCTTTTTTTCCAAATATTCTTTTCTACTTTAGTTTTAGCAAGAACATCACCGATTTTTGCAACCATACCAATAGTGCCGAACATACTTTCACTTTCTTCATGGCTTCTTCCTGCAATTTTATCTTTAAATTTTTGTTTTACTTCTGGTGAAATCTGAGATGTTTTATCAATAAGTTTATTGATTGCAGTTTCAAACTCATAACTCTCCCAAGTTCTGTTTTGATAATGTTCAGTTGCTTCATTAACTTCACGACCATCAACTAAAAGTGTAGCACGATGTCTAAAACCAGTTCTAGTCTTTTCTGACTTAGCAATAATTTGCATCCTGTTATTTAATCTAAAACTTTTCATTTTAAATCTTCAATTTCCTTTTTAATTTTCTTTCAAGCATAATAGCTTTTTGAAACTTTATTGCTTTTTCAGTTTGTTTTGTTGCTAACAATTTCTTTAATTCATCACGACCACCAGAAACTAATATCACAGATGGATTTCCTTCTAGTTCCCAAATATACCAAGTTCCGTATTCTCCATAAGGAACATAAGGGCTTCTAACTTTTCCATAGAAAACACCATTGCCTTCATAATGAGTAGCTGTCCAAATCCAGCTTCCATCTCTTGTTTCCCAAGCAAAACTTACTTTTCTTTTCATTTTAATTTAACCTCTTTCTTAATTATTTTTTTAATCTCACTTTTCTTGACTTGTTTGGCAAGTAATCTTTTTAGAATATCTCCATAAGTTTCTCTCTTATATCTTCGTTTCTTTTTGATTTCATCGACGATTTCTCGAGGTAATTGTATTGTTGTTCTGTCTTTCATTTTAAGGAAGTATTTTTATTTTTTTGAATTTATTTCTTGCAATAATTTCTTTTTTTAGTGGAACAATCATATCTCCGTAACCACCTATTTGTAATGCTAAATTTATTTTAACAGCTTCTTTAAAGTCTTTAAAAGGAGTAGGGTCATAAGTTTTGCTTTCTAAATTTGCAAGATAATAACTTCCTTTATTCTTGATTGCTTTTTTTAATTGTGATTTTCTTGTCATTTTCATACATAACACACCATAGAGCATACATAACATAGACTACTTTGCTTTAAATAGTTTTGGTTACTTGAAAAATAATCGAGGGGGATTAAAACTGGTGAGTGAAAATCCCCCTCGATTTCATAATGGTGTCATAAAAGGCATGACTATGATTTTTGTGAAGGATTATAATGTATTATAATAAACCATAATAGCATAATATCCCAATAAAAAAATGATTGCCATATTAAAAAAGTTTTGAAAATAATTAATTCAAATAAAATTAAAAATAGGTAAGGTAAAGTTACTGCAATAATTAACCTCATTAAATAATCTAATCTTTTCATTATAATCGCACACACAAATAGTATTTAAATGTTTTTGATTCTTGATTTGATTCTTATTTCAAGAGGAGAAACTTCATTGTCGCAAATGTTTCCATTGCCAATAATCAAATTGCCATCAGGCAAAACTTCCAATATTTCATATACTTTTTCTTCATAAATAATAGTATCTCCTATTGTTAAAAGTTTCATAAGATATGAAAGATTTCAGATAATATAAAGATTATTGAAGTAGAAAGAAACAAAAAAAAGAAAGAGAAAAAAAGAAAAAATAAATTTTGGTTTAACCAGTTGCAACTAATCCACTTGACCTTATTGCAGTAATTATAATAACTGTGAGCAAAATTAATACAACCATTGCTGTGATAACTATAATTATTGGAAACCAGTTTGTTGTTCCAGAGATAGCTTGTGATGTATCATTAATTACTTGGATAGCAGTAGGGTCATCAGTAGCATCTTGAAGTTCACCACCCATCAAACTAAAAATCATAATAATTAATCCTATCACAAAAAGCATAGTAACAACAGATAATAGAACTGTTAATCCAGCAACGCCTTGTTCAGATTTCATTTTGAAAAAAATATACCCCCTTTCAAACATTGGAATATCATAAGAAATATTATCTTTGCTAATTAATAAAGGATTGGTTACATTGGTTACATTGGTTACAATATTTATAAGCCTTGATTTTGTCTAATCCATAAAGCACAAAAACTTCCAATCATTACAGCAACTGCAAAAGTGAAGGTAACTCCTGAGATATAACCCCCAACCCATAAAATTAAGCTTATGACAAAAGTAACAAATCCACCGACGGCAAAGCCACCAAAGATGTCATCCTTTGCAAAGTGAAATCCAATTGCAAAGATAATATAAATGCTTATCAAAAGCATATTAGAAAACCAATTATTAGTAATAGAATTAAGATAGATAAAAGCTTCTCCCATTCCACTTGTCCAGTTTATTGATGTTGGCATATTGTATGGCATTTTAAGTTCCTTGTTTTATTAACCTCCAGATTCCAAATATTATTGAAATAGTAATCAAAGCACCTAGTATCGCTATGGCTATTGATGGGATTCCTAAAACCCCATGAAGTATATTTCCAATTATAATAAGAGGCAGGAATATAAATGAAATCATAGTAAGTGCTAATTGGAACATTCCAAAGGCTAGAAATCCTATAATATCTAATAACTTTGAAATTCCTGATTGTTCAGAATCTGCAAAGACATCTTTCCAATCTTCTACTGTGGAATTTATACTTTGAGTTGTATAATTAACTAAATCTAAATCTAGTTTCTCATCGACTTCAGTAGTATCTTTTCCATAAATATTTGCAAAATTTATTATAGCAGATAATGTTAAAAATATAAAAAGGGTAATAATTACAAAAGCTTTTAAGATGTTTGGAAAGTTATCTGCCATTATGACCCACCCCTATTTGATAATTTATAAATTATTAATATTCCTAAACAGATAATCCAGATTAAAGAGTAATATCCCATATCAATTAGTCTTGTTATCATAGACACAATTAATCCTAATATTATGAACACGATAGTCCAAGCACCACTTGTCACAGCTATCAACCCAAGAGTTAATATTAATAATACTGCAAGGAATAATCCTAAAGCACCAAAGTAAATGAATCCTTTTTCACTCATATCAATCCATTCACTTGTTACAAATTCTCCATTATGTCTTACAATAGCATAGTAAGTATTGTTTTCATAACTTATAGGAACACTTACTATTACCTCTCCAGCCTTTGCTGTTGCACTATCTGAAATAATTAGAGTGTCATCTGTACCATCATTATCATAAACATATACTTCCAAATCCATTGTTCCTGTCGAAGCTAAACTAAATGATAAGGTAACAGTTCTATTGATAGCCTCAGAATCAATATTATAAGTTCCTTCTGCTAATCTGTCAAATTCAGTTTCAGGTTCAGGAATAATCACACCCTCTGCTAATGTAATTGAACAAGGAAGGTTTACACATTTTGCATTATAATCTTCACTTTCAAATTCAAGTACACCATTATCAGTAACCCTAAATTTGTAGATAACATCTTCTTCAACTAAGTGAAGATGACATTCTCCATTATTATCTAATTTACATCTCTCAACTTCTTTAAATATTCCTTCTCCAATATAATATCTTAATACACTTACTATTGCATTTGGATGTATTTTGAAGCTTTCATCGTGATATTTAAATAAGAATGTTGTGCTGTCTACTAATAATAAATCCCTTAAAGTAATATTTCTGCTAGTGTAATCATCTAAAGTAGTGGTGTTTTCTGAAATAGTTCCTGCATCCAAATACCAAAACTCTTGAACATAAGTATCTCCGATATATCCTAAGACAATATCAATCCTATAATCAGAATAATTTAATAAATAATTAGGAATACAAATAGCACCACTAGTTGAGTTTTCAAAGATTGTATGGAAATTCCAAATCAAACTGCTATTGCCTAAACTAATTAAACTCAAATCAACTTCTATTTGAGGATTAAGAGTTTCGTTCATTAAAGTATCTGTTTCCTCATCATTTAATTTGTATAGATTTAAGATAGTTTCATTATAAATTGAGCAATTATCTATCTCAACTGAGAAAACTGTCTGGGTTTGGTTTGTTGTTGAGAAGTTTTCAACCCAGTAAGAATTGCCTTCAATTGAATATCTCCAACTCCAATTTATATCTCTGCCTGTTGTGTTTCCAATTCCATTTGGAATTGCTAAATCCCTTTCAAAGAAGTATCCATCGTCGAGTATTGCAAAGCTATCAATAGCATAATCTGTTCCATCATAAACCAAAACTGCTGTCATATCTGTAACACGAGTAATGTCTGTCACTTCAATTGTTAAGTTAAATTCTATGACTTCTCCTTCTGCAACTGTGGTTTCTGAAACTGGTTGTGTGTACTCATGGTATAAAATATAGAAATCATCACTATCATTTCCAATCAAGCCCCCAGTATCTTCACCATAAATTGTAAGTTCGTGAAAACCATCTGAATAAATTGTAATGGTTTCATTGTTTGCAGAACAATCTAAATTATCACTAATTCCATCAGTGAATAATAAATCAGAATATCTAAGAATTCCTGCTGTATCTGAGTGGAATGTAAAAGGAACAAAACAACTTCCATTTATAATAGGACATCCAGATAAGTAAGAATTGATTGTTGAATCAAAGTCTGATGTACGATTGTTTGTTTGATTAAACTTATCTACATAACTCCATATTTCTGTTCCGTCTATTGAGATAGAAGCATTGTTTACATAACCATATCCTTCTTCATAAGCTATTGTCATTGGGGGGTCATCATTATAGGAATATCCAGCAAAAGAATATAGGCTTCCATTGTATCTTACTGACCTAATATAATCAAGGGCATCTTGGTCATTTTGTAATCCACTAACCCATCTTACTGCATCAACTTCTGAAACATTTCTTTCTATTAATATATAAATCGGTTCTTCGATGAGAGGACTATCATTAATATTAAAATTAACATTTCCATAGTTTTCAGGTATAATACTTAAAACTGTTCCAAAGTCTTTTTGATAAATCAATGAATCATCTGTAATATTTCTAAATGTAACAAAAATATTCCCAGCAGGATTTGTTTCTTCTGCCATTCTAAAAGTAATATTGTCTATCTTTACTTGGGTGATGTTGAATTCTATTCCTGAACGATTATATGTAATTCCCAAACTTACAGTTGCGAAAGGGTCGCCAGTAGCTTTATAAATAGAATATTCAAACCCACTTAAATTCATATAAGCACTTATAAGATTGCTAGAATTTTCAGGTATTTCTAACCATCTTGTCATATTGCCTTCACTTATAAATGTTAGATTTTCTTCTGTTAAACTATTATTGAATTCATCTTCAAACCAATTTCCATCCACAATATACCAACAACTTGTTAAATTTCCTGCATCAGTAATATTATAAGTTATGTTGAAAGAACTTGTGAGATTATTTGTTGAATAATTATTAATTGGATTGAGTATAACAATAGGAGTTTCCACATCAATAGCAAAATTAACTTGTGCAGTTTCTATATTATTTACACTATCATTTGCCCATACATATAAAGTAAGATTATAAGTTCCATCAATGACATCTTCTATTGTTTCTGATATATAAGTTGTATTAGTTGTTCCATAATCATAACTATACCAAACATAAGCTAGAGGGTCATCTGTGGATATGTTCACTAAGAATTCTGATTCAGTATAAGTTTTTATAATTGGAGAATAAATTGTGATGTTTGGGGCAATTGTATCTTGAGTAAATATAACACTACTTTCATTAATATATCCAACACTATCATTAATCCAATAGTACCAAGTGTTGATTCCTTCTGTTGAACTTATTCCAGTTATATTAACACCACAAGTTTCTGAAACATTAATTCCATTAATATTATACCAACAATTGTTTGGATTAACCTCGATAATTGAAATATTCATTTCGGTTATTGAGTAAGTATAAGTTGTGTTTAATGGATATAATATTGCACCACTTGGTTCTGTTATGTCATAAGTTATTATAGATTCTGTTGTTGTAACTAAATTATTAAGTGTATCTACAATTTCAAAGTACCATTTGTAAATCCCTTCATACCATAAATAATATATTATCCCTAAGAGAATATTAGTGCTTCCTCCTGTATCAATTGTAGTCTGGTTTATTATAACATCACTTTCGTTTAAAATAAAAAGAGTAACATTATCAATCCCTTGAGTATTGTTTGCATTAATTGTAAAATTAGTTATTGAAATATTTGTAAAAGTATTATTTGGAGGGGTGGTTATTAAATTAAGATATTCCATTTCAATTCCAAACCCAAAACCATAAAGGTATCCTGCTTCAGTATCGTTTAAAACCCTATCCCAAATTCCTACCTCGTCAATTGTTCCATTAAATGGATTTATTCCTCCATATCCTCTTCCTAAATATAAGTTTGAAGTAGGAGGAGTTGTTTCTGTTGATGTTGATGTTGCAGTTTCAGGGGCGTTCCCATCTATATAATGCCTAACTGCATCTGCATCAGTTGTTCCATTCCAAGTCAAAACTAAATGATGCCATTCATTATTACTGTAATTAGTTCCTACACTATAAAAATCCCATTTTGAACTTCCTTGTACAAATCTCGTATTGATTTCACTACTGCTATCTATTCTTATAAATATTCCATATTCTGCTACAAATTGTTGATTAGAATAAATTATTCCATTTGTATCATTTGTCTTAAACCATACACTTATTGACTTTGTGCCTTGGGGGGTTACTTTGTCATTCATAGATATATAATCATCTATTCCATCAAAAGTCCAAGCAGTTTCTATTTTTCCTGTCTGGTTTGGAACTGCACCACTAGATGTTCCATCATTAATATAAAGACTATCATAAATATTTGTTCCACTTTTTTCATCTAGTTTATAATAGGAAACTAAATCAGTACCAAGATTAGTTTGATTCCAAAGAGTGAAAACATAATTCCAATTAATAGAACTAGAATTTTCATTTCCAGTAGTATCATTTGCATAAAAAGTTAAGTTAGAATCAATTGGAGAAGGTTCAAAAGTTGTGGCATTGTCTGAACAATTTACAGAAACATTACTTGCATTATAAAAATACCAACAAGAATTTGTATTAGCATCTATAATTGTCCAATTCAAATCTAAACTTGTTGCAATTTCTGGAAAGTAATAAGTTCCCATAGGAGATGTTATAATAATTTGTGGAAAGATAGTATCTACTAAATAAGTTCTTACTGAAGAGTTTACATTACTTACATCATTTTGTGCATTGCAACTCCAATTGTGGTTTCCATCTGAAATATTTTTTAAAACACTTAGGTTCAAGTTTTCGGATGGGGTTGAATTTGTGATAGTATAATTATTTACTCCATCTAAAATTAAGGTTAAATTATTAATTCCATTAGGGTGATTTGCATTGCAAGTGAAATTAGTTTGTGCATCACTTAAATTTGAGTTGTTTATAGGACTTATTAAATCAATTTGGATTATATTAAATTCTTCACTTTGAAATGAAACATTCGGCTTGTTTGAATTATATATTTCCAATGCTTGTGAACTTGTTAGTACTTTATTCCAAACTATTACTTCATCTATTAACCCATCAAATTGATTAACTCCATTCCAAGCTATTCCTAAATACAGATTTGAAGTAGGAGGAGTTGTTTCTATTGATGTTGATGTTGTAGTTTCAGGAGTAGTGTTCCCATCTATATAATGTTTTACTGCATTTGCATTTGTTGTGCCATCCCATGTTAATACCACATGATGCCATAGACTATCGTTATAAGTATTTATACTGGAAAAATCCCACTTCTGAGTTCCCTGTGCAAGTCTTGTATTGATTTCACCACTTCCTCCTATTCTTATGAATATACCATATTGTGATACACTTGCTTGATTAGAATAAATCATCCCACTTATATTATCTGTTTTAAACCATACACTTACAGATTTTGTTCCTAAAGGAGTTACTTTATCATTATATTCTACTGAAGAAAGGGGAGTGAAATTTCCTGAATAAGCAATTATTCCATCAATTCCAGCAACAACATTTGTTCTAACAGTTGTATAATTTCCAGTTGAATCTGTAAAGTTTCCTACTTGCTTATCCATAAAGTTAGCAGAAATTATGCCACTTCCATAGACATCTGTAATGTCTGAATTACTAGAAACAATAGGATTATCATAATACATCATAATAGTTGTTTCTGTGCTTGTGTTTATTCTAAAAGTTGCCCAAGTACTATCAACTTTGTCTTGCAAGAAATAACTTAATTCAGTATCTTGTGCTTCATTTAAAAATCTAATATCATCGAAGTCTGTTTGCATATTTAAGTCGTAAGTTATATTGATATATGAAATACTTCCATTTATTCCAGTTATATTTTGTTTTTTACTCCAACTGCTATTCCACCAAGCCCACATATTCCTAACTTCATCTTGAGTTATATAATTAGGAATTTCAAAAGCCCAATCAACACTTTTATTATATTCTTTCTTAGCTTCTAACTTAAATAAATAATCTCCTATTGGCATTTCTTCTCCTTTATATTTGTGCCAATCAGCAATTGGAACTTCAATTGTATCATAACCAATTATTGTATCTGTGCAATTATCATATTCAGTTCCATTTCCTAAATCAACATGGTTGCAAGTTGTATTATAAATAGGAACATCAACATCTTCTAAACCAATTTTCTCATAATAGATATTATAATCTAAGAATTTTTTCTTATCTTTTTTATCTACAAAATCTAATTCTGTGAATAATTTTGTTGGTTGATAGAGTGTTATGTTAATAATGGCATAACAATCAATTAAGCATTGTTCAGTGTTCTTTATTAAATCTAATCCAATTAAGGTTTTATTAGTAGTATCATTAATTATATCGAAGTTTGGGTAATCATATCCTCTATCTATTGGAATCACTGCTTGTTGTTTTTCCAATGCAGAAATTTCAATATCTTTATCTAGACTATCATAGATTTGTTCAGAAGGTGATGGTAAGAAAATAATAAGTCCTACTGCTATAAATATTAAAAGTAGTAAAGAACCCCAAACTATAATACTAATTTTTCTATTCATTTTTTTCTTATAATCTTCCATTTTATTTGAATACTAAACCCTACCCCCCTCCTTTTTCTTTTGTCTATGAGCTTTATATGGATTTTTATGTGTGGCTTTTTTTGAATTTTTTATGTATTTCACCATTTTTTGTTTATTTTAGCCAAAGGGCGTTTGAACCTCCTGTGATTTCATTCTTGCAAACATTATGATTCCACCAACAAAACTAATAACCACAACCCAAACTGGAAGATAAAACATAATAAAATTAGCACCAAGAAAGCCTTGAAAAGTTGAAGCAAGTTCTGTTGCTTCTGATAAAACTAATTGATAAGCATTAGATATTCCAACAGCTACAATTGTTGCTATGATTACAATAAAGATATATGGAACAAAGAAGATTGGTCTTGTTGTTACCATATAACTTCCTATGAATATTGAAATAATCATTCCTACAATTATTAATATTGAAAGCCAATAAAGAGTTGAGTATGCTGAATTCAAATCTCCTAAGGTGCTATCTACTACTTCTGTATAATTAACTGTGTCACCCACTTCTATTCCTATAACAGCTTCATTAAGTTCATTTTTAACAGTAACTCCTAAATAAATAAAGATGCCAGATACAAAAAGTAAAACTAAACTTATAATCATAAAAATAAAAATATCGGTATACTGTGCTTTTTTGTTTAACATCATTTAAAAAACCTCCTTGAATCCATTTTAATTCTTATACTTCCTCTATCTTGATTTTGTAAAACTTGTTTTTCTACATCTTTAATAGCTTCGACTTCTAATATTCTTTTTGCCATCTCTCCTAAATTTCCAATATTATCTCCATTTACTTCGCTTTGGGCTTTTAATTTTTTAAGCCAAGCTATAACTTTCTTATCCACCCATAATTGTTTTTGTTCTCCCCTTTTGCTTTTTACCATTGTCTACTCCTTGAAAGTCCAGACTTGACTTGTCTTTCATAAGCTTCATCAATGGGCATACCTTTCTCTAGCATATTTTCTATTACATCTATTTTTCTTATCATCCATAGCATATAAATGAAAGAGATTATTATTAATGGAAAGAAAGCAATCATTGAAACTAGCCATAGTATTCTAAAAAAAGATATTATAAATGGTGTTGAGGTTAGATAATCTATTGATAAGTTCCATGCAATAAATGTTATCCCAATAAATAATAAATAAGCTAATAAATACAATCCCCATTTCATAGCAATATGTTCTACTTTTCCACCCCAAACAATAGATAAAATTAAGAATAAAACAAAGATAAAAAACAATCCGATATATATAATACCCTTTGCAGTTGAAGGTATTTCTCCATTAGGAGTTATCCAGAAAGTTAAAGTCTTGTCATTTGTTTCTCCTGCATCAGTGCAGACAAGAGTAAATTCATATTCTCCATTTACTTCTGTTTGATTAGCAGTAAGATTTATTTCTGCGACAGCTTCATTAATAATCATTGTATTATTATTAATAAGCACATCTCCATTTGGATTAATAATAGTTGCAAGACAGATAGCATTAGCAGAACAATAGTTATCATCTATTGTGCAGGGGATACTTAAAGTTGTTGCTTCATTTTGTTTGAATACTGGTTGTGCTACTATCAAGGGTGTAACAATTAAGATTACTAATGCAATTAACAAATAGGTATATTTATTTTCCACTTATCATCTTCCTCCCTTAAAAAGTTTTTGAGATAACATTCTATTTTATCAGCAATTTGATTTAAGACATTATTATTGATTATTCCATTATAATTCCAAACAGCCTCAGCAAGTCCAGAAGCATTGATACTTATATTTCCAAGAGTTGTATCAACAGTAAAGTTAAAGTCTGTTAAGGTTCTATTTCCATAAGTCCAAATATCTTCTTCATCTAAATCATAATCTAATTCACAAGTTGCATTTAATGTTGGGTTGCAAGTCATGTTAGGATAGTAAGTAAGGTTTCTGTCTGGGGTATGTGTCCAAACTGCATCTGCTATTTCTGAATTATTAATACTTATATTAAGAGTAGTATTAACTGTGAAGTTAAAATCTGTAAGAGTTCTATTATCATAAGTCCATACAGAACTAGAAATTAAACTTAATATATTATTAGCAATTGTTCCTGTCCAGTTCCAGATATAACTTGCAAACTGATTAAGAATATTATTGTTTATTGTTCCTGAATAATTCCAGACTTCTTCGGTTATTTCTGTTTCATTTACTACATCAAAATTAAATTCTGTAAGACTTCTGTTAGAATAATTCCAAACTTGATTAGTTGTTTTATTTGCCAAATTAGTTATGTGCATTTCTCCACCCCCTTTTACTTCTTGAGTAACTCCCAAAGCAGAAGTCATATAAATACTCAACCAATTTACAAATTGATTAAATACATTCCCAAAACTATTATCTAATTTTATTCTTATTATTCCACTTCCAGATATTATGTCTGTTGTTGGTAAATTATTTGAAACACTATCTCCTATTCCAATTGGAGAAGAAGTTGCTTCTCCTGAAAAAGTTAGATTATTTGGTAATTGTATCCAAGAACTTGAAGTCCAATTCCAAACAGAAAAAGATATTAATGAAGTGACACTACTTTCTCCCATAAAATATAATGAGATTGAACTAAAATTATCTTCTTCATAGAAATGTAAGGTCGTATTAAAATCATAAGTAGAGGTGCAACTTTTTATTGCACCACCACTAGAAGAACAAGAAGTGTAAACAAAATCCCTGTAACTTGTAATGGCAGTTGTTGAACCCAAATAAGTTCCTGTAATTACAGTTCTATCTGGACTTTCAGTTTCTTCTTCATCAGTATGATATACAAATCCTCCACTTTCAGTGTAAGAACATTTTGCAGAAATCATATAAACTCCTAAATCACTTGGTGCAGTTAAATCGTAATAATAAATCCCATTACTTCCGTCAAGGTCTAACATCGGTGCAAGATAAAGATAAGGTGTATGAGTTCCATTGATATTTAATGGATTCCATATTTCCAAATTACAAATAGCATTTTCTTCAACTAATCCTTGTGCATCAATTACTTGCATAAAAATTGTTGCCTTATCTTCTGGGGAATATTCTGTTCCAAAAATATCTAAACTTCCTTTTGGATTATTCATATAAGTTAAATCTATCCAACCAGTGATTGAACCAGTATCATCATTTGGTGTTAGAACAACTTCATATTCTCCTGCTTTGGTTATTATATTACTACAATCAAAAAAGATAGTTCCTTCACCTGCACCAGCATAAGTTGTGTGAACTTCATAAGAAGGAGTATTACAAGTTTGCCCATTAACTTCTAAGAAAAATTCAACAGTGGGATTAAGCCACATTTGAAAAGTAACAATAGCAGATTTTACTTCACTTATTTTGTCTGGTGGATTAATATTAATAGTATAAGTGTAACTTGTATCTCCATCCATACTTTGCCTATAAAAAGGGTCAAGAAATATCTTATTAAATTGTTGAGTTGGTTCAGCTTTAATTGAAGGCACAACTAATAATATTGTCATGATTAGTAATATTGGTATTATCATTTTCATTTTATTTATTTTTCGATACGATATAACGGAAGGGGTTTAAAACGCCACGGGTCTGTGCCTGTTGTCCAGCATTTACAGTAACACCACTACCCACACCAGTAATTTGTTCTGATTGAGTAATCTGCCTTGCTTCTCTTAGACTTCTTTTCTCTCCTCCATGCAATGCTCTTTTATATGCTGAGTGAACAATATCAACTAATTCCCTAATTAACATAGGATAGTTCTTTCTTTTTTCTAATGCTAATTTATTTTGGGTTATCTGCACTTCTTTAATTTGTGGAGTGTTTAATAATAAATATTGCATAGAATTATCATCTGACAAAATTCCTATTTTAATTCCTTGTTCAGAAAAGATTACCTCATGCTCAACACCATGCATTTTATTAAATGCTTCTTGGAATGAAATGTTTAATCCCATTTCCTGATATTTCATATAAAACAAATCTGAAAGTTCCCTTCCAAAATCCAATACCTTTTCTCTTATCTCTTCATCATTATAATCTGAAAGGATTGTGTTACGGTTTAAATACATACTCAAAACTCTCATAACTTCTGCAACTCCATAATCATTTAAGATATTGCTTTCAATATTCTCATTTGATTGCCATATTAAATTTCCATTAACAAAAGCTAATTTATCTCCTCTAAGAATATGTTCTGCTCTCTCTAATATATTATCTAATTCCAATTGCCACTTAATAAGATTATCCTGCATCTGTGGTGCAAATGCAGAATGTTGGGCATACATTCTTGGGTCAGGTCTTATTTGACTAGCTTGAGGATTCATTGATTCTTCTTGTTGTATTTCTTTAATAGCTTCTGCTATCTCTTGTTCAGTATAACCACTCATCTTTAAATCTTCAATATCTTTTTGTGTTAGTTGCCTCATTTTTAAAATCTTATTCTTGGTGATTTAATTCTAGGTACTTTAGGTAATTTAAGTTTTATTGCTCTACGCAACTCGAATCCAGTTTGTACTTTTCTAAGTAATTTCAATCCTTGTTTAGGAGTAACCACTTGTGGTTCTAATCCAACAATTTTAGTTGTCAAGGTTGGTGCATATAATAATTCTTCTTTTAATTTTTTCTTCTTTTTCTTCTTCTTTAATTTCTTTTTTATTTTAGGAAGGAAGGGAAATAAAAAAAGGAAAGGTGGAAATGGAGGAGTTGGTGCAATAGCCAAAGAAACACTTGGACTTGGACTTGGACTTACAGATACACTTGGACTTGGAGATGGACTTACTGAAATGCTTGGACTAGGCGAAGGACTAGGTGATACTGAAATAGATGGAGATACACTTGGACTTGGACTTAGGCTTACAGATAAACTTGGAGAAGGACTTGGACTTGGACTAAAAGATATGCTTGGACTTATCGAAGGACTTACAGATATGCTTGGACTTCTAGAAATAATTGGTGATACACTTGGAGAAATAACAGAAGGACTTACCCCACTACTTAATATTTGGTTAATCAATGTTGCAGAAGTAACTGATGGTGATGATGCAATAATTATATCACTTGGGTTTAATGATGGTGTTGCTGTATGTAATCCTAAAACAATTTTCTCACCAGCAAAAACCTGCTCTCCAAATTTCTCAATGCTTGATTCTTTCCATACTTTTAATAAGTCAAGTATTTCTGTTTTCTTATTTCCAGTTAATCCTTGTGTTGCTTGTACTTTGGAAATCCTATAAAAATCTGAAAGATGTTTTTGTGATGCTAAGAACTTTGTAGCTGTTGGACTTTCTGGTGCAAATATTACATTACCAGCTTTATCAACTTGGAAAGTTAAACTTGCACCCAGCTTTTGAGTTGCTGTCTGTGATAATGTCATTATCTTAACTCCTTCTTGTGTAACTGGTTGTTGGTATCTAAAACCCCAAATGTCTTGGTTGGTAATATCTGGGGAATCATATCCATGAATATCTAATAATTTTTCTTTAGTTCCTGCAATTAATATTTGGTTCTTATCTCCACCAGCTAATGTAACTTTTGTTCCAGCTTTTCCCCCAGCTTTCTTTAATATATTCACAATTTCTTGTGCTTTATCTCCTGACTTAGCATGAAAGAATGTTGCATCAATATCATGCAAAGGTCTTTTTAATTCAACCCCATAACCTTTAACAGTTGAAGAACCATAAACTAAATAATCTCCTCTCTGCTTTTGAAAGTATTTCCATAGAGCTTCTTGTTGTTTAGATGTTAATTTCTTAACAGATTCAACTTGTCTGAATTTATCTAATGTCTGGAACTTTGGATTAAAATATTCTGTTGCTGTTCTTATTGGTAAACCTGCTTGTAATAATCTTATATCTGCTGGGGCTAAAGAAGTAGTAGCCCATTGTTTTGCAAAGGCAGTTTCTAATCTTGTTGTTGGAACAAATCCCTGAACTGCTAATGCTTCTCTTGGAACATAAAAACCACTTGGTGCTATATTCTGGAATTGTGGAAATCCTTTTCCAATTATACTTGAATATCCAACAAACTTAATTTGACCAAGAACATCTGTCGGAACATAGCTTGGAAGAAATGCCTGACCAAATATTGGCTTGACAGCAGAACCTGTATCAAAGTAAACCCCTCTCCAAACTGTTGCGTGTAAAGTAGTAGAACCTTGTGGAAGTAATGGTTCTCCTTGAAAGGTTGTTGCAGATAATTGTCTTGATAGTTTATTTGAAAATCTATTTGCTAAACTTAATCCTTTTTCAACTGGTGGCTTTCCAACAAATGCACCTTCTTTTACTTTCGCAATTGGAACATTAACTTGTCCATATTTTATTGGAAGTCCATGTTTAAGCCCAGACCTAAATCCTGCAACACCAACACCTAAGAATGTTGCTTGTTGTCCAACAAAACCAACTTGTTCTGATAAACTTGCACCAGCTTTTTTTAACTCTCTAACTCCCTTAGCTGTTTTAAAAGCAAAAGCACCTCCAACACCTGCTGTTAATCCAACAGCACCAATCTTAACTAATATAGGATGCAGTTGTGCTTGTTGAGATGCAACTGCTTTGATTCCTGTTGGAATAACTGCACCTGCTTGGGAAAGTATTCCTCCTGCAAGTTGTCCACTTAAATATAATGATGATGCTTGGACAGGAGGACTTCTTGGAAGAAAACCTGATGGAACTTTTATTCCAATTATTTTTTGGTATGTTGTTAAATCTATTAAAGGTCTTTTGATTCCTCTCTCATCATAATAATCTTGTGTAAAAGCTTGAACCTTCATTCTTTCTATATCTTTAACAGCTTCTTCATCACTAACTCCTAGATTGAATCTCCCACCACTAACCTTATCTACCATTGCTGAAGCTACATTATAATAAGGTCTAAATCCTAACTTTCCAGCAGGAGTTGTAAAAGGAAAAATATCATGTGCCAATTGCCTTCCAAATTTTTTAATTCCTGTTGCTTCATTAATTCCACCAACCACAACTTCTTTATAATATTTTTCAGGGGTCATCCCTTTGTAAGTTCTTTGAAAAGTTATTGGGTCTATGAATATACTTCCTTGTGCAGGTTTTGTTCCTAATGGAATTTCTTTTAATTCTCCTGTCTTTATACTAAGTACTAAGTTCATAGATTTTTCAAATCCTTCTGGCAATGGTGCTACTCCCTCTTCAGGTACTTTTGGATAATAAATCAATTCTTGAGTTTTAGGATTAACAAATAATTCATATTGTGTCAAATCATAATCTTTAACTGGAATATCCTCTACCTCAACAATTTCTTTTGGTTTTGGTTTTGGTTTTCCTAAAATATCTGGAGGGATAACAAATTTAGTAACTTCTTTTTCTTTCCCTACCCTAATAAACTCCTCCCCTTTTTGAATTAATCTTCCAAAGAAAGTAGTGGCTGGTTCTTCTGGAATAGTAAAAGAAACAGAAGGTTCTTTTTCTGGTTGTTTTAATATTAATGGTGGTCTTTGAATTCCAGCAAGTGCTTGTTGTTCTTTGAATATTTTTGCTTTTTGAATTGATTCTTGCTGAAGTGATTGATTGATTGCTGTGAAAACAGCAGTAACATTTTTAGGATTAGCCCAATCTATTTGTCCTTTGTTTGCTCTCTCAACTTGTTGGATGAATGGTTTGAAAGGACTTTTCTCGACAAGAGTTTCAAAAGCTTTTTCACTTTTAATTTCTGCCCCTCTCACTTCAAATAATTCTTTTGCTCTTGCTTCTCTTATTTCTGCTTTAGCTTCTGCAAATTTTATTATGCTTTTAAAATCCAAACTTTTGCCTTTATCTAATTCTTTTTTTGCATCTTCCAATCTCCTAATAAACTCTTTAAGAAACTTATCCTCTTCCTTAAATTCTTGTTTAAGGTCTTTTTTATCTTCAAGAAGTCTTGCTTTTTGTTCTGAAGTTCTTGCTCTATCTATCTGTTTCTTTATTTCATCCAATTGTATTTTATACTTGGTTTGTTTTCTTTCTCGTTCTATTCTTGCCTTGTCAATTTCATTTTTAGTTTTTACAGAAGTAGATTCTATTTCTTTGGTTCTTATTGCTCTTAATTCAGTAGGAGAAGTAAATGATTTCTGTAACCAATCTTCCCATGTATTATAAACTTTTTCATATTCTTCAATAGATAAATCTTTTACTTTTGTTTTAGCTTTTTCAAATAGTCCTTCTCTTCGTGCTAACTCTTTTGTTCTCTCTTGTTCAGCAAGTCTTTGTTGAATAACCTGCTGTTTCCTTTGGGTTCTAGTAGAAATTGGTCTGGCTATTGGTTGTCTTTTAAGTTGCTCTGAAAGTTTCACCATTTTTGTTATCAACATTTGAAAAGACAAACTACTATAAATAGTTTTGGTTTTGTTATGTATGCTCTATGGTATGTTATGTATGGTGACAAAGAGTAAATTTAAAAAGTTGTGTGTGCTTTTTTTAAAAAGAAAGATGGAAAACCAAATCACAGATGTTCTAAATCAAAAGTTACAAGATGGCAGAAATTTTTCTGATAAGTGGTTAAATAATATTTTTGAAATATTAATGAGAGTTGAGGAATATGAAAGACTTGCAAAAAATGGTTGTGTAAATTTAATAGACTATGTACAAAATCCTAATTTAGATTTTGCTTTAATCCAAGAAAAAAATTATCAGTTGTTCATGACAGAAGTTGAATTGCTTTTAAATAATATTAAGCATTTTATTAATAGAGAAGACTTTCTTTTATTGCTCTTAATAAATATAAAAGTAAAAAAAGCAGAAGAGGATTCTGGAGGATTTCTTGCTACTAATATTGATTCTGTTTCTCATAGAAATAATAATGTTTTAAAGCCAGAATATTATAATATAATTCCTATTATGAGTGAATTAAGAGGTTTGATTGTCAAATCACTTTTAACTTTTATCAATCCAAAACTTAAACCAAAGTCAGAAGAAAGATTATAAAAAATGCAAAGTAGATGGGGAGAAAGCAAATTAGAATTTCGACAGATTGTTTTAGAACACCTTAAAAAAATTCTTGAGATTAGTAGTAGTGAATTAAGAGATAAAACAATAATTAGAAATCATGGAACTTTTACTGAAACTATTGAGAATGAAGATACAAGATTAAGTTATCTGCAATCAATAGAAAACTTGGCTTATATCTTATTGCCTTACTTCGATGAGGAAATGAAAAATGTTTATGATAAATGCATTAAGATTGTAAACAATTTTGATTATGAAGTTAAAATAATTTTAAAAGAAACCTATGAAAAGATTTGTAAAGATTCTGGAAAAAAAGATTTAGGAAAAACATTTGTTTTAGAAATGAAATTAAAGTATGCAAAAGAATTATTTGTTGCATTAAATTTATTATTAAATAGAAATAATTATTTAAAAACTGCTGTCTATGGTGAAGGAGTAGATGAAGTAGTTTATGGAGATGATGATGCTTATGATGATGAGGAAAATTAATTATGGCTAATGCACTTGTTATTTATCGAGGGAAACCACAAGCTAATTCTTGGGCTAAGTGGATGTTAAATAGAACAAAGAGATTGAATAAGAATAATTTAATTTCTATCGTTGGAAAAACTGGTTCAGGAAAAACCCTTAGTGCTATATCAATTTGTGAGATAATGTCTAAGATGGGTAATATCCTTTTTGATGTAAGAAAAAATGTTGTTTTTACTTTAAATGCTTTAATGAATTTAATAAATAGTGGAGAACTAAGAAAAGGAAGTATGATTATTTGTGATGAATTTCAATGTTCTATATCAGCGAGGGAGTTTCAATCAAAAGCAAATAAAGTTTTTAATTATTTATTATCAACCTTTCGACATCTAAACTTAACTTTATTTTTCTGTACTCCTTTCGAAAGTTTATTAGATAAAAATACTAGAAGATTATTTCATGCTAAATTCGAAACTTTATCTATCAATACAAAAAAACAAACCTGCAAATTAAAACCAAGATATTTAGAATACTCAGACTTTAAAGCAGAACCCTATCGAAAACAACTTATAGTTTTTTATAAGGATGAAAGAGGAATGAATAGTTCTTCTAAAGTATTTCATTGGGAAGTTCCAAGACCAAGCAAAGAGAATGAAAAAATATATGAGGAGATGAAATTTGAATTTACCTCTAATCTAAACAAAAACATTTCAACAGAATTAAAAGAAGGAAAAAGTATGACAGATGTTAGGGAAGAAACTCCTGCAATAAAAGTGAAAGAAAAATTTATATTTGAAACCAAAGGATATCATACTAAAGGAAGGCTTGAACTAACTGATAGGCAACTAGAATTTATGAGGTTATTAGCAAATGTCAAAGGAACAAATAAGACATACCTTGTTGCACAAAAATTAAATGTATCAATCCAAGCAGTTTCTCAATCCAGAAGATTAGCAGAGAAGAAAGGATATTTCGTCGAAGAATTCATAAAAAATTAAGGACTTAAATTCCCCTCTATCAAACTAAATCATTAACTATAACTGCGACACCATACAACTTAATTTTGATGGTGGTTGTGTGGTGATGATTACCACCACATTAAATAAAATGATAAAACAATACAACAAATTACATACTCCCCCTATACAAAAGGGAGTGAGGCGAAGAAGTTCTTTAAGAATTTCTTTGTTTTCCATTGATGGAAGGGGGCAACCCCTTCCATTATATAATTAGTCAAGCCCATTATAAGATATTATAATATCATACTTAACACCTCGTAAGTTAAGAGCATGGGGATGCTTAATACTTCCATCCCCATGCAATATTATTTGTAGTGTAAACAGTTTCACTACAATATTATTTGTAGTGTAAACAGTTTCACTACAATATTATTTGTAGTGTAAACAGTTTCACTACAATATTATTTGTAGTGTAACTATAATATTATAAAATGAAATCAAGGTTCGCAAAAAAGTTTTATGAAAAAAGAATTTGTGTAAATTGCAAAAAGGAATTCTTCGTCGTGAAAAAAAAATCTCGTGAAGTTCAAAGACCCCCACATCTTAGACCTAGATTTGCAAAAAATTGTTCACCAAAATGTTCAAAAGAATATGAAAGAAGCAGATGGAAAAGAGATGAGAAAAAAAATTAATAAAAACCTTGTACTCTTGTACTATGAAAGTACAAAGAAAAGTGTGGTGATGATTACCACCACATTAATCGTGGGATACTTTATCACCACATTAAATAATAGATGTTGTCATTACAAAAGGGTTACAGATAGAAACATTTATAAACCCTAATTATTTAAATAAATTAAGATGAAAAAAATCAAAGTTGAATTAACAGGAATGACACCCTTACTAATGAATTCTCCGAAGGGAATGTTAGAATCAGATAAAGAAATAACTCAAAGGACAAAAAAGTATGACCCTGAAATTGAAGCAGAGAAAGTTGCTTATCGAACTAACAAAAAAGAATTATATGTTCCTGCTGAAGCTATTAAAGGTTGTTTAGTAAATGCTTCTGCTTATAAAAAATTTGGGAAATATTCAGCAAGACCAATAATTGCTGGTGGTGTCTTTATTAATCCTGAACAAATATTATTAGGAATTAAAAAATATGAAATTGATTTGAGAACTGTTGTTATTCAAAGAGCAAGAGTTGTTAAAGCAAGACCTAAAATAAAGAATTGGAAAATTCAATTTGATTTAATGTACGATGATACTCTTATCTCAAGTGGAGATTTAATCAAACCTATTTTAGAAGAAGGTGGAAGGAGAGTTGGGATATTAGATTTTAGACCTCAAAAATTGGGTTCATTTGGAATGTTTGAAGTAAGCAAATGGGAGGAAGTTAAATAATCATATTTTTGTCCTGTGTTGTCCTGCGTGGTGCTGTATTGCTGGGTTTGGTGAGGTTTTAAAAATATAATATGGCAAATAAAGAAATAAAACAGAAAATTGAAATAAGTGATATTGTTTTTGATGAAGAAATTTATCCTAGAACATCTTATCACTGGCAAACTTCTTATGATTATTCTGAATCAATAAAAGCTGGTGCTAAATTTCCACCAATAACTTTAGCATTATTCAAAGGAAAAAAATTCCTTATCGATGGAAAACACAGACTTGAAGCTTATAAAATATTAAAGATAAAACAAATTAATGCTATTATAATTATTGGATTGAATAGAAAACAAATGTTTGTTCGTGCTATTGAATCTAATATTGCACATGGAAAAGTTTTATCTCCTTATGAAAAAAGAAATATAATTTTAAGATTAAGAAACTATAACTATAACCCAAAAGAAATTTCTGAAATAATCCAAATAACTTCTAACAAAATAGAAAAATTCATTGGAACTAGATTAATAAATTCTATTACAGGAGAAGAAATCGTAAAGTCACCATTATCTCATCTAGCTGGAGGGGATTTTAGTCCTGAAGAAATTGTTGCAATAGAAAAATCTCAAAAAATGATGTCATACAAAGACCAAATATATTTATTAATTCAATTAAAAAACATACTTCAAAACAAATTATTAGACATTCATGATGAAAAAGTTATGAAATTAATTAAAGAAATTAAAAAATTATTAAAAAAATACTAATATTTCTGTAGGGTTTGGTGATGTGTTGTGTGGTGCTGTTTGGCAAAGTTCGGTAAAGCAAGGCAAGGATTCATATTTATTGTTTGGTTCGGTATAGTGCTGTCCTGTTGGGTAGGGTAAGGCAAGGAAAATTCATATTCGCTGTGGGGTAATGCTTTGTAGTGCATTGTGGAGTTAGGTACGGTAAGTTGCTGTAAGGTAAGGTAAGGAAAAAATTCATATTCACTGTCTGGTGAGGTCAGGTGTGGTGCTGTGCTGTTTGGTAAAGTAAGGAAAATTCATATTCGTTGTAAGGTTTGGTATTGTTTTGTCTTGCCCTGTAATGCGTGGTTTGGTCTGGTAAGGTAAGGCAAGGTTAAAAATCATATTCGTGGTTTGGTCTGGCTGGGTTAGGTGTTGTGGGGTCAAGTGGGATTTGGTTCGGTAAGGTAAGGTTTAAAAATTAAAGAGGTTATAATATTACATGAAAGCAATCTATATCAGGACTAGCACAGACGAGCAAAATCCAGAGAACCAATTAAAAGATTGTTATAGTATGTTTGAAGGAGAAGCAGAAGTATATAGTGAACAACAAAGTGCTTACAAAGATAATGTTGAGAGAAAAGAATTTAGTAGATTAAAAAAAGATATTAAAACAAGGAAGATTAAAGATTTATACGTATGGGATTTCGATAGAGTATTTAGAAATCGATTGAAATTTAAAGAAAT
>Ga0315553_10000213_pt1 | contig 52161 bp, 44 predicted proteins | sample SalMarSW160140MG_FD_203099 | JGI IMG/M metagenome (GOLD analysis project Ga0315553, IMG submission 203099) | Salt marsh sediment microbial communities from the Plum Island Ecosystem LTER, Massachusetts, United States - Salt Marsh Sediment SW1601-40 ...
CAGGGCGACGAGCAGGCCCTCGTAGTGGTGCGCGTGGATCACGTCCACCGGCCGCTCGCGCAGGGACTTCCTCAGCACCCGCGCGAGCACGGGGTCCACCACGAGGAGCTTCTGCACGCTGGGGCCGGGCGTGGTCTTTCGATACGTGGCGATGCTGGGCGTGCGCCGCACCTCGAGAGACTCGGGGACGCGGCCGGTCCCCAGGTGATAGGTGAACACGCGGACGCGGTGTCCGTGCAAGGCGACCGCCTCGGACAGCCGCAGAACCCTGACCGGGGTACCGCGCGGCTCCGGGAAGGGGCAGGCGGCGACCACGGCGACGTCCAGCGCTCTGCCGGTACTCAAACCAGCGGCCCCACCCACTGCCAGTAGAGCGACACGAGACCGTCGAGGGCCTCCCTCCCCCACCTCTCTGTCGGACCCGTCACCAGCTCCTCCCGGAAAGGAATCGGACCGCCGGCGAGCAGCGCGCGGTCGGACCGAGTCCGCCGCGTCTGCACCTCGCGCCGGCGCCGGAAGATGTCGGGGGCGTGGCGCACCATCCAGCCCAGCGCGCGCGCCCACTCGCCGAACCAGCCCTTCTTGACCACCGCGATCAGCTGGGACGCCTCGTACACGGCGAACATCGGCCCCACGAGGAGCAGGGTGCGCGCCTCGTAGTTCTTGGCGATGAACTGCCACCGGTTCCGGATGAGACAGAACACCCGGAGCTTCGAGTACGCTCCCAGGGCCCGGATCGAGAGCCCGGGCGTTCCTTCCGCGTGCAGACAGCGGGCGGCCGGCACCGAGAGCAGCGTGTACCCGCGCGACCGGATCCGAACCCCGAAGTCATGGTCCTCGAGATAGATGAAGAAGTCCTCGTCGAACGGGTCGAGCCCCGTCGTGCGGCGGTCCACCAGGACACAGGCCGTGATCACCGAGCCGATCTCGCGGACGGCATCGTCCAGCCCCGCCGCCGGCACGTCGCGATGCCGGATGCTCTGGAGGCCGAGGTAGTGGAAATCCGCCCCATCGTACTGCACGAGCCGGCGATCGAAGTCGTACAGGATGCGCGGCATCGCCACCGACGCATCCGGGCGGCGCGCGAGCGCCTCGGTGAGCCGCGCCGTACACCCCGGAACCAGGCGGACGTCGCTGTCCACGAGCATGATGAGATCGGAGGCCGCCGCGCGGATCGCCGCGTTGCGGACCGCCCCGGCCCCCCGATTCTCCCCGAGCGCGATGACCCGGAGGGTCGGGAAGCGGGCGGCGATCGCGAGGCTGTCGTCGTCGGAGCCGTTGTCCACGAGCAGCAGCTCTCCGAAGCCGTCGGCCTCGGCGAGCGCCGCCTCGATCGTGGCCTCGAGGAACCTCGCCCCGTTGTAGTTGACGATGCACAGGGACGGTCGGGGGGCGCGCGGGCGTCCGCCGGAATCGGTCATCGCCACGACGGTACCCTCCGACCCCTCACGCCACATCAGCGTCGCGCTGATCAACGCCCTCCCTCTCAAGTCGTGACACCGGGTTCGAGAGCGGGAGCCGCCCCGCCGAAAGGAAGCGTCCAGACGCAGATTCCATACCGGACCGCGTGTCCTCGAGGGCGGTGTCAGGCGTCCCGGGCGAGTGCCGCGGCCTGGCGTTCGCGCTCCAGGAGGATGCGCCGCAAGATCTTGCCGGAAGGCGACTTGGGGATCCGATCGGTGAACTCGAAGCAGCGGATCTTCTTGTAGGGTGCGACCCGTTCCGCCACATACGCCGCCAGCTCGTCCTCGCCGACCTGTCCGGCCACGACGACGAAGGCCTTGGGAACCTCGCCGGCCTCTTCATGGGGGATGGGGATGACCGCCGCGTCCTGCACGGCGGGGTGCGACAGCAATACGTCCTCGAGCTCCGCCGGCGGGACCTGGAAGCCCTTGTACTTGATGAGCTCCTTGGCGCGGTCGACGATCGTCAGCGATCCGTCCTCGGCCACGCGGCCCACGTCGCCGGTGTGCAGCCAGCCCCGTTCGTCGATCGTGCGCGCCGTGGCGTCGGGCCGGTTCAGGTACCCCGACATCACCTGCGGGCCGCGGATCCACACCTCGCCCGTCTCTCCGCGGGGGAGGGGCTCACCGGTCTCCAGGTCCGCGATGAGGACCTGGGTCGAGGGGAGGCTCGGACCCACGGAGGCGATGCACGCATCACCGCCCCAGCCCCACGGTCGAAAATGCGTCACCGGGCTCGTCTCCGTGAGCCCGTACCCCTGAGTGACTTCGCACCCGAGCCGATCCTGACAGGCGCGCGCCACCTCCGCCCCGAGCGGCGCAGCCCCCGACATGATGTAGCGCAGCGACGAGAGGTCGTACGAGTCGACCATCGGGTGCTTGGCGAGTGCGAGCACGATGGGCGGCACCACGTAGGCTCGCGTGACCCGGTGCGTTTGGATCGTTTCGAGGAACGCCTCGAGCTCGAACCGCGGCAGGGTCACCAGTGTGGCGCCGGCGCTCAGACCGGCGCACATGATCACGACCATGCCGTAGATGTGGAAGAACGGCAGCACGGCGACGACCACCGCCTCCGGCTCGATCGGATTCACCATGTGGCACTGCGTGATGTTCGCGACGAGGTTGCGGTGCGTGAGCATCACCCCCTTGCAGCGGCCGGTGGTCCCGCTCGAGTACGGCAGCGCGACGAGGTGCTCCGACGGGTCGCCGATCCGACCGGGGATGCGACCCGGCGTCGCGGCGACACCATCGCCGGACGCCTCCCGACCCTCCTCGAGGAGGCTGGCGAGCGGGATCGCCCCCGCGGCCTCGCCGAACACCACGATCTCCTCGATGCTCGTTCGGGCCGCCACCTCGCGGGCCTTGTCCAGCAGAGCCGGGATCGTGACGAACACGCGAGCGCCCGAGTCGCCGACCTGATGCACGATCTCGTCCACGGTCTGGAGCGGGTTGAGGGTCGTGTTGCACCCGCCGGCCATGGCGGCCCCGTGGAAGGCCACCGCGTACTCGGGCAGGTTCGGGCTGCACAGCGCCACGACGTCTCCGGGCTCGAGCCCGCGCGCGATGAGGGCGTGCGCGAGCGCGGTCGACTGCTCGAGGAGCTCCCCGTAGCTGAGCGACCGCCCCGTGGAGGCATCGATGAAGGCGGACGTGTCGGAGCGCGCCTCCAGATTCTCGAACACCAGCTCGCTCAGCGTGACATCGGGGATCGTGACGTCCGGGTGGGGACTCGGGACGATCATCTGGCGGCTCCGGTCAGGGGGTGGCGCAGGGGCGCCGCAAAGATCACGAGTCGGCGGCCCGGTGAGCAAGGCGTCACCCGGCGATATGTTCACCACCGAGCGTGGGTTTCGCGTCCACACACGGGGTCGGGGATGTCCAGAGCCAGGAAGATCACGCTGTACGTGATCGCCGTGTCGTTCGCGGCGCTGTTCGTGCGGCTCGGGGTGTGGCAGCTGGATCGTCGGGCACAGCGTGTGGCCACGCTGCGCACCATCGACGAGCGGGGGGCCCTCCCCGTGCTCGACTGGACCGCCGCGCCGGGAGACCCCAACGCGCTCTCCGAAGACACGACCGGCCTCGTGTACCGGCGCGTCCGGGTCGCGGGCCGCTACGACCGCGAGCGCGAGATCGTCCTCCGTGGACGGACCCGGGAGGGCCGCCCGGGGGTCGAGCTGCTCACGCCCCTGCACACCGCGGCGGGCGCACTGCTCGTGCTGCGTGGCTTCCTTTCGGCCCCGGATGCGCTGCGCCCCGAGCTGTCGGACGGATGGCCGGAGGGCTTCGCGGATTCGAGCGTGGTGACCGTGGACGGGACGCTACTTCCCTCCCGGGAGGGACGCGCCGGGAGCCCGATCGAGTTGTCGCTCGACGGGCGGGAGCACCTCGCCCTGGCGGGGGCCGATGTCGGGCTCATCGCCGGGCGTCTTCCGGGTCCCGTGCTCCCGTTCGTGGTGCGGGCCGAGGACGACGGGCTCGACGTCGCGGCGCTCGCGCCGCCGCGCGACCTCGATCGGGGCACCGGGCCGCATCTGTCCTACGCGATCCAGTGGTTCGCGTTCGCGACGATCGCGCTCGTCGGAACAGCGTTCCTGGTCCGCAAGGAGAGCCACCCGACGAAGGAGGTCTAGATGGGATACCGACGATTCAGCGCCGAGAACGGGGGACGGTGGGAGATCCGGATCGAGGCGAGCGGCGAATGGCGCTTCGAGCCCGTATCGGGGGCCGGCGACGCGACGCGACGTGGCCGCCCGCCCCTGTACGCGCGCGATCCATTCGAGCTCAGCGAGCAGGAGCTCCGGCGGATCCTCGCCGACGCGCGTCCCGTGACGCGACCCGGCGCGCCGTCGCCCTTCCGCGACGGCGCGCGCCCCGCAAACGAGCGCCCATCGCCGTTCGGCGACGATTCGGGATCCCCCGGGAAGCGGTCCCCGTTCCGCGACGATCGCTGAACGGCTGGTGCCGGCTCGCGCCCGGCCCGCGGACCGGCTGGTCACGGCTCGCCAGCGTCAGCCGATCTCTTCCAGCCTCCGCTCCACTGCCGTTCGGCCGGTGAGGCCGGGCGGGGGCCCGAGCAGCTCGCCGAGCAGGATCGCCCGGCGGCGTGGCTCGTAGCGGTCAAGGCGGCCGAGCCCCTCTCGGGACGCCCCGCGTCGCGGCAGGGTCTCGAGCCCCGCCTCGCCCTCGGACCGGTCCTCCCCGAGCGCCGACGTGCCGCTGTCTCGGACGAGCGCGGCGGCCTCCGGCGCCCGAGCGACCGAGACGCGGTCCGGAGCCTGGACCAGCCGGCCCGGGACCACGTAGGTACCCTGGCCGCCCGGGAGCGGCGTCGGCGGTCGTCGATCCGGGGGCACCGGCGGACGCCTCGACCGACGCTCCGGAGCCGTCGGCCGCCGCCCGGCGGGGGCCGAGAGCCGCGTCTCCAGGACCTCCTCCCCGGCCCGCGCACGTGTCTCGGCCTCGCGTCGCTGGGCCTCCACCTGCGCCTCGATCTGGCGCATGAGGTCGGCGAGCACGCCCCGTCGCTCGAGGGCCGGTGTGGACGGCGGCCGGTCGGCGCCCGCCCCTTCCGGCCGGGAGGGGGGCGTGCGGCTGCGGGTCCGACTCGCGCTGCGAAGCGCGATGATCACGAACACCGCCAGCCAGAACAGGATCTCGAGTCCGTCTCCCACGGATCAGGAGGCCTCGTTCACCGAGTCGTCGGGGCTGGCGATCGAACGCCGCATCTGCGTGTCGCTCTGTATGTTACGGTATCTCATGTAATCCATGATCCCGAGATTCCCCGACTTGAAGGCCTCGGCGATCGCGAGCGGCACCTGCGACTCCGCGCGCACGAGCTCGGCGCGCATCGCCTCCACCTGGGCGCGGTTCTCCTGCTCGGTCGCCACCGCCATCGCGCGGCGCTCCTCTGCCTTCGCCTGTGCGATTCGTTTGTCGGCCTCGGCCTGATCGGTCTGCAGCTCGGCCCCGATGTTCTTCCCCACATCGACGTCGGCGATGTCGATCGACAGGATCTCGAACGCGGTTCCGCTGTCGAGCCCCTTGGCCAGAACCGTCTTCGAGATGTTGTCTGGGTTCTCGAGCACGGCCTTGTGCGACTCGGCGGACCCGATGGTGGACACGATGCCCTCCCCGACGCGGGCGAGGATCGTTTCCTCCCCGGCGCCGCCGACCAGCCGGTTGATGTTGGCCCGCACGGTGACCCGCGCGATCGCGATGAGCTGGATCCCGTCCTTGGCCATGGCGGCGACCTTCGGCGTGTTGATGACCCGCGGGTTCACCGACACCTGGACCGCATCCAGCACGTCCCGACCCGCGAGGTCGATGGCGGCGGCCCGGTTGAAGGGGAGCTCGATGTTCGCCTTGTCGGAGGAGATGAGCGCGTTGACCACCCGCTCCACGTTGCCCCCGGCCAGGTAGTGGGCCTCGAGCTCGTTCGCGTTGAGCACCAGGCCGGCCTTGGTGGCGCTGATCATCGGATACACGATCGACGGCGGGTGCACCTTGCGTAGCCGCATCCCGACGAGGCTCCCGAGCCCGATCCGCACCCCCGAGGCGAGCGCCGTCACCCACAGGCGTACCGGGATGGCCCAGAACACCAGCAGCAGGAGGAGGGCCCCCAGGAACAGGAACACGATGCTGGTGGCGGCGATATCGTTCATCTTCTCCTCGGATGTCTCGGGTTGGGCGCGCGAACGCGTCGGTGGCGGTCGTGCTCGGCGGGCGCTCCCGGTGTCGGATACCCGGTTCCCGCGCGGCTATTCGCCGGCTTCACTCCTCTCGCGGGGCTCGAGGGCCTGCTCGGGATCGAGGGCGCGCACGACGTGGCGGTAGCCCTCGGCGCTGACCACGCGGATGTCGGTGCCCTGCTCGATCCACGGGCCCTCGGTGACCACGTCCAGGCGCTCCTCCCCGATGAGGGCGGTGCCGGCCGGCCGCAGGTCCGTGATCGCCCGGCCGGTCTTGCCGATCAGGTCCATGCGATCGGGCGCGGACAGATACCCGGTCTCCCGGCTGGTGGATTCCCGCAGGAACACGCCGGACAGGCGTCGGCTCGATGGCAGGTGGCGGAGCAGCGCCCAGGCGGCTATGGCGACGAGGATGAGCGACAGCGACACGAGGCCGACGGCGTTCACCACGTCCCCGAGGCTCGCCACGCTCCCCACCATGCTCAACGTGGCACCACCGAGGATCGCCGCCCCGCCGAGGATGCCGGCGATGCCGAAGCCGGGGATCACGAGCACCTCCGCCGCCACGAGGATGACGCCCGCGCCGAACAGGAGGATCTCCTCCATGCCCGCGAGGCGCACCAGGTAGTGCGCGCCGAAGAAGGCCGCCAGGGCCGCGAGGCCGATCGCCCCGGCGACCCCGAACGTCGGCGTCTTGATCTCGATCAGGAGCCCCAGGAAGCCGAAGCTCAGCAGCATCGGCGCCACGGCCGGGTTGGTCAGGAAGCGGACGAGCGCCTCCGCCCAGTTCGGGGTCATGTCCACCGGAGTCGCGGACGCGATCCCGACATCGGAGAGCAGCTCCGCGAGATCGTCGGCGCTCCCGTTCGCGACGCCCAGCGACAGGGCCTCGCGCCCCGTCAGGGTGAGCAGGCGGCCCGCCTCGACGACGCCCGGCACCTCGACCGTCTCGTCCACCATGGCCTCGGCCAGACGGGGATCGAGGCCGCGCGCCTCCGCCAGCGCGCGGAACTCCGAGCGCATGGCGCTGACCATCTTCTCCGAGGCCTTCTTGCCCCCGCCCGTGACCGGTGTGGCCGCCCCGATGGTCGAGCCGGGGCGTACGTAGATCCGATCCGCGGCCAGCGCGATCATCGCGCCGGCCGACAGCGCGCGCCGATCGACCCACGCGTACACGGGGACGTCGGAGTCGCGGATCGCGTCGATGATCGCCCACGCCGCGTCCACTCGACCCCCGGGCGTGTCGAGCACGAGGATCACCGCGGCGGCGCCCGACTCGCGCGCCTCATCCAGCGAGCGTGCCACGAAGGGCGCGAGCCCGAGCTCGATCGTCCCGTGGATCGGCACGCGGTACACGCGCGCGGGGGACGCCTGCACTCCGGCGGCGCGAGGCGCATCGTCGGCGGCGCGCGCCCGCACCGCCGCCGAAAGCGCGAGTCCGGCGGTCAGGACCGCGGCGGCTCGTGCCGCGAATCGGCCCCCCGGGCGGACGCGATGGGGTCGTGAGATCATACCGGAAGCTACGCCTCGCGCTCCGCCGCGCCAGTTGAGCCCGGACGGAGCACCGCGTCGATCCAGCCCGACACGCGCTCGGCGATGTCGGCCGCCACCTCGTCGTCGGTGCGGCCGCTGCGCTTGAGGACGTGGAAGCCGTGATCGGCGCCCGCGAGCCGGTGGAGCGTCGCCCGGGGCCCGAGATCGCGCAGGACCGGCTCCATCAGCTCGAGATCGGCCAGCGCATCGCGCGTGCCCTGCAGGAAAAGCATCGGCACATCGACGGCCGCCAGGTGCGCGGCGCGATCGGTGGACGGCCGACCCGCCGGGTGGAGCGGGAAGCCGAACAGGACGAGGCCGCGGACGGCGGCGAGACCGCCCTCCGCGGCGGCCGTCGACGTCATGCGTCCTCCCATCGATTTTCCGCCGGCGAACAGGGGCAGGCCCGGCACGAGCGCCGCCGCCCGCGCGACCGCCGCGCGCACGCTCTCCACGAGCACCGGGGGACCATCGGGCCGCCTCCGGCCGGCCTCCATGTACGGGAACTGGTACCGGAGGGTCGCGACCCCGCGCTCCGCCAGGCGTCGGGCCGTGTCGGCCATGAACGCGTGCTGCATCCCCGCCCCGGCGCCATGCGCGAACGCTAGGATCGCCTTCGCCGGCTCGGGGAGGGTGAGCAGGGCGCCCACCTCGCCGTGGCCGGGGATCGACACGAACTGGGCGCGCTCGGCCACCACGCCGCGCCGCCGCTCAGCCACCCGCCGGGTCGGGCGCATCGGCGGACTCGGGGGGACCGATGGCAGCGCTCCAGCCGGGAACGGGCTCGGTGTCGGGCGAGCCCGGGCGGGCCGGGATCTTGAGCGACAGCCCGAACGCGATCGTGCTCAGGAGCGCCCCGGCGGCGAACGGGCTCGAGATCGCGTGGTGCTGGAACAGGAGCCCCGCCCACAGCGGTCCGAGCACGCGTCCCAGGCCGCCCGCGAGCTGGCTGCCGCCGAGGATCGAGCCCTGCGAGTCCGCGTCGGTCGCCTGCGACACGAGGCTGGCGAGCGACGGGAACAGGATGCCCGTAGCCAGCGCCCAGAACGGGATGAGGAGCGCCAGCCACCACTTGCCGGGAATCAGCGCGATCGCCCCCACGCTGACGGCCAGGATCACGCTGCCCAGCCGTACAGTGGACGCCTCGCCGATGCGCGTCACCAGCTTCCCCACCGCGACGCCGCGCACGACGACCGTGACGCCGCCGGCCGCAGTGAACACGAGCCCCATCTGCGAGGCCCCCATCGCGAACACGCGCTCCGTGTACAGGGCGAGCACCGAGGTCATGGCCGCGAACGAGCTGATCGTCAGGAGGTACACGGCCAGGAGCAGCCCGAGCGGGAAGCGCACCAGCGCGCGGGCCCAGCCGGCGAGCGTGGACGCCTCGCCCGGGCTCTCGCCGCGCGACCTCCGCTCCCGGAAGTGCCGCGATTCGGGGAGCGCGGCGATCGCCGCGGCGGCGTTCAGCGCGCACAGACCCGCGGCCACATAGCCGGGGGCGCCGAGGCCCCAGCGGCTGAAGAACCCTCCGATGGCCGGGCCGACCATGATCCCCAGCCCGGAGGCCGCGCCGATCAGCCCCAGCCCGCGGGCCCGCTCGCCACCCTCCGTCGAATCGGCGACGTACGCCTGGGCCACCGAGATCGTCCCCCCCGCGGCTCCGGCCGCGATGCGGGACAGCAGCAGCACGGCCGTCGAATGCGCGAGCGCGAAGATCAGGTACGACAGGGCGGAGGCGAACAGGCCCGCGATGAGGAGCGGGCGGCGGCCGCTCCGGTCGGAGAACCGCCCCCACAGCGGAGCGGCCACGAGCTGCATGGCCGAGAACGAGGCGATGATCAGCGTGACCTCGAAGGGGGAGGCCCCGAGCTCCTCGGCGTAGAAGGGGAGGAGCGGGAGGACGATCCCGAAGCCGATCATGTCGACCAGCACGGTCGCGGCGAGAACCGTCAGACCGGTGCGTCTCAGCATCGCGGCGCCGGCGGCCGGTCAGCGGGCATGTCGACAGCGACGGGGCATGCGGATCCCTTCGGGCCGGGGTCGTCGCCTCGCGGAGCGCCACACTACACCGGGCACCATGTTGCGGTCCCCTACCGCGGGGCACGACCCCCGGGAGGCCGGATCTCGCTCAGATACAGGTGCCACAGGAGACGGGCGGCCACCGAGCGCCAGGGTCGCCAGCGCTCGGCGAGCTCCAGCGCTTCGCGCTCCGCCGGGTCCCCATCGAGCCGCTTGGCGTGGCGGAGGGCGACGGTCAACGCCCGGTCGCCACGCGGCCACACGTCCGGGCGCCCGAGCGCCATGAGGAGGTAGATATCCGCGGTCCAGCGGCCGATCCCCCTCACGCGGACGAGCGTCGCGCGAACCGCCTCGTCGGGCTGCTCGGAGAGGCCGTCGAGATCGAGCCGTCCGTCGAGGATCCACGTGGCCAGCCCGCGCGCGTAGGCCCGCTTCTGTCGGCTGAAGCCGATCTCGAGCATCGCGTCGTCGTCGAGGGTCAGGAGCGCCGCGGGGGTCGGCGCGCCGACGCGGGCCTCGAGCCGATCCATGGCCGCCCGGGCGGAAGCGAGCGAGACCTGTTGCTCGAGGATCAGGTGGATCAGCGTCGCGAATCCCGGCGAGCGGCTCCAGAGCGGCGGGGTACCCCAGCGCCGCAGGACGCCGGAGAGATCGGCGTCGGCGGCTGCCAGCTCCCGGACCGCCGCTGCCAGCCCGCGGGAATCGAGACGTGGAACCTGCGGATTCGACCGTCGGCTCACCGGTGCGGCCGGGCGCGCGAGATCGATCGTCAAGGGCGAACCCGCGCACCGGGCGGGATGCCGATGCGGTCCAGGAGGGCCTCGAACCGCGGATCGTCCCGTAGGGGGTCGGCATCGGGATCCTGACCCAGCAGGATGACGATGAAGTGTCGGGCGTCCGCCGCGGCTTCGAGCGCCGCCATCGCGCCGTCGACGTCTCCTGCCCCGAGAAGCGCCTGCCAGCGGACGTCGATCGGGATCCCCTCGAGTCCGACGTCGGCGATCAGCGCGTCGAGCTCGCGGCGCGCCGCGTCCTTCCGTCCCGCCTGCCCCAGGCCCCAGACGAGGATCGCCCGGAACTCCGGGCGCCCGCCGTCCTCGACCGCGCCTCGCAGCTCGTCGAGACCCGCCGCGGTGTCGCCCAAGCGCAGGAGCGCCTGCCCCAGGGTGACGCGACCCTCCGGATAGGGACCGGCGGAGAGCGTGACGGAGAGGCGCGCCGACTCGGCCGCCTCCGCGTACCGTCGGGCGTCGTACAGTCGGTTCGCGAGGTTGCGCCGGAAGAAGGGCACGCGGGGCGCCCCCTCGACACGGGAGGAGAGCACGTCGATCGCCCCCTGGTGATCGCCCATCGCGCTCTTGTAGAAGAACAGGGGACCGATGTCCTCGCCTTCGGCCTCGAGCTCGTCCACCACGCGGCCCACCCCCTCGAAGTCCCAGTCGAGCCACAGCCGGCTGTTGGCGAGCAACGCGCGCGCGCTCACGCCGAAGTCGAGCGACGCATTCGGATCGAGCTCGAGCGCGCGCGCGCCGGCCGCCCTCGCCACCGCGTTCGCCACCACGGGATCCCCGATGCCCGAAGCGGCCGCGCTGGTGAGAGCGAGCTGCACCCCCACGTAGGGAGCCGCGTACGTGGAATCGAGGACGATGGCCCGCTCGAACGTGCGCTGGCTCGCGGCGTAGCCCGCCGAGTCGTGCGCGGCCTGCCAGAGCTGGATGCCGCGCTGTGTCAGCGCCCAGGCCTCGAAGTCGCTGGTCGGCTGCCTGGCGAGCTCGGCGGTCGCTTCCGGGGAGAGCTCCGTGCGGAGCTCACGCGCGATCCGCGCGGCGATCGAGGCCTGGGTGCCGAAGATGTCCGCCGCGTCGAGACGCATGTCGTACTCGTCGTTCCACAGCGGCTCATCGCGCGCCACGTCGATCAGGTCGGCGGCCACCCGGGCGCTCGTCCCCGAGAAGGTGACCGAGCCCTCCACCACATAGTCGACGTCCAGCGCCGCCGCGATCTCGGCGAGGGGCGTGCCGGCGTCCCGAAAGCGCATGACCGACGTGCGCGACCGCACGTCCAGACCGATCCGATGCAGCTCCATGACGAGCTCCCGGTGGAAGCCGTCGCTCAGGTGCAGGGTCGAATCGGTGTTCGCGCTCAGGTTGGCGAACGGGAGCACGGCGATCGCTCCGCCCCGGGGCCCCGCACCCGTGGACGTGGCGAGCCTTCCCGCGCCCGCCGCACCGGGGCGGATCAACCAGCCCATGGCGATGCCGAGGACCAGGAGACCGGCGAGCGCGGCCACGGCTCCGGGCGTGAGCCACTGGTACTCGACGCGCTCGGAGGGCTCCGGCGGGGGTGTCGGACGGACGCCATCCGGCGTCAGCTCGAACGCCCACGCGAGGACGAGCGCGAGCGGAAAGCCGACGATCGCCAGCCCTATGACGAGCGTCACCGTCCAGTCCGGGAGCTGGAGCCGGGGGAACACGAGGTCCGCGGCTTCGACGATCACGTACGCCACGCCGATATAAACGAGCGCGACGCGCACGACATGGCGGCGCTTCAGCTCATCGATGAGGCTCGACTTCTTGGGACCCTCTTCCACGCGGTGCCCCGCATCGCGGAGTGAGCGCCGGCTTGACGGGCGACCGCCGCGAGCACTCCCCGGGCCCATCTCGCGGGGCTACAGACGGTTGTCCGGCGCTACGGCCTACGGGTAGTTTGGCCGCTCGGCCCGAGGGCCGCCACCGGGTCGGCCGCGGGGCGCGCGCACGTCGTTCCCGCCGGTCCCCCGTACACGATCGAGAACCCCGCTTCTGGAGGCATATTCGTCATGGCCGACAAGCTCGTTCGATACGAGGTCGAGGACGGCGTCGCCGTGCTCACGATGGACGATCCGCCCGCGAACACCTACACGCACGAGATGATGCGGGATCTGGATACCGCGATCCTCGACGCGCGATTCGACGAGGGGGTGCACGTCATCGTGATCCGCGGTGCGGGCGAGAAGTTCTTCTCGGCCGGCGCCAACATCAACATGCTCCAGACCTCCGACCCGTACTTCAAGTACTTCTTCTGCCTGCACGCCAACGAGACGCTCAACCGTCTGGAGCAGACGCCCAAGCTCGTGATCGGCGCGCTCAACGGGCATACGGTGGGCGGCGGGCTCGAGATCGCCCTCGCCTGCGACCTCCGCATCGCGCGCCACGGCGCCGGCAAGATCGGGCTCCCGGAGGTCAACCTGGGCGTGCTTCCCGGCACGGGAGGGACGCAGCGCCTCGGACGCCTGCTCGGCAAGTCGAAGGCGATCGAGCTCATGGTCGAGGGGCGCACGTTCGCCTTCGGGCTGGCGCTCGAGCTCGGGCTGGTGAACAAGATCTTCGAGGGCGACGAGGCGTCCTTCTTCGCACAGGTGATGGAGTACGCCAAGAGGTTCACCCCCCCGACGACGGCGTCGCGGGCCGTTGGCCGCATCAAGCGCGCCGTGTGCAGCGGGATCGAGGTCCCCTTCTCGGAGGGCCTCGCCATCGAGCGCGAGCTCCAGCAGCTCCTCTTCCAGGGCGCGGACGCGAAGGAAGGGCTGAGCGCCTACGTGGAGAAGCGCCCGGCGCAGTTCACCGGGAAGTAGCCCGATGAACGCGACGACGCATGCCGTCCCCGACGTGCTCGCGCCGGGTCGGCTGTACATCGACGGCGAATGGGTGGAGGCGGCGAGCGGGGCGACCTTCGAGGTCGAGAACCCGGCCCGTGCCGAGACGCTCACGACCCTGGCCGAGGCGGGCCCCGAGGACATCGACCGCGCCGTGAAAGCGGCCCGGACGGCCTTCGAAGGCGTGTGGCGGGAGATGTCGCCGCGCCAGCGCGGCCGGCTCCTGTGGAAGCTCGCGGAAGGCATCGAGGCCAGGATCGACGAATTCGCCCGCGTCGAGACGCTCGAGAACGGCAAGCCGCTGTTCGAGAGCCGGATCGACATGGCGATGGCGATCCAGACGTTCGAGTACTACGCGGGCTGGGCGACGAAGATCGAGGGGGAGACGATCCCCGTCTCGGTACCGCACCAGCTCAACTACACGCTGCGCGAGCCGGTCGGCGTCGTGGGGGCGATCGTCCCCTGGAACTTCCCGCTCAACCTCGCCTCGTGGAAGGTCGCTCCGGCACTCGCGGCGGGGTGCACGGTGATCCTCAAGCCCGCCTCGGAGACGCCGCTCACCGCCGTGCTGCTCGCCGATGTGGCGCACGAGGTCGGGCTCCCGCCCGGCGTGCTGAACGTCGTCCCCGGGTCTGGACGGGTCGCGGGCGAGGCGCTCGTCGCGCACCCCGATGTCGACAAGATCGCATTCACGGGGTCGACCAGCGTGGGGCAGCACATCGCGAAGCTGGCCGCCGACACCGTGAAGCGGGTGTCGCTCGAGCTGGGCGGCAAGAGCCCCAATATCGTGTTCGCCGACGCGGATCTCCCGATCGCCGCGAAGGGCGCCCTCACCGCGATCTTCTACGGCAAGGGCGAGGTGTGCGCGGCGGGGAGCCGGCTGCTCGTCGAGCGCTCCGCGCACGCGCAGGTCGTGGACCTCGTGGCCGACGGCGCCTCGAAGCTCACGATCGGCGATCCGTTCGAGAAGGGGACCAGGATCGGCGCCGTGGTGTCCAGGAAGCAGATGGAGACGGTGCTGGCGTACATCGAGAAGGGGAAGGACGAGGGCGCCACGCTGAGGGCGGGCGGCGGTCGTGCCGACGTCGGCCCGGGCTACTTCGTCCAACCGACCGTGTTCGACGCCGTGACGCCCGACATGACGATCGCGCGCGAGGAGATCTTCGGGCCGGTGCTGGCCACGCTCGACTTCGAAGATGTGGACGAGGCCATCGAGCGGGCCAACGATTCGATGTACGGGCTCGCGGCGGCCGTGTGGACGCGGGACATCAAGAAGGCCCACTACGTGGCCTCGCGGCTGAAGGCCGGTACGGTGTGGATCAACACGTACAACCTGTACGACGCCGCCAGCCCGTTCGGCGGCTACAAGCAGTCTGGATACGGCCGCGACCTGGGCCGGCACGCCCTCGAGCAGTACACACACGTGAAGTCCGTGTGGGTGGATCTGCGCTGACCCGGATGCGGCCGTGAGCGGGGATCGGGATGCCGTCATCGTCGACGCCGTGCGCACCCCCGTGGGCCGGCACGGCGGGGCGCTGTCCCCGGTGCGCCCCGATGACCTGCTGGCCCGCGTCATCGAAGCGCTCGTCGAGCGCACCGGCGTGCCGCCCGACCGCATCGAGGACGTGATCGCCGGGTGCACCAACCAGGCCGGCGAGGACAACCGGAACGTGGGCCGCATGGCCGCCCTGCTGGCCGGCCTGCCCGTGGAGGTGGCGGGGCAGACCGTGAACCGGCTGTGCGGCTCGGGGCTCCAGGCCGTGGTGAGCGCCGGCCACGCGATCCGAGCCGGCGAGGGCGACGTGTTCATCGCGGGCGGCGTCGAGAGCATGTCGCGCGCCCCGTGGGTCATGCTCAAGCCCGGGGAGGGGTTCTCGCGCCAGGCGCCGCCGGTCGCCGACACGACGGTCGGGTGGCGGTTCACCAACCCCGCCATGCCCGAGCGCTGGACGATCCCGCTCGGCGAGACCGCCGAGGTGGTGGCCGAGGAGTACGGAATCTCGCGCGAGGAGCAGGACGCGTTCTCGGCCGAGAGCCAGCGGCGCGCGGCCGCCGCCATGGAGGCGGGGCGCTTCGAGGACGAGATCGTCCCGATCGAGGTCCCGCAGCACAGGGGCGACCCGCTCCGGATCGCCCGCGACGAGCACCCGCGTCCCGAGGTGACGGTCGAGAAGCTGGCGCGGCTCCGTCCCGTGTTCCGGAAGGATGGCACGGTCACGGCGGGGAGCGCGTCGGGGCTCAACGACGGAGCCGCGGCGCTGCTCGTGACCAGCAGGGCCGCGGCGCGGGAGCTCGGGCTCGCGCCGATGGCGCGTCTCGGAGCCTCCGCGGTCGCCGGGGTGGATCCGGCCCGCATGGGAATCGGTCCGGTCCCGGCCACCCGCAAGGCGCTCGAGCGCGCCGGGCTCGCCGTCGCGGACCTCGACCTCATCGAGCTCAACGAGGCGTTCGCCGCCCAGGCCCTCCCCTGCATCCGCGAGCTGGGGCTCGACCCGGAGAAGGTCAACGTGAGCGGCGGCGCGATCGCGCTCGGACACCCCCTCGGGTGCACGGGCGCGAAGCTCCTCACCACGCTCGTCCACGAGCTCGCCCGTCGCGGCGCGCGCACCGGGTTGGTGACGATGTGCATCGGCGTGGGCCAGGGAATCGCCCTGGTGGTGCACGCCGAGCGGCCGGACAGGTGAGCCCGGTGGGCACCTCCGCCGACCCCACGCGCCCCGGCACGCACGTCGTCGTCGAGACCGACGGCCCGGTGGGGACGATCACCCTCGACCGGCCGGAGAAGCTCAACGCGTTCATCGGCCCGATGCGCGACGAGATCGGGCAGGCCTTCGAGCGCCTGGGTGGCGACGACCGCGTGCGCGCGGTGATCGTGACCGGCGCGGGGAGAGCGTTCTGCGCGGGGGCCGACGTCGGGTATCTCACCCGGCTGATCGAGACGGGCGCCATCGACGAGGCCCGCGAGCTGGTCGAGGCCGGACGTCGCGTGGTGCTCGCGATCCGCGACATGCCGAAGCCGGTGATCGCCGCCATCAACGGGCCGGCGGCCGGCGGCGGGGCGAACCTGGCCCTCGCCTGCGACCTGCGCGTGATGGCCGAGAGCGCCTCGATCGGCCAGACCTTCAACCGGATCGGGCTCCACCCGGACTGGGGCGGCACGTACCACCTGCCGCGACTCGTGGGACCCGCCCGCGCGGCGGAGCTGTTCTTCTTCGCCGACATGCTCCCGGCCGTCGAGGCCGAGCGCATCGGTCTCGTGAATCGGGTCGTGCCCGACGACCAGGTGATGACCGCGGCGCGCGAGTGGGCGGGGCGTCTGGCCGCGAAGCCCGCCCTGTCGCTCCGCCTCGCCAAGCGCGCCGTCCACATGAGCCTGTCCGCCGGCCTGGAGGACATGCTGGACTACGAGACCGAGGCGCAGACGGCCTGCTTCCGCTCCGACGATGCGCTCGAGGGCGTCCGCGCGTTCGTCGAGAAGCGGGTGCCCCGGTTCGGCCCCTCGGAGGAGGCCCGATGAGCTCCGACCGCGTTCGGCCCGCCACGCAGGACGACCTCTCCGAGCTGGTCGCCATGTGGGCGCAGTACATGCGCGTCCATGCCCTCAACCCCGCTTACCGGCGGCTGCGACCCGATGCGCTCGACGTGAAGCGCCGGCAGCTCGCCCGACGCATCGAGGAGGCCGCCTCGCAGGTGTTCGTGATCGAACGGGTGGACGGCGGGCTCGACGGCATGGCGGTGTGCTTCCTCGAGGAGAACGACCCGGCCTTCTATCCCATCCGCTACGTCCGCATCCAGACGCCCTTCGTGCGACGAGACGCGCGCCGGCGGGGGAACCTGGGACGGTTGCTGCGCGCGACGTTCGAGTGGGCGCGGCAGTGGGAGGTCGACGAGGTGCGGCTCTACACCGGGGCCGACAACCTGATCGCCAACGCCGTGGCCGACGAGCTCGGATTCGAGCCGGTCGAGGTCGTCCGCCGGCGACCGCTGGACCACGTGGAGCCCGACCTCCACCTCGAGGACCTGCTGTGATGGGTCCCGATGACCGGAGCGCGGGGGCGGTTAGCCCCGCTGCGCGCCAGGCGCGGCGCGCGGATCCGGCCGACGAGCCGACCGCGCAGACGCTCGCCGTCCTCGGGGCCGGGACCATGGGGCACGGCATCGCGCAGGTGGCCGCCATGTCCGGCTTCACGACGCGCCTGTTCGACATCGATGGATCGGCCCTGTCCGCCGCCCTCGAGCGCATCGAGACGAACCTCGAGCAGGGGATCGCACGTCAGAAGGTGGCGCCCGCGCAGCGGGACGCCGCGCTCGCGAGGCTCACCACCGGCACCGATCTGGGGGAGGCGACGGCCGGCGCTGGGATCGTCATCGAAGCGGTGCCGGAGCGCCTCGAGCTCAAGCGTTCCCTCCTGTCCCGCAGCGCCGAGAGCGCGGCGCCCGGGGCCCTGCTGGCGTCGAATACGTCGTCGCTGTCGATCGCCCGCATCGCGGAGGGGGTCGAGGGGCCCGACCGGGTGATCGGGATGCACTTCTTCAATCCTGTCCACATCATGGCGCTGGTCGAGATCGTGCAGGGCCCGGAGACGTCCGCCGCCACCGTACGCCGGGCCCGCGATGTGGCCGGGCGCCTCGGAAAGACGCCCATCGTGGTGTCCGACTCGCCGGGGTTCGCGTCCTCGCGGCTGGGGATCGCGCTCGGTCTGGAGGCCATCCGGATGGTCGAGGAGGGCGTCGCGAGCCCCGAGGACATCGACACGGCGATGACGCTCGGCTATCGGCACCCCATGGGCCCGCTGCGGCTCACCGACCTCGTGGGGCTCGACGTGCGGCTCGACATCGCGCGGTATCTCCACCGGGAGCTCGACTCGGCGCGCTTCGAGCCCCCCGCCCTGCTCGAGCGGATGGTCGAGGAAGGACGGCTCGGCAAGAAGTCCGGCGAGGGATTCTACGTGTGGGAGGACTGAGGCCCCTTCACCCCCTGCGTCGTCCGGCCGCGCGACCCCGATAACGGCGATCTTCCTCGAAGCTCCCTTCGTGGAACGTCCCTCGCGACGGACCCGGGCACGATTCGAAGGGACTCCGCGAGGGCTCGCCCCACGGACACGAAGCCCGCATTCTAGACGCATGGAGCCGATCCCCAACTTCATCGCCGGCGAGTGGACCGCGTCGAGGGCCGGCGGCGGGCTCGCGATCACCGATCCCGCCACCGGCGAGCGCCTCGGGCACGTTCCGCTCTCCTCGGGCGAGGACGTGGACCGAGCCGTCCGGGCCGCTGACACCGCGTTTCCCGCGTGGCGCGCGACCCCCGCCGTCGAGCGCGCACGCGTGCTGTTCCGGCTGAAGGCGCTTCTCGAGGCGCACAAGCCGGAGCTCGCGCGGACGCTGACCCGCGAGCACGGCAAGCTCCTGTCCGAATCCCTCGGCGAGGTGCAGCGCGGGATCGAGAACGTCGAGCACGCCTGCGGCGTCCCGACGCTCATGATGGGAGAGACGCTCGAGGACATCGCGCCGGGCATCGACTGCGAGACGATCCGGCAGCCGCTGGGCGTGTTCGCGGCGATCACGCCGTACAACTTCCCGGTCATGATCCCGCTCTGGTTCTGGCCGTACGCGGTCGCCACCGGAAACACGTTCGTGCTGAAGCCGAGCGAGCAGGACCCGCTCACGCACCAGGCGATCGTCGACCTGGCGGCCGAGGCGGGGCTCCCACCCGGGGTGCTCAACGTGGTGCACGGCGGCGGCGAGGTGGCGAGCGCGCTCGTCGAGCACCCCGACGTGTGCGGCGTGTCGTTCGTGGGCTCGAGCGCGACGGCGCGCACGGTGTACGCTCGGGCCGCGGCGGCGGGCAAGCGCGTCCAGGCGCTCGGAGGCGCCAAGAACCACATGATCGTGCTCCCCGACGCGGACCTCGAGCCGACGTCGGAGGCCGTGATGGCTTCGATCTTCGGCTCCTCGGGCCAGCGCTGTCTGGCCGGGAGCGTCGTGGTGGGCGTGGGCGAAGCGTACGCCGGGATCCGTGAGCGCATGCTCGACCGCGCCCGATCGATGCGGCTCGGGTGCGGTCTGGACGAGTCGGTCGACATGGGGCCGCTCATCTCGGCACGGCACCGCAGCCGCGTGCTCGACTACGTGACGAGCGGCGAGCGCGAGGGGGCGGCCGTGTCGCTCGACGGGCGGCACGCGTCCGTACCGGAGCATCCGAACGGCCATTGGGTCGGACCCACGATCCTCGAGGACGTGACGCCCGACATGGCGGTCGGCCGAGAGGAGATCTTCGGGCCCGTCGCCGGGCTCGCGCGCGTCGACAGCGTGGACGAGGCGATTCAGCTAATGCACCGTGTCGCGTATGGCAACGCGACCTCGATCTTCACCACGAGCGGGAGGGCGGCGCGCGAGTTCCGGTATCGTGCGGGCATTTCGATGATCGGCGTCAACATCGGCGTCGCCGCACCCATGGCGTTCTTCCCGTTCGGGGGCTCGCGCGCCTCGTTCTTCGGCGACCTGAAGGCGCAGGGCCGCGACGCGATCCAGTTCTACACCGACAGGCGCGTGGTCATCAGCCGCTGGTGACCCGCGAGCCGGGCGGGCCCGCGGCGCGAACGCGCCCCGCCCGCGATCACTTCAGAGGAGAGATGTCGTGAGCGAGTCTTCCACCGTGGGCGGATCTTCCAGGACGAGCGACCCCTCGACGGACAGCGGATCGCGGGGCGGACGGGGAGCCGGCGATCAGGCGATCGGCGACCCGGTGCCGGTCGACGCGGGGGCGGGAGGAGCCGCCGACACCTTCGAGGGCACCGCGGCAGCACGCGCGCTGGACGGCGAGTCCGCGCCCCCGCGGGGCGGACCGGCCGTCCGGACGCGTGCCGCCGAGCTCGTCGCGGCCCACCGCGAGCGTCTGTTCCCCTGGGTGCGGCCCTACTACGAGGAGCCCGTGGTCCTCGCCGGGGGCGCGGGCGTGCGGGTGCGCGATGTGGCCGGGGTCGAGTACCTGGACCTGTTCGCGGGCATCCTGACCACGTCCATCGGGCACTGCCACCCGGCGGTGATCGAGGCGGTCGAGCGGCAGATGCGCACGCTCGGCCACACCTCGACCCTGTACGTGACCGAGGGCCAGATCGACGTGGCACGCGCCCTCGCCGACATCGCCCCGGGCGGTCTCGATTCGGCGTGCTTCACGAACAGCGGGACCGAGGCGGTCGAGTCCGCGATCGCGGCGGCGCGTCTGTTCACCGGTCGGCACGAGATCGTCGCGCTGCGTCACGGCTACTCGGGCCGTAGCATGCTGGCGAGCCAGCTCACCGGGCACGGCGGCTGGCGGCTTCCCCCCGGCGGCGTGACGGGCGTCGTGCACGCCCGCTCCCCGTACCCGTTCCGCTCGCCGGCCTCCGGCGAGGACACGGACTTCTTCATCGACGACCTCGTCGAGGTCATCGAGACCACGACGGGTGGCAAGCCCGCCGCCCTGTTCGCCGAGACCATCCAGGGGGTGGGAGGCTACATCGTGCCCCCGCCGGACTACTTCCGGCGGGCGGCCGAGGTGATCCGCGGGTTCGGTGGGCTGCTCATCATCGACGAGGTGCAGACGGGGTTCGGCCGCACGGGCACGCGCTGGTTCGGGATCGAGCATTGGGGGGTCGAGCCGGATCTGATGGTGATGGCCAAAGGGATCGCCAACGGGTTCCCCGTCGGTGCCACCCTGGCCCGGGCCGAGATCGCCGAGGCCTGGCAGGGGCCCTCGATCTCCACCTTCGGCGGAAACCCGGTGTGCATGGCGGCCGCACGCGCGACGCTCGGCGTGATGCGCGAGCACGACGTCCCGCGCCTGGCGGCCGCGCGCGGCGCCCGCCTCAGACAGGGACTCGAGCGGCTGCGAGACCGCTATCCGTGGATCGGCGAGGTGCGCGGCATGGGGCTCATGCAGGCGCTCGAGCTGGTCGGGGACCGGGCGGGGAAGGTCCCGGACCCGGCCCGCGCCGCGAAACTGCTCGAGGCGGCCCGCGCGGAAGGCATCCTCATCGGCCGCGGGGGGCTCCACGGGCAGGTCATCCGGCTGGGCCCCTCGCTCCTCATCACCGAAGACGAGATCGACGAGGGCCTGCGCCGCCTGGGCGCCGCCTGCGAGAGCGCGGACCGCTGAGGAGGATCGCAACCTCGTGAACGGGCCGTTTCTCGCTGCGTCGGCGGCGGCCGTCGCGCTGGCGGCCCTGTGGCCGGCGCCGGCCCGTGCCCAGCATCCGTCCTTCGTCCCCGACGGGATCTTCGCGGTCGAGTACGCCGAGGATCCTCGCATCTCCCCGGACGGCCGCTGGGTCGCGTACGTGCACCGGTTCGCCGACCGGGCGCTGGATCGCTGGCACACCGAGATCGTGCGCGCGCCGGCCGCGGGCGGGCGCAGCGAGCCCCTGTCGAGCGGCCCCGCCGACCGATCCCCGCGCTTCTCGCCCAACGGCGACCTGCTCGCCTGGGTGTCGCTGACGGATGGATTCTGGGAGATCCGCGTCGTGTCGCTCGCCACCCGGCAGGCGCGCGACATGGCGGTCGGATCCGCGACCATCGGCTCGATGGCGTGGTCGCCGCGCGGGGATCGCATCGCCTTCCTGCGCCGCGGGTCCCGGTTCGACTCGCTCGTCCATCTGTACGTCGTCGATGTGGCCACCGGCACGGAGCGACGGCTCACCTCGAGCGGGTTCACCGAGCCGGCGCTCCCGGTCGCGACGCCGGTCGCGTGGACGCCGGATGGGTCCGCGCTCCTGTTCTCGGCGCTTCCCGAGGACGGGGCCGCCGGTACGGAGATCCTCGAGATCGCCGCATCCGGCGGGCGCACTCGCCCCGTGACGTCGCGATCCGGTCCCGACGACGACCCGGCGGTGTCGCCCGACGGACGGTGGGTGGCGTACACGGCCGACGAGCCTCGGGTTGCCGTGAAGGGCGGCGCCGATCCGCCGGCCCGGCGGCTGGAGCTCCTCGACCGGGCCGGAAGCGCCGCCCCCCGGCTCCTGTTCGGCGACCCGGATCTCGACGTGCGGCGACCCGCCTGGTCGCTCGACGGGCGCCGCGTGCTCGCGCTGGTCGAGGGCGAGGGGCGCACGCGCCTAGCATCGGTCGGGCTCGACGGGAGCGTCCGCTTCGTGGCCGACAGCCTCGGAACGGGTGGCACGGCCACGGGTGGCACCGCGGCGTTCTCGGTGTCGGCCGACTCGGCCAGCCCGAGCTACGCGACGACCGCCCTCCCACCGGGATCGGCGGGCGAGATCGTGGTGGGCGGGAGCCGGCCCGGCGACCGCCCGATGCGCGTCACGTGGCACAACGCGGGACTCGATGTGGACACGCTCGTGACCCGGGAGGAGATCCGCATCTCCCCGGAGGGTGGGCCGGACGCGAAACGGGATCCGGGTGTGCGTGGCTGGATCCTCACCCCCGTTCCGTCCTCTCCGGAGGCGGCCCCCTCCCCGCTTCCTGCGATCCTCGCCGTCCACGGAGGCTGCGGACCCACGTACGGCGCCCGCTTCGACCTAGGGCTCACGGCCCTTGCCGCCGCGGGGCACGTCGTCCTGTACCTCGACCCCCGGGGGCGGCCGGACGTCGTCCTCGCGGCCGCGGAGATCCTCGAGGGGCGGCCGGAGGCGAGCCCCGGACGGATCTTCCTGCTCGAGGAGCACGGGACGGGCTCCATCACGCGGAGGGTGCTCGAGCGTACCTCCGCCTTCGCGGCCGCGGTGGTGCGGCGGGTCGCCGACTGCGCGCCGGAGCAGGATCCGATCGGCCGACCCGACTCGCCGACGCCGGTTAGGACGCTGGACGCCCCGGCGGCGACGTTCGACGAGCCGCCGAGCGCCTGGGTGGACCGCGTGCGCGAGACGCTCGACTGGTTCCGTACGCCCGACCCGGCCGTCCGCGACGCTCCGCAGGCCGACTCCCCCCCGGTTCAGGGCGCGAGCGGCCACACCACCGGCAGCCAGAACACCGCCAGCAGGAGCAGCAGGAAGAACAACGGCGCCCCGACGCGCGTGTAGTCGGTGACGCGGTACCCGCCGATCCCCATCACGAGCAGGTTCACCGCGTGACCGAACGGGCTCAGGAAGGCGCTCGACGCCCCGACGGCCACGACCATGACGAGCGCCTCCGGCGACAGCCCCAGGGTCGCCGCGGAGCTCAGGGCGATGGGCGCCATGAGGGCCGCCACCGCCACCGTCGGGATGAACTGCGCCGCGAGCCCCGAGAGGAGAAAGAGCGCCACGATGGTCGCGCGCGGACCGAAGACCGCGGCGTGCCCGAGGACCTCGCGGGAGATCCAGGCGGCCGTCCCCGATTCCTTCATCGCGAGCCCCAGCGCGAGCATCCCCCCGACCAGCACCACCACCTTCCACTGGACGAGCGAGTAGGCCTCCTCCCCCTTCACGCAGCCGGTGCCCACCATGATGAGCGCGCCGCACAGAGCGGCGAGGTAGAGGGGGACGATCTCGAGCGACGCGACCGCGATGACCGCCGCCATGATCGCCGCGGCGAGCGGGGCGCGTGAGGCGCGGAACACCTCCTGGAGCTCCGCCGCCAACACGAGGAACCCCGGGTCCTCGGCCAGACGTCGGATCTTGTCGCGCTCCCCGTACACGAGCAGGGCATCGCCGAACCGGAGCGGCATCGAGCGCAGCCGCAGGTTGGAGTGGTAGGCCCGGCCCTCACGCCACACCGACAGGAGGCTCAGCCCGAACCGCTCCCGGAAGAACACCTCCTCGAGCGTCCGCCCGACGAGCGAGGCGGTCGGCGCGAGCGTGACCTCGGCGAACCCGACCTTCTCGGACTCGAGCTCGCGGATCGAGGGCGCCCGCTCGAGCAGCTCGAGCCCCTGGAGCGCGGTCCACACGCGGATGTCCTCCCGGCGGGCCTCCAGGATCAGCCGATCACCCACTTCGAGCCTCGTGTCGGAGGCGGGGAGGAAGATCTGCCGCCCGCGCTCGATCTGGAGCACGGTCACGTCGAACGCGCTGCGCAGGCGGCTCGACTCGACGGTCGTGCCGGCGAGCGCCGAGTCGGCCGGGATGGTGGCCTCGAGCAGACGATCCTCGATCCCGTACACCGGGGCCGCCGCCCCCGGGTCGACCATGCGCACGTCCGCGAACTCGTTCGCGTAGCGGAGCTGCGCGAGGGTGGACTCGCCGCCCAGGACGAGGAGCCGGTCGCCGGTCTCCAGCACGCGCTCGTCCGGATCGATGCGCAGCGGGTCCTCCCCCTTGCGAATCGCGATCGCGTGCACCCTGTACCGGTTGCGGAAGTCGCTGCGGCTGAGCGTGTGGCCGTGGAGCGAGGAGCGGGCGGCGACCGTGAGCTCCGCCAGTCGGTATTCGTCGCGAGCCAGCCTCGCGGCGGGGACCGACGTCCCGGGCTCGAGCCCCCAACGTCCAAGCGCAACGACGGTCTCGCGTCGTCCCTGGACGACGATCTCGTCTCCACCCGAGAGGACGTGCTCCGGACCGGGCGCCCGGGTCAATCGCCCGGCGTCGCGCACGGCGAGCACCTTGAGCCCCAGGGCCCGACCGATGCGGCTCTCGGCGAGGCTTCGTCCGGCCAGACCGGAATCCTCGGGAAGGTGGAGCTCGAACAGCGTGTCGGCGAGCTGGTAGCGGTCGGCCACGTCCTCGGCTTCCGCCATCGACGTACCGCCGGGCGAGGCGCGATCCGGAAGGAGCCGCCTTCCCACGAGCAGCATGTACAGGACCCCGATGACGAGGGCGGCCCCGCCCACGGGGGTGAAATCGAACATGTGGAAAGGGGGTCGGCCAGTGGCCGCGACCGCCTCGGAGAGGATGATGTTCGGCGCCGGAACGAGCGTCATCATCCCGCCGAGCAGCGCGCCGAAGGAGAGCGGGATGAGGAGCCGCGACGGGCGGAGGCGCAGGCGGTGCGCCACCTCGAGCACCACCGGAAGAAGGAGCGCCGTGGTGGCGAGTACCGTCATCACGCCCGACAGGAGGCCGGCCGTGAGCATCGTGAGGATCGTGGCGCGTGCCACCGAGCCGCCCGCCAGCCTGAGCACGTGCCGCCCGACGAAGTTCGCGACCCCCGTGCGGTACAGCCCGCCGCTCAGGACGAGCACGGAGGCGATGGTGAGCACCGCCGGGCTCCCGAACCCCTCCAGCGCCCGCGCGGGCGGGATCACCCCGGTGAGGGCGAGCGCGGCCACGACGATGAGCGCGACGCCGTCGAAGCGCACCCACTCGGTCACGAGCAGCACGACCGCCACCCCGAGGATGGCGAGCACGAGCACGATGTCGCCCGTCACGACCGCGTCCCCCTCCCGGGCGCGACGCGCCGGCGATCCACGCCGGCCGAACGGCCCGGAGTCCATGTCCACGACCGGCCTCCCGTGCGGGGGGCCTACGCGGCCGATAACATGGAGCGTTCCGACCCCGATCCGGAAGACACGGAGACCGTCGTGACCCGTTTCGCTCGCCGCCACGAGGCGTGAGGTCCCCCGCCATCCTCGCGGTGGTCGGCGCCTACCTGCTCCTCCTGCTCGCCATCGGGGTGTGGGGCGGGCGCGACTCGAAGGACGTGGCCGGCTACTACGCCGCGGGGAAGAAGCTCCCTGCCTGGGTCATCGCGTTCTCGTCGAACGCCACCGGAGAGAGCGCCTGGCTCCTGCTCGGCCTCACCGGGATGGGCTACGCGGTCGGCATGCACGCCCTGTGGATCGTGCTCGGCGAGGTGCTCGGCGTGGCGCTCGCGTGGGGGCTCGTCGCCCGGCCGTTCAAAGCGTACACGGACCGCTACGACTCGATCACCGTCCCCGACTACCTGGAGGACCGCTTCCGCGACACCCGGCACCTGTTCCGGATCGTGGGCGCGGTGATCATCCTCACCATGGTCGCGGCCTACACGGCGGCCCAGCTCACCGCGACCGGGAAGGCGTTCGACTCCTTCCTCGGCACCGGGTACGAGACCGGCGTGTACATCGGGCTCGCCGTGATCCTGTTCTACACCTCCGTGGGCGGGTTCAAGGCGGTCGCGTACAGCGACCTCGTACAGGGCCTCCTCATGTTCCTATGCCTCCTCGTGCTCCCGTTCGTGGGCGTCGCGGCGGTCGGCGGCTGGGGAGCGCTCCTCGACGGCCTGCGGGCCCAGGATCCGGTTCTCCTGCGCGCCGGCGGCGGCATGGGGCTCACTCCCGCCGGGGTCGCGAGCGCGGCCGGGTTCGTGGGCGTGGGGCTCGCGTTCCTCGGGGCGCCGCAGCTCCTCGGCCGCTTCCTCGCGGCGCGCGACCAGCGCCAAATCCTCCGGGCCGGGCCGATCGCGGTCGGCTGCATCGTCGTGTTCGACCTCGGGGCCGTGTTCTCCGGCATGGCCGGCCGGGTCCTGTTCCCCGGTGTGGCCGACTCGGAGACCATCCTCCCGGCCATGGCGCAGGGGCTCTTCCCGTCCGTGTTCACGGGGCTGTTCCTGGTCGTCGTGCTCGCCGCGATCATGTCCACCGTGGACTCGCTCCTCATCCTGGCGTCATCCGCGGTGGTCCGGGACCTGGTACAGAAGACCCTCCGGCCCGCGGCGTCGCAGCGCACGCTCTCCCTGCTCGGGAAGCTCGTGACCGTCGTCCTCGGCGTGGCCGGTCTGGTGCTCGCCCTCGGCGAGGTGCGGCTCATCTTCTGGTTCGTGCTGTTCGCGTGGTCCGGGCTCGCGTGCGCGTTCACCCCCGTCGTGCTGTGCTCGCTCTTCTGGCCGCGCACGACGCGCGCCGGGGCGATCGCGGGCATGATCGGCGGGTTCGTGGTGTGCGTCCTGTGGGTCGTCCTCTGGAAGGCGAGCTTCTACGACCTGTACGAGATGCTGCCGGGCTTCGCGGCCGGGTTCGCGCTCACGATCGGCGTGAGCCTCGTCACCGAGCCGCCTCCCGGGGCCGAGGAGGAGATGCGCGAGATCCGGAGCGTGGTGCGCTCCGGCTCATGACCGCCGGTCGATCGATCGTCCGACCCCGGCACGCGACGTTCGACGAGTCGCATCTCGACCGGGCGCCCGAGCGGCGAAGCGACGCCCCCTGACGTCTGGCCCTCGGTTCGCACCCCGGCTAGCCTGTTCCGATCCCGACCACAGCGAGGAGGACCCATGGGTGACGTCGATCGACGCGACTTCCTGGCTCTTTCGGCCCTCGCGGGCGGCGCCGCCGTGTGGAGCGGCTGTGTCCCGCACGACGCGGTGGAGGGGGCGAGCCGCGGGGGCCGAGCCGCGGGGATGGCCGACGGGGTCGCGGATCTGGTGGTCACCAACGCGACCGTGTACACGAGCGACGACGCTCTCCCCCGGGCGCAGGCGTTCGCCGTCGAGGCGGGCCGCTTCATCGCGGTGGGATCGACCGACGACGTGATGAACCTCGCGGGGCCCGACACCGAGGTGATCGATGCGGCCGGGATGACGGTCGTCCCGGGATTCATCGATGCCCACTGCCACCCGTCCTACGCCGGGATCCGCCACCTCAAGGATGTGAACGTCGATGTGCGGTCGATCGCCGGGATCCAGAGCGCCCTGCGCGAGCGGGCCTCGCGCACCCCCCCGGGCGAGTGGATCAACGGCTTCCTGTACGACGATACCAAGCTCGAGGACGGACGTCCGCTCCGCCGCACGGACATCGACGAGGCGGTCCCCGACCACCCGGTGCGCGTTGTGCACCGCGGCGGGCACACGGCGGTGTACAACTCCAAGGCGTTCGAGCTCGCCGGGGTCACCGCGCAGACGCCCGACCCGGAGGGCGGCAAGTTCTACCGCGAGGACGGAGAGCTCACCGGGAAGGTGGCGGAGCACGCCCGCGGGATGATCGACCGGCTCATCCCCACGGGGTCGACGCGCGAGGAGCGGGCCGAGTCGATTGCCCTCATCGGGAAGCTGATGAGCGCCGCCGGGCTCACCTCGGTGCACGAGACGGGCGGCGAGCAGGACGGTCTCATCGCCTACAAGGACGCCTACGAGGCCGGCGAGCTCCGCTTCCGGATGTACTACTTCCCGTGGGGCGGCGACCCGCACGCCACGGAGTCGCTGTTCGGGGCGCTCAAGACGGCCGGCATCCACACCGGCTTCGGGGACGATTGGTTCCGGATCGGCGCGGTCAAGTACGGGGCCGACGGGTCGGCCTCGGAGCGCACGATGGCGATGAGCACCCCGTACGTCGGCAGGCCCGACGACTACGGGATCCTCACGATGACCCAGGAGGAGCTCCACGAGGCGGCCGACGACGCGGTGCGGCACCAGTTCCAGATCGGCGTGCACGCGAACGGCGACCGCGCGATCGACATGGTGCTGACCGCCTACGAGCGCGCCCGGGCGCAATGGCCGCGGACGGACCCCCGCTTCCGGATCGAGCACTGCTCGCTGGTGAACGACGACCTCCTGCGACGCATCAAGGCGATCGGCGCAATCCCCACTCCCTTCTACACATACGTGTACTTCCACGGGAACAAGTGGGGCGAGTACGGGGCGCAGAAGATGGAGTGGATGTTCGCGCACCGTCGCTTCCTCGACGCCGGCATCCCGGTGGCCGGCGCGTCCGACTACCCGCCCGGGCCGTTCGAGCCCCTGATGGCGATCCAGAGCATGGTGACCCGGACCGACATGCAGGGGCGCGAGTGGGGGCGGAGCCAGAGGGTGACGGTCCCCGAGGCGCTCCGGATCTGCACGCTGAACGGCGCGCACGCCTCCTTCGAGGAGGACGTCAAGGGGTCGATCACGGCGGGCAAGCTGGCCGACTTCGTGATCCTCGGGGCGGATCCGCACGAGACGGACCCGGGGGAGATCATCGACATCCCCGTCGTGCGCACCGTGGTGGGGGGACGCACGACGCACGAGGCCTGAACAGGGAGGGGTCGATGGACGGGCGCGGGCACGGCACGGAACGCAGCCGGCGGCGGCCGGTACCCGGATGTGATGTTTCGACCGCTGGCGTCGTCTCCTGGCCGGATCCCGTCCGGCCCCACACGACCGGGGCCGTCGTAAAGCGACGAGCGGACAGCCGGCCTTCCGCCTTCGCGTCCCCACGCGCGTCGTGGATCCTCGCCGCGGGGCTTCTCCTCCACCCGCTCCTTCCCTCCCCGACCGCGGCCCAGAACGCCGCCACGGATCCCGGGGAGCTCGGCCGGATCGTGGCCCGGCTGGTGGACGGCGCGACCGCCGCGCCCGTGAGCGGCGCGCTCGTGATCCTCGATGCCGCGGGCCGTCGGCTCGTATCCGACTCGGCGGGGACGGCGGTCTTCCTCGACGTCATGCCCGGCTCGCACGAGCTCGCGGTACGTCGGATCGGGTACGCCGACCAGACGCTCGTGGTGGACGTGGGGGCGTTGAGCACGGCCGTCGTCGCCGTCCAGCTCTCGACCCAGGCCGTGGCCGTGGCGCCGCTCGACGTGGTGATCGAGAACCGGCCGCGGCGGCTCGAGGATGTGGGGTTCTACGACCGGCGGGCCGAAGGGCTGGGCGAGTTCTTCGACCCGAAGTTCGTGGAGCGCTGGAGCGTGGGAACGTGGGCAGACGCCGGGTACTTTCTGCGCCTCCTCCGGGATCTGACGCCCCGGCCGAGCTGCGCCCCCGTGATCTTCATCGACGGACGACGCGCGCTGGATGGCGAGATCGTCGTGCCGGCCTCGCGCAGCCGGGAGCAGTCGATGAGCGCGCTACGCACGTTCGACATCGGCGCCGTCGAGGTCTACTCGGACGGCGCGGGAACGCCGATGTTCGGGTTGGGCGGGTCGGGCTGCGGGGCCATGATCGCGATCTGGACCAACCACTGGCGCGGGCGCGAGCAGCGCTCGCTCGGCGGCGGCGACCTCGAGCTTTGCGAGCCCGTCGAGCCCGACGCAACGAGCGTGGAGGGCGAGATCCGGGACGAGTTCACCGGCGTCCTCCTCCCCGGGGCGCACGTGATCGCGGTCACCCACCCGCCCGGGCGCCCGCGGGCGACGGAAGAACGCGACATCGTGGCCGATCGGGGCGGCCGCTACCGGGTGTGCGACGTTCCGTCCGATCACGCGCTCACCCTCCAGGTCGAGACCGCGGATCACCGTGGGATCGAACGGCAGGTCGAGCTCGCGGGGCCACTCATCACCTTCGATCTGTCGATCCGCCTCGCGGGACCCGGCGTCGTCGTCGGACGTGTTCTCGATCGCTCGACCGGCCGTCCCGTGGCCACCGCCGAGGTGTCGGTCGCCGGGACGTCGGCGCGCACCCAGACCGACGAGCTCGGCTATTTCGCGCTCGAGGACGTCCGCCCCGGCGACCACACGGTCGAGATCTCGCATCTCGGCTTCGAGCCCGTGGGGGAGATGGTGTCGATCGTGGCCGACCGGACCGTGGACCTGCACGTCGAGCTGAGCGCGGATCCGATCGCGCTCGAGCCCCTCGTCGTCACGGCGCTTCGCGACCGGCGGCTCGAGCTGCGCGGCTTCTACGACAGGCAGACGCTGGGCGAACGGCTCGGGCAGGGGGTCTTCTTCGAACGCGCCGACCTCGAGAAGCGGACGCTCGCGAATGTGACGGGTCTGTTCCGCGAGATCCCCGGCGTCGAGGTGCGCTGCTCGGGGTCCCGCAACTGCCGGGTGGGCTCGTCCCGGCTGAGCGGCTGCGTGCAGATGGACGTGTTCATCAACGGGTCGCTGGCGCTCGGGCTCGACCGCGCGGATCCCGTGGGGCTCGATGAGCTCGTACGACCGGCCGACATCGCCGCGCTCGAGGTGTACCCGAGCGCCTCCTCGGTCCCGGCCGAGTTCACCGGGATGACGGGCCGCTGCGGCGCGATCGTGATCTGGACGGGCTGAGAGCGACGCCGAACGCGCCCTCGCCCGGACACGACCCGGGGGACGTGGCCCGGCCTCCGAGCCCGTGATACCCTTTCCCTCACCGCGGATCGGACCCTTCCACAGAGGCCAGCATGAGCGACGTCCTCCTGACCGAGAAGCTCGACGGACACATCGCGAAGCTCACCGTGAACCGCCCCGACAAGATGAACGCGCTCAACGGCGAAGTCCGCTGCGCGATCCTGGGGGCCCTCGACCGCCTGGCGAGCGACGAAGGAGTGCGCGTCGTCATCCTCACCGGTGCGGGCGACAAAGCGTTCATCGCCGGGGCCGACATCGGCGAGTTCAAGGACGCGCGACCGGTCGAGCAGTACCGTGCCATGCAGCGCGGCGACATCTACCTGGCGGTGGAGCGGTTCCCGAAGCCGGTGATCGCGATGATCAACGGCTACTGCCTGGGCGGCGGCTGCGAGCTGTCGATGGCGTGCGACATGCGCGTGGCCGCCACCACGGCGAAGATCGGGCAGCCGGAGATCAACCTGGGGCTCATCCCCGGGGGTGGCGGCTCGCAGCGGCTCCCCCGGCTGGTGGGCGAAGGGTGGGCCATGCGGCTCATCATGTCGGGCGAGATGATCACGGGCGACAAGGCGGCCGCGATCGGTTTGGTGGAGGCGGCGGTGCCGCCGGAGGAGCTCGAGTCGCACGTGATGGAGCTCGCGAAGAATATCGGCTCTCGCAGCCCGATCGCGCTCCAGGCGGCCAAGGAGACGATCCTCGCCGCCCGCCGCATGCCGCTCGACGAGGGACTGAAGTTCGAGCGCGGCTGGTTCTCGCTCCTGTTCTCGACCGATGACATGGCGGAGGGCGTGGGCGCCTTCCTCGAGAAGCGGAAGGCGGAGTTCAGGGGAAGCTGAGCGGGGGCGCTACGCCACGTCCGCGGGGAGCACGTTCACGTACTTCCGTCCGCCCCGCCGCGTCTGGAACTCGACGACACCATCGGCGATCGCGAACAGCGTGTCGTCCCGGGCGCGCTTCACGTTCTTGCCGGGGTGGAACGGCGTCCCGCGCTGCCGCACGAGGATATTCCCCGCCAGCACGCGCTCGCCCCCGTACTTCTTGACGCCGAGGTACTGCGGGTTCGAATCGCGTCCGTTGCGGCTGGAGCCGACTCCCTTCTTGTGCGCCATCTATTCCTCTTCGCTCGCCTTGATCGCCTTGTCGATGTCGCTCTTGAGGATGCGGCCGTCCTTGCCCGTGCCCTCGATGGTCGCGAGGTCGATCCCGTGCTCCTCGGCGAGCTCGCGCGCGGCCGGCGTGATGTCCGGCTCGGCCCCGGTGGATGGCTCGGAGGCGGGCTCCGCCACCGCGGACCCGGCCATCGCTCTGCCCTTCGGAGCCTCCTCCACGACCGGCTCCTCGACCTCCTCGGGCTCGGGTGCCTTCGCCTCCGCCTTCCTCGCCGACTTCTTCGTCTTCCCGCTCGGGAACTCGAGCTCGACGATGCGGATCTCGGTGAACCCCTGGCGGTGGCCCTGCTTCTTCCGGTACCCCTTCCGCCGCTTCATCTTGTAGACGACGATCTTGTCGTCCCGGCCGTGCGCGAGCACTTCGGCCGCCACGGCCGCCCCATCGAGGGCCGGCATGCCCACGCGGACGTCGCCGTTCTGCTCCATGAGGAGCACGTCGTCGAACGTCACCGTATCGCCAGGCTCCGCGTCCAGGGTCGGGATGCGGAGCTTCGCATCCGGAACGGCCCGGAACTGCTTCCCCTTGGCGCGAAATATCGCGTACATGGTCGTCACTCGTCGCTCGAAAAGCCCGAAGATGCGAGCCCTAGATGGTAGCCGCCGAACCGCGGGGTGTCAACGATGTCGGGCGCCCGGAAACCCGCCTCGCGAGGGCTTCGGTGGCGGCTCGCGGCGTCGCCATGGGGCTCAGGACGTGACGTACTTGTTCGTGACGTCGGTGTCGGCCGGGTAGGCCAGCAGACGGAACTCGTCCAGCCCGAGAAGCGGGTTGTCCCGCACATCCAGATCGAGCCCGTGCTCCTCCGAGAGCTCCTTCAGGAACTTCGGCTCGACCTCGAGGAGATGGAGCGCCACCACGGGGTGGGTGAGGATCGTGATGCCCCGCTCGCGTCCCGCCATCGACACGCGCCGCAGGGCCCGTTCGACGCGCCGGACGACGGTGTCGGGCGCCAGGATGCGGCCCGTCCCGTCGCAGTAGGGGCAGGGCTCGGTCATCCGTTGGTCGAGGCTCGGGCTCACCCGCTGACGGCTCATCTGGAGGAGCCCCAGCTCGGAGATCCCGAACACCTTGGTACGGGCCCGGTCGCGACCGATGTGCGTCTTCATCTGACGCAGCACCTTGGCGCGGTTGGCCTCCTCGTCCATGTCGATGAAGTCGATCACGATGATGCCGCCCACGTCGCGCAGGCGGAGCTGGCGCGCGATCTCGACCGCGGCGTCCAGGTTGGTCCGCAGGATCGTCTGCGCCGGGTCCTTCTTGCCCGTGTAGCGGCCCGTGTTGACGTCGATCGACACGAGCGCCTCGGTCTGCTCGATCACGACGTGGCCGCCCGAGGGGAGGTCGACCTTGCGGCGGAACGCGCGCCGGATCTCCTTCTCGATCCCCAGCTCGTCGAAGATCGGCTGGTCTCCCTCGTACAGCTTGACGCGCTCGAGAAGGTCCGGGTCCACCTGGCCCAGGTACGACTTGATCTCGTGGTGGAGCTCGGGGGAATCGACGGTCAGCAGGTCCACGCGATCGTTGAACAGATCCCGGATGATCCCCGAGGTCATGCGCGCGTCCTGGTAGACGAGCGCCGGAGCCTTCACGCCCTTCGTGCGACGCTCGACCTTCTTCCACGCCTTCTGGAGCGTGCGTAGCTCGCGCTCGAACGTGTCCCGGGTCAGCTCCTCGCCGACCGTGCGCACGATGACGCCGCCCTCCCCCTCCTCGAGGATGTCGCGCACCATCGTCCGCAGCCGGGCGCGCTCCTCGCGATCCTCGATCTTGCGACTGATCCCCACGTGGTCGGAGTGGGGGATGTACACGAGGAACCGTCCAGGGAGCGACACCTGCGTGGTGACGCGGGCCCCCTTCGTGCCGATCGGCTCCTTGGTCACCTGGACGAGAAGCGTCTGCCCGCGCGACAGCACGTCCTGGATCGGCGGATAGGTCCGGTCCCGCCGGCGGCCCCCACGCCCCCGACCCCCGTTCTTGTCGCCGTTCCCGTCCCCGTTGTCGTCGTCCTCGTCGTCGTCGTCCGGCTGCAGATCGGACGCGTGCAGGAAAGCCGACTTCTCGGCGTCGATGTCGATGAACGCGGCCTGCAGCCCGGGGACGACCGCCTCGACGACGCCGAGGTACACGTCGCCGACGATGCGGCGCTCGTTGGGTCGCTCGTGCATGAGCTCGACGAGCTTCCCGTCTTCGAGGATGGCGACCCGCTTCTCGCGGGCCGTCGCGTGGACGACGATCTCCCGACGCACGCTACTCGGACACGTGCGTGGAACCGCCGTCCGCGTGTTCAGTACCGGAGGTTCGTGGCATCCGTCGCGGACTCGTTGTCATGTCGGGGCGACACGCCTGGCGCCTCCCCGTGTATTGTTCCAGGCGTCACCAGGCCCTCCCGGGTGGCGCCCGTCTCGTGTTCCGGGACCGCTCCGCGTACGGAGCGATCGGCCGCTCAATGTAGGCGCCGCGACGCGGGCGTGGAAGGCGGACCCCCACACGCGGGCCCGCGGCCAGCGCAGGTCCGCCCTCAGACCTGACCGTGTTCCTTGAGGAGCTCGCGCGCGATCACGATCTTCTGGATCTCCGAGGTTCCCTCGCCGATCTCGGTGATCTTGGCATCCCGCATCATCCGCTCGACGGGGTATTCCCGCGAATAGCCGTATCCACCGTGCAGCTGGACGGCACGCGTCGTGACTTCCATCGCGGTCTCCGAGGCGAACAGCTTGGCGATCGACGCCTCCTTCTTGTGAGGCTTCCCCTCCATCCGGAGGCGCGCGGCGTGATACGTCATGACGCGGGCCGCGTGCACCCTGACCTGCATCTCGGCGAGCATGAAGCGAACGCCCTGGAAATCCTGGATCTTCTGCCCGAACTGCTCGCGCTCCCCCGTGTACCGCACGGCCTCGTCGAGCGCCCCCTGGGCGATCCCGAGCGCGTGCGCGGCGATCCCGATCCGCCCGCCGTCGAGGGTGTCGAGGAAGATCGGAAAACCGTGGTCCATCTCCCCGAGCACGTTCTCCGCGGGGATCTCGACGTCTTCGAACACGAGCTCGCGCGTATCGGAGGCGTTCCAGCCCAGCTTGCGGAGCTTCTGGCCGACGGAGAATCCCGGCATGGACACCAGGTCGTCCGAGTGCCCGAATCCGTGCTCGGCGGCGGCCGCGGGATCACACGTCTCCTTGGTGAGGATGAACGCCGTGATGCCACGCGCCCCCCTTTCGGGCGATGTGAGCGCTCCGACCACGAAGATCTCTCCCACGCCCCCGTGGGTGATCCACGTCTTCTGTCCGTTCAGGATCCAGCGATTGCCGGACTTCTCGGCCACGGTCCGCATGGCCGCCGCATCCGACCCGGACCCGGGCTCGGTCAGGCCGAAACCGCCGAGCACCTGTCCGCTGGCGAGCGGCGTCAGGAAGCGTTCCTTCTGGGCGGCGGTCCCCCAGCGGTGGATCGGCGTCGCGGCGAGCGACGTGTGCGCGCCCACCATGATCGAGTGGCTGGCGTCGACCCGCGCCAGTTCCTCGACCGCGATCGCGGCCGCGAGCAGATCCATCCCGGCTCCGCCGTACTCTTCCTCGAACGGCACGCCGAACAGGCCGAGGTGCGCCATCCTCGCGCCGTTCGCCCATGGGAACGCCTCGGCCTCGTCCAGCTCCGCGGCGACGGGCGCGATCTCCGCCTCCGCGAAGTCGCGCACCATGTCCCGGATCATCTCGTGGTGCTCATCCAGAAACAGGCTGAGATCCCCCATGCATTCCCCCGAAACGCCACATCGCCGAGACGGAGCGTGTGTTTCGCCGGACACGCGCTTTGCTGAGAACGGCCGCGGCAAGCTACCGTTCGGTGCGGTCGCCCGGAACCTACGCGTCGCCGGAACGGGCGTCACGATCGGCGCGGGACGGGCGTTGTGGAGTGGAAGTCGGAGCCCGCGGCGCCCGTCTCGCGCCATGAACGAGGACGGATGGGAGAGACGTGGACTTCGACGCGGCGTATGATAGCCATCACCCGGCGCTGTTCCGGTACGTCCACCGATTGGTGGGGGACCCGGATCTGGCCGCGGACGTGGTCCAGGAGTCCTTCGTGCGACTCCTCGAGCACCCGCTGCCGAACGACGAGGTGCGCCGCTGGCTGTTCACCGTCGCGACCAACCTCGTGCGTGACGACGCGCGCATGAGGACGCGCCGGCAGCGGTTGCTGGCCGAGCGGTACGCGCGTTCGGACCTGTCACCGGATCCGGCGGAGGCGCCGGATCGAACGGCCGTCCGATCCGAGCGGATCGCCGCCGCGAGATCGGCGCTGGAGGGTCTCTCGGCGCGCGATCGACAGATCCTCCTGATGAGGGAGGAGGGATTCCGGTACGCGGAGATCGCCGAGGCGATCGGCGTGGCATCGGGATCGGTGGGGACGCTGCTGGCCCGGGCGTTGCGGCGTTTCGCCGCGGCGCTGGAGCCGGTGTTCGGGGACGAGGCCGGGCCGGCGCCCGGAGACGAGAAGATCGTCGATTCGGGCGCGAACACGGAGAGTCGATAGGCATGCGGGAAGCGAAGGGCATGCGAAGATCCGACGAAGAGCTGCTGGCGTATCTCGACGGCGAGCTGAACGCCGGGGAACGACGCGAGGTAGAGGTGGATCTCGCGGCGTCGCCGGAGGACGCGAGTCGACTCGACGAGCTGCGCTTCCAGACCCGTCGCGTGACCGCGGCGCTCGAGACGCTCGACGTACCGGCCCCCTGGGCCGAGATGCCGGCGGCCCTCCGCGAGGCGGCCCGCGCGACCCCACGACCCATCGCCACGGCACCTTCCGCGCGTCGCGTGGCCCGCTTCGGCGGGCGCTCGGCGATCACCGCCGCCGGCCTCATCCTGGTGCTCGCGGCCGGGGCCTACGCGGTGCCCGGATCGCCCGTGCGCGGCCTGGTCGATCGCTCGGTGGACGCCATCGGGGCGCTCCTCGGCGATGAGACGGAGGGCCCGGCCGACCCCGGTCCGTCGCGGGTCGCGGTCGACCCGGTCGATGGCGCCGTGCGGGTCTCGATCACGGGCCCGGCCGATGGTCTCAGGGTCACGGTCGCCACCACGACGGCGGCACGCGCGAACGTGTCGGCACGCGTCGCGGACTACCGCGTCCAGTCCGGGCGGATCGACGTCACGGGGGCCGAAGGCGACGTGCGCGTCGAACTCCCCCGCGACGCGACGCGTGCGGTGGTGGAGGTGGATGGCAGGATCGTGGCGAGGCTCGTCGACGGCGAGCTGCGGCTGACCGCGGAGGCGGCGGCCGGACCGGCCGAGATCCTCCTCGACCCCTCGGGGTAGCAGCGTGCGGGCGCGTCCGACTTCGGAGGCGCGCACATGCACCCGGAACGAACCGATGAACCCTCTCTCCCGGCAGGCGGCGTCGAGGTCGGCGCGGTGATCGTCGCGCTGGTCGCGGGGCTTGTGGGCCTCACGTCCATGTCCATCGCGCCGGACACGACCGGCACGGTCTACGGTCGCGTCCTGAGCGCCGAGTCGGGCGATCCCATCCCCGGGGCGACCGTCCAACTGCGTCATTCCGGCGGATTCCGTCTCCTGCTGTCCGACGAGCACGGTGCGTACCGCGCGACGGGGATCGCCGCGGGGGACGCGGTGCTGGTGGCCAGCGCGCTCGACCATGCGCCGCTCCAGGCCGGTGTGCACGTTCCCGCCGGCGGGAGCGTCCCCGTCGAGCTCCGGCTCGAGCGGCGTCCGATTGTCGTGGCCGCCCTGTTCACCTCGGTCGAGGCCGACCGATACCGGCTCGCACCGCCGGGGCTCACACGCGGGGGCCTGCGCGAGGAGGGCGAAACCGAGCTCCGGGCGCTGGAATCGAGCCCCGGGGTCGCGGAGATCGGGCTCGCGCAGCCCTCCGGGCGGCCCGACCCCACCGATCCGGCGAACGTCCTCTACGTGCGCGGGGCCGCGGCCGACCTCAAGCTCGTCCTCCTGGACGGAGCTCCCGTGTACGCGCCGTTCCACCTGAGCGGGCTGCTCGACGCGTTCCCGGACGGCGTGCTCGATCGTGCCGCGCTGTACACCGGCGGCGCCCCCGCCCGTTACGGAGGGGGGCTCTCCTACGTGCTCGACCTCGAGGTTCGCGATGGCGACCCGGACCGCTTCCGGACCGCCGGAGCGGTCGACGTGCTGGGGGCCACCGCCCGCGCGGAGGGCCCCCTGGGAGCGCACTCGCGGGCCCTCGTCAGCGGCCGCGTCCTGCACGGCCTCGGGTACCCGGCCATCACCGGCGACACGGACCTCCCGTACGGCTACGGCGACGCGCTCGGTCGCCTCGACGTCGACGTCGGCGCGGGGCATGTGGGCGCGACCGCGTTCTGGAACCGCGAGTCCGTCGAGCTCGATCTCGGCAAGCTCGAGGGGCAGGCCCCCGGAACGGCGTTCTGGGGCAACGCCGCCGGCTCGCTGCGCTACCGCACGCCGCTCGCGGACGGCACGCTGGCCGTCACGACGGCGATCGGACGCTTCACCACCCGGATCCCCATCCTGTACGACGACCCCGAGGAGCTCGTCTCGTTCACCACCGGTCGTGGCCAGAACACCCGCTCCCGGACGGAGGCGTTCTACACGTTTCACGGAGGGGACGTGCGCTGGGCGTTCGGCGGGGGGTTCGACACGCACGAGACCGTGCTCGATCAGCGCACCGTGTTCGGCGATACGACCGCCCACTCGGTGGCCCGCGCGATCGTCGGCGCGGCCTGGGCGGAGGCCGCCTGGGAGGTGGTCCCGGACGTCGAGCTGCGGCTCGGCCTGCGAGCGGACTACTACGAGCCCGCGGGCGCCGCACGGCTCTCGCCACGCGCCACGGCTTCGTGGAGCGTCGACGAGAACGCGACGCTCAAGCTGTCGCTGGGTCGCTTCTCGCAGGTGGTCCGCGGACCCGAATCCATCCTGTCGGCCGATCTCACGGGCCCCACGGCGGGGGGCGCGCTCGGGCTCGACACGGCGGCGCCCGCCTCGCTGTTCGCCGTCGCCGGGGCGACACACCTCGTGGTGGGGCTGGAGGACAAGCTCCCCAGGGGCCTCGATCTCGGTCTCGAGGGGTACTTCAAGTCGTTCGACGGGCTGCCGGGCACGACGAACCTGTACTCGTCGGGTGGCGATCTTTGGGTGCAGGCCGAGCGGGGTCCGATACGGGGGTGGGTGGGGTATTCGCTCGCGTGGGTGTGGAGCAACGCGACCGATGACACGCGGTTCGTAGGTCGCCAGGTCCTCAGCGGCGGACTGTCGAGCGAAGTGCGGGGCTTCGACGTCGGGGTGCGGCTGGCGTACGGGGCCGGTCTTCCGTTCACCGAGGTGGCTTCGAGCGATCGCGAGACGCTCCGCAACGCCACCATCCGTGGGGGCCAGTCCGGTGTCTACGAGCCACCCCCTCCCGCGCTCTCGGGGGCGCCGGACGACTCGTATCTGCGGATCGATGCGGAGGTCTCGCGGCGCATCGTCGCGAGCCTCGGCGGCTCGCCCCTCGAGATCGCACCCTACGTGCGACTCCTGAATGCGCTCGACCGGCGCGATGCGCTGTTCTACCGTGCCGAGGAGGACGGCCCCACGCGTCCGGCCCCGCTGGCATCGGTGCCGCTTCTGGCGGTCGTCGGGGTGTCGTGGGCGTTCTGACCCCCACCCGGGCCCGCGGTGTCACACGACCGCCCGCTCGCACGTCCATGTGACCGGGAGCCGGGGCGCGCCGCGCCCGAGCCCGACGCTGGCCAAGTCCTCGGAACGACGGATGTTGGAGCCATGATAGATGAACACGCGAACCGCGCCGCGAGGCGCGTCAGCGGGGCTCGACGGAGCCCGATGCCGCTCATCGCGCTCCTGCTCGCCGCGGCGTTGTTCGGGTGCGGGGCCGCCCCGTTCGAGCTCACCCTCGCGGCGCTCGAGAATCAGCGCGCCAGGTGGCAGGAACAGGGGATCCTCGACTACGAGTTCCAGTACCGTGAGCGGTGCGATTGCGGCTCGTCGCCCCTGCGGCAGGCGAGGGTGGAGGTGCGGAACGGTCAGGTCGTGTCCATCTCCGAGACCGGGCAACCGGCGGGAGCGGAACCGCTGTCGAGCTTCCCCACGATCGAGGGCCTGTTCGATCGGATAGACGCGGCGATCCGGGATGAGGCGGCGGCACTCTCGGTCACCTACGACGCCCAGATGGGCTATCCGAGGGTGATCATCATCGATTACGACTACGGTGCGGACCACGATGAGGTCACCATCGACGCGACCGACCTCACGGTCCTGTAGCCTGGCCTCCACCCGCGTCGTCCCGACCGCCCTGCTGGCGGCCACGGTGTCGTCGGCGGGGTGCGTCTCCGGTCTGCTGCGCCCGCAGCAGGAAGCGCTCGACACGGGCCGGGCCCGCTGGGAGGCGGCCCGGGTGACGAGCTACACGTTCCGGTTCGAGCGGTCCTGTTACTGCGCGACGCCCTGGGTTCGACCCATGCGGATCCAGGTTCGCGACGGCGCCGTGGTCGAGGCGGTGTTCGCCGACGATGGCGAGCCGCTTCCGGCGGAGATCGAGCCCCCGACGATCGAGCTCCTGTTCGACGAGGTGCAGTCGGCCATCGATCGCGAGGCCCATTCGATCATGGCGAGCTACGATCCCGTCCTCGGGTATCCGACCGACGTGTCGATCGACTTGATCGAGGAGGCGGTGGACGAGGAGATGGCGTTTCGCGTCCCATCGCTCGAGCCCGCGGCGTCTCAGGACCGCCCCTGACCGGTTTCGGGCCGGGGGCGGCGGACGGGGTCCGGGGTGCGCAGCGATCGCACCCGCCGCAGGAGGGACGTCGCTCGCCGAAGTAGCGGGCGATGAACGCGCGCCGGCAGCCGGTGTGCGTCACATAGCGCCACACGGCCTCCGCACGCGCTCGGGCCCGCGCATCGACCCTCGCCCTCCCGTCCACCTTCCATTCGTGCCGATCCCGGCCGTCGATCCACCACAGGACGCACCGCCCCGGGCGGCCGTCTCGTCCAGCCCGCCCGCACTCCTGGACATAGTCCTCGAGCGACGGGGGCGCCCCCAGGTGACCGACGAAGCGCACGCGAGGGTGGTCGATCCCCATCCCGAACGCCGATGTGGCGCACACGACCCTCAGCCTGCCCTCCAGGAACCGGCGCTGGACCCACCGGCGTCGCTCGGCGGGCAGGCCCGCGTGGTAGGCGGCGGCGGGCAGCCCCCGACGGGAGAGGGCGATCGCGAGCCGCGCGCTACGCTCCCTCGTACGCGCGTACACGATCGCGGCGCCGCCCGCGTGGCGAAGCGCCGCCACCAGCTCCACGAGCGCGTCCCCGATGTCGCCTGCTACGCGAACCGCCACGAGCAGGTTCGAGCGATCCACGGGCAGCAGCACCCGCACCGGCTCGCGGAGACCCAGCGAGCGCTCGATGTCGCGCCTGGTCCGCGCCGTGGCCGTCGCGGTGAGCGCCAGGATGGGAGGAGCGCCGAAGGCCCGGTGGGCGAGTCCGATGCGCCGGTACGCGGGTCGGAACTCGTGCCCCCACTCGGTCACGCAGTGCGCTTCATCGACCACGAGTCGACGGGGGCGGATCGCCGCCAGCAGCCGCCGGGCCGCCCGGTGTTCCAGCCGCTCGGGCGACACGTACAGGAGTCGGAGCGACCCCTCGCGGAGCTCGCGCCACAGCACGGCCCGCTCGCCCGCGCCGGTCACCGAGGTCCACGCGCGGGCGGCGATCCCGCGCGATCGGGCGCCCGCGACCTGATCCTCGATGAGCGAGATCAGGGGTGATACGACTGCGGTCGTTCCGCCGTCGAGCAGCGCGGGGACCTGGAAGCACACCGACTTCCCGAACCCGGTGGGCAGGACGGCCAGCACGTCCCTCCCCTCGAGGGCGGCCGCGACTACGCGGGCCTGCGGAGCCCGAAAGTCGGCGTGACCGAAGTGACGCCGGAGGACCGTGCGGGCTGCATCGAGGCGACACACGCATCGAGCGTGGCGCCGTCCGTCAACCGGCGGTCAATCCTCCGGTTCCGCCGCCCTCCGGCCGATGCGGAGGAGGAGCGCACCGGCGATCAGGCCGCACCCCACGCCGGCGAGGAAGTCGTGCGACCAGGCCGCGCCCGCGAACCACACCACGCCGCCCGACAGACCCAGTGCGATCTGGAGGTTGAGCCACCAGCGGAACGAGGCGGTCGGAGGGGGCGAATCCGGCACGCGAGCGATCGGGGCGCCGCCGGCTCAGTCGCCGATCGGGCGGTCGACGGGAGCCTCGTCGCTCGTCTCGCCCCACCCCACCGTGGCGCCGGTCACCGCGCCCCACAGGAGGTTGAGGAAGAGCACGAAGGCGAACATCCAGGTGCCGAGCCCGGATCCGAACAGCCCCATGCCGCGGTCGATGGGATACACCTTGAGCAGCACGTACAGGCTCGGGACGAGGCTGAACCACGCCCCCCTGCCACCGGGCGCGATGCCGGGCAGGTACGGGTACAGGAGCCCCAGCACCATGCCCCACACGGCGCCGCTCCCTACGTGCGACGCCAGCTCGAGGGCGCTCCACCCGCTCGGCAGGATGACATCGAGCGCGGCGGGCACACCCAACCACACGAGCAGGGCGCGCGTGACCACCGTAGCGAGGGCGCCGAGCACCCCGCCCAGGAGACCGAGGCCGATGCGGGCGCTCAGGTCGAGCTTTCCCTCCACCACCGGGCCATAGGGCCCGGCGCCGAGCAGGACGCCGGCCCCGGCGAGACCCACGATCACGAGCAGGATCGCCAGGCTCGTGGAGCCCCGACCGCTCGCCAGCAGGAAGGTCCCGCCGCCTCCGGTCGCGAGGCTGGCGACCCGCCACAGAAAGGGCGACCCGGGGAGCGGGGCGGCGGACACGGCGTCGTCCATGCTCACCTCTCGAGGAAGCGTCGGATCCCGGCCTGGCAGTCCTCCGTCAACCGGGCGAGCGCGTTCACCTCCGCCCCCGCTCCGATCGCTCCCTCGAAGGACTGCCCGTCGGTCTGGTACAGCAGCCGCTTCGAAAGCGCCACCGCCGTAGCGCTGCGGCTGGCGAGCTCGGCCACGTAGTCCGCGGCCTCGGACTCGAACTCGTCGTCGGGCCACACCCGGTTCACGAGGCCCAGCTCGAGCGCGCGTGCGGCGTCGATCGGATCACCGGAGGCGATCAGCTCGAAGGCGCGCTTTTCGCCCACGTTGCGTCGCAGGATCGCCATCACCATGGCCGGCACGAAGCCGAGCTTGACCTCGGGGTATCCGAACCGGGCGCTGTCTGCCGCCAGCACGAGATCGCAGGAAGTGGCCAGACCGCAGCCGCCGGCGAGCGCGCGGCCCTCGACCAGGGCCACCACCGGCTTCTCGAGCTTGCGGACGAGCAGGAAGAGCTCGCCGAGCGAGGCGGCGTCCGCCAGGCTGGCCATCACCCCCTCCTCCACCGAGGCCTGGATCTCGAGCAGATCCGCGCCGGCGCAGAAGTCCGGACCGTTGGCCGCCAGCGCGACGACCCGCACGCGTTCGTCCGCCGCCGCCAGCCCCAGCGCATCCTTGAGCTCGGCCACGAGTTCGGAGCTCAGCGCGTTGCGGCGATCGGGACGGTCGAGGCGGATCCAGTTCACCCCCTCCGGCTCGTCGATCGCGATCTCGAGGTGCTCGAACACCGTCACTCGCCGCCTTTCCGGGGCGTCCGGGTCTCCCCGTCGCGCCCCTCCAGCAGCTCGTCCGGCACGTCGATCTCCATCCGGAGGAGCGCGGTCGAGAACGTCTTCCCCTGCGCATCGAGCATCAACGAGACCGTCCCACCGCCACCGAGCGAGCGGTGGAGCAGGAAGTTGAGCGCGCGCAGGTTGGGGAGCTCGAAGCGCTCCACCTCGCCCTCGCAGATCCCCTCGAAGTGCTGCTTCACACGTTCGGCCGTGACTTCCTGTACCAGAACAGGATAGATGGACGGTCGGAACGCGATCAAACCCACGTTGGCGGTGTCGCCCTTGTCCCCCGAGCGGGCGAACGCGATCTCGCGCAGCTGGACCCTCATGCGGTCCTCCTCCCTCGGGCGCGCGCCCGACCGGGGCAGGGGCTCACAGCTCCGTCGTCTCCACGCGCACGTCGCGCTCCACGACGCCGCGATCGATGAGCGCCGGCCAGTAGGCCATCACGTCCTGCACCCTGGGCCGACCGCCGGCGAACCCGGTGACCGTCGGGGGACCGGCGAGGATGAGCGGCGCCACCTCGCGCGTGAAGGCGGCGACCGCGTTCCGATCCGCGCTGCGCACGCCCACGCGCAGCGTGACCTCCGGCAGGTCGTCCGGGGGCGGGCCCGCCAGCGGCCCGTGGCAGGCACCGGCGCCGATGAACTCGGTGCGGATCTCGTCGAACTCGAGCTCCAGGTAGCGCAGTCGACCGCGCAGGATCTCGTCCGCCTTCTCGGCCTTGTCGTACGCGTCCGGCCACGCATAGGTGAGCGTTCCCACCGCCTTGTACCCGGCGTGATAGGCGATCGACACCTTGAGCTTGTCGGTCCGCGGACGGCCCTTGACGCCCGACACCCGGACGCGGTCGTTCGACTGGTCCTGGAGGCGGATCGTGGAGAAATCGGCGATCACGTCGGGGGTGATGTACTCGCTCGGGTCTCCCATCTCGTACACGAGCTGCTCGGTGACCGTCGCCCACGTCACCCGCCCACCGAGGCCGGGGTGCTTGGTGACCACGAACGACCCGTCCGGCTTCGCCTCGATGATCGGATAGCCGGGCACCGTGAGGTCGATCCGCCGCCAGTCGACCAGCGTGTTCCCGCCGCTCGCCTGGCAGCCGCATTCGTTGATGTGTCCCGCCACGACCCCGGCCGCGAGCAGGTCCCACGCATCCGCGGCCCAGCCGAACTCGTGCATGATCGGCGCGTAGGTGAGGGCCGTGTCCGTCGAACGGCCCGTGATCACGACATCCGCGTCCTGCGCGAGGGCCTCGACGATCGGAGCGGCCCCCAGGTAGGCGTTGGCGCTCGCCACCCGGTCGCGGATCGTCGCCAGCGGCTCGCCGGTCTCCATGTGCCGCAGCTCGTGCCCGGCCGCCAGCAGCTCGTCCAGGCGATCCACGAGGTCGTCGCCGAGCACGACGGCCACGCGCGGCCTTCGCGGCACACGCGTCGCCGAGACGGCCTCGGCGAGCGCCGCCCGACAGCCCTCCGGGTTGACGCCTCCCGCGTTGGAGACCACCCGCACGCCCCCCGCGAGCAGGTCCGGGGCGAGCTCGGCCATCAGCTGCACGAAGTCGCGCGCGTACCCGCCGTCCGGGCCTCGCTCCCGCTGCTTCTGCATGATCGACATGGTGATCTCGGCCAGGTAGTCGAGCATCAGGTAGTCGATCGGCCCGGAGCGGACCTGGAGCTTGGGCGCCTCCTGCCAGTCCCCCCAGAAGCCCTGTCCGGACGCGACCCGGACAAGGTGCTCCGCGGGGTCCGCGGGAGGCTTCGGGTCGCGCTGTTCGGCGGGGGTCGCGGCTTCGTCGTCCGGCGGCTCGAGCACGGCGGCACCCATGCCGGCGATCTCGAAGGGCGACGGCTCGGCGGCACCCGGTCGCCACAGGTCGGTCTGCGTCGGCCCACCCGCGTCGTCGGTCCGGTCGCGCGAATCAGCCATGTCGGTCGGGGCGCGTCATGCGTCGTCCGGGAGCGTGAACGGCCCGATGTGCGGGGCCGGATTGTGGAGGGACGTGCGGAGCGCCAGCGACAGCGCGCTCCGGGTGTCCTCGGGGGTGAGGATCGCGTCGACGAAGCCGCGTGCCGCGGCGTACCTCGCGTCGAGCTGCCGCTCGTACTCGGCGCGGGTGTGGTCGATGGCGGCCGTCGTGTCCTCGTCCACCGACTCGCCGGTCCCGGCCGCCCGATCGAGCGCCGGTCCGTGCACGGCCCGCACGGCCGACTCGCCCTCCATCACCCCCATGCGCCCGGTCGGCCACGTGAAGATGAAGTCCGGGTCGAACCCCTGTCCCGCCATCGCGTAGTAGCCCGCCCCGCTCGCGTGGTTGATCGTGAGGACGAGCTTCGGCACGCGGGCGGTCGACATCGACTCCACCATGCGGGCCCCGGCCCGGATGATCCCGGAGTGCTCGGCCTCCGGACCGACCATGAACCCGCTCACGTCCTGGATGAACAGCAGCGGCGTCCGGTGCCGGTCGCACAGGTCCATGAAATAGGCCACCTTCTCGGCCGTGTCGGCGTACACGATGCCGCCGAACTTCGGAGGCTTCCCCGCGTCCCCGCCGAACATGCCCCTGCGGTTGGAGATCACGCCGACCTTGAAGCCGTCCAGACGTCCGACGCCGGTCAGCATCTCGGGGGCGTAGTCCGCCTGGAACTCGTCGAACGGCCCGTCGTCGAGAAGCGTCTCGAGCAGCGCCTCCATGTCGAACGGCTGGCGGTGGTCGTCCGGGAGGATCTCGTAGGCATCCTCCGGAGCGCGACGCGGCTCCGCCGGCTCGTCGAGCCTCTCGGGCGGACAGGCGGACGGAAGCTCGGTCACGAGCGAGCGGAGCTTCTCGATGCACGCCCGGTCGTCCGGCACCCGGTAGTGGGCCACGCCGCTCACCGCGTTGTGCGTGCGCGCTCCCCCCAGGTGCTCCGCATCCACCTCCTGCCCCGTGGCGCCTTTCACCAGGTTGGGGCCGCCCAGCCCCATGAAGCTCGTCCCCTCGACCATCACGATCACGTCCGACAGCGCGGGCAGATAGGCGCCGCCCGCGATGCACTGTCCCATGACGGCGGCGAGCTGCGGGACGTCCAGGTAGTGCCGCATGATCGAGTTGTAGTAGAAGATGCGGCTCGCGCCGTATTTGCCCGGAAACACGCCCCCCTGGAAGGGGAGGTTGACGCCGGCCGAGTCGACCAGGTAGAGGATCGGGACGCGGCACCGCATCGCGATCTCCTGTGCCCTCAGAATCTTGGTGATCGTCTCGGGCCACCAGCTTCCGGCTTTCACCGTCTGGTCGTTGGCGACGATCACCACCTCGCGTCCGCACACCTCGCCGACGCCGGTGACCACCCCGGCCGCGGGCGCCTGACCGTCGTACTGGTCGTACGCCATGAGGAGGCCGATCTCGAGGAACCCGCCCTCCTCATCGAGCAGGAGCTCCACCCTCTCGCGCGCGGTGAGCTTCCCCTGGTCGTGCTGGCGCGCGATCCGCTTGTCGCCGCCACCACGCCGGATCGTCGCCTCGAGGTCGCGCAGCTCGCCGACCAGCCGGCCCATCCGTCCCGCGCTCCGCTCGGCCGCTTCCTCCGTCGCCACGTCAGTCGGTCTCGCCCTCCGCCCCGGCGATCACGCCGGAGCCGCGCTCGCGGTCCCACGCGCGGATGTACTCGACGGCCTCGGAGGTCCGCGTCCCCGGACCGAACAGGCGACCGACCCCGAGCTCCGCCAGGGCCTCGATGTCCTCCTCGGGGATGATGCCCCCGCCGGTGAGCAGGACGTCCGACATCCCCTGTTCGTCCAGCAGACGCTTCACGCGGGGGAACAAGGTCATGTGCGCCCCGGACAGGATCGACAGGGCGACGACATCGACGTCCTCCTGGAGCGCGGTGGCGGCGATCATCTCGGGGGTCTGGTGGAGCCCCGTGTAGATGACCTCCATGCCGGCGTCCTGGAGGGCGGCGGCGATCACCTTCGCCCCGCGATCGTGTCCGTCGAGACCGGGCTTGGCCACCAGCACGCGGATCTTCCGCTCGGTCAAAACGCACGTCCTTCGTGAGTGGGCTCGTGATGGGCCGACCTGGCGTCCGGCCCCTCCGGAGCGGCTCTCTCCGGGCGGCGCCGCCGCCGCTCCGAAGTTACGGGCGAAAAGGCGCGAGTTGCAACGACGTTCGGCGGTCCGGTCCATGCGCGACGGGACGTTGGGCGCGCGGCTACGCGAGGGCTTGCCACCGCCCGGGAGTCACGCCACCCTGCGTACGGGTCCGGAACCGACAAACGCCCGAATGGGGTATAGCTGTCGGGACGAACGGGGCTTCGACACCGCGGGGTCGCATCCGGGACGCCGGGAGGACGCATGGGCGAGGACGCCGCCAGAGTCAACCGAATCCTGCTGAACACGGCGGCCTTCGTGGTGATCGTGGCGGGCATGCGGGCGGCCTCCCCACTCCTCGTTCCGTTCCTGCTCGCCGTGTTCCTCGCCGTCCTGTGCGCCACGCCGCTCCGCTGGCTCACCGAGCACCACATCCCGCGCGTGCTGGCGGTGCTCCTCATCGTGCTCGTGATCCTCTCCCTGGGCACCGTGATCGGCGCCGTCCTCGGGACGACGCTGGTCGACTTCACGCGCTCGATCCCGCGCTACGAGGCCGGTTTCCAGGCGCAGCTCTCGAACCTCGAGGCCTTTCTGGCACGGCACGGGGTCGAGGGGTCCCGGGAGGTCCTGAACGAATACTTCGACCCGGGGCGGCTGTTCGGGTACATGGGCGTGCTCGTCACCAGCATGGGTCAGGTGCTCACCAACGGAGCGCTCATCATCCTCACGATGGTGTTCATCCTGCTCGAGACGGCCGGCTTCCCCGCCAAGGTCCAGGCCGCGTTCGGCGAGGCGGACGCCAACGAAGCGCAGGTGGGGTTCCAGCGCGTCGGTCAGAGCGTCCGTCGCTACGTGGCCTTGAAGACGGTGATCAGCCTGGGGACGGGGATCGGGGTCGCGGTGTGGCTCACGATCCTCGGGGTCGACTATCCGATCCTGTGGGGCGTCCTCGCGTTCCTGTTGAACTTCATCCCCAACATCGGCTCGTTCATCGCCGGCGCGCCCCCCGTCCTGCTGGCCTTCCTCCAGACCGGGCTGGGGAGCGCGGTGGTCGCGGCGCTCGGGATCCTGGTCGTCAACGTGATCATGGCCAACATCCTCGAGCCGCGGGTGATGGGCTACGGCGTCGGGCTGTCGACGCTCGTGGTGTTCGCTTCCCTCGTGTTCTGGGGCTGGGTGCTCGGTCCTGTGGGCATGCTCCTCTCGGTGCCGCTCACCGTGATCTTCCGGATCATCATGGAGATCAACGAGACCACCCGGTGGCTGGCGATCTTCCTGGGCTCGGAGCGATCGCTCGGTCTGAGCCTCGCGGGGGCCGGAGCCCTGCCGGGCGGCACACCGGAGCCGGCGGCCTCCGGCGCGCCCGCGGATCTGTCGCCCAACGTGTGACCCGCGCCCGGCCCGTCGGGCGCTCCGCGACGTAGACGGGCTACTCGGAGAGGGCCGTCCGGAACGCGCTCGACGTCCGCTCCACATCCTCGTCGGACACGTCCAGGTGCAGCACCGCGCGGAGCTCGTGCGCGCCCAGCGCGAGCACCGAGACCCCGCCCTCGCGCAGCCGCTCGACCAGCTCCGCCGCGGTGAGCCGCGTCGACCGGAAACGAACGATGTTCGTCTCCACCGTGCCTCCGTCCAGCTCGATCCCGGCGAGCGTCTTCAGTCCGTCCGCCAGCTCGCGGGCCCGCCGGTGATCCTCGGTGAGACGGCCCCGATGGTGATCGAGGGCATACAGCGCGCCCGCGGCCATCATCCCGGCCTGTCGGAAGCCGCCCCCGAACAGCTGCTTGAAGCGGCGGGCGCGCTCGATGAGGGCCACCGAGCCCGCCAGCGCGGATCCCATCGGGGCGCCCAGCCCCTTGGAGAAACACACGCTGACGGTGTCGAACCCGGCCGCGTAGTCGGCTTCCGAGATGCCGGTCGCGGCCGTGGCGTGCCACAGCCGCGCGCCATCGAGATGCGTGGCGAGCCCCAGTTCGCGGGCGGTCTCGCACACGTCGCGCGTGGATCCCAGCGGCCAGATCGAGCCGCCGGCCACGTTGTGGGTGTTCTCGACGCACACGAGGCGCGGTGGGGCCGACAGCGCCCGCGGCGTGCGGGGGCTGTCGGGCGGCATGGCGCCCCGCACGGCGTCGCCGTCGAACACGCCGCGCCTCCCCGGGAGCTCGCGCACCACCGCACCGGAGAGGACGGCGGGGGCGCCGGCCTCCCCCAGCCACACGTGCGCGTGTGGGCCGACGAGCACCGCATCGCCCGGCTCGACGTGGACGCGGATCGCCACCTGGTTGGTCATCGTGCCCGTGGGCATGTAGACGGCCGCTTCCTTGCCGAGGATCGCGGCCGTCCGCGCCTCGAGCTCGCGCACGGTGGGGTCGTCCCCGTACACGTCGTCGCCGACGTGGGCGGACGCGATCGCGGCCCGCATGGCCACGGTGGGCCGGGTGACCGTGTCGGAGCGCAGGTCGATCATGTGGTCGGCCGGCGGGCGCGCGTCATCCGCGGCTCATGCCGGGGGGGCGAACGCCGGCGGGACGCGGGCGTGGAAGTCGGTCGCATCCTGCACGGCCTTCGCGAGTCGGAGCGCTTCCGCATCGCGGTACAGCCCCCCCACGAACGAGAAGCTCGTCGGCGTCCCGTCCTCCGACCGATACCCGTCGGGGATCACCACCTGCGGGTGCCCGGTGAGGTTGGTGAGGAGGAGAATCGAGAAGCTGGGGGTGAGCAGCACGTCGATGTCCTGCATGGCGGCCGCGAAGCGCTCCATGGCGATCGTGCGCAGCCGGTTGGCCTGGATGTACTCGACGGCCGGGATGAGCCGCGCCTTGCGGAACGTGTTGGGCCACGCGCCGCGATTCTGACGGACGAGGAGGTCGTCGCGCCCGCTGCGGGTGAGCTCGTCGAACGCCGCGCCGGCCTCGGCGCTCAGGATGATCCGCATCGAGTTGATCGGGAGATCGTCGGGCGTCTCCACCTCGACGGGCTGGATCCCCAGCCCCCGGATGCGCTCGAGCATCGCGTCGTCGAACCCTTTCCACTCCGCGTCCTGCTCGCGCACGGCCTCGAACGCCTCGCGCAGGTAGCCCACCCGGAGCTCCGACAGGGGCCGCTCGGCGTCCCAGTCGAACGCCACGTCGCGCGCCGTCGGATCGCGGCCGTCGGCACCGTGGATCGCGTGCAGCACGAGCGCGCAGTCCTCGGCGCTGCGACAGATCGGCCCCAGCTTGTCCATCGTCCACGACAGCGCCATGGCGCCCGCCCGGCTCACGTGCCCGAACGTGGGCCGCAGCCCGGAGGCCCCGCAGCGCGTCGACGGCGACACGATCGAGCCCAGCGTCTCGGACCCGATCGAGAACCCCACCAGCCCGGCGACCGTCGCGGCGGCCGGGCCGGCCGAGGAGCCGCTCGAGCCCTGCTCGAGGTTCCACGGGTTCTTGGTCGTCCCACCGTACCACACGTCGCCCTGGGCGAGCGCGCCCAGGGTGAGCTTGGCGACCAGCACGGCGCCGGCCTCCTCGAGACGCCGCACCACCGTGGCGTCATCCGGGATCACCTGCTCCTCGTACGGCTTCGCGCCCCACGTCGTGCGGTAGGAGTGCTCGGCCAGCAGGTCCTTGGCACCCCACGGGATGCCGTGCAGCGGGCCCCGGTAGTGGCCGCGCGCCAGCTCCGCGTCGGCCCGCGCGGCCTGGCTCAGCGCGAGCTCCTCGGTGAGCGTGATGATGCACTCGAGCGTCGGTCCGTGGCGACGGAGCCGGTCGAGGTACATCTCCGTCAGCTCTCGCGAACTGATCCGCCGCGTCCGCACGAGCTCGGCGAGCTTCGTGACCGGCCAGAAGGCCACCTCCTCGAGGCGGGCCGGGCGCTCGACGTCGCGTGGCCGGGTGTAGCGGAAGACCGTCGACTCGGTCGGGAACAACTGCCACGGGAGCGCCGGGTCGAAGCGGACCGCCGGCACGACCTCGTTGGGGATCGGGACCCCCCGGAGCTCCTCGTACGATCCCAGCGTCCGGTTCAGGTCCTCGACCATGAGGTCGAGCTCGGGGTCGGTGAACTCGAGCCCCGAGACGCGGGC